>ENA-UPTF01000165-UPTF01000165.1-marine-metagenome-genome-assembly--contig:-NODE-165-length-46788-cov-2.954015_pt1 | contig 46788 bp, 37 predicted proteins | sample MGYA00238166_ERZ767019 | MGnify/ENA primary metagenome ERZ767019 (study PRJEB28930, sample SAMN06266391) | marine metagenome | isolation source: Sea water from 250 m depth | place: Atlantic Ocean | study... | reverse complement strand
AAAGGGTACTCCTCAGCCAATTAAGGATAAACTCGAAGCAGCAATGATAAAAGCCGCCAATTCAAAAGCGTTCTCTGGTCGCATGAAAAAGCTTAAATTAACACTAGCTCCCATGGGTCAGAAAGAGTTTGCCGCTAAACTGGCTAAGGCAAACGCTAACATCGTTAGCATTATGAAAAAGGCGGGAATGTATCAATCCAAAGCAAAATAATAGCCCGAAAATTTAAGTATCGTTCCGAATGTCCCACCTTTAATAGAGGTGGGACATTTGGTTTATCGGAAGGCGAGCTGCTAGATGATTAACATGCGAACACGAAATCTGGTCGCATCAATCTTTCTTTTATTTTTGTGTGGAGGATATGCCTATCTCACAGTTAATCTCCCGACCCGCGCAATTGAGAATTCAACACAACCCTCCTTCTTCCCGTGGGTGATTGTCGTTTTTTTAACCGGCCTTACCATTTTACTTCTCATTCAAGTCGCTGTATCCGGAAAACAACCCAAAATTGAACGCACGCATCAATTGCCTGTGAAACGCCTTATATATGGACTTCTACTCTCGCTTGCATACCTGCTGGCTTTACCAAAGCTAGGGTTTGTTGCCGCGAATATCCCCCTATTTGGAGGTCTAATGTATTTGTACGGTGGACGAAGCCCCCTATGGATAGGCTTGGGCTCAGTTATAATTTCCGTTTCGGTTTTTCTTGTTTTTAGGCAGATTTTTCAAATCATACTTCCTGTTGGAGCCATAGGGAATATTTTCTGTTGAGCCCGGATGTTCTTGATGGCTTAGTGCAGGCCAGCCAACTGAATACTATCATTGCAGTTGCAGCTGGATGTCTGATTGGCCTTGTAGTAGGCATGATACCTGGTCTGACCATCTCTACTGGGATAATTATAGTTCTCCCCCTAACCTTCGTTTTACCCCCGGAAATCTCAATTGCACTTCTCCTGGGTCTTTACGTGAGCGGTATGACAGGGGGTAGCTTTTCAGCCATCCTGCTAAACATTCCGGGAACGCCTTCTGCCTCCGCCACGGCGATGGATGGAAACCCCATGGCAAGAAATGGAGAAGCAGGTCGAGCGATGGGAATTGCAATTGTTTCCAGCTTCTTTGGCGGTTTATTTAGTTTTCTTTGTCTGTTTTTTGTTGCGCCCCTCTTAGCCGAGGTTGCCCTTCAATTTCAATCGCCAGATCTTTTTAGTTTGGTTTTCTTCGGACTTACCATTATATGCAGCTTTGCCGCCAGATCCTTAATAAAAGGCTTTTTGTCCGCGGCACTGGGTCTCGCAATAGTTACAATTGGGCAGGATCCAATGATGGGCACGCAACGATTTACCTTTGGTGAGGTCAACCTAATTGGGGGTATCCATTTCCTGACGGCATTAATAGGACTCTTCGCAATACCCAGTTTGGTAGACAATTTTACTGATTTCATAAATAAAAGTCCGGGGCACGGAACCCTGACTAAATTCAAAAGCGTGATACCTAATTTCTCTGATTTAAAGTTGATGCGCCTACCCATCTCAATTGGCGCTCCAGTTGGTTCATTCCTTGGTATTTTACCTGGCGCGGGCGGTCCAATTGCCGCTTTTATTAGTTACGACTATTGTAAGCGACTGAGTGTTAACCCTGAAAGCTTTGGTAAGGGGTCACCCCAAGGCATTGCTGCACCTGAGTCTGCCAATAATGCAGTAACTGGTGGTGCTCTTATCCCAATGATGACTTTGGGGATACCAGGCGATCCAGTAACAGCAATATTAATTGGGGCCCTTCTAATCCATGGTCTAGCACCTGGGCCCTTACTATTCATCGAGAATGGCGAATTTGCTTACGGGGTTATATTTTCATTTTTCTGGGCTAATATATTCAATATCATTATTGCGTTAATTTGCCTGCGTTTTCTGGTGAAAGTTCTGACCATTCCAAAGACGTTACTAATGCCAAGTATAGCCATCCTTTGTGTTATCGGCAGTTACGCACTTCGAAACAATTTTTTTGACGTATACGTTATGTTTGCTTTCGGGATGTTGGGATTGGCAATGCGCTGGCTAGAAATACCGATTATCCCACTACTGCTGGCTATGGTTCTCGGGCGCCAACTTGAAGAACACTTGAGAGTTTCATTGATTGCATCAAAGAACGACGTTAGCATTTTTTTTACATCGCCTTTCAGCCTATTCTTCTTAGGACTTGCTACAGGTTCAATAATTTGGTCCCTATTCGCAGAGTACAAGAGGCGAAAAAATTCAACGCATTCAAGTTCACCATAGCATATTAAATTTAGCACACCTTAGGAGCATATTATGAGTTCAGATAACATTCGTCTCGCGTCACTTGGCCTTGGTTGGTGGTCTGATGTGCTTGCCGATGCGGTGTTGCGTGCACCGGGTGTAGAAATTGCTTCCTGCTATAGCCGTTCTGAGGAAAAGCGCAAAACATTTGCAAAAAAATTTAATTGCGATGCGGCTAATAGTTATGAAGAAATTCTAAGTGATCCAAATATTGACGGAATAATTAACACTACACCAAATAACGTTCACTTGGAAACTACCAGTCAGGCGGCCGCGGCAGGAAAACACGTGTTTCTTGATAAACCTATTGCTAATAGCGTAGCCGAGGGCATGGAGATTACTAGAATTTGTAAAGAAGCGGGCGTAAAGTTATCTATAGGATTTCAGAGGCGGCGAGAGAACCAATTCCGATGGATCAATAAGAGTATTCAGGATGGCATATTTGGCGTGCTTGTTCAGGCGGAAGCAAATATCAGTCGGGATCGTCTGGGAACATTTGAAGCTGGGCATTGGCGCTATAGCTCTGAAGGCATGCCCGGCGGAGTGATGCTCCAAATCGGACCTCATTACGTTGATGTACTCGAAATGTTAATCGGGCCAGTAGTTGACGTATCCGGAATGCTATCCCAACTCGTCTTGCCGGGAGACAACCCGGACGTAGCCGGGCTTGTCATGAAACATGAGAACGGCGCCATTTCAACCCTAAACGCTGGGTATGCCTCGGCTGGCGAGAATTACGTAATGAACATATACGGTAAAAAGGCATCTGCTTTTTTTGACCTAACCAATGGTTTGAACTTTTTCGAACAAGGAGATACGACTCCGCACTCTATAACATTCGAACAAAACGATACCCTTGCGGAACAGATGGAAGAATTTGGTAGGTGTATCAGAGATGGTTCGGAACCCGAAGTTGGTGGAGAGTGGGCCTCTAGGTCTCTTGCAGTGATTCGCGCAGGTGTGAAGTCGGCGAAGGAGCGCCGTTTTGTAAGTATTGAAGAAATCATGGAGACGGGTGAATAAAATCGTTAGTTTATACCCTCTCGTTTCATTATTTCTGCTGATTAGGAATAGTAATGACAATGGATAAGAATTCTAAAATTTCTGGTAATATGTTCACTGAAAAACCTTTGAAAGGCCAGCATGCGGTGATTACAGGTGGAAGTCGTGGCATTGGTGCGGCGATATCCAATTACTTAGCCCATCTCGGCGCAAATATAAGCTTAACAGGCCGGACTGAAAATACCCTGGCCGAGCAAGCTCAACACATCAGAAATTGTTACAATGTAGAAGTCCATACAGCTTTGGGAAATATGGCCGATGAAGCAGACGTAAATCGATGTTTTAAAAGTGCTGTAAAGGAATTAGGCTCTGTCCAAATTCTAATTAATAACGCCGGCATGGGCAAAAGCGCTCCCTTCCATAGAATGGATACTGATTTTTGGAATGAAATTATTGGATTGAACCTAACGGGAACCTACCTTTGTACCAAACAAGTATTTTCAGAAATGAGGGAAATGGGCTACGGCAGAATTGTGAACATTTCATCGACCGTGGGTCTAAGGGGATATCCTTATATAGCGGCATATTGCGCGTCTAAGCACGGGGTGATTGGGCTTACGCGTACCCTGGCACTTGAATGTGTAAAAAAAGGGATCACGGTCAATGCAATTTGCCCGGGATACACTGACACCGATTTAGTGAGCGAGGCAGTTGACGCAATTGTTGAAAAGACCGGAAAGGAGCGCACAGAAATACAATCAGAAATTGACAATATGAGCCCGATGGGAAGAATGGTCACACCTGACGAAGTCGCTGAGACAGTGGCTTGGATATGTCTGCCTTCATCAGCGTCTATAACTGGACAATCTATCGTCGTTTCGGGCGGCGCGGTTATGCACTAGCACTTAAAGGGAAAACGTATTTGTCCGATCAATCTTATCTTGAGTGGCCGTTTTTCGATGACAGACATCGCAAATACGCCAAAGAACTGAGTGAATGGGTTAAAAAAGAAATAGTCCCCCTTCAGCACGAAGAGCCTAAAAATAATGACGAACTAGATGGGCTATGCAGAGATTTTGTTAAAAAACTCGGAGAAGGCGGTTGGCTCAAGTATTGTGTGCCCAAAGCTTTCGGCGGTAAACTGGAGAGTTTTGATGTCCGCACACTGGCTTTGACGCGAGAAATTCTAAGCTATAGCTCAGGGTTAGCCGACTTTTCTTTTGCTATGCAAGGTCTCGGTTCAGGTGCAATTACCTTATTCGGCTCTGATGAGCAAAAACAGAGTTATTTAGTCCCGGTAGCCGAGGGTAAAAAAATTCCAGCATTTGCAATTTCTGAACCTGAAGGAGGTTCGGATGTGGCTGCGATGGGAACCACTGCGAAACTGGATGGGAACGAGTATTGTCTAAACGGCAAGAAAGCGTGGATTTCAAATGCGGGAATTGCCAATTACTACGTTCTATTTGCAAGAACTGATGATGCTCCTGGCGCAAAGGGGCTATCCGCTTTCATCGTGGATTCCGATACGCCAGGTATAACAGTAAGCGAGCGGATCAACGTAATAGCCCCTCATCCTCTAGGGACCCTTAGCTTAAAAAATTGCCGTATACCCACCGTCAATATTCTCGGAAACTCGGGGGATGGGTTTAAAGTGGCAATGGCAACCCTAGACGTATTTCGCACAACCGTGGGCGCAGCGTCCTTAGGTTTTGCCCGCAGGGCGATGGATGAGGCAATCGCTCGATCAAAACAACGAGAGGCATTCGGCAAACCAATTTCAGAATTCCAGCTCATACAGGAAAAGATCGCTGACATGGCCGTGAAAATTGATGCGATGGCCTTATTAATATATCGAAGCGCGTGGACAAAAGATGTCAAAGGTATACGGGTGACGAGAGAGTCGTCCATGGCCAAGTTATATGGAACAGAAGCAGCACAAGAGGTAATAGATCAAGCGGTGCAAATTTTTGGAGGCATGGGTGTAGTTTCGGGAGTTACCGTCGAGCGACTTTATCGGGAAATAAGGGCGCTGCGCATTTATGAGGGAACCAGTGAAATACAGAAACTGGTAATTGCAGGCCAGACTTTAAGCCAGGATAACTAAAACTTCCTAATGTCATCCAATATGGAAAAACGCATTTCAACGTAGCATTTTACGATCTAATCATTGTGAGATTTGGGTCTATTCGCCAGCAAAATTTCTTGTAGGCGGGTATTATCTTGTTGAGCTAGCCTTTCCGCTTGCATTTTACCTGCCAAATACTGTTCCGGCCAAACTTGTGGGGTATGCCCGTAATGTGCGGCGGCCTTTAGAGTAAAATGTGGGTCCGTCAAATGCGGTCTTGCGAGAGCAACTAGATCCGCGCGACCGGCGGCTACAATGGTATTCACCTGATCAGCTGATGTAATGTTACCAACGGCTATCGTTGGGCCCTTGGCTTCCAGTCTCACCTGCTCACTTAGGTGCGTTTGAAACATTCGCCCATAAATGGGTTCAGCCTCCGGAGTAGTTTGCCCTGCTGATACATCAATAATGTCACACCCATTTTCGTAAAGCAGTTTGGCGACCTCCACAGCATCTTCACCTGTCAGTCCGCCACTATCTAGCCAATCAGTTGCAGAGATCCTGCAGGAAATAGGCTTACTGTTCGGCCAGACACTACGAACAGCCTTTAATATTTCGACAGGAAATTTCAAACGATTGACAAGTTCTCCACCGTACTCGTCACGCCGAACATTTGATACTGGAGAAATAAAAGAAGATAGCAGGTAACCATGGGCCATATGAATTTCAATCATGTCAAATTCTGCTTCTTCTGCCATGTGCGCGGCCCGAACAAAACTATCCAAAACGTCATCCATATCATCCCGGGTCATTTCTTTGGGAACCTGGTTGAATTCCTTAAATGGTAAAGGTGAAGCAGAAATAAGTGGCCAGTTGCCATTTTCGAGCGGCTCATCTTCTCCGTGCCAAGGATACTTGGTAGACCCCTTACGCCCGGCATGAGCAAGCTGCATGCAGACTTTGGCGGCACTATTCTGATGGATAAAGCGAGTTACACGCTGCCAAGCCTTCACATGTTCGGGTTTGTACATCCCTGCACAACCAGGCGTTATTCTGCCGGCAGCTGATACGTTAGTCATTTCCGTGTACACCAGACCTGCGCCGCCCACCGCAAACCCACCGAGATGAACGAGGTGCCAGTCAGTGGGTGTTCCATCATTGGCCGAGTATTGACACATGGGAGAGACCACAACCCGATTTTGAAGAACCAAGTCTCTCAATCGGTAGGGAGTAAACATGGGAGGAGGAGCGGGATCATTTGGGATATCAAACCCTTGCTCCTTTTGTACCAAATTTACATACCAATTATTGACCTCTCTACCGTACCTAGGATCTCGCAACTTCAGGTTTTCATAGGTGACACTTTTTGAACGACTTAAAAAATTAAAGGCGTATTGAGGCGGTGTAAGGTCGTTATACCGACGGGCATTTTCATACCACTGCAAACTAACCATTGCGCTTCTTTGTAAGCGGGAAATTTCTATTTCCCTTTTTTCTTGATACTTGGTAAGGGCCGACGAAATCGATCCTTCTTCCTCAATAGATTTTAGTAAAGATATTGCACCTTCCATTGCGATTTTAGTTCCCGATCCAATAGAAAACTGTGCTGTGTGAGCAGCATCGCCGATTAAGACGACATTTTCATGGCACCAATTTTGATTGGAAACTACCGGGAAATTGCGCCAAATTGACTTGTTGGAAAGCAGCTTATGGCCCCCCAACTCTTCACGAAACATGTCTTCAAAATAAGCAATAGTTTCGGCTTCATTTGATTGATCCAAACCAGCACGCATCCAGGTATCTTCATGAGTTTCTAAAATCCACGTTGAAGCAGCTAATCCTTTGCCCTGCCCATACTGATATGCATGGTTATAAAACCAACCATGTTCATTAGGTTTAAAAATAAAGGTAAACGCATCAAATTTCTGTGTAGTACCTAGCCAGACAAATTTCGTTTTGCGCATATCAATTGTGGGTTTGAACATTTCCTTGTAGGCATCCCTAACCATACTATTAGCGCCGTCTGAACCAAGAACGAGGTCAGCATCCCGGTATGGTTCCAAATCATTTATTTCGGTCTCAAACTCCATGTGGACACCAACATGATTGCAACGCTCTTGCAAAATATCCAATAGTTTTTGACGTGACATTCCGGCGAAGCCGTGTCCACCAGAACGGATGCGTTCTCCCCGATAACGAACCTCAATTTCGTCCCAATAAGCAAATGCATCGCGGATTTTTAGGTAGGTTTCGGGATCCTGTCCCATGAAGTTACCCAGGGTTTCATCAGAAAATACTACTCCAAAACCGAAGGTGTCATCAGGCTTATTACGTTCATAAACTGTAATATCGTGCCTAGAGTCGTTAAGCTTCATCAATAATGAAAAATACAGTCCCCCTGGACCTCCCCCAATGACGTTTATTTTTAAAGGTCTATCCATCACCAAATCTTTAAACAAAAGCTTATACGATCTTTAAATAGGGAAATTAGATAGTTCGGGTTGATATTCCAAGCAAGTGATAAAAACTTAACTTTGCTAATCTTTAGATGTCATTTTCTGTCTAGCGACAATTCTCTAGCACGTACCTTTGATCGCCTTACTCGGTTTTTGTTTTCCTGCAGAAAATTTGGGTAAGTCGGCCAGATCAGCCGGTACCTCAGCTTGGTCAAACAGGGGCTCTGAGATAATTAGCCACCGATTAACAAGAGGTCTCATGAAGTCGGAATGAAGGACGCTCCGTCACTCTTATTGAAATTCAATAATTGTGATTTCATTTTTTGAATCAAACGGTTTATTAACAAAACAAACCTTCCCTGTTCCCTCACCTTTTATTTTTTAATCTGCCCATAGGCCACTTTGGCTGTCTATGGAAAATTTAAATTTAATGTCAAAAATCATTGGAAAATCCTACTGTCTAACAAATAAAGATTTTTAATTAGTATGTGGCGGCATTAGTCTTGTTATAGTTTTATGTATTGGACTTGATCAAACTTCAAAAAATGTTTCAATGGAAGATTAAAAGCTAAGAAGATTATGGACCTTTCCTATTTTATCCAACCCGTTCATCCGCTTACAAGGGATTACCGCGAGGTCCTCGAAGAGGATCTAGAATCAGTCATTCTTGCAGATACACTTGGGTTTAAAGAAGCTTTTATAGGTGAACATTTTACCGATTTGGCCGAGCCTATTACATCGAGCCTTATGTTCATAGCTCGTCTAGCTCCCGTCACAAAAAACATTAAACTTGGAAGCGGCGTGGTTAATCTCCCGGTCTATCATCCGGTCATGATGGCTGGACATGTTGCCATGATGGACCACCTTTTAGATGGACGTTTTATATGGGGCATTGGTCCGGGAGGACTTCCATCAGATGTCGAAGTATTTGGAAATTGGGACATTGACCGGAATAAAAAAATGGTGGAGGCCTTTGATCAAATCATGGAGATTTGGTGGGGAGAGGCACCCTATAACCTTAAGGGAGAATTTTACGAAGTCAGCACGAAGCAAACCTTAACACCTGAAATAGGTCAAGGCATTGCACCAAAACCACTGCAAAACCCTCACCCACCGGTAGTTATAACGGCCCTCACGCCCCACTCCCATGGAATAACCATGGCGTCCGAACGGGGTTGGGAACCCATTTCATGTCAATATGTACAAAGCCATTGGGTAGCGACTCACCTTCCAAAATATTTGGAAGGGCTCGCCAATGTTGGTAAAAGAGAAGACCCGAGAGGTTGGAGGGTCGCAAAATGCATCTTTGTTGCCGATGACGAAAACATTGCAAAACGTTACGCCAAAACCAATAGCGGACCATATGGATTCTATTTCTCCAACTTAATGCGTAAACTTGGCGGTAAAGGCAGAATAGGTCTGTTTGCTGCTTATCCCAACCAGCCAGAAAATTTAATTACACTTGAACAGTCCTTAGAAACACAAGTAATTGCGGGTACGGTAAATAGCGTCACCGACCAAATCCTGGCTCTGCGAGAAGAAATAGGTTCATTTGGCACACTGGTATATACGGGCATAGATTGGGCCGACAAAAAGCTAGGAATGAGATCAATGGAACTTATGGCCGATAAAGTTATGCCAATGGTAAATTCTGCCCTCGCGTCGGAAGATCGGGAGCTGGATGCAAAGCTGGCTATCTAAATGGAATTCAAGTTAGTAGAAACATGCTTTCTAAAACCGAGATATGTCATGCCTTGATCCGTCTGAATTTGATGGACACGTCGGAAAATCCAGCGTTGAGTGAGTTAAAGGGCGGGATTTCATCTAAGATTTACAAAGTTGACCTAGACGGCAGATCGTTTTGCGTAAAAAGCGCGCTCCCTACATTGAAATCAGATCCTAATTGGCACGTTCCTGTTGAGCGGACTGCGGCCGAATGGGAGTGGTTAAAATTGGCTCAAAATGTTGCAAAGAACATTGCGCCTGACCCTCTAGGTTATGATAAAAAAACAAACACGTTAGTTATGTCCTATTTGGAACCAGAACTTTATCCAAATTGGAAGGACCTTCTCAGCCAAGGGATAATTGACCCAAATATGGCCGCGGCAGCCGCAGAACGGCTTGTTTTGCTCCACAACGCAACAGCCGGCGATGAAAAATTAATCCGATGCTTTTCCAATGATAAAATATTTTATGATATCCGCTTGGAACCATACTTTTTAGAAACTGGCCGTAACGTCGAAGTGTTAAATGATTTAATGCACAAACTGGTAGAAAGTACGGCTGCCTCTAAGGTTGCATTGGTTCATGGAGATGTAAGTCCAAAAAATATACTTATCGGACCTGACGGGCCTGTATTTCTTGATGCCGAATGTGCTTGTTATGGTGAACCGGCCTTTGACGCTGCGTTCTGTCTCACACATTTTCTTCTAAAATGTTTATGGAAACCTAATGGGAAAAAGGGCTATTTAAATTGTCATGAACGATTTCGAAAAACCTACATTTCGAATGCCAATTGGTTAGATAGCGCTGAACTTGAACGACGGGTTACGCAGCTGCATCTCGGAATGCTTATAGCAAGAGTGGCAGGACGATCAAAAGTTGAATACGTTTCAGATAAAGCTACCCAAGAATTGGTAAAAACTTTTGCTGCACGCCATTTACTCAGTCAGGTTGCGACTACCGGCGAGGTCGCAATGCTTTGGGAAGAGATATTAGATGCCGGTTAACTCAGCCATCAAATCGGTTCATTGCCGGCGCATTTGGGATTCACGTGGCAAACCAACCGTAGAAGTGGAAGTTATACTCAAAGACGGTTCGATGGGACGGGGAATAGCGCCTGCGGGCGCATCTCGTGGAGCCGCAGAGGCAAGTGAGATCAGAGACGGAGGCAAAACATTAGGAGGGTTTGATGTAAACCTGGCACTCAACAACATCAACTCCAAAATTTCACCGGCTATGATTGGAATGGATACCACCAGTCAAAGTGAAATTGACAGCAAGCTTATTGAACTTGATCCTTCTCCAACCAAAGACAAGCTTGGAGGGAATGCCACCATTGCCGTCTCGTTAGCTACTTTAAATGCTGCGGCGGCATACCACGGGTTACCACTTTGGAAATATATCGCAGGAGAGTCAGAGGTCAGCCTGCCACTTCCAGAAATTCAAATTTTCGGCGGCGGAGCCCACGCAGGACGACGAGTAGACATACAGGATTTCATGATCGTCCCTCTTTCTGCAGAAACGTTTGATCAAGCACTGGAAATAACTGCCGAGATATATTTAACGGCTGGCCAACTAATGTCTAGCAAAGGAAAATTAGCTGGTGTTGCCGATGAAGGTGGCTGGTGGCCAAACTTTCAAACCAATGAAGAAGCTATAGAGACGCTCGTAGAATCAATAGAAATAGCCGGATTCAAACCTGGCGAAGAAATTGGTATCTCATTAGATGTTGCGGGGTCAGAGTTGTGGAAAAACGGGATGTACAAATTATCTCTTGAGAACAAAGAATTGAGCTCGGGAGACCTTGCAGAGCTGTTTGGACGCTGGATTGAAACTTATCCAATAGTCTCAATAGAAGACCCGTTTGCAGAAGATGATCATGACGGAATGAAAATGTTTACAAAAGCATATGGTGATCGAATCCAAATTATTGGAGACGATTATCTAGTCACCAACGCCCAAAAAATAAGTAATTCCGCGTCGCAGGGTATTTGCAATGCTGCTCTAATAAAGGTTAATCAAGCTGGCACTGTATCAGAGGCACTAAATGCACTGGAAGCGGCTAAAAAAGCCGGTTGGGGAACAATTATATCTGCCAGGTCAGGAGAAACAGAGGACGTGACTTTAACTCACCTCGCTGTGGGGTTTGATGCCGGTCAACTCAAAGTTGGCTCTTTTTCCCGGAGCGAACGGATGGCAAAATGGAATGAGGGACTTCGCATAGCTGAACAGATGGGGACTGCCGTCAACTATATCGGACGTAATGCCCTCTCTGGCAAAATTGGTTAAGCTTTCTTTTGCAAGTCTAATCTAAATCTCGAACAAACTGGCGCTTAGGCGAATGACCGCCGTAATTGACATTTGCACCAATTGGTTGAGGCGATTTCCGGCTTTTTAGGGCATCCGGGATAACATTTTCTTCGCTAGAAAACGGACGATCACCTTCCATGGTAACCCTCTCCATCTGGCGCCGCTTTGGCCAATAATCGTGGACGGCATAATGCTGAACCGACCGATTGTCCCACAGCACCATTGTATTATTGTACCAATGATGCCGGTACTGATATTCTGGAATTTTGACAAGATCAAAAAGGTCAGTGAGAAGTGATCGGCTCTCAATCTCGTTCATTCCTTTTACCTGAATTGTAAACTGCGGATTTACAAATATACTTTTTTTACCCGTTACTGGATGTGTTCTCACAATTGGGTGAGTTACAGGAGGATAAATAAGTTCAAACCGCTGCAACTCTCTCCGACCTTCTTCATCATCATCAAAAAGTTGCTTAAAAGGCTTAAAATCATGAATGGCTTCTAAGCCTGAAATGAAGCTCTTCATCCGATCGCTAAGACCTTCATATGCTGCGGACATGCTGGCGAAAATTGTATCACCCCCTACTTCAGGAACATCCAAAGCCCTCAGGCAGGTACCTAAAGGCGGGCATTGGCGAAAAGTCTCATCGCTGTGCCAAATATCAGTACCAAAGGGCGGGTTATCCTCCTTATTATCAAAAATTATGAGTTCCGGAATTTTATCACTATTAGGAGAGAAGGGATGAACGGTGAGTTCCCCGAACATTTTCCCAAACCGTATCTGGTCATCAGTAGAGATAACCAGATCTCGAAAAACTAACACCTCGTTTTCCACGAAAGCCTGATGAATTTCAGAAAAGGTTACATCGTCGAGCTCACCTGACAGATCAGCGCCTGAGACTTCCGCACCAAAGTAGGCTCCAATCTTTTTTAAGGTGATCTTTTCGAAGTCCTTATCTAAGGCATCGGCCATGGATAACATTCCGGTATTTCATGCTGCTTTAAAAAATTCTTCAGTTACAGGTTTTCCTTATTTTAGACAAAGAAGCTAAATGATTGGATAGAATTTAAACTGACTCTATACAAAAAAAAAGATAGTTGTAAAAAGGATTTGAAAAATTAAAATTTTTACTTTTCTAAATTAAAGAAAAATTTTTGTTAGTTCAGAGGAGACTGTCAGTTGAAAGCAATGGTATTTGAAGAAATCGGTGGACCTCTAGTATTTAAAGAAGTACCCGATCCAGTCCCCAGACCGCAGGATCTCTTAGTGTCAATCCATGCTGCAAGTGTAAATCCCGCCGACTATAAGGTCCGCTCGGGCTTTTATCCCAGCAGTCAAAATCTCCAGCTCCCCTATATTTTGGGCCGAGATTTTTCAGGCGTAGTCATTGAACTAGGTGCGCACGTATCAGACTTTTCAATAGGGGATCAAGTATTTGGTGTATTGGATGCTGGTCATGAGGGCACCTACGCAGAAATCGTCTCGGAGAAAGCGGAAATTATAGCAAAAAAACCAAATTTTTTGACTCACCCTGAAGCAGCAGCCCTTGCCCTCACTGGTCTAACTGCAATTGTCTCCTTAGACGACACAGCAGAATTAAAGGCTGGAGAAAAAATTCTTATTCAAGGCGGAGCCGGAGGTGTAGGTAGTTATGCAGTCCAACTCGCCAAATTTCGAAAAGCACATGTGGTTGTAACCGCCAGCCCAAACAATCATGAATATATGGAGAAGTTAGGGGCTGATGAGGTTATAGACTATAACAGTGTCGATTTTCGGGAAAAGGTTTCTGACTGCGACATTGTATATGACACTGTTGGCGGAGATGTTCATCTCCACTCATATGATGTCCTTAAATCTGGAGGACGTATGGTCTACGTAGCACCACAACCCGAAAACTTCCAGTTACCGCGAGATGACGTAAAAGTATTGCGTCCAAAAGTCGGCCGGACAAGAGCCCACCTAGAACGAATAATCGAATTAGCTGAAAGTGGTTCGGTCACTGCCCCAGCCACCGAATTGATGCCGCTCTCGGCAGCATCGGCTGCCCAGGAAAAAATTAAGTCTCGTCATGTGCGCGGGAAAATTGTCCTGGAACCATAAGGGCAGCAACTATTTTAATCACCTTTATATATGAGACCTCTTGGGGAATCTTGTTTTGGAAATAATTGCGCTTCCTTAAGCCAGTCAGACATTTGCGGCATTGGCTTTCTTTTTGCTTCACCAAAACCTGCATGCTTGGATTTATTTGGCCAAACGTGCTCAGAAACTTCCGCCATTCGTGTAACAATGTGCTCCTTCGTCACATTAATAACCATAAAGTCTGTGGCCATGGCCAGTGGACCTTGATAGTGCCGACGAATTCTCTCTCGTATCTCTGGGGTCGTATCGAAGTCATTAAAAAAGTGGAAAACAACAGCTAGACGCGGATCAATTTCTTTGAGAACAACGGAAGCCTCCTCAGGAGCCGAATGTATATAAGTACCGATTGCCCGAGCCGTCCTTTCATCGTAGCCGGAACGATCCATAAGTTGTTCAACAGTATTGAAGGTCTCATGCACAACGACATCGGCTTCTTTTGCATTATCTATAAAAATTTGGCTTGGTGTCGTATCACCCGAATAGACAAAAGTTAGGCCGTTCCACTCAAGCCTGAAACTAACGGGTCCATCAACTTGGTGTACAGCTGGAAAACTAATAATTTTTACTCCGGCATCCTCATATACCACCTGGGTTTTCGAGTAATCAAACTCATGAATATTGACTTCGGCGCCAACCGCAGGAAGTGCCCCTACCCTGGAATTCGTATCCCACGCATAACTTTCCATCTGCTTCTCACAAAAGTGCCTAAAGCCAAATTTAGGCTCCAATCCTGAGGGGCCGTAGACCTCAAGTGGTTTTAATCTTCCTCCCGCCCAAGATCCAATCCATACTTGACCAAAGTCACCGACGTGATCGGTATGAAGATGAGTCGCAAACCAAGCGTTGACTTCACTGTATGGAATTTCTAAAGCTGTAAAGTTCATTTGGGATCCGAAACCAAAATCGAAAACGAACTTGTCACCGTTTCCCAATTCAACTAGCCACGAAGCATTAGCCTGCGAACGCCGCAAAAATGGGCGACCTGTTCCAAGGGCGACCACCCGCATTTCATCTTTTTTCAGTTCTTCGGTGTTTGGATAATATTGTTCGGAATATCCGCTGCGTGTAGCTTGCGTTTTCATTTGATCTCTCTTTCTAAATTCATTGGCCCGCGGCGGCTTCAGCTACTCTCTTACTATAACGTTTATCAGTTTTTTCCAACCTTTGCTGAGCCATAAATGTAGCGGCCTTAAGACTCAGAACATCGTTGGTGCCATCCGAATGCAAAAAACTAATCGCGTCACGTAACAATTTCTCGATTGGATTTTTTTTCATGTATCCGGTCGCCCCCCAGAGTTCGAGTGCTTCAACGCAGACAGCCAGTGACTCCTCCGAAGCAAAAACCTTAGACATACTTGCATGTTTCCGATCAAAATCTTCCTGCTTGCAGTTCCAACCTGCATACCAGAGATATGAACGCGTCGCCTGCAACTTCATAGCCATTCGCACCAACCTCTTTCTTTGAATGTCGTGCTCGATAATAGGTTTTCCACCCTGGATCCGCTCATGCGCATATTGATGGCTTAAATCGTAGGCTCGCTGCGCGACCCCGAGAACTGTTGCACCCGCCTGTATATTTGATCCAAACCCAAGTAAAAGTGCACCCACAGCAGGGAGAGATGCTCCGATCTCACCAACCCTATCCCTATCAGGAATTTCCACATCCTCGAAGACCAGTGTTCCGTTCTGAACGGCACGCTGACCCATCTTATCCCATACTTCTGGGACCGAAAATCCAGGTAAATCTGACGGCACCAAAAAACCAGTAAGACTAGTAGATAAAGGTCCATCTGGGTCAGTTCGCGCTAATACGTAATACATTTTAGCTAAACCACCATTTGAAATGTAGCGCTTAGTGCCGTTTAGCAACCACTTATCACCTTTTTTCTTAGCCAACATCTGTACACCCGAGCCGGGCGCGTCGTAAGGTAACAAATTGTCACTGCCGGCAAGAGGCTCAGTAACAGGAATCCCCAAGAGAAATTCATCGTCTTCCATAATACGAGGGATCCATCGATTTTGCTGTTCCTCATTACAGAGATTTGCAATAGCTGTCATGATTTTCCAAGTCTGATCAAAACCTACCGCAACGCCTAAATCACCGTAGGCTATGCACTCACCGCACATAGCTAGGGTGAGAACGTCTGCACCTTCTCCCCCAAACCGTTCCGGTATTGATAGTGTTCGCAGGCCACGCGTCGACGCCTCCCGCACAAGGTCCCAGTTAAAAGACTTGTCTACCTCAGGCATTTGATCAGATTGAATCGCAATGGGTTCCACAACCGCGGTTGCATAGTCCATAGCAATTTCGCGTAATTCCTTCTGTCTTGGTGTCAGCGAAAAATCAACCATTCTAGATCCCCCCTTTTTTTAAATTTCCAAACCTAAGAATTCCCTCAAAGTTTTCTAATCGTAGGTGAGTGCTCCTCGACCTAATAGTTTCTCTTCCTTCAAATCTTCAAACAGTTCCTCCACTTCAGTAAAATGCAAACGCTTGCCAACAACTGGTGTAACCAACCCTCGAGCCATTATATTCATAGTCTCGATTAGCTCTGCCCTCGTGGAATGACGCGAACCAGTTACAATTTGTTCAGTAATCACAAGATTAACTGGGTTGATTTTAACGTCACCTGGCTGGGCTCCAATGACTACCGCCCTTCCTCCAACTGCCAAACCGTCAATACAAGCCTGAAAGGTCTCGGGCTTTCCAACAAAATCGATGGCAGCGTCCACACCTTTACCGTCAGTTAACCTCTTAGCCTCTACTGCAAGATCTTCTATAGCTCGAAAATTGACAATCTCGTCAGCACCCCACTTGCTCGCTAATTCGAGTTTCTCCTCAGATATATCTACCGCAATCACTCGTGCTCCGAATACCTTTGCCACCTGTACACCGTGAATCCCGACACCTCCTCCAGCGCCAATAAGCATAACATCATCGTGCGGATTGATTTGCGCCCGCTCGCGCATGCAATGCCAAGGTGTGTTCACCGCATCGGCGGCTATTGCCGCACCTTCATAATCCAAATTGTCAGGAATTGGCAGGAAGTTCTCTGACGGAAGAGAGACAAATTCGGCATAGCCGCCGTCCCGGTGTACTCCAACGTAACCCCCATGGTTCTCACATAGCGTCTCGCGTCCATTTCGGCACCAACGACAATGGCCGCAATTCAAGTAAAAATAAACTGCACAACGTTGGCCAATTTTAACGTTCTCCACACCGTCGCCGACCGCAATTATATCGCCACCGAGTTCGTGACCCATAATCCGTGGAGTCGTACCACCAAAAATCCCAGTACGCATTGTAACCAGGGTCAACCCAACTCCCGCGGCACGGACTTTCATAACTGCTTCACCGGGAGCTGGTTGTGGGTCAGGGCGGTCCTCTATTTTGAAGGCTTCGCCCCATTTTCCAACAACCATCGCACGCATGTTTAGTTCCTCCCTATTACGTTTCCATATAATTCATCGATTACAGCTATAGCAAAATTTACTTTTGGAACCCTCGCGTAAATCTTGACTTCATTTTCATAAAATTGGATTGTCGTTATCGGAAAATTTTATTCCGTACTCTGATCGGGCACCCTTCCTAAATCCATATGGACCGGCAATAAAAATGGTGATCGGCCTCGTTTCGGGTTTCAAATCAATTCTATGAAAATCGTTTGCAGAACGAAAACCAATATAACCGGGAGATCTCCAATATTTGCCATCTCTTAATGTTTCCCAATATCCGCATTTTAATACGACTGTTATGTACGGAAACAAATGATTATGGACGCCATCTCCATGATCATCATCAAGCATTTCATGAATCAAAATGTTGAATGGAAACCACTTCGGTCTTTTCCGCAGCAAAATATAATATCTATTCATCCAAGGTTTGGCACTCCGGTATCTGGGATGAGACGGCCCACGATCTAAAATGATTCTTTTTCGTCCAATTTTCTCAAGAAAATCTAAAAACATTTTTGTACGTCTCTCACTATTTATGGCCTTGGGATAAATAGATCAGTTAGCCTGCCGTTTGGCCTTAGATACAATGTAAACACCTGCTATTATGAGAATAAATGCCGGAAAATGATATGCCTTTAGTGTCTCTCCCAATACAACTATCGCCAAGACCGTGGCAAACAGCGAACGTAAATAAATAAATGCACTAGCCTTGTTTGCGCCCACCTCCCGGATTCCTACGTTCCATAAGAAAAAAGCTGTGGCAGCAACGATAATTGCTACCCATAAAACAGAAATTACGGTGGCACCATTAAACTTCATTGGCATTACCGTGGTAGTCTCCCAAATGTAAAAGGGCAGCAAGAAAAAAACTCCTAACACTGCAATGATATTGATTAAAATGAGTGGGGGAATTTCTTTTGGTGATTTACGTAGGAAAGCAGCATATGAAGCAAATCCTGAAACCGAAGCTAACATCCAAAGATCACCCGCGTTAAATTCTATATCCGCGAGCGCTAATAAATTACCTCTAAGGATTATTATCAGAACTCCACCGGCTGCAATAATGACACCTATTGCCTGGCTCTTAGCTATTGTTTCTCTAAAAAACAGCCACGTGAGTAGGATTGTCACTACTGGTTCGGCCATTGCTACGATGCTGGCGTTAATCGCAGTGGTATAGTTAAGAGCAAGATAAATAGTTGTATTCCCGAATATCACCAGAAAAATAGTGAGTAAGAAATAAAGTTTCAAATTGAACTTGATGAGTAATGCATGCTCTAAAATTCCACGCCACGTAAAAGGCAATATAATAATTGCAGCCACGACCCAGCGCCAAAATGAAAGACCGATGGGCGGCACCTCTCCAGGTGCAAGCCTGCCTACAATATAATTGCTCGCAAAACATAGCATCGACAACGTCAAGGCTAAGTAGGGCCAAAGATTAAATTTATTAAAGTAAACTAAGATCCGTCCAGGCCTTAAATTTTAAGAATTTTTTTTAACGAGCAAATTTTTAGACATAAGTTTCGAAACGATTGATCATTGTTTCCATGACCTCATTACCAGGTTTTTGCCACCAGTTTTTTTCTGAAAATATTTCTACTTCAATAAATCCGTCAAAACCGGCTGCCTCTACCATTCGACGCATCGAAGGCAAATCTATAATGCCGTCACCCATCATACCGCGGTCTAAAAGCAGATCCGTAGTTGAAACCAACCAATCACAAACGTGAAAGCCTAAGATACGGCCACTAGCCCGCTTGATTTCTTTCTCAAGATCCGGATCCCACCAGACATGATATGCGTCTACGGCAATACCAACGCCGTCACCCAATTCATCACAAATATCATTAGCCTGCTTTAGAGTATTAACACACGAGCGATCCGCGGCATACATCGGGTGCAGAGGTTCAATGGCTAGCGGCATGTCACAAGTGCGGGAATAATCCAAGAGTTTGCCAATTCCATCCCTCACTTGCTGACGCGCATCGTTGATATCTTTAGATTCGGCAGGAAGACCTCCTACTACTAATACTAAACACTGTGCATTTATCTTTACAGCCTCATCAACAGCTCGCCGGTTGTCATCCAGCGCGGTTTCACATTCCAATGTGTTGCCCCCCGTAAACATTCCTCCTCGGCAAAGGGCCGATACTTTTATATCGTTATCAATTAGCATTTCCCTTGCAACGTCAGCACCCAAATTGTGCAACCCATCACGCCAAGGGTCTATCGCAGCGATGCCATGGCGCACACAGCCGTCAATACACTCTTCTAACGACCATTGATTAACTGTTGCCGTATTTAGAGAAAGACGTGATTTATCGGCCATCCTCACACACCGACCCCGTGAACCTTCATCACATTTTCCATACGTCTCGCCGAGCTTTCGGGGTCATGAAATAAACCAGCCTTATCGGCCAATCTAAATAACATTGCCAGATGCAAAGTTGAACGAGCCCCTTCTTGACCTCCAATGACTAAAAAATGATCCTGATGCCCATTCAGATAAGCTAAAAATACAATTCCCGTTTTATAAAATTGGGTGGGTGCCTGGAAGATATGGCGAGAAAGCGGTAGGGTCGGAGCAAGAATTTTATTATATTCTTCCATATCTTGCCTCCCCATTGCACCGAGTGCGGCACTAGCCGCCGGTGCAATGGCATCAAATATTCCCAAGAGTGCATCTGAGTATCCAGTATCGTCGCCGGCGATGAGTTCAGGAAAATTAAAGTCATCTCCGGTGTACATGCGTACACCGGCTGGCAAATTATTCCGCATCGCTATTTCTTTTTTTGTATCCAACAGAGAGATTTTGATGCCGTCTACTTTTTCAGCCTTACCGGCAATGACCTTCAAACACGTCTCCATTCCAGTCCAATGATCGTCTGAGCCCCAATACCCTTTTAATGCCGGATCAAACATTTCACCTAGCCAATGAATTATAACTGGTTCCTTTACCTGCCTCAAAATGCGTTCATAGACTTTGAGGTAATCATCCGGAGAGGATGCCGCCATGGCTAGTGCACGACTTGCCATCAGGATAATACGGCCCCCAGCACTCTCTATCGCATGGCATTGCTCTTCATACGCATTAATTACGTCATCAACACTTATGTTTGGGCTGGGTTCTAAATGATCCGTTCCAGCCCCGCACGCAAGTAAGGCACCACCATTCTCAATTTGAAATTCCCTAGCCGCATCAACCGAACGTTTAACCAGTTCGAGCGAATTTTCCCAGTTTACACCCATACCGCGCTGTGCCGTGTCCATAGCTTCAGCAACGCCGAGACCAAGCGACCACACATAGCGTCGATAGTTAATTGTCGCATCCCAATCGATGGCGACGTCGATCGAAGGGTTATTATTCTCAACAGGGTCAGCAACCACGTGCACGGCCGCATAAGCAATACGCGGCATGGTATGCAAACTTGCGATTTCGAATTTCCCAGGATCACCCAACTCGTAATCTTCTGTGGAACGATTGATACAAGGCAAGGTTACTACTACCATGCTCTCTACACCTCCAATTCTGGGATATCAATCCACCGCCTTTCGCGCCAGCTTTTCATACCGAGCTCAGCTAATTGAACTCCCTTTGCTCCTTCGAGTAGCGTATATTTCCAGGGACCCTCATTGAATAAGTGCCTGATGAATATCTCCCACTGAACTTTGAAACCATTATCAAACTCCTCATGAGCAGCTACTTCATGCCAGTCACCAAAAAAATCGTGTGTACGCGCTTCGTCCGGATTCCATACTGGCCTCGGGGTATTAGATAAGGACTGGCTTACACAATTATGAAGCCCTGCTACCGCTGACCCATTGGTTCCATCAACTTGAAACGTCACTAGGTCTTTTCGATTAACGCGTGTGCACCAGGAGGAGTTAATCTGTGCGACAATACCGCCATCAAGCTCAAATGTGGCATAAGCTGCATCGTCAGCATCTGCATCATAAAAATCGCCATTTTCGTCCCAGCGATTGGGATTATGCGTTGCTCCAAGACAACTCACAGAACGGACAGGTCCAAATATATTTTCCAAGACGTATCGCCAATGACACAACATATCCAAAATGATACCGCCACCATCAGCTTTTCGGTAGTTCCAACTTGGACGCTGGGCAGGTTCCCCATCTCCAGTAAAAACCCAATAACCAAAGTCACCACGCACAGATAAAATTCGACCAAAAAAGTCTGTTTCAACCAATTGGGCGAGTTTTAATAATCCTGGTAGAGACAACTTGTCGTGAACGACGCCATTTATACTCCCTGTTTTTTCGGCATACCTTACAACACCCATTGCATCGTCCACATTTTCTGCAATGGGTTTTTCACAATAGATGTCTTTCCCCGCATCCATTGCCTTTTTTAGCAAGTCAGCACGATGACTAGTCAAGGCTGCATCGAAAAACAGTCGATCTTCCTCATTAGATAGAGCCTCATCCAAATCTGTAGACCAACGTTCAACACCATAATCGCGGGCCAATGCCTTCAATTTGTTTTCATTTCGACCGACAAGAATGGGATCGGGCATAACACAATCACCATTGGTAAGCTCAACACCTCCTTGATCTTGGATTGCCTTAATTGAACGGGCGAGGTGCTGATTGGTTCCCATTCTCCCTGTAACCCCGTTCATTATTATCCCTAATCTGACTTCAGCCACTTTTACCCTCTCTATAAAACGTATGCCCAGGTACCAGTAGAAATTCGTCTAAACTAATTGAAATGTGTCAATGATCTTTCGCATTATATGATAACAGAAATTTTGCGAGAGTATGATGTTAAATCCAGTAATCCAAACGAATGGTTCAATCTCTTCGCAAGTTGCGGCTAAGGTTCACACCAAGTTTGAAAATTTTGTTAGCAATGATTAAGTCGTACGTTTATAGCAATAGGGTAATTAATTCTAATAGTACGGACATAGATGATTTGATGACCAAAAATGATCAATGGCAATTCTGGATCGACCGGGGAGGCACCTTTACCGATATTGTTGCCCAACGTCCTGACGGCGCACTTTTGACGCACAAGCTCCTCTCGGAGAACCCTGAAAGATATGAAGATGCTGCGGTTCAAGGCATCCACGAATTACTTGATAAGGCAAAATCTGATGGTTACTCAGAGGCACCCATCGATTCAGTAAAGATGGGAACTACTGTCGCCACCAATGCTTTACTGGAACGAAAAGGCGAGCGAACAGTATTGCTAATAACTGAAGGCTTTGCTGATGCTTTGCGCATAGGCTACCAAGACCGCCCCAATCTATTTGCACGTCATGTTCAACTACCGGAACTCCTTTACGAGCGCGTCATTGAAGTAAAAGAGCGATACTCAGCAGAAGGGGAGGAGTTGCTTCCTCTTAACTTGGAAAATACGCGCACTGAACTGCAAAAAGCGTATAACGACGGCATTCGGTCAGCCGCAATTGTGTTACTCCATGGCTATCGTTACCACGATCACGAGGACTCGGTGGCCGCTTTAGCTCGTGAAATAGGGTTTTCTCAAGTCTCAATCTCTCATAAAGTCAGCCCGTTGATGAAAATCGTTGGACGCGGCGACACGACTGTCGTGGATGCCTACCTTTCACCCATTCTTCTCCGATATGTCAACCAAGTTGCTTCAAATCTTGGCGACACTAGGTTGATGTTCATGCAATCGAATGGGGAGCTAGCAGATGCCCGCTTTTTTCAGGGAAAAGACAGCATCTTATCGGGCCCGGCTGGAGGTATTGTTGGTGCTGTCAGAACGGCAGGAATGGCTAATTTTGACAAATTGATTACCTTTGACATGGGCGGCACCTCAACAGATGTTGCCCATTTCAATGGTGAATTTGAGCGGGCATTTGATACTAAAGTTGCCGGCGTACGTATACGGGCCCCAATGATGCGCATCCACACGGTGGCAGCGGGTGGCGGCTCTATACTGCACTTTGATGGACAACGGTATAGGGTAGGACCAGATTCAGCTGGCGCAAATCCCGGCCCGGCATGTTACCGCCGCGGCGGGCCTTTAACGGTAACCGATGCCAACGCCATGGTCGGCAAAATCCAGGCAGAGTTTTTCCCGCCGGTATTCGGTCCTGACGGTGACCAGCGCCTGGATACTGATATAGTAAATAAAAAGTTTGAGGACCTGGCTCTCGAAATTAATAAAGCAACTGGCGACAAACGTACGGCAGTTGAAGTCGCCGATGGCTTTCTTATGATTGCCGTCGACAACATGGCAAATGCGATAAAACAGATATCTACACAGCGAGGTCATGACGTCACTGACTATACCTTAAACTGTTTTGGTGGGGCAGGCGGTCAACATGCCTGTCTTGTTGCAGACGCCCTAGGTATAACTAATGTTTTCATTCATCCCTTTGCAGGAGTGTTGTCTGCATACGGCATGGGGCTTGCGGAACATCGAGTAATGCGCGAGCGCGCCGTAGAATCCATCTTGAATGATGAACTGGTGACGAAGCTGGCCGATACGATACAGGATTTGCAACAAGAATGTGAAACAGAGATGAAGCGACAAGGCGTCAATCCCACTAATATGCACGCAGTCCACAGGCTTCATCTTCGTTACGAAGGCACCGACTCTCCGCTTGAAGTTAATTTTTCTGATAACAGGGTAATGGTTGCCGATTTTGAAAAAGCACATCACATGCAGTATGGGTTCATCGCGCCAGAAAAAAACCACATAGTTGAGCAGGTTACGGTAGAAGTTATCGGCGGTGCCTCAGAAGTTGAAGAACAGGATGTCATCGTTGATGGCAACGTTGATCAACCTCACCCCCTCGCTGAAATAGAGACCTATATGGAAGGAGCATTGGTTCCGACGAATGTATTCGACCGCAAAAGTTTAATCCCGAGCCAACGGGTCGACGGACCGGCTGTCATAATCGAGGCAAACTCAACGACAGTTATTGAACCGGGTTGGTCCGCGGAAATCACCACCCGTAATCATCTGATGCTTCGGAGGGTCAAACCTCGTCCCGGCCAAAACAAGGTAGGAACCGGATTAGACCCGGTTATGCTGGAATTATTCAATAACTTATTCATGTCAGCAGCAGAGCAGATGGGAGAAGTGCTCAAGAATACTTCCTATTCTGTCAACATTAAAGAAAGGTTGGACTTTTCTTGCGCAATTTTCAATCCGGACGGCGCCCTGGTAGCAAACGCACCCCACATTCCAGTGCACCTCGGGTCTATGAGCGAAAGCGTAAAAACGATCATCAAGGAACGTGAGAAAACCATAAAAATCGGTGACGTCTACATGCTGAACACACCGTACAACGGTGGTACTCACCTGCCAGATATCACTGTCATTACGCCAGTGTTCGATGAAGCCGGCAAAGATATTCTCTTCTACGTCGCAACCCGTGGACATCACGCTGAAATCGGAGGGAAAACGCCCGGATCAGTACCGCCTGATAGTAAGCACATTGACGAAGAAGGGGTCCTTATCGACAACTTTCTACTTGTTTCTGGCGGCCGCTTAATGGAAAAAGAAACTGAAGAACTCTTTACTTCCGCACCGTATCCCACCCGGAATGTTCGCCATAATATTGCCGACCTCAAGGCGCAAATTGCGGCCAACGAAAAGGGTGTTCAGGAACTCCGGAAGATGATATCCCACTTCGGCCTCGATGTTGTTCATGCTTATATGTTGCATGTGCAAAATAATGCTGAAGAGTGCGTACGGCGAGTTCTCCACGTACTAAAAGACGGTAATTTTGTCCAGGAAACTGATTATGGCGGTAAGATTTGCGTTGACATCAAAGTAGATAACTTAAATAGGGAAGCTACAATCGACTTTACTGGGACTTCATTACAACAACCTAATAACTTTAATGCCCCTTCAGCCGTCTGCATGGCGGCCGTACTCTACGTATTCCGTCTACTCGTCGATGAAGATATTCCACTTAATGAAGGGTGCCTTAAACCCCTCAAGGTCATAATCCCTGAAGGATGTATGTTAGCTCCCATCTACCCAGCTGCCGTCGTCGCGGGCAATGTGGAGACATCGCAGACGGTTACGAATGCAATCCTTGGTGCCTTGGGCATATTGGGAGCCAGCCAAGGCACCATGAACAACTTTACCTTTGGGAATGAAGGTGCTTATCAAAATTATGAAACTATATGTGGGGGCTCAGGTGCCGGCCCTGATTTCGACGGTACTGATGCAGTCCACACCCACATGACAAACACCCGAGCAACTGACACTGAAATTCTGGAATGGCGTTTCCCGGTAATCGTCGAGGCTCTCTCCATTCGCTTAAACTCTGGCGGCGGAGGGGCACATAAGGGTGGTAACGGTATAATCCGCCGTGTTCGTTTCCAAGAACCAATGACGGCAGGGATTACATCTTCCAGCCGAAACTGCTGCCCTTACGGCATGGCAGGAGGTGAACCAGGTAAGTGTGGCAGAAATTATGTAGAGCGTACTGATGGAACTGTGGAAGAACTGGCGGGCTCCGATGGAGCGGATATGGAGGCTGGTGACGTTTTCGTCATTGAAACGCCGGGTGGCGGGGGATACGGGTCTCCTGAATAGCCCATAGAAATCGTTTTATTCACATAATTATCTTTGTGTGCTTAATCAACGGCGCACGAAAGAATTATTGAGGATCAAAGTCATGAACCAACCTCTTCCGAAGCTGGCCATAATTGGCGGCACGGGTGCCCTAGGAAGCGGTCTAGCGAAGCGATGGGCTGAAGCCGGTTATCCGGTAATTATCGGATCACGCTCGAGCGAAAAAGCTAGTCTTGCCGCAGAGGAAATCACATCTCAAAATCATACCATTTCTGTGATCGGAACAGATAACCACACCGCAGCTGTCCAAGGCGAAGTTATCGTAATTGCGGTGCCCTTTTCCAGTCATGCCGAAATTTTGCATAGTATTAAAGACACGGTTTCCGAAAAGATTGTTGTGGATACTACTGTACCCTTAAAACCGCCAAAAGTCGGGACCGTACAATTACCTGAAGCAGGGTCAGCCGCAATTATTACACAACAACTATTAGGTGCTGAAACCAAGGTTGTGTCCGCATTGCACAACGTTGCCGCACACAAATTACATGACCAAGAGCCCATAGATTGCGACGTTCTCGTGTGCGGTAATATAAAGACGGCCCGAGAAGTTGTAATTGGACTTATTCAAGCACTTGGAATGCGCGGTCTGCATGCCGGACCAATTGCAAATTCCGTCGCAATCGAGGCAATGACGTCGGTACTCATTACGATTAACCGCCTTTACAAGGTAGCTGATGCAGGTTTTAAGATTACCGGCGATTTAAATTCCAGCGAAAAGGAAAACATTTGAAGGCGGTACCTTGCCAATGTATTAAGCGTACAATTATTCATTCGGTTTGTTTATTGGGGTTGGGCGCATGCATGTGACAGCCATCCCGGATTTCCCGGCAATAGAACCCCAAGATGATTTGGCATCGACAATAATTGCCACGATCGAGATAGCAGGCATAGAAGTTTTAAACGGTGATATCTTGGTCATCGCTCAAAAGATCGTATCCAAATCTGAAAATCGTTACGTTGATCTAAGTTCTGTTCAACCATCTGAAAACGCTCAACGTCTGGCAAAATTAGTGGATAAAGACCCCCGTTTGGTGCAGGTCATCCTCTCTGAATCGAGTGAAGTAGTGCGACACAGTCCCGGTGTCTTAATAGTTGAACATCGGCTTGGTTACATCATGGCGAATGCCGGCGTCGACGCCTCAAACTTGTCAAAGACCTGCGATGAGAAAGAACGGGTTCTCCTTTTACCCCGTAACCCCAATGCAACCTGCCTTCAATTCCGCAAGGATTTTGAAGATGCTTTTGATCGGCGCATTGGCGTGATCATAAGTGATAGTGTTGGCCGGGCCTGGCGCAACGGTTCTATTGGAATGGCTCTCGGTGTCGCTGGTCCGCCAGCTTTGTGGGATCGTGTGGGTGATGAAGACCTTTATGGCCGCCCTTTAGGTGTTACCGAAGTTGGCTTTGCCGATCAGGTCGCAGCTGCAGCAGCGCTTGTTATGGGCGAGGGTAATGAGGGTCTTCCCGTCATCAAGGTGAGTGGATTAGATTGGCAGCCTGTAGATACCAACGCTGATGCCCTGCTTCGCCCTAAAGAGAGAGACCTATTCAGATAATCAATTTTCGAATATAAAACATGACAAATAATTCAACCAAAGTTCCAAAGGAAAAGAACAGATCTCCCGTGGTTGCACTTTGTGGGGGTGTTGGAGGGGCAAAACTTGCTCTTGGTTTGTATCGTGTCCTAGCCCCCAACAAATTAACGTTGGTAATTAATACCGGGGACGACTTTGAGCATTTGGGTCTATATATCTCGCCGGATATTGACACCGTGACTTATACATTGGCGGATAAGAACAACCTTGAAACCGGATGGGGCCACCGCGACGAAACGTGGAATTTTATGTCTGCAATTTCCACGCTCAAGGGAGAAACCTGGTTTGCCCTTGGTGACCGTGACCTTGCAATACACGTGGAACGATCAAGACGTCTGAGATCATCAGAATTGTTGAGCAAAATTACTGGCGACATTGCCGGCAATTTTGGTATAGACGCTCAGCTTCTTCCCATGACCAATGACCCAGCGGCAACAATCATCTTAACTTCTGCAGGTCATCTTAATTTTCAGGATTATTTTGTTCGCATGAAGTGTAAGCCCGTTATCAAACAAGTTGTCTACGACGAAGCTTCAGCAGCGACACCCAATCCAGACGTATTAACTGCGCTAAATCAAGCAGAATTGCGCGCGATTATATTGTGTCCGTCAAACCCGTTTCTCAGTATGGATCCAATACTCGCGGTACCGGGCATTCGCGAGGCTATGGTAACATCACCAGCACCGGTCATTGGAGTTTCTCCAATAATTAACGACCAAGCCATTAAGGGGCCAACTTCTAAGATAATGTCAGAGCTTTCCCTCCCATCATCAGTACAAGCGATAGCCGAACATTATGGCGATTTATTGGATGGCTTTGTTATTGATACTGCAGATCAGGATCAATCGAATGGAATCAACACATCAGTAATGAATTCAAATATCCTGATGAACAGTCTTAAAGATCGAGAAAATTTAGCTCTTGAAGTCCTCGCCTTTGCAGACGCCATAACAACTAAAGAAAACTGATCACATCAATTAAGGCAGTACGATGTTCCCAAGTAAGCCACTTAATTCAGATCTATTCATTTTAATAACCTAAGTAAATTTGTGTTTAAAGAGAACTACCAAGGATTACGTTAACGATTTTTAGAATGAATGCCTAATCAAGCTCATCGTCATATTGAGGGAAATGTGAAGCCACATCTCGGTTTCTTTTTGACTCCATGGTTACGATGTCAAAACTTATTATATGGAAATTTTTGAAAAGTTGTTTAAATGGGTTCGGAAAATTTTATGAGATAATTTAGGGATACCCATTATTCGTAAAATTGCCAAACCTCTCTCGACCGTTTAAAGAACTCCAGGGCCTAAAAATAAACAAAAGCCCCACAACTAGTAGAATTATCGGGCTAACAATGCAGGAATTCATTCGAAATGACGCCATTTGATCTTGCGAAGGATATTATTGACAAAAATAATTACGAAAGTGCCGTGAACCATCTTGGACGCGCTAAAGTTGTATTACCAACATTTTCTGAATTGGCTAACCCCGAAAGTTTGGATCAATCCATACAAAAATTGTGCAACGATATCTCCGCAGATGAACCCAATTCGGCAAATCTTTTTCGAGTACACTGGTACAATAATGAGGGGCGAAACGGACTAACCGAGGTTCCTGGCTATTTCGTTCTTGAGAGTGATTTTACAGGTGTCGATGCGCCAATCGTCGTTGTTCTTGGTGACCGCTTTCCAATGATTAATGCTCACAAAGTACTCGCAGCATATGCATGCCTTGTAACACGTCTGATAACTGGCCAATTCAATCCGGCTGAAGACAGAGCAATTTGGCCATCAACTGGCAACTATTGTCGAGGTGGTATTGCAATTTCCAGAATTTTAGGTTGCCGGGGCGTCGCCGTACTTCCAGAAGGAATGAGCCAAGAACGTTTCGATTGGTTGGATAACTGGGTGACCGAACCCACTGACATTGTCCGCACACCCGGTTCAGAAAGCAACGTAAAAGAAATTTATGATAAATGTGCAGAACTATCCAAAAATCCTGAAAACATTATTCTTAACCAATTTTCGGAATTTGCAAATTACCTCATAAACTACCAATGCACAGGGGGTGCACTTAATCACGTTTTTACTCATCTCCAGGAACGAAATAACCAGTTATCCCTCGCCGCATTTGTTGCAGGTACGGGATCAGGTGGCACACTGGGCGCCGGAGACTACCTAAAAGATCAACAAGGCACTCTAATAGTAGCCGTCGAACCCGAAGAGTGTCCGACGATGCTTTATAATGGTTTTGGCGAACACAATATACAGGGCATTGGCGACAAGCATATTCCCTTGATTCAGAATGTGATGAACACAGATATAGTCGCTGCCGTTTCTGATAAAGGTTCTGACTGTCTAAATGTTCTATTTAACACCAAGATTGGACACGAATACTTAGTTAATCGTCGAAAGTTAAACCCCAATACGGTCATTAATCTAACCAAATTAGGACTCTCGGGAATTGCCAATGTCCTAGCCGCAATTAAGACCGCTCGTTTACTTGAACTATCCAAGAACGATGCAGTGATAACAGTCGCCACTGACAGTGGCGCGCTTTACTCGAGCGAGAAAATTTCAACTGAAAGTAAAATATTCCCTGATGGCTTTGATCTAGTTGCTGCAGGAGAAACCTACGCCCGGTACTTGTTAGGTACGCAGAGTGATCATATTCTCGAAACAACACACAGGGATCGAAATAGAATTTTTAATTTGGGTTACTACACTTGGGTAGAACAACAGAACATATCACTTAACGATTTTGAGAGCCGTAGAGACCAGCGATTTTGGCAAAAGTTGCATCTACTTCTCCCGATTTGGGATGAAATGATCCGAGAATTTAACAAACGCACAGGTTCGGTTTAGGTTACTTAACGTTCATGTCTCTAGTAGGTCAACTGGCTAATTAAAATTAGTAATTGTGTTTGGGAGGAATAAATTGACTCAGAATTACCTAGACCTCAGAGCAGCAACTCAAGCGCGTGATCGAAGTTTGCGTGCAAAAGTTATGACTTTGGAAAAGGCCACTGAAATCGTTCAGGATGGTGACCACATCGCAATTGGGGGATGCACGGCGTCTCGCACGCCCTTAGCGATGATTTGGGCATTAATTCGAGCAAAAAAAAATGATCTGTCTATTTCCCGCAGCATCGTGTCGACTGAGGGTGACTTACTCTTTGGCTCTGGCATTTGTGGTCACATCATTACCAGTTGGTTTAGCCAGGGTATCGTATGGGGCATCTCTAAAGTCATGAGAAGTTATACAGAAACAAAACGTGCCAAATTCGAGGAGTGGAGCCACATGTCTCTTGGCCTACGTTATCGCGCAGGTGCAATGGGCATCCCATTCATGCCAACCAGAGCTATGATGGGCTCCGATGTCGCAAATCAATTGGAAAATTTGAAGGAAATCGAATGCCCGTTCACCGGCGATAACCTACTTTTGGTTCCTGCATTAAACCCCGATGTTGCATTGATCCATGTGCAGCGCTGTGATGAATACGGTAATGCCCAAATCGACGGCCTACAGTTTATGGACCTTGATATGGCTATGGCGGCAAATAAAGTGATTTTAACAACTGAGAAAATAGTTTCGAATGACCAAATTCGGAGAAAACCTGATCAGACAAAGATCCCGTTCTTAACGGTTGATGCGGTGGTTGAAGTACCTTACGGCGCAGCCCCACATGAATGTTATGGAATGTACGAACCTTTTTTCAAACACATGGACGATTACGCAGACTTGACCAAAGATGACCCTGATAAAGGCGTCGCCAAGTACTTGGATCGTTATTACTATGAACCTTCAAATTGGCCAGAATACCTAAGTTTGCTTGGTGTCGAAGAAATGTTGGATGCGACCCGTCGTGGCAGGAGTATCTATGATGTCTGAGGAATTACCTTATTCAGCCTCAGAAATGCTTTCTGTTATGAGTGGTCGCCTGCTGACAGATGGTCAAACGGTTTTCGCTGGTGTTGGAATACCGCTTCTTGCTGCAACCCTAGCTCAACGTATACACGGCCCCGGTATAACAATTCTATTCGAGGGTGGAACTCTGGGGCCGTTCGTCGTTCCTGGTGAATTACCTGCATCCACAAATGAGCAGAGATGCACCCGGCGTGCTAACATGCTTCTCAGTATCACGGATGTATTGTTACTGTTACAAAGGGGGTATGTTGACGTTGGATTTATGGGTGGCGCCCAGATTGATCGCTACGGTAATTTAAACAGTTCGTTCATCGGATCTCCTGAAAATCCATCAGTTCGCTTACCCGGCACTGGCGGCGGGAACGACATCTCAAGTCTGACTCAGATGATAGTAGCCATAAAACATGAAAAGAGAAGGTTCGTCGAAAAAGTTGACTTCGTCACCAGTCCTGGTTTTCTCACCGGGAACTCCACACGTCACGATACCGGTCTAATTTCTGGAGGGATGTATCGCGTGGTAACTGACCTCGCCATCATGGGATTTGATGAAAAGACAAAAAGTATGAAAGTGGAGGCACTCCATCCAGGAGTGACTGCAGAGGAGGTACGCGACAATACGGGGTTTGATATCCTGATCGGTAAAAACGTTGGTGTCACCAAAGCTCCTACCGATGAAGAATTAAGTGTATTGAGACACCTGGACCCGGATCGGGTATACATCGCTTGAAAAAATTATTTTCCAATAACTAAAATTTCCAATACAGGGGATAACTGATGACTGAATTTTCCAACACATTTGGACTCACAATGCGGAACTTTCAAAAATTTCCGGAGCAACCAGATGCACAAGAACTGATCGAATTTGGAATTAGGGCGGAGAAACTAGGATATGATTCTTTGTGGGTATGGGACCATGTACTTCTTGGCGTTGACCCTCATTTTCCCATTATTGATGCACTGTCACTTTTGACGGCAATCTCCGTCGGCACAAAATCAATTAATTTGGGCACCGGCATTTTAGTGCTTCCTGTTCGGAACCCTGTACTTCTGGCAAAGCAGCTCTCTAGTATGGATCTGATTTCCGGTGGGCGACTTCTGTTGGGAATGGCGTCAGGCTGGTATAAACGAGAATTTGATGCTCTGGGCGTCCCCTTTAATCAGCGCGGAAAGATTATGGACGAAAACCTGGACATTATAACCCGACTTTGGCGAGAGGACATGGTAACCGCAGAAGTCGGCCCCTATAATATGCGCGAATCAGTGATGTTCCCCAAGCCCGTAAAAAAAGAAGGACCCCCAATCCTGATAGGTGGTTACGTGGATCGGGTATTAAAACGGGCAGCCGTCAACGCTGATGGCTGGTTAACCTATTTTTACACACCCGACGGTTTCACTAAATCCTGGAACAAGATTGTTAATTTTGCCGAAGAGGCAGGTAAAGATCCTTCCACCTTATTAAACTGTAATCAATTGCCAATAATGGTTGGGAATACACGAGAAGAAGTTGAAGCGCCAATGCTTGAATGGCTTACAACTGAATGGGATTTTGCATCTTGGAGCGATTCTACTGTCGATAGCGCAATTATGGGAACGGTTGACGATTGTGTCGAACAACTTCAAGCTCAAATCGACGTTGGCGTTCAAAAGCTCATCTTTGTGCCCTATAAATACGAAACCGAGCAAGTGGAAGCGATTGCCAATGATATTATCCCCCGTCTTCGGAATGGTCGCTAAAATGAAATTACGGAACGCGGGTAAGGTAGTTTATTAGGTTCGAGTAATTTGGCACATTGTGGCGTTATCACTCTAAAAACAGGATTTTGATTTAGCGGCTAAATTTACGTTAGCATGTGATCTTTAAGCTGATGAGCTGATGAACTGCCGAAACCCAAAACACACACGTTGCTTTCTATTTTTATTCAACACGTTGATAACGACCTACCAGAGTGAATAATCCACGTCTCGATCAAACGCATTTCAAATAAAACTGCTTCGGAGTTCCGGGAGGCGTCAACTCGCCACGTGGGGAATACAGATCACAAATATTTGCAAACCATCACTTTTGTCTGACAATACCGTTCACTTTCCAATCAGTCGGCGAATGAACGACAAAATCCGACCCCATAATACAGATCTTACATACTTTCCGGCATCCAGAGTATCAGCCATATCCGCCACCTTTGCACCGGACAAAAGCGCTTCCAAATTTCCGGCAAATTTCTTTGTGAGATGATCAGCAACATTCCTGAGGAGACCAGAACGGCTAAATTGCGCAAGTGGGCCTGCCAACAAAAATTTCACTGAGACCGAAACTTTTGACACTTCGTCTTCAGTCGCATGGATTTGATAGGCGATTATCGCGCGGGCACGTGACGCGCTTATGGGGTCACGTCCAACACCACGTACAATAGCGCTGTAATTTTCATTATCGCGTTCGATTTGGACCAAGCCTGAAAAGGCCGATGTAATGGGACCGAGCTTTATGGTAACCTCCCCTTCTGCCTGCCCGTTTACGGGTGGGGTTGTCAAAAGGGCACCCGGCACGCAGTGAGCAAACTCCTCGAGATTCTCAAATAAACGCCATACCTTGATGCGGGAATATCTCACTTCAAACGATTGCAGCAATTCGACGCCTTGGGCGTCAACGGCCTCCCAATCTTCTCCTGATAAGTCGTTCTTCAGCGTTTGTGCAACCGGTTGTTGCTGTCTTGGAGGGAACATCTGCCTTCCGTGGGTCTTGGTAGATTTAGACTTCGGGACAGAACGATGGCTCCCCACCGGCCCCAGTTTCTCAGATGTTGGCGCCCGGGTCAGGGGGACCGCCCGGTGCTTTTCCAGTACACTGTTAATCGCTGAAATTATACCAACATAGCCTGTGCATCGGCAAAGATTACCCGACAATTCCAAACGCAACCGATTTTCATCTGCATGAGGTAGTCGGGTCACAATATCGTATGCTGAAATTAACATACCCGGTGTACAGTAACCACATTGGAGGGCATGATGTTCATGGAAAGCGGTGCGTAGTTCACCTATAACCGGATCATCTTCGAGGCCCTCAAGGGTAATTATTTCAGCACTTTCGCAAGCGACGGCATAGGTGATGCAGGATCGTGCGGGGGCGCCATCGATGAGAACAGTGCAGGCACCACAGACGCCATGTTCGCAACCGACATGAGTCCCGGTCAACCGTCCATCGTCGCGGAGGTAATCGACCAGTGACCGGCGCGGTTCCACATCAATATCTCGTTGTGTGCCATTTATGGTAAGTGAAATTTGTGTCATGTTGCACAGGCCTCGAGCGCCGCCCGTTTGAGCGCTACAAAACTCAATTTTCTCAGATAAATGTCCGTAATGTTTTGATCGCTCAACAGAGATCTGATCATTTCCTCATCAATCTCCGTCGCAAAATCAGCGTCAGATTTACCGCTAAATAGTTTGGCCGCGTCGGCGATCACTATCGGTGGGGATTCGATTGCACCAATTACGGCGCGGAATACTTCTCGTTCAGGGTCATGGAGAACAGCACCGATGGCATGGGCAAATTCCCCCGCTTTCTGGCAAAATTTACAAAAACCCCATCGGGCAAGACTGGATAACTTTGGCACACGCACGGACTGAATGAGCTCGTCAGATTCGAGCGTTGTTGTAAATGACGAGACCATCAAGTCGCCCGCGGCTATTATTCGGGTGCCCCTCGGGCTACATACGACAAGCTCTGCATCGAGCAATGGTAGAACAGATATCCAGTCTGCCGCCGGGTCGGCGTGCGCCAGACTGCCGCCTATTGTTCCGCGATTACGAACCGCACGATAAGCGATGCCGCCAGCGACTTTCGCTAGTAAACCTCTCGACGGGTCTTCAATGCGACCATCTTCAATATTAGCGTGGGTGATACAGGCGCCAATGTTAACAGAGTTTCTGTCCGCCTCCACCAACGTCATTTCCGGAATCCCCGTTACATCGATTAGTAGATCCGGCTGGGCCAGTCGAAGGTTCAACATCGGCCCCAGGGATTGGCTGCCGGCAACCACTTTAGAGAATACACCCTGTTCACTCAGCAATGTACCGGCTTCCTCGAGACTTGCCGGGCGTTCGTAATAAAATGCTTTAGGCTTCATATCATGATCTCAAATCTTTTCCTTGTTCGACAAGGTGTCAGTTATCAAATCACGAAGAAGTGGTCGATTGGGGAGCGGATCAATCTGCATCTCACCAGTATGCAGCTTAGCGATGCAGGCATACTGCACTTCACCATCGATCAACATCGTACATTCTTTGCACACATTGGCATTAAAGCAGGAAAAACGGACCGCCAGATCAGGCACACTGTCTCGCCGTAGCGCAGTCAATCCGTCCAAAACCGTCTCACCGTCTTCGAACGTAATTTCGAACTCCTGGTGCCCGCCTTCCTCACGGGAGGTGCCTCGCCAGATTCTTAGTCGGGTAGACTTCAAGTGGTCCGGCGGGGTGTTCTTGGTATCTATCAAGTTGGAGCCTCCATAAGGTTCGAAACCAACTCACCGTTCTCAAACATAATTTTCTGGCTCAATTGATAGTTATTAAGAGTGTCGGGAAAATCGTCGCGCTGGTGAGCGCCACGGCTTTCCCGTCGATTGAGCGCCGCCAGGGTCAGAGCTTCGGCGGCCAACAAACCACTTCGCAATTCGAACCATTCGACAAGGCTCATGTTGTGAATCTTTTCTGATGGAACAACCAGGTTTTGTAACTCGTTAAGCCGCATCGCCCGAATCTTTGTATTGGCTTCGCTAAGATCTTTTTCGTTCCGGAACATACCAACCTTGGTCCACATTAACTCTTTGAGATCACCGTACAGACTTGCCGGTGAATAACCCTCGCCCACATCCTTGCCAAGGACACCCTTGATGAGTTCGACATGGGGCCTGGTGCTCGTTTTATTCCAACGGCGTTTGGACCTTTTGGCTGTGAACTTTGTAGCCGCTTCTCCCGCCCTTTCACCAAACACCATAGCCTCAGGGAGAGCATTTCCTGACAGCCTATTGGCGCCGTTGGCACCGCCCGCGATTTCACCTGCCGCGTAAAGCCCCGGAACACCGGTTTCCATATCCGTATTGACCTCAATGCCTCCCATTTGATAATGCGCGATGGGATACACTTCGACGGGTCGCTTGGTTAGATCTATATTATTGCGGTGTAAAATTTCCAGGGCCGGACCTAGGGCATTTTTAAGCGCTGTTTGTTGAATGTGCTGAAAAGAAAGAAAGACGCCGCCATGAGGACTGCCCCGACCCGACTTGACTTCCTTGTACATGGCGTGGGTCAATGTGTCGCGCGCCGTATCATATTTCTCACCAGAAGTTTCTCCATAATTATTGAGGAACTCCTCGCCTCTGCCGTTCAGGAGACGTCCACCTAATTTTACTCGGGTCGGTTCCCAAGTCGTGGGGTCAAGCCCTACCAGTCGGGGTGCCATATGTCCGTTTGGATAGAATTGCAGAAATTCAATATCTACAATTTTGGCACCGGCGCGTAGCGCCAATCCTAATCCTTCGCCGGCAATATTGTTTGGTGCTGTGGTGCGCCTGAACATCTTCGTCATGCCACCCAAACAGAGAATGACGGCCGATGACTGTATGGTTACAGGTGTTGCAGTGGAGACTTCAAACCCAACAGCACCCAAGATCTCTCCATCGTGCGTAACGAGATCCGTGAGACTGACATTGCTCAATTTTCGGATCGCATCATTACGACTGATCTGATTGCGAAGGGCGGCAGCGATTGCGGCACCGGTTCTTAGAAAATCAACATAAACACATCGCATACGGCTATGCCCGGGAGCAATGACCTGGCGTATTTTGCCATTTTCCTGGCGAACCCATTGGACTTTCCAATCTTCGAGTTCACGGATACGTTTTGGACTATTTTCACATAGAAGGGCGGAAAGATTTTCATTGCATAGTCCCCTACCAGCCTCCAGCGTGTCGATTAAATGCTGGTCTGGGCTATCTGGCTCTTCTTCCCCGAGAGCAGAGGCGCAAGTCATTTGAGCCATGATGGTAGCGCCACCGCGACCGACAACATTCTTGTCAATGAGTAGGACATTTGCACCATTGCGCGCAGCTGAAATGGCGGCAAACATGCCGGCCGCACCACCACCAACGACCAGAACGTCGGTTTCAATATGGTTAACGTTATTGTGCTTGTCCGCCATTATTGGCGCTGTTCTTCTATGGCTTCGATTATTCTCCGAGGCGTAACGGGGATCTGACAAATTTCAACACCGAGTGGCGCTAAAGCATCGTTGATCGCGTTCGCGATCGCCCCTGCTGGCCCAATCGCTCCTCCTTCTCCAACACCTTTTTGACCAAGATTTGTGTAAGGCGACGGCGTTTCCATATGCAGAAGACGAATATTAGGTATATCAGTCGCTCCTGGAAGGAGATAATCTGCCAAGGTTGATGCCAGCGGCTGACCTTGGCTGTCGTAGGGCATTTCTTCAAACAACGCTGTACCGATCCCCTGTGCAGCACCACCATACACCTGGCCGTCAACGATCATCGGATTGACCCGTGTACCCGCATCTTCCGTAATGACATAATCAAGTATCTCGACGCTACCCGTTTCTGGATCAACAGCGACAACGGTCGCATGAGCAGAACCGCTATGGATACCTGTGAGACGATCTGGCGCGTAGCCCTCAGTGGTCTCAAGTCCACGCGGATCGGTGTCACCAGGAAGATCTGCAGGAGTGAGATAATAGGATTTGGCAATATCGCCAATAGATATACTGCCCTCCGGACCGTATACCCCACCGTCCCTGACCTCGACAGACGCAACATCCGTCTGAAGCAGGGCTGCCCCAATGCCGGCTACTCTCCTGGCAATTTCTTCGCAGGCGCGCGCAACTGCACCTCCGGCCCAGACCATGCCTCGTGATCCCCAGGCGCCAGTCGAATAGGGAGAGAGTTCGGTATCACCAAGGCGCACATGTACATCGGATATATTAATCCCGAGGCACTCAACGGCAACCTGCGCCAACGTTGTCTCAAGACCTTGTCCGATGGTTTGGATGCCAACCCGGATATCAAGCCGGCCGTCTGGAGTAAGCCTGGCAAATGCCTGTTCATACAATGCCCTTCTTTTGCCATCAGCCGTGGTGCCGTGAGCGGTTTGTTCTGAAAATACTGAAATGCCAAGCCCAATCAGGCGTCCGTCCGGCTCACCTCTCTTTTGACGTTCTCGGACGTTCACAAGGTCGATTGCAGCGACAGCCATGCGCAAAAGTTCGGGATAGTCGCCGCTGTCAAAATGTTTGTCTGTAATGTTGTCGTAAGGCATTTGCTCAGGCCCCACGAGGTTGGCGAGGCGAACTTCATATGGTTCGATACCGATCTTGCGGGCGATGGCATCAATCATCAATTCCATCGCATAGCAACATCCAGGCCGGGCAACCCCGCGATACGGCAATTGCGGAGTTTTGTTGGAGGCAACAGCAACAGTACTGCAACGATACACAGGGAGGTCGTATGGTCCAGGAAGAATTGCACTTACTTGTGAGGCTTCAATTGCCGCAGTAAAAGGATAGGCGGAGTAAGCGCCCGTGTCGACTGATGCCTTGGCATCGAAGGCTAGGATCTTGCCTTTTTCATCAGTGAAGGCTGTCATGTCGTAATAATGTTCGCGACAGTTGGCATTCGCAGTCAATTGTTCACGGCGATCTTCCAGCCACCGTACAGGATGACCACACTGCATGGCCAACCAGCACAGGCATATTTCTTCTCCTGCAACTATAGCCTTATAACCAAAGCCACCGCCAATATCGGGAGAAATAACCCGGATCTGAACCTCAGGAATTTGTAGGAACTCAGCAAGACCGGTACGTACCACATGGGGAAATTGTGATGCGCCGTAAACAACTAGCTGACTCAATCTGGTGTCCCAGTGGGCAATAAACCCACGGTTCTCAATGGGGGACATGACTTGGCGGGCTGTGCGTACTTTGCGGGCTACGCTTACAGGCGCCTGTCGCGCAGCGGACTCAATGTCACCATCATAGCTGACCTCTAGATAGATATTATCATTCCATGAATCGTGAACGCGTGGTGCGTCCGATAACTGGGCATCCAACATGTCGACAACTGCGGGCAATACATCGTAATCCACCATGACCTGGGCGGCGATATCTTCGGCCTCGGCACGCGTATCGGCCACACACATCGCAATCAATTCACCGACATGTCGTATCTTGTCGGTAACTAGCGGAGGCTGCTCAGACGCCTTGAAACCAGGGAGAGGGGAGACTGCCCTGATAGGCTTGACGCCGGTCAGGTCCTCAGCAGTGAAGACCGAAGACCGGATAGATTCCGGTATCTGGACACCAAGTAAACGTGCGTGGGCAACCGGGGACCGGACAAATGCGACCTCTCGTGTTCCATCAAGTGAGATGTCTCCGATATAGTGTCCTTTGCCGCGTAAAAAGCGGTCGTCCTCTTTTCTCAGTAGGCTGGCACCAACGCCATCCGAGTGGCCCAATTTCAAATCTCCCGGTCAAATCGGTCAAACGATGAGGAAAATTTTCCAAATACCTAGGTAGATTATGCCTCCAATCCTGGAGGGACGAGTTCCTTTTTTGTCGATTTTCCGCGTTCATAACGGCTCGCTAAAGTAAAGATTTCTGTTTCCAACGCTTCGACATTCAAACCGGCTTTTCGCCTCTCGTTTGACGGTGCCTTGTAGAGGGTGGTTCGCTGTTTTGGAGTACGGCCCAAGTCGTTGATCAATCCCATCACGCGCTCGGGCGTCATTTCTTGACCATAAGTCGCACCGGCTGATCGTGTAATCGTTTCACTCATTAATGTTCCGCCGACATCGTTTGCGCCGGTTTCCAAACAGAACTTAACACCAGCAGGTCCAAGCTTTACCCAAGATGTTTGAATGTTCGGAATGTATTTGTGAAAAACCAAACGGGCAACTGCGTGCATAAGAACGGTTTCACGAAATGTTGGGCCCTGTCTGGCACCGCCTTTCAGAAAAATTGGCGCTTCCATATGAACAAATGGCAGGAGCACGAATTCCGTGAAGCCACCAGTTCTTTTTTGGAGATTAAGCAGGCGTAAGAGGTGGCGGGCCCAATGAATTGGCTTTTCTACATGTCCGAACATGATAGTTGCAGTCGAAGGAATTCCCAATTCATGCGCCTGATTCATTACTTCCAGCCATTGGTCAGTTTTAATTTTATCGGGGCAGATCACGGCGCGTATTTCATCGTCCAAAATCTCTGCAGCGGTTCCCGGAAGGGATCCGAGACCAGCATCTACAAGCTGTTTAAGAAAATCGGGTACGCAATATTGTGCAGTTTGGGCTCCTTGAAAAATTTCCAACGGCGAAAAAGCATGAACATGCATATCGGGTACGGCCGATTTTACTGCTCGGCAAATGTCAATATAAGTTTTGCCTGTAAATTCGGGGTGAATTCCGCCTTGCATGCAAACCTCGGTAGCACCGCGGTCCCACGCCTCTAGGGTACGGCGTTGGATTTCTTCAATCTCCAGCCTATAGGGCTTTCCTCGCAGATTTTCACTCATCTTCCCCTTCGAGAAAGCACAAAACTGACAGCGATAATAACAAACGTTTGTATAATTAATATTGCGATTAACAACGAAAGTTACTTCGTCACCCACAAGGTTCCGGCGGAGTGTATCAGCCGCGGTGCAAACAGCGGCAAAATCTGTCCCCCGAGCAGAAAATAAACGGATAATTTCCGATTCATTCGGCGTGTCCCCCGCCAAAGCCCTCTCGATGATCGCCTCCAGAGAATAGTCTTGCCAAGTACCTTGGCCGCTCCTGGATCGAGCAACTATAAACGCTTGAGGGGGTGATCCTGCACCAGGCGACCACTCATCCTTCCGAGGGAAACCTTCAGCATTTACCAGTTGTTTTACCGGCGTTTTGAATTGGCTCGACAACCAGCGATTACCATCCTGCACATACTCAGGATATAACGCCAGGCGCTCAACCAATATTTTTCCAGCAGCTTCAGTTTCCCGGCTGAGATCATCCAATTCTGGCCAAGGCGCTTCAGGGTTTACGTGATCAGGGGTGATTGGCGAAACCCCGCCCCAGTCGTTAACACCCGCATCAACAAGGCTTGCCAATACCCCAGGGCTCAAGTTTGGGGGTGCTTGAATATTCATTTCCGCCCCAAATATGATTCTGGCAACCGCAATGGTCCACAGTAATTCTTCTAATGTTGCGGGAGGATAGTTAGCCATACGTGTCGACGGCTTCGGCCGGAAATTTTGTATGATGATCTCCTGGATATGACCAAATTTTCTGTGGAGTTCCAAAAGCGCAAATAGAGATGCAATGCGATCTCTCCGGGTTTCTCCAATTCCAATCAATAGACCGGACGTAAAAGCTACATTTTCTTCACCCGCGAGGCGGATAGTTTCAAGACGGCGCATTGGGTTCTTATCAGGTGAGCCGTAATGTGGGCCCCCTTTTTGAGACAGCTTTTCGGAGATACTTTCTAACATGATACCCTGGGAAATTGAGACATCCCGAAGCGTCAAAATTTCATTTCGATCTAAGAGACCAGGGTTCATGTGCGGAAATAAGCCGGTTTTTTCGAAAACCAGCTGAGCACACTCAGCGAGATATGAAATAGTTGTTTTGTGGCCCAAACTCGCCAACTCATCACGCGCTACTTTATAGCGTAGTTCGGGTTTATCACCCAATGTGAACAGCGCTTCCTTGCAACCAGCCTTAGCTCCTGCATTAGCTATTTTTAAAACTTCATCTGGAAGCAAGTAGGCTGATTTATTTTTACGAGGTGGATGCGCAAACGTGCAATAGTGGCAGCTATCCCGACAAAGCTGTGTAAGGGGAATAAATACCTTACGCGAATAAGAAATCACCGAGCCATGTCGTTGATCACGCAGACTTTTGGCCGCGCTCATAAGATTTTCCAAATCCGCCTGCATTAACATAGAGCTTACTTCACGTTCCTCAATTGCGTCACCCAAACTTGATAACACCAATAAATTATCGGCACTTGTATTTTGTATGTGTCGTTTCATTGCATTACCCTTACCCAACGGCCTTCACTTGCAACCTGTCCGTACCCTGGTTGAGCAAACGATCCCGCACGCCCCTTTCCACAAGGTAGCGAAAAGTTTTTGTATCTGAAGGATTTGAAAGAAAACGTTCAAGGTCTTCAGGTGTATCGAGATCAAGACCGAGCCGCGACGAGTGGATCAAGGTTGGTTCAATTCCAATTGCTCGCGCAGCCATCGCATGACGCAAAGAACTCTTCTTACCATACGAATATTCAATTATTCCGGGCGGGGACATGGCCAACAAGTTTGTACCAAGGTCTCTATCGGCAGGTACAACTGTAACGGCGGGGCTTTTTTCGATACTCGTAATGACCGGTTTGATGTCATGCTGTGTCATTAGAGGCACATCGGAATGTATAGCAATCACCCCTTTTGCTCCCTCTTCAGCAAGTAAAAGGCTGGCGCTTGTGAGTGCCGAAGAAAGTCCCTTGTCAGTGTAGTTTTGCAGGCAACGTGCGCCAAACCCAGCTGCAATACTTTTGATAACAGGATCGTCACTTGCGACCAGAACGCCCGCTAATTTGGATGAATGGGCAAGCGCAGTTAAAACATCTTCCAACATTAAACAAGCAAGTTGTCGGCGCTCTGAAAACGATAATACATCTATCAGCCGACCGTTACTAAATTCAAGTTTCTTACAGGGTATAATCGCCCAAATTTCGTGATTTAACTTATGCATTTTAATCATTCAATTGTAGTAGTTTAGCTGTCACGTCACCAGGAACGATCCCCAAACCATCGGTCTAGCGGTAATTTCATAATATTATCCACCACCCCGCCTTCAAACGGCGACGACGCAATACCACCCTTCAACTTTTGGCTTCGCGACCTTCTGAACTTACGGCTTCCCGAAAGTTGCAATTCGGTCTATGCGACACTTAAAAAGTACGCGCTTTTCATCGATTGACGGGTCACGCAAAGCGTAGGGTGGCTCTTCACCGGTGTATTTAGTCCAAATTTTATCGAGTTGCGTGGTGACGCTTGGGTCATCGTCTTCAAGCACTTCCTCCACCACCGTGCTTTTAATGCTCACCCAATGGTATGGATTTTCTGGGTTAACCAATAGCGATGTCAATTGTGGATTGTTTCGGATCCACTTACACTTTGGTCGCTGCTCAGCCGTATTTACTAAAATATGATCATCTTCATAGTCAAACCACATTGGAGTTAAACCGGGACGACCATCCGCCCCAATGACGGCGAGCACCATCACAACCGGTTTATCTAATAACTGTTTATAAATTGGATCCAGATCGTCGAGACTAGCCGCTTTTTTGCGATCCCCGACATCAAATTGTCCAGCCTGTAGTCCGTCTGCCACATCACGGAAACTAGCAATCGTAAATTCTTCACCCATAATTTCCCCCCTGCCATTTCATAAGTTACTGGGGGTCAACTATGAAGGGGACGCGCGAAGCCGTCAACAAATTACGTGCAACTTACAAAGCTTGCCCCTTAAGGCCATCACAAGGTATCTTAAAATAGTATGATTAATTGATTTTGCACTGCAGATAAGTAACAAGTTATACCCGCAATATAAAATTTGGAATTATCCATTTCAGGCACAACCGTTCTCTCCAGTGTATCAACTTTTATTAATATCAATTATATGACTCCCCAATCAAAAATATTTTACGCTTTTGCTCCAGCTAGTGTCGGTAATTTTGGACCCTTTTACGATGTTGCTGGTTTTTGTCTGAAACATTTGGGGGATATTGTCGAGGCTCGCCCAAATGAATCAATTAATGACGTCCGGCTTGTAAAAATTACCGGCCCGTATGCCGATGAATTGCATGCTACTGGAATTTCGTTAGAAGAAAACAACGTTCAGAAAGTCGCCAACTGGATTTGGGGGCGGTATTCAACCAATTCCTCCCAGGGCATAGATCTGATACTTCACAAATATCTTCCCTTAAAGTCGGGTTTAGGCAGCTCTTCCGCAAGTTGTGTTGCTGCAGCAAAGTGCATGTTATTGGCTTTGGGCCTCGACAATTCTCTTTCTGACGAAGCCAAGGTGGATGCGGCAATGCAGGGAGAACTGCGAAACAATGAATTCGAACATTTGGATAATATTTTGCCGTCACTATTTGGCGGTGTTTGGAGTATCGGAGAAGAAAACTTTCACCGAATCCGAAGCCAAGATTTCACGGTAGTTGCATTTCTTGATGAAACCGATCGTCGGTCAACCCACATTCAGAGGATGTTGGTAAAGGACCACTTGAAGCAACTAATTGATAGCCAAACTCCCGATAATGCTATTGAAAAGCTGCTCGGGTACCATAGGTTTATTTCGCACGCTTCGATGTTATTGATTAAAGCACTCAATGAAGGTGATATCAAAACGGTTGGAAAACTGGTTAGCGCTGAGCGCGGAAATTTATTGTTCGAAGCTCGTCAAAAATCAATTCCAAGACTGGGGCTTATAAAACAAACAATTATGGAGAATGGTGCTTACGGTTGTGCTATTTCAGGATCAGGCCCAGCCATATTTGCTATCACCGATGGTAAGGATGCCGCTAAATCTCTCCGCGACAATATCGTAAAAAACTTTTCAGAACGGAATTTGAAATGGTTGATATCTTCACTTAACGAAAGCGGATCTGAAGCTGTTCAAAATATCGATAACTGGTATCAAGAAAACTGCGAAAATCACAACTTTTGGTAACAATGTGTGCCATCAATATTAAAATTCACTTTGTTATGCGTGGGTCTGTCTCAATTGCCCTACTGATTAGTTCAAATACTTCCGGTGGGGCGTCACTAAATATCTTAATGGTCCAATTTTTCGGCTAACTTTCGTTTTTGCTTCGGAACGACTTCTTCAGATTTCATATCAGAAACAAACATGTATCCTGGAACGTGAGTAATAGCGAAATCAGGTTTCGCTTCCAAAATTACTTCTTGCGGCGTTACACCGCAGGCCCAAAATACCGGCACTTCACCGTCTTTTATCGTTACCGGCTCGCCGTAGTCAGGCTGTTTGATATCTTTGATACCCAGTGACATAGCGTCACCAATTTGTATGGGTGCGCCGTGTGCTATGGGATATTTTGCGGTCACCTCAGATGCCCGTTGAGCATCATCTGGTGTATAGGGACGCATGCTAACGACAAACGGTCCCGAAAACTTTCCAACACCCCTTGTTGGCTTATTTGTTCGGAACATCGGCACTATGCCTGTTTCCTTTATGTGCCTTGGTTCGAGACCAGCTTCTATCAGCGCCTCCTCCGCTGTAAAGGAACACCCCAGCAAAAATGTAACAAGGTCGTCACGCCACAGTTCACTGATATCAGTTACGTCACCCGTCGGTTTCCCCATTCTGAAAACTCTGTATTGCGATAGGTCTGTTCTTATGTCGGCACCAGGAGCGCAAATTTTAGGCTCAGGATCTCCAGCTTCCAGGACTTCCAATATTGGACAGGGTTTCGGATTTTGCTCGCAAAAAAGGTGAAAGTCATCCGCATCCTCTTTAGGAAGGATAACCATGTTCGCCTGAACATAGCCGTGAGCATGACCAGATGTAGGACCTGCATATCCGCCATTTCTACAGGCCGTTCTTAACTTTATTGGATCTTTGTAAAATTTCATTGGTTTTATTTAGCCGACTCTGAGTAATTCAATGATCGTTATTCTAGTTTGATTTGCATGAATTAAGGTCCCAAGGGTAATAAATGGTGACCCAATAACAATGTTCTTCAAACTTTGATCAAACGTAAAGGAAGTAATTATAGCATTCCAATTGAACCATCAATTTCATTATTTCTGATTTTTTTCAAAATTTACTTATCTTCTATTATCTAATTTTAGCTCTTGCACTAATAGGCCAAACACATTCTAGAATATCTTTTCTAATACCAAAAAATTCAGTATGTAAATTTACTGTTGTATCGTTATGAGCTGGAATAATTTCAATTTTATCTCCAACTTTTAATTCTTTTGCATCTGAATTTTCGATGTTTAAAGTTAAATGTTCATCGGATATTGATGTGAATTCGATTCCTTGAAAGTTTTTAATGATTGGAGGCCATTGATCAGAAGAAATAGTTTTCATTCCACTGTCTAATACTATTCTATTTGCATTTGGCTTGCTAATTATAGTAGCTAATATAGTGCCAGATATTTCAAAAT
>ENA-UPTF01000163-UPTF01000163.1-marine-metagenome-genome-assembly--contig:-NODE-163-length-47088-cov-6.593010_pt1 | contig 47088 bp, 37 predicted proteins | sample MGYA00238166_ERZ767019 | MGnify/ENA primary metagenome ERZ767019 (study PRJEB28930, sample SAMN06266391) | marine metagenome | isolation source: Sea water from 250 m depth | place: Atlantic Ocean | study... | reverse complement strand
TCCGGATGGCGTCTAGGGCGGCCTCGTTCACCCGGGAGCAGGGCCACCCGCGCTCAAGGGCGTGAACCGTGGCAGCACCTGCCTCGGCCATCGCTTCCATGACCCGAAGTTGTTCGGGGCGTATCTCCCCTAAGACGAGAGTCGCACCACTCTCGGCATGGTATCCGCCCAAGCTGCACCCGATTCCAGCCACTATGGGCTCTCCAGGTTGAGGTTGGCGGGCCGTAACACTCCCGTGGGGCAGGGCGGCTCGGGGCCCAGAGTGGATGGAGGCTGTGATCCTTGTCCGTGTCCCTTCGAACGCATCACCGTGGGTGGCCAAAAGGACTTTTCCAACGTGTCCTGTGCAATCGGTCAGTAGGTCTTGTTCCGTCCCGCCCTGTCCTATGATGTCTCCTCCCACCTCGAGCAATCGCTCGAGCACTAGGTCAGCGAAGCGGGCGGCCTCTCGGATCAAAACAAGCTCAGCGGTTCCCTTCACGGCGCGCTCAGGCCTAGCGTGGTCGACGAGTTCCAGTCGCTCGAGTTTCGCACGGGCCTCTGGTAAGAGCTCTGCCCCAAGTGTATCCACAGCCATCCGCCGAGCACCGGCCTCCTCGATCATCCAGAGGATAGGTGGGCGCTCACCGGGGAACTCCTCGTAGGTCCGGACCTCGACCCCAGGAATATCCATCGCATTCTCTAGCTCCAGGTGCGGCACCAGTAAAAGTGCCTCTTCTTCGACCGGGAGCCAAAGTCCCATGGGGCGCTCATTTACAGAAAAGTGCCAACCTGTAGTGTAGGCCAGATTCCCAGACCCGAGCAGCAGCAGGCCGTCCAGTCCTTCTGCTTGGGCCCTCTTCCGGAGTCGCTGGCGGATGTCTTCACGGAATCGGGGCGGGAGGGGGTTCAAAGGGCATCATCCTCCCATGGTCCTACGACGGTGATCTCAGCTCCGACGCCCAGTTCCGCACCCAGCGCTCGAAGGTCGTCTAGTACCGCATTCTCTAGGGGGATTCCCACTACCGTTTTTCGGGCTACGCGCCGCGCTTCTTGTTCACCGGGGATGAGGACTTCAGTGAATCCAGGCCTGAGAGCCCTCGACTTCACCATGTCCGTGAAATCGTCCATCCTCCGGCGGAACTCTTCGAGCGGCATGAACCACTCGATGTCGATAGCGATGAGTGTGTGGCTCACGTCCCATTTTTTCGGGTCAGCGTACGGAGTGAGTCCGTACCCCCCCCCTCCAATGACACCGGTCAGGACATCGGTCATGAAAGCCAAGCCATATCCTTTGTAACGCCCGATTCCAAGTAGGGCTCCAGCCATTGCGGCCTCTGGATCATCCGTCTCCTCTCCCTCGGGGGTCAGTGCCCAGTCCAGCGGTATCAGCTGTCCCTCGTCCGCATGCCAGCGCATCATCCCTTTGCCAGCGGTGGTGAGTGCGATATCAAGAACCGCAGGGAATCCAAGCCCTGTCGGTGCGGCGATCCCCCAGGGGTTTGTGCCAACGGCACCTTCCCGGGCACCCCAGGGGGCCATCTCGGGTCCGGCGTTCGTGAAAGCGAGCCCGATACACCCTGCCTCCGCGGCCAGACAAGCATGTACAGCGCTTGAGCCAAAGTGTGTGGAATTCCGAACCACTACCTGCCCGATGCCGCAGACCTTCGCTTTCTCAATAGCCAGCTCCATAGCTCGGGATGCTGCCACGGTACCAAGCCCATTATGGGCGTCGACCAGCGCTAGGGCAGGACTCTCTTTCACAACTTCCCAGCCGGCGCCTGGGTCGAAGAGACCCTGGCTAAACCGCTTCTGATAGCGCCTTAGTTTCTTCACTCCTTGGCCGTGGCCGGGGTGGAAGCGGAGTTCAGAGAATATGAGAGCGTTGCCGAAGATATCGGCGTCCTCCTGGGAGAGCCCCATGGCTTGGAGGACCTCTACCACGAATACCTCAAGGCTTTCCTGGGTTACAGCGGTCATCGAAATCAAGAGTTAGTCCTCTATATCCAGGAGTTGGACCAGGTTTGTGTCGGTGGACTCGAAGCTTCCGAGTTGCTCTGCTGGGGCTGTCATGAGGATGGCGATGCCAGGGCCGTAGCCAGCTCGGGGACCGTCAGTGGACGCCACCACGCCGATCGCACGTGCGCCCCGGAGGTATCCATGATTGTACCGACTGTCTGTGTCTTCCAGGGCTACTAGGTCTCCTAGGTGTAAGCGATCTAAACTCAGCTCTTGCAGGAGTTTCCGGTCCGTAGACTGCATATGGAGGCTTCCTCCCTCAGAGGTCAGCCCAAGGCCGGCTCCCACCAGGTGTGCGGGGATCTGAGCAGTCACTCCGAAAGCTACTTGCCCATTACTTTCTTCAGCAGGGAGTGCAGCTAGAAGCCCTCCAGAGATTCCCTTAAGGGATACGTCTGGGTGATCTGTGAGGCTAAGTCCCACCCCTTCGGCTCGCACCAAGACTTGGTCCCCCACGGTCATACGGCTTCGAGCCTCCTGAGGGATATGCACAATCACCTGTTCCGAAAATCGTCCGGATTTCCCAGTGACCACTCCTACGGTTCCTGCTGCCTCACCGCTCATCACCCGGGCCGTGTTGCCCACGCAAGCGAAGACGTTCAGACCTCGGTTCCAGTTGTCCTCGACTTGGCCTATGCTCACGCCGGGGTGGATGCAATCCGCTGCCCAACCGAATGCCCGATCCCCCACGGACACATTGTAGACGATTCCCCCATACGTTGGGAGCAAGAAGGGGGTGCCGTCAGCACTGAGCCGATATGGTTCGGCGGGCAGGCCTGGAAAACCGGGGTGTGCGACTAATCCGGAGACGGAGACGGAGACGAGATCGATCTCATTGGTAGCGAGCGTGTTCCGTCGGTTCATGCCATTCCCCGGATGCCGAGTGTGTGGGCGATGTTTGCAGTGGGGTCTATATGGAAGTCCAGTAGGTCGGCTGGACCAGTGATTAGCGTGAGGATCCCGGGGCCGTGGCCGGTCATCACCGAATCGCCGTGGATGCAGAGGCAAACGGCTACCCACCCCTCCCGGTAAGAGCGTCCGAATCGATGGTCGACATTACGGATGCCGATCAGATCCCCCAGACGCATCTGGTCGATTCCCAGTTCATCCATCAGAGATCGGTCTCCAGACATAAGGTCTTGGTCCACAAATTCGGCGTTTAGCTCGGCCCCCGAACCCATGATCCGGGGCGGAAGTTCCATGGCCACTGGGCAACTCACCCGTCCGTCCTCCACTCTGAGGCCCAGCGCTCGGGCGAGAGCGGGGCTCATTTTTTTGAACTCGATATCAGGATGACTTTCCAGCCTTAGCCCACGACCCCGAGTCCGGATCTGGATGGTGTCCCCGACCGTCATCTCGTCCAACACATCAGGGGTGAAATCAACCAGAAGACGGGCATGCTCGCCGGTAACCACACCCTTTGCTCCTTTTGCCAGCCCAGTTACCACTTCGGCTTCATTGCCAATGCAGGTCAGGTAATGCAGAGCGTAGTCAGCAAGCTCGTTAGGGTTGGCAATAGACACTCCTGGTTCCACGTGGTCCCCAGCCCAACCGAATGCCCGATCCCCCACTCGTGCGTTATAGGTGATTCCGTACATCCCCGGCAGAACCTCGCCAACCCCGTCTGGCCCATGGACGTAGCCGCCCCGACGCACGGCAGGTTGGCTTACCTGCCCAGTCACTGCCATTTCGACTAGGTCATCGAAGTTCCAGCAGAACCGTTCGTTCATGTGCCTCCGGGGTTGAAAAGACCAGTTTCATGAGTGGTGCTGAGGGTGTCGCAACACATGCTTGACAGCCCTGCTCGACGGAGGCCACGTTGCGCTCTCGCCTGTCGACAACGTACAGACTACCGTGCCCCTGGGCCCGGTGCAAACCCGTCACTCCGACGGGCTTCAAGAGGCCAAACACATGGGATACAGCGCTTTTTTGGAGCGCATGGGGGAGGTTAACGATCTCCTCAACGCTAAGTCGATTCTCAGCTGGGACGCTAAGACTAAGATGCCTCCCGGGGGAGCGGACACACGAGCGAAGCAATTGGCCACCCTAACCGTCTTGGCCCGGGACCACCTCGTGGCAGACGAGACCCGGCGGCTTTTGGAGCAGGCCGAAGCTGAGACCGCTGCTCTTGCTTCGGACAGCGTGGAACGGACGATTTGCGGACAGGTTCGGGAGGCGATCGAGTATCACCTTCGGATTCCTACTGCCTTGGTGCATAAGCGGGCTGAGGTAGGCTCTATCGGGCAGCACATTTGGGCAAAGGCCAGGGCAGAGAGCGATTTCGGAGCCTTCGAGCCTGTGCTTCAGGAGACTATTGAGTTGAACCAGGAGATGGCTGAGTGCATCGGATATGACGAACATCCCTACGATGCCCTTATGTTCCGCTTCGAGCCCGGCGAGACAGTGACATCACTGCAGCCCCTCTTCGCTTCGCTCCGTGAGGGACTCCTTCCGCTAGTAAGGGCCATCGGCGAGCAGGAGTCACCGCGGGTAGACTTTCTCGAGCGGTCTTTCCCTGTAGAGGAGCAGCTCACCTTCGCTCTCAAGATGGCGAGTAAGCTAGGGTACGATACCAATCGGGGACGTCTGGACCTGACCGTACACCCGTTCGAGGTATCCTTCACCCGAAATGACGTCCGCATCACCACCCGGGTCAACGACGAGTGGATGCCCAAGAGCCTCTTTGGCACGCTTCACGAAACAGGGCACGCGCTCTATGAACAATTCTGTGATCCAGCCTACACTCGTACCCCTTTGGCCACTGATCTGGTCGGTCTGTATGCAGTGGGTGGGGTCAGCTTCGGAGCCCACGAAAGTCAGTCCCGCCTCTTTGAGAACCATGTTGGTCGGAGTCGTGAGTTCTGGGAACTGAACTACGGGGAGCTACAGGCCACCTTCCCAGAGCAGCTCAGAGGAATTAACACCGAGACGTTTTGGCGGGCTGTGAACCGGGTTGAGCCGGGATTGATCCGGGTAGAGTCCGATGAGCTGACATATGATTTTCACATCATGCTTCGGGTAGAGATAGAGGCGGCCCTGATCGACGGAAGCTTGAAAGTTTCCGAACTCCCGGAAGCTTGGAACGCAAAGGTTAAGGAATACCTGGGACTGGAGGTTCCGAACGACCGCCTCGGGGTACTCCAGGACGTCCACTGGTCGTCAGGGCAGGTTGGAACCTTCTGTAACTATACGATTGGTAATGTGATGGCAGGTCAGCTTTTCGCTTCCGCGACAGAGGACAGTAGGGTCCGGGACGGGTTGGCCACAGCTGATTACCTACCGTTACGGGAGTGGATGACCGAACATGTCCATCGACACGGCCGCCGCTACACTCGAGATGAGATCCTGGAGAAAGCTACCGGGCGCGCACTCGATCCGACTTTCTATATTCAACACCTCACCCAGAAATATTCTGACATCTACGAGATCTGATTCCTCCATGCCAAACGGTCATAGCCGCCTCGCCCGGCGCGTCAAGCTGACAGACAAGCACATCGTGACCCGTATGATGGATATAGCCGCGGAGTTGCCTGATGTAATCAAGCTCGGGAGAGGGGATCCCGATCTGGACACACCGGAACATATTGTTCGGGCTGGCCAGGAGGCCTTGGCTTCGGGAGAGACGCACTACACACACCCCATGGGACTTTCTGAGCTCCGCCAGGCAATCGCAGACAACATCGCAACTCATGGTGGTGCCCGGTACGAGCCGGAGGACATTGTCGTCACACCGGGTGGGCAACAGGCGATGTTCATTATCGCCTTAGGGTTATTGGACCCGGGAGACGAGTTGCTCATCCCGTGTCCGGGGTACAACCCCTACCTCCAGGCGGCCGAACTCACTGAGGCCACGCTTGTGAGCATTAGGACGACGATGGAAACGAATTTCACCCTCACGGCTGATTTGGTTCGCGAGCACGTTACATCTCGCTCAAAGCTTCTGGTCCTTATCAACCCTGGGAATCCGACCGGGACTGTGATTCCACCGGAGGAGGTGGTCCGAATTTGTGAGGTTGCACAGGAGCACGATCTGATGGTTGTCTCCGACGAAATCTACGCACGTCTAACGTACGACGATCACCACGCGCAGCCGGTCTCTGCGCTCCCTGGCATGCAGGAGCGCACTTTTACTCTTTCAGGACTGTCGAAAGCCTATGCGATGACAGGCTGGCGGGTGGGTTATTTCGCGGGCCCCCATGACCTGATGCCGGCGTTGGCTGAGATCCACCATGCCTTTGCCATCTCTACCGCGGCAGTGAGCCAGCACGCAGCGCTTGCGGCGCTAACGGGACCGCAGGAGTGCGTAGAGGAGATACGTAGCACGTTTGACGAGAGAAGGCGCGTGCTCTGTGATGGTCTCGCTGAAATGGGTATTCCGTTCGCGGAACCCCAAGGAGCCTTCTACGTCTACGCTAAGGTTGCAGAGACTGGAGTCGAAGCCACCGAGTTCTGCGAGAGAGTTCTTCGGGAGGGGCAGGTCATGATATTTCCAGGAAGGATCTATGGGGATTACACAGACGATTACGCACGCCTGTCCATGACACAGCCCGTTCCTCGTATTCAAGAGGCGTTGGCCCGCATGGCCGGCGTAGTTGCGACCATCCGCCAGGAACGCTCGGTGGCATAGAAACAGCATACAAGAGATACGACCATGAAATCAGATAATCCGAATGTTCTAGGGATCAAGCACATGGCGTTTGCTGTGCGAGATGCGGCTAAGGCTTTGGGCGCATACGCTCGCTTCCTCCATGTCCCCGGCTCAACCGAGATCGACGTATATCCGAAATCGAAGAACCGGGTCGCACTTTTTTACCTCGGGGGTATTGAGTACCAGCTTTGTGAATCAATGGAACCTGATGGAAGGTTTGCGAAGTGGATCGACGAGAGGGGTGCCGAGGGACTCCACCACATATGCTATGAGGTGGATGACATCGATGCGGCTCTGGCCCACGCTCAGGCTGAGGGGGCGAATCTTCGAATTTGCCAGGCATGTGAGCTTCACGGCTCTCACCCCCATCCCGAAGGATGGGTCGCATTCCTCGACGACGAGGCGGGGGGCATCGAGATTGAGTTCATGCAAGTCTACACGCCGGAGCAATTGAAAGAGTACGAAGACTTCAAGGGAATCTGAGATGACATCCGCCTGCACCAGGACCCGGGACTGACGTGGAGAGCCACCGCGATTTCATGGGTTACGCAGACAGCCCTCCGGATATCTGTTGGCCAGGGGGCGAGCGACTGGCTGTCAACTTTGTGCTGAATTATGAAGAGGGTTCGGAGTACTCTATTGAGGATGGAGATGGTCGCTCCGACGCCACCCTAACCGAGGTTTCGCAGCCTAGAGTTCCGAAAGGGAGACGGGACCTTGGGGCCGAGAGCATGTTTGAATATGGAAGTCGGGTTGGGTTCTGGAGAATCTACCGGCTCTTCAGGGATAGAGGGTTCCCGCTCACGGTTTTTGCATCGGCTCTGGCACTTGAGCGAAATCCCGCTGCCGCGCAAGCGGTCGCTGACAGCGATTGGGACGTCGTATGCCACGGCAGGCGTTGGGTTGAACACTACCTTCTCGACGAGGCTAAGGAGCGTGACGAGATTGCTCGGGCATACGAGTCGATCCATAGACTTATCGGCCGTCCCCCCGAGGGATGGTACTGCCGATACGCACCGTCACCTGTCACCCGGAAGCTTCTTGTCGAGCACGGTGGCTTCACCTACGACAGTGACGCCTACAACGATGAACTCCCCTATTGGGTCCAGGTGGAGGATCGACCCCACCTTGTCGTTCCGTACTCTCTGGTGACCAATGACGCGAAGCTCGTGGGCAGCCCTCTGGTGACGGGACGGGCTTTCGGAGAATTCCTCATTGATTCTTTCGACGAGCTCGTCTCAGAGGCTGCAGTACACCCCCGGATGATGTCGGTGGGTATGCATGCTCGGATCCTTGGACACCCCGGCAGAATCCGAGGTCTCCGAGCTTTTCTCTCCTATCTTCAGGATCGGGATGATGTTTGGGTTTGCCGCCGCGGGGACCTTGCCGCCCACTGGCGTGCTGTTGTGCCACCTCAGGACCTTTCTGCATGACTCCCCTTCGGTTCATCCTTGTGGGGTTGGGCGCCAGGTCCCGTATCTGGCAGAGGGTGCTGACGGAGCATCCGGACTGCGGTTTGGTGGGACTGGTAGAGACCAATCCGAACCGGCTTGCTGAGGCTTTGGCTGAAACTGTGGGCACTGTCGGAGGGACCTCTCTGGATGAGGTGGCGGCCGGTGTGGAAGCCGACGTAGCACTTCTATGCACCCCACCAGGTGGTCGCCAGTCTCAGGTGGCCGCTGCGTGTGCTGCCGGGCTTGGCATTCTGGCCGAGAAACCGCTCGCGGATACACTTGCCGATGCTGAGTCCCATGTGACTGCGGCAAAGGAGGCTGGGGTCTCGATTGCCGTAGGGCTCAACTTCCGCTACCTCGCAGTGACCCAGGCACTGAAGACCCTCTTTTCCCCGGATCGGTTGGGTCCACCGGAGTTCGGTCGATTCACATACGAACGATGGCGCGATGGGAGGCTGCCGCACCTAAACAAGTATCCCATGTCAATGAAACAGCCCATGCTTTGGGAGCAATCGATCCACCACTTCGATCTCATGCGGTTCGTCTATGATGCGGAGCCGGTCTGCATCTCCGCCCGAACTTTCAATCCATCATGGTCGATGTACGAGGGCGATGCCAATGTAGGTGCGCTCATTACCTTCACTGGGGGACTTGAGGTCACTTACCAGGGAACATGGGCGGGCAACTGGCAGAAAATGGGTTTCGAATGGAGAACTGAGTGTCGGCAAGGGATCGCTCTGCAGGAGGAGATGTTCGGGGCGCTTAGCTATGCGATTAGAGATGACCTGGAACTGACTCCGGTCCCGCTTCCTGAGAGTGAACCGTGGGTGGATGACGCTCGTGCTCTGCTCGCCGACTTCGTCAGCCACTTCCGGGAGGGTATACCGCTCCCGTGTCCGGGGGCTGATCATCTGAATTCCCTTCGCATGGTGGAGGCCTGTATCCGATCTTCGAACGGCGAGGGGACCGTAAGCGTCTGTGAACAGTAAGGATGACTTCCCGATGAACCTTCGAGCCTTATTAGCACGTGCTGCCGGCGCTGTACTCTTTGGGGTGACCGTCATAGTCACTGCATGCTCACAGCAGTCTGAGGACGCCATCGTGGTGGGCCTCAGTGCCGATATCACGACTTTCGAGCCGGGGATGATCTCCAGCCGGGACAACGCGAATATTGCCCGGCATATTTTTGCTGGCCTGTTCTCACTGACTTCCGAAGGGGATCACGTTCCAGACCTCGCCCACACTCTAGAGATCTCCGAGGATGGTACGGCCTACGTCTACACGTTGCGGGAAGGCCTAACCTGCCACGATGGTGAATCCCTCACAGCCGAGGATGTAGCGTACACCTTCAATCGGATCGCGGACCCTGAGAACCGGTTTACGGGGAATTCTCCTGGTTTTGTATTCACATCGATCGGCTTTCAGGATGCGGTCGCAATCGACGACCTCCAGGTGCAGATCAACCTCGCCCGGAAGAACCCCATAGCATTCGGTCTCATCACCGAGATCTACATCCACTGCAAGGACGCCTACGAGGCGATGACCTTGGACGAGGCGGCTTCCAACCCGATCGGATCAGGTTCGTATCGGCTGGCTTCCTGGACCCGGGGGTCAGAAGTAGTTCTCGAGAAGACGAGGGAGCCAGGCAACTTCCAGAGGATCGTGTGGCGTATCATTCCCGAGGCATCCACTCGGACTGCGGAGCTTATCTCCGGGAACGCGGACATCATCACCAATGTGGTCCCGGAGCAGGTCGAAGCGATTAATGGCTCGGGCCGTGCGGAGGTACAGGTGGTGTCGGGGACTCGCCGGATGTACCTCGGCTTTAGTTTGTCCGAAGGGTCCCGTCAGATGCCGGGAGGGGAGGCAATCCAAGACCCCCGCGTTCGGAGAGCACTTCAGTATGCGGTAGACGTTCCTACCATTTGCCGACAACTTCTCAGCGTCGAATGCGAGCGTGCCACCGGACTAGTAAATCCGCCGAATGACCATCCCGATCTGGAGCCATATCCGTACGATCCCTCCATCGCGGAAGTGCTTTTGGACGAGGCGGGTTGGTCACGCGGAAGTGACGGGATCCGGTTTGCTATCCGCCTCCAGGCAGGGAGGGCGAGGTACGTGAATGACGTCAACATCGTTCTTGCCATCAGCCAGTATCTACAGGACGTGGGGCTCGACGTCGAGGTGGATCTCATGGAGTGGGCTTCGGTTTATACCCCGCTCCTCCATGCGCGTAGCATGGGTCCCCTCTTTTTTCTCGGGACCGGTGGAGGGCTATGGAGCCCGATTTATGATATGACCGATATGGCGGAAGTTGGCTCGAGCACCAACTACACGCACTGGGACGACGACCGTTGGTTCAGCCGTTGGGTTGATTTGGCAGAAGCCTCGACGCCCGAGGAGACTCGTTCAATCATCGATGAGATGCTCCAGGTCTTCTACGACGATGGGCCGTGGTTGCACCTATACTTTCAGCCGGACTTCTATGGGGTTTCAAACCGGATCGACTGGACGGCCCGACGCGACGAACGAGTGTTTCTCTTCGAAGCGGGGCTCAAGTGATTTCTCCAGCGTTCTGAGTAGAGGACCTACTCATGGGATCGTACATCCTACGCAGGTTGCTTCAGAGTATCGTCGTAGTCATTGGGGTAACCATGGTGAGCTTCCTAGCCCTCCAGGCTGGTGGTGACCCCACGTATCTCTTCGTCAGCGAGCGAGCATCCCTGGAGGAGATTGAGGCAACACGTCGGGCCCTGGGCTTCGATCGTCCCCTTCATGAGCAGTACCTAAGCTTTGTAGGCGACCTCGTCCGGGGTGACTTCGGGCAGTCATTATCCTACAGGCAGCCTGCGATGGAAATCGTTCTTGAGGCTTTGCCTGCCACTATTGAGCTAACCCTCTTCGCAATGGCGATCGCTCTACTTCTGGCGATCCCCCTTGGTGTCTTGGCAGCGATACATCGGGGGACTGCATGGGATGGATCCATCACCACTATGGCCATGTTCGGGCAGTCGATCCCAAGCTTCTGGTTGGGGATCATGATGATCCTCTTCTTCGGGCTCTATTTGCGCTGGCTGCCGATCTCAGGACAGGTCCCCTTTCTCATACCCCTGATGGAAGGGGACTTCGGCACAGCCCTCGGAAACCTGCCGCGCACGATTCTCCACCTCATCCTCCCGGGGATCGCAGTGGGTACGTACTCCCTGGCTAGGAACACCCGGCTCGTTCGCTCCTCCCTGCTAGAGGTGCTAGAACAGGACTACGTTCGGACCGCCCGATCAAAAGGGCTTCCAGAAATGCGGGTTCTCGTCCACCACGCTCTGCGCAATGCCTGGCTTCCGGTGGTGACCATCGTCGGTCTGGAGTTCGGCTTTCTCTTGGGCGGGGTTGTGGTGGTTGAGACGGTTTTCAGCTATCCAGGGATCGGCCGCCTTCTGTTTGCGGCCATTAACCAGCGGGATATCCCCCTCGTACAGGCGGGGGTCATACTGTTGGCGGGAATCTTCATCCTCCTCAACCTACTGGTGGATCTCATCTACGTTCGTCTCGATCCCAGGATGAAGCTGGCGGAGGGTCGTGGATGAACGATCAACTGGCCCAAGAGATCGTCACCAAGGATCACCGGGAGACCGAATTCCGACGAGAGCTACGGCGGGCTGTCCGCGTCATGATTGAGGCTCGATGGCCTGTTCTGGCTCTGGTCATTTTGCTGGCTACAGCGATCGCTGCTGCTTTCGGTCCAGCACTGGCTCCGTTCGATCCAAACCGGCAGAATCTCATCTTGCGTTTGGCTGATCCGATGTCCTCAGGTCCGGATGGCTCAGTATTCTGGCTGGGATCAGATGTCCTGGGCCGGGACGTTCTCACTCGTCTCCTATACGGTGCCCGGGTCTCTCTCCTGGTGGGGATTGCCGCCATCGCCGTAGGGGGAACCATCGGCATTGTAGCTGGACTTCTTTCCGGATACTTCGGTGGATGGGTGGACGACGTGATTATGCGATTGGGGGATATCCAGCTTGCATTCCCCTTCATCCTATTAGCGATCATGTTCCTGGTGGTGCTGGGGTCCGGAATCTGGAATCTCATCCTTGTACTAGGGGTGGGCCAGTGGGTGACCTATGCGCGTATCGTGCGGGCTGACACCCTATCTCTACGGGAGAAGGAGTTCGTGGAAGCAGCCCGGGCACTGGGCGACAGTACCACGTCTATCATTTTCCGCACGATCCTGCCCAACATCCTAGCCCCCCTCACTGTTATCGCCTCGTTCAATGTCGCGAGCGTGATTCTCTCAGAGGCGGCGCTCTCCTTTCTGGGCCTCGGGGTACCTCCCTCGGTGCCCACCTGGGGGAGCATGCTGGCCGAGAGTCGGGACACACTCGTCGCCAACAAGTGGTGGCTTGCGGTCTTTCCGGGGGTAGCCATCGTACTGACCGTGTTGAGCTTCAACATCCTAGGAGATTGGCTCCGGGACTTCCTGGACCCGCGGCTGCGGGAACGCACCTGAGGAGGGGTACATGAAGGTGGGGATCATCGGGGCGAGTTTCGCACAAGCCGCGTATTTGCCAGCGCTTTGCCACGTCACAGGGGCAGATGTTGTCGCTTTGGCCTCCGCGCGGATGGAGAGTGCTCGGAGCGCAGCCTCGGAGTTCGAGGTACCGCACGCATATGATGATTGGGAGACGATGCTGGAGTCCCACGAATTCGATCTGGTATGCATCGCTACCCCGACATTCCTCCACGAGCCCCAGACTCTTGCGGCCATCAAGACTGGAGCGCATGTGCTCTGCGAGAAACCCACTGCTATGGATGCCCACGAGGCAGCTCGAATGCTTGCAGCGGCAGAGGCAGCGGATCGGGTCCACATGATCGACCACGAACTCCGCTTCAACCCCAACCGTGTCCGTATCGCTGAGATCATCTCCGAGGGGAGTCTGGGGGAGATCCGACACGTGAACATCTCTAACATCGGGAAGAGTTGGGCAGACCCCAACAGCCGTCCGAAAGGGGATTGGTGGAGCCTGGCGGAGAAGGGAGGCGGACGACTGGGTGCTAACGGGAGTCACCAGGTGGACCTTCTGCGTTGGTGGCTAGGGGAGGTGAAGTGGGTGAGTGGGGCAGCGCCGGTCATGGTACCAGACCGGCTGGATCCGGGTACTGGCGAGCGCTGGACCGCGACTGCAGACGACGTGGCGTTTTTTACCGCTGAGATGGTATCCGGGGCCGTGGCTCAGGTCTTCATGTCCGGAGTCGCCGCCCACGATATGGGGAATGCGACACAGATCTTCGGTTCCCGAGGGACCATCAGCCTCTCCAACGACGATGAAAGACTCCTCTTTGCACCTGAGGGGGAGGCCTTCCGAGATATCACCGTCACCGATCCAAACGCGGATCTTCCCAGGATGAACACTGGTATCTGGAATGTCTCTGTTGTAGCCCTCATGCAGGAGCTTGCTTCTGCCATCCAAAACGAGAGGAAACCCACTCAGGGTGCCACGTTTGCTGATGGGTTGGCAAATCAAATGGTCCTGGATGCTGTGAAGATCTCCAGTACTGAGCGACGTTGGGTCCGCCCAGAAGAGACTCTTGTCGGTTCTTGAGGGGCAGACGGTCCTGGTCACCGGCGCAGCCCGGGGGTTGGGGTCCGCCATCGCCCGGCACCTGCACGGGTTGGGTGCGAGATTAATCCTACTCGACTGGGATGAGGAAGGGTTGGCTGAGACAGTGATAGCCTGCCCGGGAGCCACTTCTACCGTGGTTGACCTCGCTGATGCTGGAGCCACCGAGCGGGCTGTTGCTGACGTAGTGACCAGTCCTGTGGACACCTTAATCCACAATGCTGCGATACTCCGGGTAGAGCCTTTGGGCACAGTGAGCCTCGAGACCTTTCAAGCGACTCTCAATGTCGGAATCCAGGCGGCCTTCCAGCTGACGAAGGCGGTCTGGTCGGGGATGAAAGAACGGGGTGGTGCGCTCATCTTCGTCTCCTCGAGATCTGGTGTCGAAGGATTCGCAGGCGAGACAGCTTACTGCGCTGGAAAGCACGCGCTGGAAGGCTTCTCGAAGTGTCTAGCTCTTGAGGGGGCTTCCCACGGGATTCTGTCCGTCACTATCACACCGGGGATGTACATGCACACGCCCATGTCTGAGACCACGTACCCCCCGGAGCTCCGTGAGAAGTGGGTGGACCCCATCCTTCTCGCGCCGGCGTTCTCCTACCTCGCTACCCGTCCCATGCAACTGTCCGGTCAACGCCTGAACGCATGGGATCTCTCCCAAGAGCAACCTGCACTGTGACTATGCAACCCATCTACGACTGGATCGATGCTCACGCCGAGGAGTGTGTCCGGGATTTACAGCACCTAGTCCGGCAGCCCTCAATCTCTGCTACGGGGGTGGGACTGAGGGAATGCGCTGCTTTGGTCCGAGACATGATGCACGAAGACGGGCTTCCGGCCGACTTTCACGAGCTAGAACAGGGACCTCCGGTGGTCTTTGGGCACCTGGAAGCGAGGAAGCCGGCGAAGACTATGCTGTGCTACTCTCACTACGACGTTCAGCCTCCTGAGCCGCTAGAGGAATGGAGCCACGGTGGTCCTTGGTCTGCAGACATTGTGGATGGAGTCCTTTACGGGAGGGGGTCTACAGACAACAAGTCAGGGGTGCTCGCCTTCAACAAGGCCGCCAAAGCATTCCTGCAAGTCCGGGGCGAGGTACCGGTGAGTCTCAAGTTCCTCATTGAGGGCGAGGAAGAGATCGGCTCACCGAACTTGGCCGGTTGGGCAGCCCGAAACAAAGATCTTCTGGCAGCAGACGGGATGCACTGCTTGGATGGACCCATGGAGACAGGGACAGCGGTTCCAGACGTCTCATTGGGTCTCAAGTCTGTGCTTTTGGTGGAACTCATAGCTCGTGGAGCGAAGACGGATGTACACTCCCTCAACTTCCCACTGGTGGAATCACCGGTATGGGAACTCATCTGGGCTCTAAACACTATTCTCGATCGGGATCGTCGGATTCTCATAGAGGATTGGGAGGAGGGGCTCTGGCAACTCGGTCCCGATGACGAAACTCAACTGACTGAGAAGGCTGACCGGGTGGACCTTGAGGCCTTAAAGGAGGAGTGGGGAATCTCCGAGTTCGCCCTCGGGAGGGATGGGGTAGACGCGATCCGTGCCCGCACCTACGAACCTACGGCCAATATCCAGGGGATGATTGCCGGATATACCGGCCCTGGTAGTAAAACCATCATCCCCAACGAGGCTCGGGTTCGGATGGACTTCAGGTTGATTCCCAATATTCAGCCGGCGGACGCGATCCAGAAGCTAAAGAACCATCTGGAAAAGCACGGCTTCGGCCATATAGAAGTCAAAGCCTTCGATGGTGCTGAGCCACCCTATAAGATTTCGGTGAAGGAGGACATCAGCCAGGCGATCATCGCGGCTGCTTCTGAGGTCTATGGCGAACTCCCCGTGGTGAATGGGGTCTCGGCTGAGGGAGCAATTCTGCGCCACGTTTGGATCCCCTGTGTCCTGACGGGCTTTGCTAACCCTGGGGCGAATCTCCATGCTCCAGACGAGAACATCCATCTGGACAAGTACATCCAGGGAATCAAGTATGCGGCAGCTATTATGGAGCACTTCGGCAGAGCCTAGGCAGCAACCCCTGCCGACACTGTTTTGCGCGCACGGTGTGGTGCTCTAACTAAGTTGCGGATTTTCTGAGGGCAGGGGCATGTTTCGAGTCAGCCTTACCGGAATTCGCGGAGGATCATCCGAATGAAGAAAGCCCTGTTATTCGCTCTCGTTCTTCTCACGCCCCTGACAGCGGTTGCCCAATCGGTCGCAGACGACGCACACGTTGCTGAGGCTCTGGAGATCGCAGAAATCTGGTTGGACGCGCAGAAGGACTATGAGCGATTGCCATCCATCGCAGCTGCGATCGTACACGACCAGGAGCTCGTTTGGAGCGGTGCGGTTGGCATGGCCGACATCGATGCCGACCGACCGGCTACATCAAGCACGCTGTATTCGATCTGCTCGATCTCCAAACTCTTCACGAGTGTAGCAGTCATGCAGCTCAGGGACGAAGGGCATCTCGATCTGCGCGATCCAGTCCAAAAGCACCTGCCATTTTATGACCTAGAGCAGCAGTATGACGAGTCGACACCCGTGACTGTGGAAGGGCTACTCACGCACTCGGCAGGTCTGCCTCGCGAGTCGGACCATCCGTATTGGAGTGGACCGGAATACCCGTTCCCGACGAAAGACGAGGTCATTGCTCGACTTAGTGACCAGGAGACTCTCCATCCGTCGCGCACCGAATATCAATATTCAAACCTTGGTTTGTCGCTGGCCGGCTACATCGTAGAAGAAGTGTCCGGGACGCCCTATGATCAGTACATCCAGAGCCACATCCTCGGGCCGCTCGGTATGGATGACACCTATTCGGAGATGCCGAGGCAGCACATCGGTGGCCAACTGGCCATGGGGTACACAGCAGTCACCCGTCAGGGTGGTCGGAATGAAGTGCCCTTCTTTGAAGCAAAGGGTATCTCAGCGGCTGCCGGGTACGCTTCTAGCGTCGATGACCTCGCGAAGTTCGCGATGTGGCAATTCCGTTTACGGGGTGACGCCGAAGAGCTAGTGCACGCGTACACACTTGCCGAGATGCAGCGCGTACACTTTGCACGGCCGGGTTCGAACACGATGAGGGGGCTGGGCTTTCAGGTCTCGGCCAGAGACGGAGAGACGTTCGTTGGGCACGGGGGGAGCTGCCCTGGCTTCCGCACGACGCTTTCTTTACAGAATGACAGCAAGATCGCTACGGTCGCGATGGTCAATGCGATGGTCAATGCAGGGAAATACTCGACCGGCGTCTATAACCTCGTCGCCGACGCCATCAAGAGTGCCACAGCCGAGCCCGACGAGCACCCGGTAACCGCTGATGCGAACAATAATGGTGGAGACGGGCAATCGAACGACAACACTCAGATGGACCCAACGCGCTACATGGGGACCTATACTGGTGGCCTCGGTGGCTCCGAGACGGTGGTGGTCCAGTGGAAAGGTGGAATTGCGACTTTAAGCCTACCCACGGACAATCCTCGCCAGTCGCTCAGCGAACTCACGCATGTCGAAGGCGACACCTTCCGTCGTCGTGGCAACGATGGTGAACCGGGAACTGAGGTCATCTTTGAGACTGACGACCAGGGTCGTGTGTTCAGGATGCGTACCCCGCTCAACTATAGGACGCGCGTGAACTAAAGCGACTCCGGAGTCTGAGCTCGGGCTTTCGCTCTGAAGTTCAACTCAAGATTGTTGGCATGCGATAGTTCAGTGCTAAAGGGTAGACGAAGTCTGTCTGTCCCACAGTGTTCGCGAACCTACCGTTGTAGGCTTGTGGCTGGATAAGCATCAACTTTGGCTTATGATCCCATGGGGTAACCCGAATCCACAGGATGGCTCAGGCTTCTATGACGACGACCTCAGATACAATCCTGAAGAACACGGCTCAGCGCTGCCGAGAACTGGACATCATCGTCCCGACGTTTGCCCAGATGAAAGAGCCCTCAAGTAGTAATGGCCCACTAGGGGAACGACTCAACGGAACTGGGCTCTCAGACTCTGACCCCGCCAACCTCTTCCGCATCACTTGGAAGAATGAACCGGTTGCCGAGGGTGGAGGGTTCAACAGTGGTAACTGGATTGAGTTCCCCTCCGAGATAACTGGTGTGCCGACACGTATCGTGGGAATCGTCGGAAAACACTTTCCAACTGGTAGCCACAAAGTGGGTGCTGCTTTCGGTTGTCTCGTGCCGCGTTTGATCTCAGGTCAATTCGACCCGACCCAGCACAAGGCCGTATGGCCGAGCACCGGAAATTTCTGCCGTGGTGGGGTGTTCGTTGGCTCACTTCTAGGCTGTGAATCGGTGGCCGTCCTCCCCGAGGAAATGTCAAATGAGCGGTTCCAATGGCTCGAGTCCGCCGGCGCAGAGGTGATCTTGACGCCGGGAGGTGAATCCAATGTCAAAGAGATCTATGACGAGGTGCGGACCATAAGAGAGACGCGACCCGAGTGTGTCATCTTCAATCAGTTTGAGGAGTTCGGAAATGCTGTCTGGCACTACCATGTGACCGGTGCCCTCGTGGATGAAATTTTCCGCCAAATTGCCGGTCCTACCGATCGTCTAGCGGCCTTTGTTTCAGCTACTGGTAGCGCGGGCACGCTCGCCGCCGGGGACTACCTCCGGACACTACATCCGTTGCTTCGGGTGGTCGCCGTAGAGGCACTCCAATGCCCGACACTACTGCGCTGTGGTTTTGGAGAACATCGTATCGAAGGGATCGGCGACAAGCATATCCCATGGATTCACAATGTCCGTAACACGGACACGGTTGTGGCAGTAGATGACGAGCAGTGTCTTGCGCTCATGCGATTGTTCGCTGAGCCAGTGGGTAGAAACTATCTCCTGAACCAGGGCGTCTCTTCAGAGTTCATCGAAGAACTCTCACTGCTCGGAATCTCTTCTATTTGCAACTTGGTGGCTGCGATCAAGACCGCCCACTATTTCGAACTTGATTCGCGAGATGTGTTGTTCGTTCCTCTCACTGACTCCATGGATTTATACGGCTCTCGGGTTGAGGAGCGCCGCCAGACTCAAGGCTTGTACGGTGAGCCGCTCGCCGCCGCAGATTTTTCGCGTTACTTGCAGGGTATCGGCACCGACAATATGCGAGAGCTCAGCTATCATGACCGGAAAGCTCTTCACAACCTCAAATACTTCACATGGGTTGAGCAACAGGGTCGTGAGGTGGATGAACTCGAGCGTCTCTGGGATCCTGACTTCTGGACCGAGACATATGCGATTGTGGACGAATGGGACCGACAAATCTCCAGCTTCAACGCCCGGGTCGGAGTTACTTAGTAACGGGGGCTCGCGACCTTCCGAAAATTCAGGCCTTGTACGTCGCCGGCTTCGAGTATAAAGCCAGAAACAATACCACTTTCGTCTCTGAAGAAATTCAGCTCTCGTCGGCCCCAAGCAAACTGGTCCTCTGAGAGTGGGGCTAATTCAATCCTGCTTCCGCGAATCTCGAGCTGAAGGGTGCTCCCCTCTACCATAAAGGAGTACACAAAATCGAGCTCTTCGCTATAGAAGTCACCGATAAAGGGTTCCAACTCAGGCGTCGGTCGTTCGACCGGCTCAGGCGTCTCAGGTCGGATTCGGTCCCGTTCGTTTGAGGTTTGGACTTCACTGAGCTGATCTGCGAGGTACAGATCAGCAATTTGCCGAGCTAGGCGTCCGGGGCGGAAGGAACTCAAGTTCGATAGAATGACGACAGAGAACCTTTGTTCAGGAAATTGCAAGAATTCTGCGACATATCCGACTGCTGATCCACCATGGCCCATGGTCTTTAAGCCACGGTAAGAGTCGAATTCGAGACCCAACGCGTAGGAGAGTTCCTCTCCATTACTTATACGTCCCCGTGTAAACATCATCCTGATGAGCTCGTTTGTTCCGGCTCCAAGCTTGTTTTCGTAAAAATTATTATCCCAGTGCAGAAAGTCCTCGACTGTGGTGATCACACCTAGATCTCCGATGACATCCGAGCGGAGGATATCAAGGCGGTATCCACCGTCACGGTTTGGTGAGTAACCGAAAGCCTGATTTCGAATGATCGCGTTTGGGTCGTCGTAGAAACGGGTCTGGGTCATGCCGAGAGGCTCGAAGATATTCTCTTGAGCAAAGGCGCTAGCCTTCATTCCACTCACACGTGTGATGATCTCAGCAAGCAGGAAGTAACCAGAGTTCGTGTAGGAAAATTGACTGCCTGGCTCAAAATTGAGGTTCTGCTGTCGGGAAAGAAGCTCGACGAGTTCTCGAGTTGTATATCCGAACACACTCCCTTCGGGTTTCCCAATCAAATTGACGAGTGTCAGATATTCACGGATTCCGCTCGTGTGATGCAGGAGGTGGCGAATTGTGATCTGGTTTCCATAGTCCGGCATCTCAGGGATGTGTGTGCGGATATCGTCATCCAAGGACAGCTTTCCCTGATCTGCGAGGATCGCGATACACATCGCGACAAACTGTTTGGAGATAGAACCGATCCTAAGGACGGACTGCGGCGTTATCGGGATGTCGTAATCCAGGTTTGCCAGGCCATAACCTTTGGAGTAGATGATCCTCCCATCCATGAAGATCCCCACCACCGCACCCGGAGCAGTCGCCCCATCCCATTCTGCGAAGAGCTCATCGACCTGAGTTGTGATCTCTGTGCGCGGATAGGTTTGAGCTGAGGAGCTATCCGAGGGAAGAAACCAGGCTAAGAGTGCAGATCCAGCAATGATGATGATCCGCACGGCGTCGTTCCTTTTCATGTCTTTCTCATTTCTCAGAATGCTTCCGTCAAGATGTGTTCCTTATCTACATCCACGCTAGCGAAGAGACCTGAGCCGCCCCGGCCACAGACCACTCCTCTTCCTAACTTGAAGGAGTTGTCCGCCGTTACAGCCGGCCCCTAGGTTCCAACTCTATGCGAACTAAATTTCCTCTCGCTATTGTAGCTTGGATGCTTGCCGCTTCGGCTGCCAATGGCCAGATACCTCGATATGGGCTGTCAACTCGGGTAGAGTTGCACATGCTTCCAGCAGTCACGAGTGGGCCACTTGATCCGAGTTGGCATCCCGATGGATCGGCTTTGGCCTACTCGATGCGCGGTGATATCTGGATCCAGAGGATCGGTACGGATCACGCTCAAGCCATCACCCAAGGCCCCGGCTACCACTTCGAGCCGGCCTGGAGTCCTGACGGAGAGTGGCTCGCGCTGGTTGTGGACACGGACGGGCAACTCGATATCGCTGTTGTGAGGTCCGATGGCTCAGAGTTCAGGCGTCTGACCTCTGATTCCTCGGTAGACGTTCAACCCGCGTGGACTCCAGACGGGAGATTCATCGTGTTCGCCTCTGCCCAGGGAAGGGATTTCGACATCGTCCGGTACGAAATGGGGACGGGGGCTATTAGTACCCTTGCCGGTGGCCGAGGGAACCAGTTCCAGCCGGCACCCTCGCCCGACGGATTGACCCTTGCTTTCGTCGCGGGCGTGCCGGGCCGCCTGGGAAGTGGAGGCCTATGGACGATACCGATCGGGGGTGGTGAGCCCACACTGGTACACTATGAGGAGACAAGTTATCGGGCGGCTCCTACCTGGGTGCCGGACGGGTCCGCTCTGGTGTTTGCTTCCGATGTAGCCGGCTCTTACGACCTGGCCACCGTTCCATCAGAGGGGGGCAACCGGGTTCGCCTGACCACTGAACCGCTCGATGAATTCGCCCCGACGGTGAGTCCGGACGGCAGATTAGTGGCATTCGTAGGGAATCAGGACGGACCGACCGCCCTTTGGGTGACGTCCCGATTTGGTGGAAGGAGTGAGGCGTGGCAACCAATTACGCCGACGCGACTATCGCCACTCTACGAGACGGCGATTCTGCGCGGACGGGTTCTAGGACCCGATGGCAGCGTAGTGCCGGCTCGAATCCAAATTCTGGGATCCGACGGACGCGGTTACGTGCCGGCGGATGCGTTTCACCGAGTCAGCCCGGCCAACGAGATTCACTACTTCCATTCGACAGGTGAGTTCGAAGTCATGGTTCCAGCGGGAGACGTCAGAGTCGAGGCCTTGCGCGGCTTCGAGTGGATTCCGGCTGACGAGACTCTCTCTGCACCTGCAGATCGAACCGCAACAGTTGAGCTTCGGATGGAACGACTCTCTGATCCAAGTCAATCGAATTGGGTATCGGGTGACACGCACGTCCACGACCTGCACGAGGGCCGGTATGGGCTGAGCCAAAAAGAGTTCTTCGATCAGCTTCGGGCTGACGATCTACACATAACAAATGATCTGATCCACATGGATGGAACCAAGATCATGGGCCGATGGGGTGACCTGACGGGAGAGGACTACCCTGGGTCTGCCGATGGCTATGTTCTCCGCTACACTCAGGAATTTCGTGGGTCATTCGGCCATGTTGGCTTACTCGGAGTACACGAGTTCATCATGCCACTCATCGGTGGTACTTCCGGCTCACCTTATCCCGCTGATGGCTTGAAGCTTATGTACCTCGACAGTATCCGTGCCCTCGGGGGAATCGGTGGCTTCATGCACCCCTATACCGTTGGCAGCGAGACCGCAGGTACACCGGAGTGGGCCGCTCAGTCCGATATCCCAATCCATACAATTCTCGGGCGCGGCGATTTCTACGATATGGTTTCCATCGCGTCGGATGAATTGGCCAGTGCTGACATGTACTACCACATGCTCAACGTTGGGGTTCGGCTGCCGGCCACTGGAGGTACCGACAATTTCTCTAATGTCTGGCGGGATCCTTCGGGTGGAACAGCACGTACTTACGCTCGGCTGGATGGTCCGATTAGCTGGCGCACATGGATTGAGGCGGTCAGAGCAGGACGCACGATTGCAACGAATGGGCCTCTACTGTTTGCTAAAGTGGATGGTCAGGAGCCTGGCTCAGAACTCAGTAGCCGAAGCTCCGTAACTGTAGAAGTGGACCTCGCCACAATCGCGCCGGTAGAGGTGATCGAGATTATCGTGGATGGGGAAGTAGCACATACAATCTCTGTAAGGGATGGGGAACATCAGCTAACTGTGGAGGAGTCGATCCCTGTGGAAGGCTCCCGCTGGGTTGCGGTGCGAGCTCGTGGCGGTAAAGCACGCTATTCAGGTGACAGTTACACGTTCGCGCACACTACACCGGTTTACTTCACCGATGCCCTGCCCAACGATGCATCAAGAGCATCTGCTGACTTTTTGGCTGCAGTGATTGAGGAAATATGGCGGCGGGTAGACCAAAGAGACGCATGGCTTGTGCCTGAGGACCGTGAGGTGTACCGGCGTCATCTGGACGAGGCTTTGGCTCGACTAACCCTAAACTAGTCCCGGAATAGGTAAACTTAATACCGGCATGGAGTTACGAGATTATGGGATGAGTTATTGATCCTCATTATCTATTGACACCGGTTGATCATACACCGCAGTATTGGAGAGCTTAAACACCAGTTCAGTATTGAACTTCAAGGTTGTACTACTCCCGCCACCTCGGAGGCATCGGATGGCACGCACTACAGCAGCACTCGGCGTTCTCTTGACCCTGGCTTGGATAACGGCCCCTAGCGCAGCGCTAGCACAGATGCCTGGCCATGCGGACCAAGGACACAGCCATGCGGGTGAGGCTGTGAGCTGCACAACGCTAGCCTCCCCGCCGTGGACTGGATTGCCTGCCGTGGATCGAGAACAATTTGATGCACTTCGGGATGCGGTCGCAGGTCTTGAGACACCGGAAGCTGCTCGTGCTGCTGGATTCAATCCCGCACTGGGTGATATCCCTGGAATGGGCGTGCATTACGTGAATTCAGCCCGCAGCAGGGACGGTGTGCAACAGAATGCACCGGACCATCTATTGTTCGTTGAAATTGATGGTCGGGAGCGACTCGTGGGTGCTGCCTACGCCTTCGTTGATGTACCGGAAACTAAAGTGCCGATTCCATTCGAAAGCGAGCTTGCCAAATGGCATGATCATCCTGAGTTCGCTAGCGACGGTCAGACTCTGCACATGTTGCATACTTGGTTTGTTCCGTCTTCGAATGGTCCATTTGCCGGTCTGAATTTCTGGCTCCCATACCTTACTGCGGGTATCGCGCCACCGAGCTCATGCTGGATGGCGGATGAAGCGGATGCAGACCGGATTCGGACTGTCTCGTTTGCACTCGTGCCGCCCAGAGCGGGCTTCGGTCAGCCAACCCCTCCGGCTACTGAGCCTTCTGAAGAGCGAGTTAAGATTCTTGCCGCGTTGGATTTCGCTGCCCGCGCACTTGATCATGATGCTTGGGTCGAAGCTGCGGATAGCTTTCTCGCTGACTTAAGCGAACCGGAACGCATGAGGGTTGCGCTTACTTTACGAGCGTTAACACAGGCCCAGATGTCGTCAGCTGAACGTGGGGGTGACGGCAACTAAGAGTTGCAAAGCCTAAGCTTTTAAAATTATCTTTTGCTCGCGCATTTTGGTCCAAGGGACCTAAGCGCGTGTTAGTCTGAAGTAATTCGTGTTCAAATCATTGTGGAGGATTGAATGAAATCCGTTCCGTGGTTGGCACTCGTAGTTCTGCTTCTAACATCGCCTCTTCAGGTAGATGCTCAGCAGATCACGGGTACTGTCCGAGACCAAGCTTCAGGTTCAGCGGTCGCCAATGCCCAAGTTTTCATCGAAGCACTCAACATTGGAGTGCTGACCCAAGCAAGCGGTCAGTATCTCTTGTTGGGGGTTCCGGCGGGTACGCATACCGTAAGCGTGACCTCACTTGGCTATAGGACTACGACAGGTACTGTCTCGGTCGCTGAAGGTGGGACAGGCGTTCTAGATTTTACTATTAGTGCTGAGGCTCTCCAGCTAGATGAGATTCTCGTGACAGGGACTGCCACGGGATCTAGAGCTCGAGAGATCGGTAATGCTGTTGGGCGGCTGGATGCCAGCGTAGCTGAGGTACAGCCGATCACCAACCTGTCTGACCTCCTACGTGGTCGGATGCCTGGCGTAGTGATCCAGCAAGGCGCGGGTGACGTTGGTACCGCTTCCACGATCAAGATCCGTGGTAGTTCCACCATGCGGCTCGTAAACGATGGACCGCTCGTCTATATCGACGGGGTAAGGGCGAGTAACCGCATGGAAAGTGGAGGCAGAGATGTCTCCCGGATTGACGATCTCGATCCTGCGATGATTGAAAGCTTAGAGGTGATCAAGGGACCGGCAGCTGCGACACTCTATGGTACGGAGGCCGCCAACGGTGTCATTAACATCACAACGAAGAAAGGCGCTGTCGGTGAGGCACAATGGAACTTCACGATGCGCCAGGGAAGCCAGTGGTTCCGCGACCCGGCCGGCCGTACTCCGACCAACTGGGGAGTGAATCCCAACACTGGTCAGATTGAATCACTCAACATCCTAGAGAATAAGGCTGAGCGAGACCTGATCTTCAGTAATGGTCACACTCAATATTACGGCATAGATGTTTCCGGTGGCTCTGACCGGTTCCGTTACTTCGTCGGCGGGTCAGCCTCGATGGATGATGGCGTGACCGAAAATAGCTGGGCGAATAAGTACAACGGTCGACTCAACATCACCGCGCAGCCGAGTGACAACATCACGCTTTCTGCGAACGCTGGTATCGGGCTCATTCGTATGCGGATCCCTAGTGACTATCCGTATGAAGAGGCGGTCTATGCAGGACCAGCCGATTGTGCTCGCGTTCCTGATCGTCGCTGCTACCGCCGGGGTATCCCGGAGGCTCGAGTCGCGAGGGATTTTGATTATAACAATGCGAACCGCATGACTGCGGGGTTCACGGCGACTCACACGCCCACCGATTGGTTAACGCATAGACTGACTTTCGGTACGGATCTGACAAACCAGGCTGAGGATAATCTGGATGCATTCTTGGGACCTGATTTCGCGCCGTACTATAGCTCCAGCTCTAGAACGGGCGGGAGAAGGATAAATCGGGAATCGGTCGCATACACTACGTTCGACTATGCGGCGACTGGTGAACGAACATTAACAGATGACCTAGCCTCGACCACGTCGGCTGGTTTCCAGGTCTATACCAAATCCATCAAGGACCTCACCGCATCCGGGAGACGTTTCCCGGCGCTTGGGCTATCAGCTGTTAGTGCTACAGGTCAAGATGTGACGGGGTCAGACGGTCTCGTCGAGAACAACACTGTTGGCGTGTATCTGCAACAGCAATTTGGTTGGCAGGACCGTTTCTTTATTACGGGAGCAGTCAGGGCTGATGATAACAGTTCGTTTGGTGAAGACTTCTCTCTAGTCTATTACCCGAAGGTCAGCTCATCATTCGTGGTGAATGACGCCTTACGGGTTCGGGCTGCATACGGCGAATCTGGCCAGCAGCCTGATGCGTTCGACGCTCTTCGGAGCTTCACGACCCGCCTCTCACCCACCGGTGGCGCAACGGTAACTCCGTTGTCACCAGGCAACAGTGAGCTTGGACCGGAACGGGGTGTGGAGATTGAAGCGGGATTTGATGCCACGCTGTTTAATGGTCGTGTGACGGTTGATTTCACCTACTACGATCAGACAACCAAGGATGCGATCGTCGCTCGGTATGTTCCGCCTTCCACGGGGTTCACAGGTCGGCAGTTTGTGAACATCGGTGAGATCAACAACCGAGGCATCGAGCTTGGACTCGGAGCTCGGATCATCGAAAGCGAAGGCTTTGATTGGGATATGGACATCAACATGAGCACCAACAAGAATGAGGTCACAGATCTCGGCTTGAAGGAAGGCGATGATGGCTACCTGTCTTTGGGGTGGTCGACAAGACATCAAGTGGGTTATCCAGTTGGTTCGCTTTTCGCCCCCCAAGTGGGTTTTGCTCAGTTCATACCCGGTACTGACAACATCGATAAGTCGACCATGACTTGTGATGCTTCACCGGGGCCAGGCCAGGGACCAATTCCAAATGGATCTGGAGTTCAGGTTGCTTGTGATGAAGCTGCATGGATCTATCAGGGACACCCAGATCCTTCGCTTGAAGCTTCTCTTTCCAACTCCTTCTCAATTGGAGACAGGCTCACGATATCGAGTTTGATTCAGGCCAAGATGGGTCACACAAAATACGATTTGCAGGGTTGGTGGAGGTATGCAGCATTCCACCAGACCCGGATGAATCTCTATCCACAGGAGTATGATCCTAGGCTGGTTGCTGAAGCTCAGTTCGGTTCCAGCGGCGAGTTCGCATTATGGGTCAATCCAGCTGGGTTCATCCGCTGGAGGGAGCTATCAGCGACGTACCAGATGCCGAGCGAATGGGCTCAGATGCTTGGCTCGAATCGTGGTTCGATCACCCTCGGTGCACGCAATCTAGGGATGATCTGGACGGAGTGGCAGGAATGGCCACACCACGATCCGGAGGTTATGGATCCGAGCAATACGTTCAGTGGAAACAGGGAGCCGCAGGAAGACTCTGCAGTGCCACCACTGACGTCTTTAGTACTCACCATCCGCCTGAATCGATAGGGGGATGACAATCATGAAAAAGATATCAACGAACTTTAAGCTAGGAGTATCCCACATGAGCAGAGGTGCATGCGGGTCGAGGCCAGTAGTCCGTTTCACTGCCGCTCTCGCGCTTAGCTCGGTTCTCGTTTTAGGAGGATGTGACTCGCTTGATACTTTACTCAGCGTGGATGCTCCATCGAGGGTCGTAGCCAGTGATTTGAATCAACCGAGTGCGGCTGGACTGCTAGTCAGTAGTGTGGCCAACGAATTGCGCTGTGCTGCTGCATGGTATGCAGCTGCGAGTGCTCTTACAGGGATGGAGTGGGCTGATGCATCGAACAACTCCGTCACAAACATCTGGGACTCACGGAACCACGACACGAGTGGTTACGGGGCGCAGTACGCGAACGCTGACTGCGGGAGTAGCCAACCGGCAGTGTACAAACCGCTTTCTAGGGCGCGTTGGATCGCTGATTTTACCTTGGGTAACCTGGGTGAGTGGTCGGCGACGGATGTGCCTGAAAAGGCAGCATATACTGCCGAGGTCTCCATGTATGCAGGATTTGCATACACGTACTTTGGTGAAGCCATGTGTTCAGTGGCCTTTGATGGCGGACCTGAGCAGACCAGAGCTGATTCCTGGAACCTTGCTGTGCAACGTTTCGACGCTGCAATTTCAGGGGGTAGTGGAGATGTCCAGAATGCGGCTAGGGTTGGAAAGGCCAGGGCGCTTCTAAATCTTGGTAAGAAGAGTGACGCTGCAAGTGTCGCTTCTAGCGTACCAGCTGGTTTCAAGTACGAACTGCAGTTCTCTGCTGATGCTAGCGTCACGAAGAACCCACTTTGGTTACAAAATCACGACTATAACAGTGTGACGGTCGCGGATACGCGTAAGGACCAGATGGTTGGAGGAGTAGCTGATCCACGGATAGCAGTAACCAATTCAGGAGTAGATCACCCGACAACGGGCATTAGGGTGTGGACAGCAGATAAGTTCCCGGCTGTGAATAGCCCTCTTGAGCTGGCTTCGTGGGAAGAGGCACAGCTTATCAAGGCTGAGGCTGAGCACGCTGCTGGGAATCTCGCAGCTGCGGTTGCGATCATTAACACACTGCACACGAATGCAGGCCTGCCAGCGTTTGCGAGTAGTGATGCCCAAGAGGTTATGGATCAGATCGTCTACGAGAGGTCGGCGGAAATGTTCTTAGAGGGCCATCATCTCTATGACATCACGCGCTACAATATTCCGCTCGTTCCAGCTGTTGGAACGTATTCACCCTTCGGAGACACTTTCGGAAGCGATCTATGCTTCAAACTTCCGGCTACCGAGTTCCAGAATAACGAGAATATCGGTTAGGGAGAGCGATTTAATCAGCGCCGAGGTTGGCGTAAGAATCTCGAGGTCAGAGGTTCTTTAGAGTAGTGAGTGGGGACGGACCCGGTTGCGGGTTCGTCCCCACTCTTCTATGAGCTCGAAGCGGGTCCGAAGCCTCCGATTTAGTTAGCCTCCCGTCAGGATGTTGATTACCCCAGCCGTGTGTCCAGTGCCCCAACGTATGGTCGCGTCGATGGCTCTAATAAACTCCATTCGTTCTATCTGACTAGGTGGGATCTGGTGCAGTGTCATGAGGCCTCCAAACAGAACATCATTCATGTACACGAGTGCATAGGCTGCCTCTGGGGATCCCAAAGAAACTTGACCACGAGCTCGAAGCCAATTCGGGCGCAGGCGTTGTACTAGTTCATATGCGGTTGGGTCTGCTTCACCATCACGAAAGATCTCTTCGCGTAAGAGCTCATTAGGGGATGTTCGCCGCTCACCATCACCACTCGCTGGTGATGGCGAGCGGCTGAATGGATTCGGAATGATTGAGCATGCTCCAAGAAAGACTAGTATTGCAAGGCTCAGTGCGTTGACTGTGCACCGCATGGGATAAGGCAGCCGTGATATCATAGCCTCATGCTCTGGGAGGAATCTGTAGCAGTTTAGCGTGCGTCTACCGCCTCCGCATCTTGTCTCGGTTATCCTCCAGGTATCGGCACCTTCGGCACGGACGGTGCACCAGGATCGACTCCTCCGCTGCGTTTGGTAGCCCAGCGGGTCCAGCCTACCATGACCCCTACGATACCGGCCGCGAATACGATTGTTTTCCGAGCGCTGAAGCGCCGCACCTCGAGTCCGCTTACATCTTGTGACGCTATCGGCATCATTCCAGCATCAGTACCCCAGATAGAGTCATTCCTCATTAGAGGGTCCATGACAGTTATGGTATCACCATCTGGCAGCCTGAAACGCACCCCTGACGGACGCTCTTCGAGGATGACTGTTTGTGGACTGACCGTCGTAGCTTGCCAGTTATAGCAACCAGTTAGCAGGCTGATGAGGAGTGCGGTTATTGCAGGGACCCGTATTCTCATGTAAGAGCTTCTCTCACTAAGCGTGGCTTTTGGTAATCCTGTTATTCCTGAATCTACCAAAATGATCCCGTTCCCAAAGACGGGGTTGCTTTATTAACCGAATCTAAATGCGACCGGTAGAAGAAACGCTACGACGGCTGCCCAGGCGCTATAGACGGGAAGGTAATCCCCAATGACGTGATCCATAGCATCAGGCCTGACTTTACGTCGGACTAAGCCAATGTATGTCGCCAGTATCCATGTGAGATGCACGAGTGCGATCACGTTGACTCCGAGCACGGCCACGCGATTTGGTGTGAATCCAAAAGAAGCGATCCGGAATAGGATAGCCGAAAGTGCAATGACATTGATCAGTATTGTCAAACTAACAAGCGCGAGGTTGATGTAATCGATCAACCCGAAGTCCGACCCCGTTTTACGTTCTACCAATGAAAAAATCGAGATGCCGAGGACCAGCAGTAACAGACCATTGAAGGTGATTAAAGAAGCTCGGTCAATGAATGGGTTTGCACCTTTGGCTAATGCAATCACCACGTAGGTGACGATCATTATGAGAAAAAGGGGCGCAAAAACGTGAGCTAATACGGGTGCAATTGCTGTGCGTCGATTGAACACCACATCGAAGAGATATGTTGCACCTACGGGCACGGCTACAGCACAAAAAACTCCAATGTTCGGAAAGTACCATTCTTCGATGTTGAGGTCGATCAATTGGAATAGGGCAAGCGTCAAGCCACTGAGTACCATCCCACTGAGCCCGACCACGGTGGTGAGAATTACCAACTCGCCATTGTAGCGTAGGAATCGAACCCGAGCGCGTGCATCTCGCCAAGAATCTCCTAGGAAAGCCAAACCGAGATAGAACCACAAGGCAATTGGTAGGTGAATCAGTGCCATGACTACTGAATCAGTATAGTGCCAATCCTCCCCGAACCTGATCGCTGGGAGTAGGCTTATATAACCAGTGGTTACTGTGGTTAAGATCACGCCGGTGATCAGTAATGCACGATTAGGACGCCTGACCAAGAAGTAGCCAGCGAGCCCCAAGATGATCCACAAAGGCGCAAAACGTGGGTAGTACCACCACTCTCCGAGCCTGATCGCTGGGAGTCGGACAAGAGCGCCTACAGCGAAGCAGATGCTGAGTGCGTACCAAAGCTTAATTCCGTGTTTAGCACCCAGTGCTGCTTGATTGTATTGAAGGCGTGCCTTCCAAACATCCAACACGATTGAATCAGGTAAGGCACGGATTGCTTCATCGACAGATTTTCGAAACGCGTTTGGATTTTGCCTATAAAGTGACTCGAGTTCTTCCGGCTCATGAAGGCGATCAATGATGAGGGAACTGGTTATGTGCATCTGGCTATCCATTTACTCTTAGGAAGTACCAGTATCCTGTTAGCAAGATGCGTTCCGTACCTTGGGCCATTCTAGTGAAATATCCTACGTAGGCTTCCGGCTAAGTTGCGGAGCGGAGGGGTTCCCAGGCAGAATTAAGTTATGACTAGAACTTTGATGATTGGGCTCGTCCTAATATCGGTGGGCTCTGTTGGTTTAGAGGCCCAAGAGCCGATGAATCTCGTAAACTTGGTCCAGCAGAGTGATAGCTACCTGACACAGGGGACTCTTGCACCGTACTCTGGGCCTGCATTTTCTGTATTCCCTTCAGACTCTACTCGGATTAGGGAGCAGGGCACTCTACGGAATGGCACGTGGGAGGGTCTGTATGAGTCCTTTTACTTCAACGGACAGGTGGATTCTAAGATCGAATACAGGGATGGAGAGTTCGACGGTTTGTTCGAGAGGTACTATTTCGATGGTCAATTACTAGCCAGGGGCAGCTACAACATGGGTGTACGGTGCGGTGAGTGGGTCGATGAAGGTGGCGAGCCCACTAGGATGACTTACCCGCCTTGCTCAAGTAACTAAGAATCTAAGTGTCCCCCTTGTTGCTCCATCACTCCAAGTTGGGGTCGATAACGAGCCTCTGAGTCGGGTACGCGAGTTCGATGCCTTCGGTCCGACTTACGGCTTGTAGTATCTCCTCCCATAGAGCTTCGCTGGTTCCTCTGCGTTCACGTGGACGACACAGATATCGCACGGTCAGCAATACGCCGCTTTCCTCCACGGACGTATAGACTGCTGGAGTGAGAGTGCGGTAGTGGATCAGGAACCTCTGGTCTCCTTCCTTCCGGGGTCCTTGGGCTTCGGCAACTACATCCTTGGTTATTTCCTTAGTGATTTCGGCAAAGAGGGTCTTCGCCTTTTTCCAGTCACTTTCCAAAGTCACCAGCACTTTTAGTTCGTTCCACAAGTAAGGAAATCCAGCTGAGTAGTTGGCGAGTGGTTCCAGAAAAACACGTTGGTTTGGGATGTGGATCACCCGGCCCGTGCTCTGATCAGCACCCACCCAATTCCCGATCTCCATAATTGAGAACTGGAAGATTCGTCGGTCGATGACGTCACCCGCATGGGATCCGATCTGGATGCGATCTCCGAGATCAAACGGGCGCCGGAAGAGTATGAACAACCAGCCGGCGAAATCTGCTACCAGATCCCTGAGCGCGATGGCGAGGCCTGCGGACAAAAGACCCAGGAAAGTGCTTAGTGATCTAAGAGCAATAAACCAGATTTGGATAACAACAGCGAGACCGATGAGAGAGGCGGTGTACGCAGAGGTTTTTGCCCATCGGTAGCGGGACGTTGGATCTTCAACCCTTCTGCTGACGACTGCCAACAAAGCTCTGCGGAGGACAAACAGGATGATGATGACGAGGACAGAGCTAAGTACCCGCCCCTGGGTTGCAGCGTCCATGCCCAGAAGCTCAGCGCCGCCGGATGATGGTGATTGAATGAACATCACAGCTTTTTGCAAAGTCTCTTGTGCGACACCTCGGGCGAACTCAGCAGTCCCCGTAATCATCCACTGCATCCCCTTTCTTAGTCAGCACGCAGAGTTACCCACCCCTCAATCTAAGTTCAACTCCAGTCCTAGTTTGTACAACGGCGATCAGAACGGTCCTGCTGACTATGGACTCTTTAGATTTCAAACGAGCAATTCTGATAATGTCAGAATGCCAGCACATGCAGGAGCTAGTACTAGATTGTCGTCGAGAGGCCAAGCTAACCGTTCCACTAGTGTTATGAGGCACGCGGAGGGGATGGCGATTGTGAGTGGATGCCGAACTGAAAGGATCAAGACGGCTACGACTAGAAAAGCGGTTGTGCCCACTAGTGTGCCTCCCAAGAAAGAACGCTTTCCCCATCGGCGTCCGAGATAACTGGCGGTTGGATCAGCCCAGGCTAAGACCAGAATCCCAGACAATGCAGCTGAAATGGGGAATAGTACGATCGCGATTAACGCACCCAGGATATACCAAGTGGACGATGCGATGTTCTGCGATTCTCGCGGAGATACCAAGATCTGGAAAAACCTGAAGAATAGAATGTTTAGGTGAGGGACTCGGAGTCTTACTAGGTCCGAGGCGAGTAATATCAGGAATAAAACGGACAGCCCGGTAATTGTCAGAGACTTAGATAGGTCTAGTTGGGTAACTGCGACGAATATGACTGTACCCGTTATTGCGTGAACGATTCTGCGTCCCGTTTGGAGCCCCGTAGTTTTTGCGACAAGCTCTGCAAGTCGGTTGTTCTGATAAGGGTCACGAATCAAGCAGGTCCTCCTAGCTGATCCGGGCTGCTAAGGATGTCTTACCGGGATCCTCAAGCGAGGTGAATTCGGAGTGATTGTTCATCGGGTGATCCCACGCCTCAGCTAGCAGAACCCTAGTTCAAGAGCCCATTACCGCTGAGGAATTCTTGAATAGTCTCAAAAATCTCGATTGTCTCTGAGCGGTTGAATCCACCATGCCCTCCACCTGGCACGGTATGCAATTGGTTGGACACACCTGCCTTGGTCAGCTCTTCATGCAACAGCACGCCATGCTGGTACGGTACGAGCCTGTCAGCATCACCGTGAATGGTGAGAATCGGCGGCAATCCTGACCGTACATAAGTCAGCGGTGACACTCTTTCTGCGACCTCAAATCGGTTTGGTATGCTTCCCAGCCATTCAACCGCGTAGCTCTGCATATTGGGTCCTTCTAATAGATCACCCACATCCGTGATTCCATACCAGTTAATGATAGCTGCAACCGGAAGTTCTACGGGTCCTCGACTGCTTATGTTGTTCCCCGCACACTGGCGGTCGAGACCTGCAGATTCCGGAAGCATGCCTGTGGTCAGTGCTAGGTGTCCCCCTGCGGAGTCGCCACTTACGACAATGCGGTCTGTATCAAAATTGTACCTAGCAGCATTCTGTATGACCCACCGGAGTGCACAGCGGCAATCCTCTACGGCAGCAGGGGCTAGAGATATATCGCTTAGACGATATTGGACATTTACCACTGCCCATCCCATCTCCATCCAAGGCAGTAAGCGCAGAACTCTGGATTCTTTAGAACCACCAACCCAGCCACCCCCGTGGATGTAGATTAGCACTGGCGTGGAACCGTCCGCATCACGGGGCAAGTAAAGATCTACATTATTGTCTCTGTTATTCGCCGTGTGATAAGTAATGTTCGGTAGCACAGTATACTGGTGTTCAAGGTTGGACACCCAGACCTGGGTGTCACTGAGTTGGGCGAGTGAACTAACTGGTAGCGTCAGTAGTCCCGCCAAGGTCAACGCCGAGAATATTCCGTTGTGCATTGTTATCTCCGATGGACCCAAAGAGCTTTTCTAGCCTATTGGCCTCTTCGCTTTCAGCCCATCTTTTTGTTGAATGAAAGGAACTCCCGTAGAAATCCAGTCTGGAGCTGGCTCACCCTTTAGGTAGTGAGCGAACCACTGAAGAATTCTGCCCTGGTAGTCCAGCTGGTTCTCTTTCTTTGCTAGCCCATGATTCTCTCCATCATAGGATAGCATCACCATCTGTTTCGCGAGGCGTCGCGCAGCGTTGTAAAACTCTACACCTTGGTTGTATTCAACCGCTCCATCGTTAGTCCCGAACATCATTAACAGTGGTGTGTTCATGTTCTGGATATGGTGCAACGGAGAGTTATTAAAGTAGGAATCATAGTCTTCCCACCACGGCACCTGCATGCGGCCCTGACTGATCTCGAAGATTCGAGCATCTGTACCGCCGCTATTCCAATAGAACGAGAGGTACATACTCATAAGATTCGTCAAAGGTGCTCCAGCGACTGCTGCTGTGAATAGATCATCTTGTGTGACGAAGAAGGTCGTTTGGTATCCGCCCCATGAATGTCCGATCAGTCCAATTCGCTCCTCGTCAATCATACCGGTTGCGACTGCCGCAGCGACTGCAGGACGTAGTGTTTCCACATTTGATTGCCCAGGGCGTCGATCTCGATACACGACATCCGGGCGGAGCACAAAGTACCCCTCATGGCTCCATATTTGGCCATTGTAGTAGCTGGTGGGATCAGGCACCTGGTACTGATGAAGAGACTGGGACAATAGCTCGTAGTGATAAACGATCATCGGGTACTTCTGTCCTGGCTCGTAGTCAGCAGGATAGAAGAGTGCGCCCTGAAGCCTGCGCCCCCATTCGTTCTCATAGTCGACGAGCTCTGATTTCCCCCAAGCGAACTCACTCTGAAATTCGTTGGTTGTGGTTACCTGACGTGGGGCAGACAAGTCTGCTCCAGCCATAAAATAGTCTGGAGAATCGTTAAAGCGCTCTTGGCGAAGAACATAGACATCTGCGTTTTCTGCCTTCTGTAGTCGGCCTATTGATCTGTCTTCCCAGAGAAGCATCTCTGGATCGTCACCCGCCCGTGCGCGCGCATAGCCTGCCTGCTTTGTCCACTCACCGTAGGTCGAGTAGTAAAGCGGTTCGTCGGGGCTGTATTCATCTGCATCCGGATCAAGATCTACGAGGCGATAACGGATCGATTCATCTGAACCAAAGGTGAGCGCACGACCACCTGATCCATCCAGATTGACTTCCCAGACATCCCATTGGTCATTGAGGAGAATCGCATCTTCACTCTCGAGAAAGCCCGCGATACCAAACGGAGGCATCTGTTCTCGGGTTGGTGTCAAATCGAGGTTCACGAACTGTGTTGTAACATTCTCAGTGATATTTTGCTTTTCACCACTACTCAGGTTGTAGCTGTAGTAGTCCTCACCTTCGAACCAGACCACGTAGCGGCCGTTTGGGGTTGCCCCGAACTGTAGGGTGAGCCGGTCCTCAATCAGTGTTTTATCACCCGTTGCTACATCAATCGCGTACAGGTCAAAGAATTGCTGACGGAACATCGCATCTGTGTCATAAGGACTCTCGTCCCGGCCAACGACGTAGCTTCCGCCCTCAACCATAGATGTCAACTCGGTGAGATCATCACCAAGCTGGACGAAATTATTCTGATCTAAAGACCATGCAGAAAGGAAGTTTACTCGGCGGAGTTGTTGCTCCCGAACGCGCTGTTGAGGCACAGGGTCGAGATCTAATGAATGCCATATTTCCACACCGGCGGGATCTAAGTCATCTTCTTCATCACCTTCACTCTCCTCCTCTGCATCTTCTTCCGACTCGGTTGCCGGCCTACGGTCTTGGATACCCACAAATAGCGTCGAGCTATCTTCTGACCATGAGGGCGTTCGAAATTCGACCATGCGCATGGAGTTCGGGAAAGCGTTGTTTGTGCGAGGATCAAGTTCAAAGCTGTCTGGGTCGTCTTGATCAAGATCGCGCCATGCTAAAGCGACATGGGCTGTGTCCTCATACTCTTCGTCGTCAAACGTTTTTAGGACAGCCAGGTCAGCGGATTCTTCGCGCCACGAAAGGCTACGGTACGTTGCTGCATCGGTCTCGAGAGAACGGAGTTGTCCGCTGCTGGGATCAAAAACCGATACACCATTACCGACTTGCCCGTCTGCGTCTGTAGTAAGCGCCAGCAGGTGTCCTTCATCCTGCCAAGCGAATTCCGAGACATTACCAAAGCTCATTACCGAGCCGGTAGCCATAGTGCGAATTACGACATCGACGCCGTCACTCTCCTTGTCTTCGGGCTTGTAGCGTTGGATGGCGAGATATGCGCCATCATCAGAGAAGGAGAATGATTCGATGTGATTGATTGTCTCTTGATCTCCGGTACTCAGGTTCAATAAGCCCATCGAATTGTGAACCGGCTCATCCGCTTTCTGTGCGGCATCTTGTTCCTCTGGGGACATCTCAATCGCATAGGCAAGCCATGTACCATCACTGCTGAACGCCGGTCGTGTAGCAAATGGAACGACTACCAGAGAGTCAGTGTCAGTGCGATGGATACGTAGTTCACCCTCGTCACTTACTCGGTTGATTAATACTGCAAGCCAGTTGCCGGATGGAGAAAGAACGCCGTTGCCTAGGCTTTCCCACTGGTCATAGTCGTCAGGGCCAAGAGTTGGCATATCTTGAGCCAGGACATTGGTCATACCTGCTATTAGGCAGGAAAGAGACAGGGCGATGATGGTTTTCCTGATCATGGCTAAGTTCCGCGTCGATGTTCTATGGTCAAAAGAGACTGAAGGCAGGGTAGGGCGGGTGCAGGGCGTGGACAAGGCTCAGTTGAGTTCGGAGCTCCTTTATCGATAGAAGTGTTTTCGCTGCAATCACTTACACGAGTATCATCCTCAGATCCCGCACGGATAGTGACTCATCAGCGGAGGCGTGCCGATATACAACGCTGTGATCTATATCTAGGGAGATACCTCTCTAGGTTGCGGTCCAAGAGGTAGGAAGAGCAGAATCAAGTTATGTCTCTGATTCAAAGCTCCGATTACTCACGACGCGCTTTTCTCGCTATCGCGGGAGCAGGTGCTGCTGTCCTAGGGGGATGTGCCGTGACCGAGCAGGAGCAGATCAGATCTTTTCTTCTTAAAGCTGCATTGAACGGTGGGCGCCAGCCTGGAAGTCACCCAGCCTTGCCAACAACCGCTAATGAGTTTGCCAATGCTGCTCAGGATGCGGTAGAGGCCGGTGCCGGTGCGATCCACATACACGTTCGTGATAGCAAAGAGAACGAAAGTCTGCGATCAGAAGATATCGCCACCATCTTAGCGACTGTTCGTGCCATAATACCGTCCACTCCAATTGGTATTAGCACCCACTTTGGGATTGTCGGTGATGCTGAACAGCGTCAGGAGATTGTGAGCATGTGGTCGGTATTACCTGACTTTGCATCGGTAAACTTTAATGAACCCGGCGCGGTCGCACTCGCTCAACTACTGATCGAGAACGGCGTTGGGGTTGAGGCGGGCTTATTCAATGCTGATGCTGCAGTAACATGTGTCGAGAGTGGACTCGCGAATGATTGTCTTCGGCTCATGATGGAGCCACGTAACCGCGATCTCGAAAGTGCTCTGAGCAACGTCGCAGAGATGGAGGCTGTGCTTAATGCTGCCGGAGTTGATCGACCTCGTCTGCTTCATGGATTTGGAGCAACTGCATGGCCCCTGATTGAGGAGGCCACGAGACGCGGTTATGCCACGCGAGCGGGTCTCGAAGATACCTTCGAGTTAGCAGATGGCAGTACTGCAAGGGATAATGCTGAGATCGTGGCAGAGGCAGCGCATATGATTGCCAACATTTTAGGAGCATCGTAGAGGATCTGGATGAGGATATTTCTCCCGGTAGTGCTCCTGCTAGTTCTGGGGTGTAGGCCACTGCCACCGGAACCAAGGGATATGAATACCCTTGATATGGAGGGACGAACTTGGATTGATCCCCTGACTGGTGAGCCGTTCACGGGTCCATACGAATCTTATTATGAGAACGGCGATGTTTATGAGCGAGGGATGTTTAGGGAAGGGAGATTCGAGGGGCCGTTCGAGACGTTCTATGACAACGGACAGCTCTACAGGAAAGGTGGATTCAAGATCTGGACGCAAGCAGAGCTAAAAGAACAAAGACCAAGAACCAGATTGGATGGACCATACGAGAGTTATTTCGAAGACGGTCGGTTATGGACGAAAGGCATCTTTGAAGATGGAGTAGAGTGTGGTGAATGGTTTGAAGACGGCGAGAATCTGACATACCCACCGTGTGTTAGGGGCTAGGATCCTCGTGACCCAGTCCCACAATCTCTAAACCTTCGAACTCAACGGCTAAACACCTCTCTCATCCGCTGTTTTGTGGCCTGGTCAGGCACACGTCCAAAGCCGGCCCGGATATTCTCTTCCATGTGTTCCGGGTTCGTCGTCTCAGTTAGTACGCACGTAATTGCAGGGTGCGCGAGAATGTATTTAAGAGAGAATTGCGCCCAACTCACACAGTCGAAGTCCGCGGCCCACGGTGGTAATTCGCGATCGCTGACCTGACCGAAGTACGTGCCATTCATAAATGGTCTGTTGATGATTACGCCCATGCCGAGGTCCTGGGCGAGCGGAAGAATCCGTTCCTCAGCACGTGTTTCGATTACCGAGTAGTTGACGTGTACGAAGTCTGGAGAACCCGTTCTCATGAACGCTTCAAGCCGGTCGAAATTTCTATAGGATGAGACCGTGACACCGATATAACGTGCCGCCCCCGAATCCTTCATCTCTTGGAGTCTCGGCCAATGAGATTGGAGCCCTCTGAGGCTTTCGACTTGGACTAGATCTATAGTGCGACGACCAAAAAGCCTCTCAGTCTGCTCGAGCTGTTGGATACCAGTTTCCTCGCTGGGTGTATTGATCTTTGTCGCGAGGAAGATGCCATCTCGGATATCCGGCTCAGCGAGCACACGCCCAAACTCGGCATCGATGTCTGGGGTTCTCGGTGAAGTGTCGACCAGGCGACCGCCGTGTTCAAGCAGCATGCGTATCACGGCTGCTACAGGCTCTGTGCCCTCGGTTGGGATCTCGAGAACAGGCTTAGACGACCCCAACCCTATGACCGGCAAGGACTCATCAGTCCCGGGGATCATTCTCGTAGGCAACGGCTGTTGTCCAAAAACGAGTTGCGGCTGACTAAGAATCACACCGAGTCCGCCTAGTTGAACCAAAAACTCACGTCGAGTGCTTTCGCTGAACATCGCCATCTTCTTTCTCTCCAAGAGCATACCAGTGTCGAAACTTTGATCTATCATCCCACCCATCTTCTGGTCTTGCATAGCAGGTAACATGCGACACTAGTTCTCGAAAACGCCAGTCGAACGGTATCCACTGTGTATATCACGTGTGCATGTCGTACCTTATGAGCTATGTCGAAATAGCTAAGTCTAGAAATATGGTATATCCCATTGATCACAAAAAAAGCAGTTAAAATCATTAGACTTCCCAAGCTTCTTGCTCTTCTAGCTATAGCTCTGATGGGGTGCTCTGAGAGTGTCTCACGAGATGAGTCTCCACCGAATATCGTTTATATCTTGGCGGATGATCTTGGATATGGTGAGTTAGGATCTTACGGGCAGACGTTGATTAAAACTCCCAACCTTGATCGGCTGGCTCAGGAGGGGATGCGATTCACGCAACACTATTCTGGTAGCCCTGTATGTGCGCCGTCACGTGCAACCTTGATGAGTGGTAAACACACAGGACATGGACTTATCAAGGATAACTTCGAGCTTGGCGGGTGGCTGGATAGCGAGGAGTTTGGTCAGATGCCTCTTCCAGCTGGTTCCTTCACACTAGGCCGTATGCTTCAGGAAGTCGGGTACGTTACTGCGGCGATTGGGAAATGGGGCCTAGGTGGGCCAGGGTCTTCGGGCATCCCCAACGAGCAGGGTTTCGATCTTTTCTACGGCTATCTGGACCAAAAGCAAGCACATAATTACTACCCGACACACCTGTGGAGGAATCAGGTCTGGGACACACTAGATAACGAGTATTTTTCGCCGCATCAAAGACTGGAAGGGAACCCTGATGATCCCGCCTCTTATGAAGGATTCAGTGGGCGAGATTATGCCCAAGATCTGATGGCAGTAGAGGCTCTGGACTTCGTCAATAAGTACAAGGACGAGCCATTCTTCCTCTATCTTCCATTCCCGATTCCGCACCTTGCACTCCAGGTTCCGGATTCTGCGTTGACTGAATATGACGGAGCATGGGAAGAAGACCCGTATCTAGGTGATCAGTCATATCTGCCACACCAAAGACCGAAGGCTGCGTACGCTGCAATGATCACACGGATGGATGCGCATATTGGCGAGCTTTTGGCTCTGTTAGATGAGCTTGGTCTCACTGAAAACACCCTCGTGATGTTTTCAAGTGACAACGGCACCACGTACACCGGAGGGGTTGATGCTTCTTTCTTCGAAAGTACTGCAGGATTTCGCGGTCTAAAGGGTTCTGTTTACGAGGGTGGTATCAGAGTCCCGTTTATCGCGCGTTGGCCTGGAGTGATCGAAGCTGGTTCATCCAGTGAACACGTTTCGGCGTTTTGGGACATTGTCCCTACGCTGGCTGATCTAACAGGTGGTGTCGCACCTGATGATATCGACGGCATCTCATTACTTTCCACACTATTGGGTACTGGCCAGCAACAAGACCATGAAGCGCTCTACTGGGAATACCATGGACTATGGGACGGCGCACAAGCTGTCCGTATGGGGGATTGGAAGGGCGTACGACTCGGTGGACATTCTAATGTTGATGCACCGATCGAGCTGTATGATTTGTCCAGCGACCCAGGAGAAATGAGCGATGTGTCTGCTGACCACCCTGAGATCGTAGAACGTATTGCTGAAGTCATGGCTGGTAGAACTGAGTCTGAGATTCCGGGATGGAATTTCCCGGTGAGGACAGCCGGCAATTAGTCCGCTGTCTAATAGGCGTAGGTGATTCCTGTCCTCAGCGTGGTATCTAGAGCTGAGATACCGTCAGGTGGTCCGCTGTCGTAGCGCATATTAAATGATATCGTGAGCGCTAACTCATCCGTCACGGGCGTTGCAAGACGAATTTTTCCAAGCATGCGAAGATCATTGAAGTCGTCATACTTGGGTTGCATGTAGGTCGTGGAGGTGATCACAAAGTCTTCGGTCGGTACCACCCGCAGCGTTAGAAAACTGCTCCATCTCAATGTGCTTGTGTTAATCGGGTGTAGTGCATCTTCCGCGAGATTTAAGGCCTCGTGTTCGAGCACGAGTGAAGCACCCATACCAAATTCTCCCCACTCTCCGCTTGCGAATGCGGTCCGAGCTCCTCCACCAAGAACCATTCTGAAATCGAGCCGCTGAGATCTGTCATAGTTCAATTGGCCAAACCACTCAGGTGAGATTCGTCTGTTGTAGAGGTAGGTCTTGCGGTAATGCAAGAGTCCTGACGATGCAAAACGGCTTCGTCCCAAAAGTCCAAGCCCTCCATTCCCAACGACCAGTGTGGTTGTCAAATCGTTGACATGGAATAGGCGGGCGTTCAATCCAACTTGAATGAAATCCACATTACCTGTCCGGAGAGTCACGTTGCTACCGATAGAGCCTGAATACCCCATCGGTGGATCTTCAGTCCGGAGTGCTTCGATATCCACTTGTGCAGCAGTCTGTACAGGAAAAGCTGTAAGAAACGCGATGAACAACGAAAAGAGGTGGCGGCGAAGAGAAATAAGATTCAGCTCGGAGCTCATAGAGTATTCACAGAAGTCCGTCATCCGGTGAATGTGGATAGCCGTAACCTAAGCATGGATGGTGGAGTGAGAAGAGCCTCTAGCTTCGAAACGGGAATACGCCTAGGTCAATAATGTTGTTCGGATGGGAGGTGATTTGGTTGTCACTTCATCTTGCAAGTAACGGGCCTGACTACCAGTCAACCGCCAGAAAGAGTCATAAGAAGAGCAACAAAGCCAGCAGAAATTAGTGCAACGCCACCTGCGAGCATGCCGGTCCGTACACCGTCTCGTTCCTGAACTTCGATTGTGCGAACATCCCCAAGTACAACTCTGGCTACTGGACCCGCGTCTGTGGTACCGACGATCATACCGTTCGACACGATGGGATCGCTAAGGACCAGCTCACTTTCATCTCTGATCGCTACACGATCCAGATTGGGACTAGCCTCCTCGACTACACCAGCTTGTACCGTGACGCGTACACGTGTGGGTCGTTCCATCTCGATCACTTCTTGTGGGCTCACAGTTCTAGGCTGCCAGGTCGAGCATCCACTCAGCTGCAGAGTGAGCAAGAAGAGTAACAACCTGTGGGATCTTAACCGGGCTATGGTTTCCATTGGTGACCCATAATTGCAGAAGGTTCTCATCATGAAAGCGGGATTACAGGTAATTCGATCCGAGACTGATAAGTGGTGCCTCGATGTAAGGTAAGTGTTGTAGCTGAGCACTGCCCAGCAACACCGGTGCTGCAGAGATCCGGATGTAATTCGAAGTTCCCCGCGTCTGCTCCAGCTATAGAGATTCGGATACGGTGTCCTTCAGTGAAGACCCAACTCGTGGGTTGAAGATCAAAGCGCAGGTTAACAATCTGGTCATTCGCTAACGCATTCGCGTCATAATCTCCGGCCCGGAATCCATGCCATGGAAGTTCAGGACGCACAGGTCGGAGGCCCCGGGTTTGTAGTTTGGGATCCTGCATTATGTGGAATCCAGCCCTTAGCTGGCCTTCGGTTATATAGTTCGCTGTTCCATCTGGTGCCACGTCACTCAGGTACACGAATACGTCCGCATCAGGTTGATTTGCACTCACCCATAGATCTACTACTGGATGGCCTGTGACCTCCAACTCAGTGTCGAGAGGCTTTGTCTCATAGACTAGCGTTTGTTCATCTAACTCCGTCCGAACCATGAGTGAGTCTGGAGATCGCATCAGAATCCAGCGATTCGTGTCGTTGGAACCAAAGTCTGCGGTGTGTTCAAAATCCACGTTGTAGTGATCTGATCCAGGCTCACCTACGTCAGGCTCGAGCGATCCAGACGGTGCAAGATGCAGCGACCGAATTTCTTGTCTTTCCAGCGGCCAGCCTTTTTCATGACGCCATCCGCGGTTCATGACATAGAGCAGCACTGGATCCTCTTCTGAGACACCAGTATCGATTCCCTTGAGGCACCAGTCGAAGAAGCGGATCTCTTCGAGTACAACATCAGACGCCAGGTCTCCATCATAGCCGAGCAAATCTTGGTAGGGTGGGGTCACGCCTTCGGGCACATGGAAACGGGGTCCGATCATCATCCGCATCCCTGAACCTTGTTCCATAGAGCTAAAGAGTTTGGTCGTTCCCTTCAGGAAACCATCAAACCATCCACCCAGGTTTAGCACAGACACACCGGATGCGGCCACTTTATCGAGCATTGCTCCTGGGCTGGTATCTATGAAAGAGAGGGTGTCATTTCCGAATGCTTGGGTTGCATCTGAGAAGCGCATGTCGGGCTCAAGCAAGCGCCGGCCTAAGACATTGTCTTTATGCTCATCAACGGCTCGAGCTAAGTAATGTTGTTCTCGAAGCTGTCCATCTGGGTAGATGAGTTCATCGTCGTCGGTGAAAAGCGTGACATCTCCGATGGATGCGAGTGGGATCTCATCGATCCACCGTCCGTCGCCGTCTTCATCGATGACTGGTGCTACGGGGAAGAATCCATTGTCAGGATCATTCTTACTGAGGTTAAAGGCCTGGAGGTGATCACTATACTCTGAGAGCCATCGAGTCGTGGTTATTCCACCGGGTCTCGTTCCTTCGGTAAAGGTGTCGAACATGATGACCCCCGGTGCGATGCACTGAAGACCTTCAGGTGCTTGGCTCGCGGTGGCGTATTGGCTCCAAGCCACGTAGGACTGTCCCCTCATTCCCACGGACCCGTCCGACCACGATTGGCTGGTGATCCAATTCACGATCTCAGCCCCGTCTGATCCGAGTCTGGGCATGAGAGGTGTTTGGCTCCCAAACGAAGCTCCAGTTCCCCTCATGTCGACTACAACGTAAGCGTATCCTAAGCCGATCATGGTGCGCACAGGTTGTGACAGAGATCGGTCGAAGACTGCTTCTTTGAGTCCTGCACGCCAACGAAGACCTATCCTCTCCCATAAAGCCATGCCCGGTAAAGCGAAGGCACGGTTATATGGTGTGTACTCTAGGATTGTTGGGAAGCTCGTTGTGAGTGATCCACTGTCATCTGCCGCGTCTTCAGGAACAAAAAAGTCTACCGCCAGGTCTGTTCCATCCTTAAGGCGAACGAAGCGGCTTTCCTTTCGAAACGAGAGAAACTTTTCAGTTACGTCGTAATCTGCGTCAAAAAAAGGACCGACAAGCGTCGTCAGCGGGGGCGGGTCGGACGTTCGGTTCGCCACTAAACTGGCTATTGCCAAGACCAGTGCAGTTAGGATTCCGAGGGTTATGATTTTACGCATTGCGCGGGGTTGATAGTTGTGCGTTCACAAGTCGGGTTAAGGACGGCTGAGCAGATTGGGGTCAGAGTATGAGGTGGGCAAGATCCTAAAGCAGCACGATTCGGTATTAGCGCATCCCGATAAACTCCAGTCCATTATCTGGGTCGACTTCATTCTCCGCGTCTTGTTCCACCAGTAAAGAAAGAAAATCCGAAACCAACTCCGAGGCTGCTTTTGGCAGCCCTACCGGAAGACCGGAAGTCATGATAGAAAAAGCCACTCGCTCGTAAGCCCAATCTGTCATCGATTCTCAGTTTATACCCAATCTCTCCGGAGACCCCAAATTGAGTGTCATTCGGAGATCTGCGTTCAAGGTACCGGTCATCTTTATCCCACTCATCTTTGTCGTCATCCCGAGGTGGTCGAGGATCACGCGTTGGTGGTGGTGGGCGCCTGCCACGATCTTGATCTCTATCCTTGTCCCATTCATCCTCGAATTCACGTTTCTTGTTCCCTGAAGCCTGGCCCCGCGAGTTGACGCGGGTACCGATGCCCATAAAGAACGTGGAAGAACGCGTTGGGGGTGCCATGTGATACTGGATGCCAGTGCCCAAGGAAAAATCATGGTGCATCTGATCTTCTGATGAGGCGTACTGATGGGATACATCGGTTTCCAGGGAAACCAAATCAGATAGAAAAATCCCGAACCTGACAGACGGTGCAGGGATCGCTAGGGATGTTCGGCCAGCGTTACCCGGGACGTTCGCCTCTATGACACTCCGAATGAGCGACGCATCAAACCCGATTTCGACCGGGTTTCTCTGGGCCTGAGACCGCAGAGGCATAAGTACAATCACCAGCAGTAAGAAGAAAGAAAGTTTCTTCATTATTCACCTCTTCTGGATACGAGCGCAGCGGTGCAATAAAACAAGACCCATTGACGACAACAACTGACGTTTCTTTAGGCCAGAACGTTAATTCCAAGATCTGACATTTCGCCAGGTTGCTCCAAGTGGAGTACACATTTCACTTGTTGAGTCGCAAGACAAGTCGCATTTTTCGCAATATGTCTAGCCTAAGAAATTTAATCCGGGAGATCCACCGCCGTTCGATGTGGCAGGTGACTGCAATCTATATTGGCGGATCCTGGTTGGCGTTCGAGCTCATCCAACAGATTGCTGAATCAGCTGACCAGCCCTGGCTTCCGAATGTTGCGCTGGTCCTGCTTATCATCGGGTTCGTCATTGTCTTATCATCGGCATATGTGCAGGAGCGTCCTGATAAGGATATAAGCCCAGAGACGCCAGAGACTTCAAGTGTCGAGACTACTGCCGAGCCAGCAGTGGCCAGTGCAAGTTTGTTCACTGGCCGCAACATCATTGTGGCAGTGGGTTTAGTGGCTGCCGCTTTATTCACTGTGAGCAACACTGGTATCTGGACAATCGGTGGGTCCGAGAATGTAGATATTGCTGCGACTCCAGAGGCTGTTTCATCGGATGCTGCTTCAGTTGTAGTACTACCGATGGACAACATCGGTGGGCGAGAGGATGTCTCTTATCTTAGTGAAGGGATCACTGAAGAAATTACTGCTCAGCTTGCTCGGGTTCCCGCGCTCAAGGTGATTTCTCGTACCTCTGCAGAAGCGATAAGTGAATATAATCTGACGATTCCTCAGATTGCCGATAGCCTAGGTGTCGAGCACGTAGTCGAAGGGTCAGTTCAACTTTTCGGGGATCAGATTCGGGTTACAGCTCAGTTGATCCATGCGGAGAGCGACAATCATCTCTGGGCTAATTCTTACAATGGTCCTCTTGCAGATCTATTCACTCTTCAGGAAGACATTGCGGTTAAGGTTGCTTCGGCACTCACCTCGGCGGTGGGTGGTATCAGTGCACTCAACTCAGATCGTAGGACTGAAGAGCCTGAAGCATATGAAGCATACCTGATAGGGAAGTCCGAGATGCATAGCAGGTCGGAGGCTGGTATGCTGGCCGCTATTGAGTCTTTTGAGCGATCAGTCGATCAGGATCCGGGCTATGCGCCTGCTTATGCTGGGCTCTCGATGGCATATGGGTTGTCGGTCATGTATGGTCATCCAGACCTTGATGGATACGAACTTTATGATCGTGGTATGGCGATGGCTAGCCGTGCGATTGAACTGAATGAAAATGATGCAGAAGCCCACGCTGCAAGAGGTTATTTGCGTACAAAAGCTCTAGGA
>ENA-UPTF01000162-UPTF01000162.1-marine-metagenome-genome-assembly--contig:-NODE-162-length-47139-cov-5.204369_pt1 | contig 47139 bp, 45 predicted proteins | sample MGYA00238166_ERZ767019 | MGnify/ENA primary metagenome ERZ767019 (study PRJEB28930, sample SAMN06266391) | marine metagenome | isolation source: Sea water from 250 m depth | place: Atlantic Ocean | study... | reverse complement strand
CTCTATCATGATCGTTCAGCAATTCACTTCACTGAACAGTTGTCTTGCCCAATGATCATTTTTCAGGGATTGGAAGACGCCATAGTGCCTCCATCCCAGGCCGAACTCATGTCGGCGGCGCTCCGCGTGAAGGGTATTCCATTCTCATACGTGCCATTCGAAGGTGAACAACACGGATTTCGGCAGGCCAAGAATATCAAGCGCTCGCTCGAGGCAGAGTTGTATTTTTACGGATGCGTGATGGGATTCGAGCCGACTGACCAGATAGAGCCGATTGAAATTGAGAATGCTGACGGCTTCCAAGATTGATTAAAGAGACGGGCGAGCGCCTAATCTACTAACAACCCGTCCTGGCGTTGTAGCCATGCCAGTGTGTACTTGTTCCATTCGTCAGCAATTTCATAGAAGGCGATGTGGCTCGAATTGGGACCACGGAAGACGTGCATGGTGGCGTCTGGTATCCGTTGCTGCACGTCGATTCCGTACCGTATTGGTACCTGCCAATCCATTTCACCAGAAGTGATGAGGGTAGGGACAGCAATTGTTCCTAATCGATCGAGAGTATCGTGGGTTTTGTCTGCGTGAAAATGGCCCATCATTCCATGTTTAGAGGGGGGGTGGGGATTTTCTAGGATGAATCCTCTTTCGAAAGCAGATACATCATCAGGCTTATCATTGATGAATGTTGGGCTCGCGACCCACACGAGTGCAGTGCGAATATACGTTTCGAAGTCGTCGTGAAGTACGGGGTATTCATTTGTGTTGATCATGCGAACAAACCACTCGTCCGAGAATCCCCATGTTCCATGAAGTTGCAGTGATGCCACTTTGTTTGGGTGATTGATAGCCAATTCCTGCGCAGTAGCACTGCCGAGGGACAGGCCGCTCACATGCGCTTTATGGATTCCCAGCTTATCAAGCAGTGCTGCTGCATCTTCTGAGAGGATCCGCATTGAGTAATTTTCTACATCGTGGGGATGTGTAGACTGACCCGTTCCCCTCGCGTCATATGTAATTACCATGTACTGGCCGCGGTATGCTGAAACCTGAGCTGACCAGGTATTGTGGTCTGCAGCCGTACCCATGATCAGTAGCAAGGGCTCGCCCTGCCCCTCGACTTCATAGTACATATTTATTCCAGTTGGAAGGTCGACGAAAGGCATAATCACTCTCCCTTGTTAATCAAACATTTCTGTTGGGTTGTCTTGTGAAACGATGAAGTACCCCGACTAGGACACTGTCGGAGTTTCTTTGTGCCAAGTGGTTGTTGATTCATAAGCATGACCGGCACCAAGTACGGTTGCATCTTCCATTGGGCGCCCTACGAACTGGAGACCCACCGGCAGTCCAGTGTTGTCGAAACCACACGGTACTGAAAGGGCCGGCAGACCCGAGAGGTTAAATGGCGCTGTGGTGCGGACGTAAGATATGGTCACAGGTTCGGTGCGATGGGCGTATTCGAATACTTCTTGGTCTCTTGTTGCGGCTGTTGCTGGTAATGTCGGTGTCACAATAATGTCTAATCGGTGATGATCAAAGCATCGCCGGATGGCATCGGCAATAACTTTCCGAGCTTGAAGGCCGCGCAGATATTGCGTACTGGGTAGTAAAAGACCAGCAAGGAGCAGCGCCTTTATTCCTGGATCAATTTGGTCAGGATACTCTCGAAGTCGTTTTCTATGGTAATGCGCTGCTTCTGGGCCAACAATTGCGAATTCGGCCGCAATAGTGTGCTCAAGTTCTGGGATGGTGACATCAACTCTTTGTGCACCGATGATCTCAAGTTGATCCACTGCTCGGTCAAATGTCACCTCTACTCCAGAGTGCATTGGTTCAAAGGGCGCGCCACGTAGTACTCCCATACGCAAACCTTCGAGGCCGCTATTAAGGAGTGCGGTGAAATCGCATGCCGAATTTCGAACGCTCGACACATCAAACCCTAACATCGCCTGGAGTGAAAGGGCGCAATCTTCAACCGAAGCGGCAATTGGTCCGATATGATCCAAGGACCAAGACAGTGGTTTGGCTCCGACGCAGGAAATCCGATTGAAGGTCGGTTTAATGCCAGCCACGCCACAAACAGATGCTGGAATTCGAATTGAGCCTCCAGTGTCACTACCAAGGGCCATTGGAACGATGCCCGCTGCTACGCAAGCAGCGGAGCCCCCCGATGATCCCCCCGGTAAGCAACTAAGATTCCAGGGATTTCTTACTGGATGACTGTAAACGCCACATGCAAGTTCATGGGGTACAGTTTTCCCGATTAGAACGGCACCACACTCCCGTAGATTTCGAACGACGACAGCATCTTCGGTTGCCGGTTCATCGCTATACGTGTCTGAACCGCATCGCGTTGGCCACCCGAAAACATCGATGATGTCCTTTATCGCGATTGGGATTCCGTGCAAAGGGCCACGGTCTCGCCCGGAACGTAATTCTTCGTCAAGTCGTTTTGCTGCAATAAGAGCGCTTTGTTCGTCAATTAGTTCGAATGCTCCAATCTTGTCATTAAGCCGACTTGCAGAACGTAGTGCTATAGCGGTGAGTTCTTGTGCGGAGACTTTTCTGTCGCGTAATTGGCGCGACATTATTCGAATTACCGAGTTCGACATCTCTGCCAAATGGGATCAAAATAAACCGATTCGATTTCTGCGGACGTCAAGAGCTCAGAAAGAGTCTCATTCTGCGTCGTCCGTTCTTTTAAGTCTTTTGCAATTTCTTCAGTGTCAAATTTCGATGAAGGCAATCCTAACCGGTTGAGCAGTGTTGCGATTTCGTCTGCCGTAAAACTACGCATCGTTTAATTCCGCAACAACGTCAATCTCTAACCTCAAACCAGGCATGCCAAGCGCTGCCGCTTGAATCGCCGTAACTACGGGAAATGGCCGACCAGAAAATACTTCTTTTCTAATTTCCATCTCTTCCTGTAATTCGCGAATGTCTGCGAGAAAGTAAGTGACCTTAACGACGTCTTTAATCGAGGCTCCCGCCGCTGCCAGAACGATGCCAATATTATCCCAAGTTTTTCGCGCTTGTTCCTTTGTAGTAGTACCGACGATGATGCCATTCTCGTCTAACGCGACTTGACCTGCGAGATACAAAGTGTTTCCGGATCGAATCGCATATTCATAAGGTTCGGGCGGAGGGCCAAGGCTTGGTACTTTTATTGCATGCCAGTTCACGGTAATTCCTAGGTCATAAAATTGACCGATTGTTGAACATAGTCACTAAATAAAACTTATCACATACGGTTATCGAGGGAGCAAATCATAGCAAATTGTTGCTTGCCTATAATCTTCGCTAGCTTCTCGTTTGTTGAGTAGTTAAACAAACTACCTTATAGACTGTGTCGTGGTAAATCAGAAAAATACCAAAACTATCTAATCCGTATACATGAAATAAAGACCGTGTAGTTGTTAGAAATTAAAGATGAAATGTTTCTTTAAATTTTATATGCTCTTTCTGGCTCTCCGCACGTTAGACTTAGGTCGAAGTGAAACGATTGAACAAAGTAAGGTGACTCGTAATGAATATCGGTGTTTACATTTTTCCAACAGAATATTCTATTCCCATAGTAGAGCTGGCATGCCATCTTGAAGATCGTGGGATCGAATCGTTGTTTGTGCCAGAACACACTCATATCCCCGCGAGCAGACGAACACCCTTCCCAAGTGGCGGTCCACTCCCAAAGGAGTACTCCCACACACTTGATCCCTTCGTTGCTTTGGCGGCAGTGGCTTCGAGGACGACGAAATTACGTATAGGAACGGGAATTTGCCTGTTGATCGAGCGAGATCCTATCGTGACGGCCAAAGTAGTCGCTAGTCTGGATCACTTATCGAATGGTCGATTTGAACTGGGGCTTGGCGCGGGATGGAATGCTGAGGAGATGCAGAATCACGGGACTAAATTTGAGGACCGTTTTCGTGTTCTCGTTGACCGGGCCAAAGCCATGCAAAAAATCTGGACAGAGGAGGAAGCGTCCTACGACGGGGAATTCGTTCAATATGACTCAATTTGGTCATGGCCAAAACCTGTGCAAAAGCCGCACCCACCGCTATTGCTCGGTGGAGAGACGAAGCACACACTGCGAAGAGTGGTGGACTTCGCTGATGGATGGTTTCCCCGCGGAAACAAGTTACCTGATCCAGGCGCTGGAATGGAACAGCTTCAATATTATGCAGACCAATCGGGCCGCGATATGAAGTCTCTTTCCGTCACTGTGTTCAGGGCATTTTCGGATGAAGAATATCTTGAAAAATGCAGGGCAGCGGGAATTGCTCGTGTTCTGTTGCCGCTGCCATCGGAAGATAGTGATACAGTTTTGCCGCTACTGGATCAATATGCCAAGTTGTTGTCAAAGTAATTTTTCAACTAAAGAGATCGGAGAAAACCCCTAGATAAATTGGTGTTGACGTAAAGACATTACGGCGTTGGGTCGTGAGAATCAGGTTGTTGATTCGGTGTTTTAAATTTATTGCCACCGTGCTCGACCTGATTCGATAGGAGGACTTTTGAAAAAATTCGGGAAAACGATCGCAGTGATTGGAGGAACTGGCGCATTAGGCTCTGCTCTTGCTTGTCGTTGGTTGCTTGCTGGCCATAACATTGTGATTGGTTCTCGAAGTCAGGAAAAAGCAGAACATGCGGCTATGCAAATGGCGAGCAAGGTGGGGAGAACAAGGATTAATGGGTGCGCCAACAAAGAGGCTGCGACATTAGCTGAGATCGTGGTACTCGCGGTGCCCTATGCTGCGCACCAGGAAACGTTAGAAGAGATTGTGGAGTCTGTTGCAGGGAAGCTCGTGATAGAAACTACTGTGCCGCTTCAGCCCCCGCGAGTTGCCCGAGCCGCGTTGCCAAAGCGAGGTAGTGTGGGCGCGGTTACTCAGGATTTTTTGGGTGAAAGCGTTCGTGTAGTTTCTGCACTGCATACTGTGTCTGCGTCACATCTGGGGGATGTTAATCATGAACTGAATGGAGATGTTTTGGTTTATGGAAATCACAAGGCGTCCCGGCAAGTTGCTATAGAACTGATTAAAGATGTTGGTCTAAAGGCTTGGCACGCAGGTTCAATTGAAAATTCTGCTGCTTCGGAGGCAATGACGTCGGTAATGATATTTATCAATAAATATTACGGGTTTGATGGTGCTGGCATTCAGATCATCAGCGAAGAAGACGAGATCGAATCTTGATATGTCGAAAGATGTTTGGGCGACCGACATTACGGTAACCGCAATTCACGGGTTTCCGCTCGTGTCTCCTGGTTGTGACGTAGTCGAAGTCATGCTGCTTTGTTTGTCTAAGCAAGACACGGTGATCGAGTCGGGAGATATTTTTGTATTTACTCAGAAGATTGTGTCAAAGGCTGAGGGTCGGGCAGTTAATCTGAAAAACGTTAATCCAGGGCCCCAGGCAAAAAAATTATCGAGTGAAACGGGTAAGGATCCTCGACTTGTAGAACTTATCTTATCCGAATCAAAAGAAATTGTTCGCCAAGCGCCCGACCTTATTGTTGCAGCTCACCGGCTTGGCATCATTTTAGCGAATGCTGGAATTGACCACTCGAACATTGAGTCAGATGACTCTAGTGATCGTGTGCTTTTGCTGCCCGTCGATCCCGATTCAACAAGCGAGAAATACCGCGAACAGATTTTTGTCGCGACTGGTAAGAGGGTTGGTGTCATTATCAGCGACAGTGCAGGTCGTGCATGGCGAAATGGCACAGTGGGTCTCGCTATTGGAGTTGCCGGGGTCCCAGCAATTGAGGACCACACAGGAAAACTCGATCTTTTCGGAGTTCCATTGGTCTCGAGCCAAGAAGCAATTGCTGACGAACTCGCAAGTGCCGCATCTCTGGTCCAGGGGCAAGCAGATGAAGGTAGGCCCGTGGCTTTGATTAGAGGCATAAAGGCGACAGGTCCAGTTTCCTCGGCAAAATCGTTAATTCGGCCAAAAGAATTCGATCTGTTTCGATGACAGCAATCTCGAAAGATTTTTGTCCGAGTCATATTGTTCTCTGTGGCGGGATCGGTGGCGCCAAATTGGCTCTGGGTCTTAAGTCTTGTCTTGGTTCAGAACAACTAATGGTTGTTGGTAATGTTGGCGATGATTTCGAACATTGGGGTTTCAAAATCTCACCTGATCTGGATACGTTGGTCTATACGCTAAGCGGCGTGTCAAATCAGGAGTTCGGCTGGGGAAGAAATGGGGAGACTTGGACGGTCTTGGAGGAGGTCAGTCGTCTTGGCGGCGACGACTGGTTCCGTTTGGGTGACCGCGATTTGGCAGTGCATATTGAACGGTCTACTCGCTTGGACCAAGGCGAAACATTATCAAAAGTTACACAAGATCTGTGTAAAGCGTTTGGTCTCGACTACTGTATCCTACCGCCAACCGATGACAGAGTCCGAACCATCGTAGAAACCAACGTTGGAATTATGGAGTTTCAGGAATATTTTGTTCGTAACCAATGCGACCCCGTTGTAACAGACCTGCGCTACGAGGGCGCTGAAAAATCTCGATTGCTGCCCGACATCTCCTCAGCGCTACTCAATCCTGATTTGCAGTCTGTGATCATCAGCCCATCTAATCCTTTTCTTAGTATTGCCCCGATCCTCGCGATACCCGATTTTCAGAAACAACTCGCTAATTGTCGTGCGCCTCGTGTTGCAGTGTCTCCTATGGTCGGCGCTCGAGCATTTAAAGGACCAACAGCAAAAATTATGGGGGAGCTTGGTTACGAAATCTCATCGTTTACGGTAGCATCCTATTATTCGTCAAACTTAATCGACGGAATCATCATTGATACGGATGACGCCGATCTTGTGCCAAGAATTGAAAAACTGGGCATCCGGACCTACGTCACTGATACCCTGATGAATTCTTTCGACGAGAAAAAGAGACTCGCTGCAGAAGCGATTCAATTTGCTGAGTCATTGGGGGAATAGGACGGATCTATGGGGAACATCGATGCTCATACTCATGACCCGTGGGTTATTCTGCCGCTTAAGGCGGTCAAGCAATCCAACAGTCGACTAAAACCGCTTTTGTCACCCACTGAACGTGAGCGGTTGACATTAACTATGTTGGAGGATGTGGTGGATACGCTTGGGAGCGTATCTGATTTAGGAGGTTTGCTCGTCGTTACAAGTTGCCCCATAGTCAAAGAATATCTTAGTAAGTTAGGCGTGGCCTATCTTGAAGAAGGAGGTCGCTCAGAATTGAATTCTGCAATTAACACAGGGGTGCGATTTCTTGAAAAAATGGGAACCCGAAAATTTTTTACGATCCCGGGAGACGTTCCTTTGCTTGCTGTTGCGGAGATTAATCAGTTGACAGCGTGCCTGAGAAGTACTGAAGGAATCATTCTAGTGCCCTCACATGATGGCGCAGGGACCAATAGCATTGCGTCGTCAATTCCAATTCAAATTACAACTCAATTCGGTGTGAATAGTTTGGCAGCGCACTGTCGTATTGCTCAGGATCAGGGACTTTCAGTTGATGTTTTGCCATTATCAGGACTTGGATTTGACATCGATTGGCCCGACGATTTAATTCAATTGGCTTCCATCGGCGGTGATTCAAATACCCACAGATTTTTAAATAATATCGATCTAGTTCAGCGACGTAACAGGTCAAAGTCGTTGGACCACAGCAGTGCAGCTCAGGCAGAAAGAATGATATGAGTATTGACCCCGATCGTTTCTTGAGAAGTCCACCTACAGATTCTGAGGCACGATCCTTCATGGAAACCGTCGATCATCGCACTCTGATCAAAGTTAGCGCAGTTTTGCGGGACGAAGGTCATGGTCAACTGATGTCCTATTCACCGAAGGTATTTATTCCACTTACCGTTTTGTGCCGTGATGTATGCCATTACTGCACCTTTGCAAGAAGTCCGCGTCAGGCGGTTCGGGCATATCTACCTCTAGACGAGGTCTTGGAGATTGCGGAATCAGGCAAACAGGCAGGATGTTACGAAGCTTTGTTTACGCTCGGCGATAAGCCGGAGCAGCGGTACCGCGTCGCTAGAGATGAACTGAAGCGGTTAGGCTGTTCGTCGACTTTCGAGTATCTACTACGAGCAAGTCGTGCAGTGTTTGAGCAAGTTGGCCTTTTGCCTCACATCAACGCGGGGATTCTTTCGATAGACCAAATGGCTGCTTTGAGAGAAGTATCAGCATCTCAGGGCATTATGCTTGAATCGACCAGTGAGCGCTTATGTCAAAAGGGTGGCCCACATTTCGGTTCACCAGACAAACGGCCGGCGGTGCGACTATCTAACATCGAACAAGCGGGTCAGTTACGTATTCCGTTCACGACTGGCATTCTTATAGGAATTGGTGAAAACCGAGCCGAACGCATTGACTCGCTGCTTAAGATTCGTGAAATAAACAATCGATATGGTCACATCCAAGAACTGATTATCCAACCATTTCGAGCAAAGACCGATACGTTAATGGCGGGATTTCCAGAACCAGAACCCTCGGATCTGTTGTGGACGATTGCGGTGGCTCGGATTTTATTTGGGCCCAGCATGAATATACAGGCGCCGCCTAATCTTACGCCCGGTCTAGAAGAACAATTGGTTTGTGCTGGTATTAATGACTGGGGGGGAGTATCACCTGTCACTTTAGATCACGTGAATCCCGAGGCTCCCTGGCCTGGGATTGCTGAGCTGTGCGCGACAACTCGCCAATCTGGAAAAACGTTGATTCCCCGTTTGCCGGTGTATCCGAAATTTTTAGAAGGCAGCACTGAGTGGTTGTCTCCCAAGGTATCGACGCATGTGCATCATTTGATTGACGGGAATGGATGGCCAAGAACAGACAGTTGGATACCAGGCGAAGTGGCCGAAGCGCCATTCTCAGTCAAGGCTGCTCGAATGAATAGGGCAACTGCAGATTTACGTTCAATTTTTGGTCGAGTTACTCAAGAAATTGATCTAACCGAGAATGACATCGTCCGCCTTTTTCAGTCACGTGGGGATGATTTTTTTGAAACATGCAAGTTTGCCGATCAGTTAAGGAGAGATGTGAACGGAAATGTTGTGACGTATGTGGTTAACAGAAACATCAACTACACCAATATCTGCACTTATCGTTGTGGGTTTTGTGCCTTTTCAAAAAGTAGCAGCCGTAACGGACCGCGGGATCATCCATATCTGATTGATCTTGCTGAGATTCGTAGGCGCACACAGGAAGCCTGGCGACGTGGCGCAACAGAGGTTTGTCTGCAAGGCGGAATCCATCCGGATTTTACAGGAGAGACGTATCTGTCTATTTGTCACGCCATAAAGTCTGAAGTTCCCAGCATCCATATACATGCGTTTTCGCCGTTGGAGGTCACCCAAGGTGCACGAACGTTGGGAATTTCGATTGCTGAATTTCTCGAGGCGCTGAAGCATGCGGGTCTTTCTACTTTACCGGGTACCGCAGCCGAGATTCTCGACGACGAAGTGAGGCAAATTATTTGTCCGGACAAAATTACGACAGACGAGTGGTTAAATGTGATTAAGACTGCCCACAAGACGGGGTTACCGACTACAGCCACAATTATGTTCGGCCATGTAGACAAGCCGCAGCACTGGGCTCGTCATTTAATTCATGTTCGGAATTTACAGTCCCAAACTGGAGGATTTACGGAATTTGTTCCCCTGCCGTTTATCCACCAGGAAGCACCGATGTATCGGCGTCAGAATTGTCGAAAGGGTCCGACATTTCGAGAGTCTCTTCTGATGCATGCAGTAGCGCGAATTGTGCTCCATCGATATATATCAAATATACAAGCCTCCTGGACTAAGATGGGCAAAGCGGGGGTTATAGAGTGCCTTCGAGCGGGAGCGAATGATGTCGGCGGGACGTTGATGAATGAATCCATTTCTCGCGCTGCCGGAAATCAAAACGGACAGGAATTGCCGCCGGGAGAGATGGATCAACTCATTAAAGATGCTGGAAGAGTGCCGAAGCAACGTACAACCAAATATGAAAACCCCGAGGTTGATCGCAGCCTAGAATCTTATAATGCACCGCCGCTCGTGCCTCCGAAAAATCAAAGTAACGGAGTCAAATTGAGTGACCTTCTGCAAACGAGTACGCCACTTCCGAGCAAGAGGAGCAATAGTATTTCAAGTGGTTGGTGACCTGGCAGATACTTACAGTAACACCGCATAAGTTTTTAACCAGCCAAATAGAGTTCGCTGAACAGCTGACCAAAACAGCCACTCGAGTCGTGTCGAAATCGACTTGACTCGATTGCATTAAGACGACAAACACGCCTCCAATCGATCGATCGCCGTATTTAGGGTCTCAGGCTGATTGGCAAAACAAAGGCGCAACCATCCTTCTGGCGCACCGAATGTTGTCCCGGGAACCAGGCCTACGCGGGCATCGCGCACCAGTTGTTTACAAAAGGCGAGTCCGTTCGTCATGCCCTCAACCGAAAAAAAGGCATAAAACGCACCTTCCGGCCAGCCAATCTGAATCCTTGGGTTTTTAGAAAGTCGATCGTACACAAGATCACGGGCGCGCTCGTAGCGAGCGATCTGCGCTGCAATGAATTCTTCCCCTTCCCGCAATGCAGTGATTCCAGCGATCTGGGTAAACGTAGCCGCGCCCGCGAAATTAAACTCGTTCATCATCTCGAGTGATTTACCGAATCGGTCCGGCGTAATCAGCCATCCCAATCGCCAGCCTGTCATCGCCCACGGTTTTGAAAAGCTGTTGATCACGATCAATCGGTCTTCTGGAGTCGCATGTTCAAGAAACGATGGCGCGTGTTTCATGCCGTAGACGATACGGGCATACACTTCGTCCGCAACCAGCCAAAGACCCCGTTCACGGCAAAAGTCGAGAACTTCCCGTTGTTGATCCGACGATATCATCCAGCCGGTTGGGTTGCCCGGCGAGTTGACGAAAATCACCCGCGTTTTATGGTCGACCGCATCAAATAGCTGATCGAGATCGAGTTCCCAGGATTTATCCACTAGGCGAAGAGGGACCGGGCGGAATTCACCGCCTAGGATGTCTACCGTACCCCGAACATTCGGCCATAGCGGCACCGGGCAAACGACGTTGGTTGCCGGCTCAACAAGGAGTTGATGGCTTACCATGATGCCGCTCATTCCGGACGCCGTCACGGTAACCCGGTCCATCGCCATCACAACCCCATAGAGCGATTCGGTATACGCAGCGATAGCGTCCCGCAAATCCGGGATGCCTCTGTTCGGGGTGTAAAAGGTCCGACCGCTTCGCATCGCTTCAACCGCAGCATTGCAGATGAAGTCAGGGGTAGATACATCCGGTTCACCGAACCAAAGCGGAATCATCCCCTCAAGACCGATGGCATCGTTGGCCACCTCACGAATTTGTGAGATAGGCATTTCCTCGATAGCTTGTCGAAGTTCAGCAGTGGAACCAATTTTTGATGCTTGTGACACCTTAATTCTCGTCGCTATTGAGGTCTACCCTCGGGTATAGGGAATCTCAGTTGGTACTGCTGCCAATTTAATACTCACGTACGATCTAACACTCGTTGCGAAAGATTAACAAGTCTTGTAACGTCTTACACCCCTATATTAAGACATACATACTAAAAGAGGGAATGAAATCTATCGTGCAGCATAGACACTCTGTCATTGAATTGCTGTATCGTAGGTGATCTTTTCGACTGTTTGAAATTTATTGCTGGCACATAATTTGGACGTAACCCAAGGGTAGGAATTGATTTTAAATAAGTTGAATACTCCTGAGAATACAACATCGACTCATGCAGTTGCTTGGGAAAAGCAACTCATCGCTTACGAGGAAAGTCTTCGAGCGAACCCGTGGCAAAAGCAACTGCAGTCGATTACTCACAACAAGATGCTTTTGACGGGTGTTGTATTGGGATTGATTGTCCTGGGTTTGGCAATTTTAGGTCCGGTTTTCTACGACGCAGATTATGCTCGTCAGTCGTTACGAAATGCTCACAAGCCACCTTTGTTTGAAGGTTATCTTTTAGGTACGGACGGTTATGGGCGCGATATGGCTATCCGTTTATTTATTGGGTTTCGAGTGTCGTTGTTGGTGGCTGCTGCTGTTACGGCATTGTCGCTGTTTATTGGGGTGATACTAGGCATGATCGGGGGATACCTTGGCGGTTCTACAGATCGTGTTGTTCGGTCTTCTACTGATTTCATTTGGGGATTCCCGCTAATTTTAGTGGCTGTTCTACTTGTTGGGGGGCTTGGCGAAGGTCTTTTCCCAGTAATAATGGCTGTCGGGATCGTAAATGTAGCTGCCATTACCCGAGTTGTTCGTGGCGAGGTCGTAGGCCTCAAAGAGAAAGAGTTCGTTGAGGCAGCGAGAGCTGCCGGAGTATCGAGTTACCGGATCATGTGGCGGCATCTATTGCCAAATGTACTGGCTCCGGCTTTGATCATGGCTTCTTACTTGATTGCAGTTGCTATCATCGCAGAAGCAGCTTTGTCTTTCATAGGGCTTGGTGCTCAACCGCCATTACCGAGCCTTGGCAAAATGATCGCTGATGGCAGAGGTTTTCTCAGAATCAACCATTGGGAAGCAACCATACCGGGAATTGGAATCGTAGTGTTGGTCCTAGCTGTAAGCATGATCGGTGATGGATTGCGGGATCACTTTGACCCACGCCTTCGGCACGAGAGAGGGCGAAAAAAGAACAAATGAAGCATGTAATTGGGCGTCTTGGGTACATGCTGATTGTGTTGATCGTCAGTTCTATTGCTGTTTTTTATGCAATTAGACTTTCCGGTGGTGACGCAACAGCAGCTGCTTTGCCAGGATCGGCCACTGAAGAATTTCGCCAAGAGTTTAGGGCGTCAATTGGTCTGGATCGCCCGATTTATCTGCAGTATTTCGCGTATATCAGCAAAGTCCTCCGTGGAGATCCTGGTCGTTCAATCACAAATAACGCGTCCCTGATAGAAATGCTGAAAAAGCATGGGAAAAACAGTCTCATACTGGGGGGGGCTGCATTTGCATTGGTGTTTCTGATTGGTATACCCCTTGGGATCTTGGCCTCTCTACGACGAAACAGCTGGGCAGATCACGGCATCATGTCTTTTTCTGTGATTGGCATGGCGATACCGAATTTTTGGTTGGCTTTGCTTGCGGTCTGGCTATTCGCCTCTACATTCCAACTTCTGCCAGCGGCGGGATGTTGCAGTCCTAAGCAGTTGATACTCCCTGCGATTGTGCTGGCGTTCGAAGGGATCGCTTTGACTGTTCGAATGACACGTTCCGCGATGATCGAGAATCAGAACAACGATTTTGTCCGAACATTGAGGGCGGGTGGATTGTCGGAATGGCGCGTAACCGGGAAGCATGTCCTACGAAACGCATTGATACCAATTATTTCATTGGCGGGTCTTAGGATTGGGCAGATCGTCGGGTATGCGCTTATCGTGGAACAGATATTTAGTTGGCCAGGTATCGGTCAAGCTTTAGTGACTGCGGTTCTGCGCCGCGATTATCCGGTCGCGCAGTTTTTTTCTCTTATTTTGGTCGTGTTAGTTGTACTGGGTAACTGGCTTGCTGATACTGGCTATACATTAGCGAATCCTCGGTTACGTAGATCAAAATGATGAAATGTCGATTCAGTAGTATTTTTTGAGACAGGAATAAGTCCGTACACCTGCATTGGAATTTATGAATCAGACAGTCCACGATGAGTTAATCGCCATTCGCGATCTTCAAATCTCAATCCAAAGCGAAGGATCATTTTTTGAGGTAGTGAAGGGCGTGTCGTTATCTATTCGAACGAATGAAATTGTTTGTCTTGTTGGAGAGAGCGGTTGCGGGAAATCGATCACGGCCCTATCAGTCATGGGGTTGTTGCCCGCAGATGTAGCCCGAGTCACAGGCGGTGAAATCCTGTATCGTGGTCAAAATCTTCTCGGGCTCAAATCTCGTGACATGCGTCGGTTACGATCTGATGAAATCTCGATGATCTTTCAAGATCCAATTACTTCTCTGGATCCAGTTTTTACCATCGGTAGCTTGTTGCAAGAGGTGATTCAATCACACCGTAAGGTGAGTCGATCTGAGGCAGAAAAGTTAGCAGTTCGTGCCCTAGAAGAGGCACAGCTGCCCGACGCCTCTAAAAGAATGAAGAGTTATCCACACGAGCTGTCTGGCGGGATGAGGCAGCGGGTAATGATTGCGTTGGCAACCGCATTGAACCCCTCGGTTCTTATCGCTGATGAGCCAACCACTGCATTAGATGTTACCGTACAAGCCCAGATTTTAGAGAGTTTGCGTAGGAGGCAAAGGGAATTGAAGATGGGGATGTTACTGATTACCCATGACTTGGCAGTAGTTGCCGCCGTCGCAGATCGGGTGGCCGTTATGTATTCCGGGGAGATCGTAGAGGAGGCGTCAGTGAACGACCTATTCGACAATCCTAAGCATCCCTACACGCAGGGGTTGATGGGTGCTATACCAGACATTACCGCAAGACGGGGGCTCTTGCATGCGATTCCTGGACGAGTTCCCCCGCCGCAAGTTCCACCTCCAGGTTGTGAATTTGCCCCGAGGTGCAGTTATTCAATTGGTCCATGTTGGGAGAAACGCCCAGCGTTATTGCCAACCAGCGTAGGTAAATTGCGTTGCATTAACCCCCAGCCATTTTCGAGATGAGTATTGAACCTGTAAGCATTGAGGTCATCGCAGGAGATGGTTTGACACTGCGTGGATATGAATGGCCGACCCGTGGTGCACCGGTTGTGTTATTACACGATCACGACGACGATTTAGATGCATGGCATGGCCTAGATGGAGAACTCGCTAACAAAGGTTTTCGAGTGATCAATTTGGAACTAAGGGGTCATGGGTTGTCGGATGGAGAAGCCGATCGCAACACAGTTTTATCAGATACCGAGGCTTTGCTAAAGGAAGTGAAAAACGTTTGGGGCCCCATTGGTCTGTGTGCCTATGGGGATGTTGCTGCTACCCTTTGTTTTCTAGACAGCCTTTGTGCGCCCACAGTGCAAATCGGAATCTCACCGCAGCCAAGTACTGATAAGCCATTGGATGGAACTCAGCGTCCGGATACAGCTTATCTGGTAATGTCAGGAACGGGTGACAAAAAACGCACAGAACAGGCGCGATTGGTTTTTGATAGTCTGGGTCGGAACAAACTTTGGGCATCGGTCGCGTCTAAACAGCAAGGACCGGAGTTGCTCCAAAAGCATCCCCACCTCATTGGAGATATTACCTTGTTCCTTCAGCGTTATTTAGTTCCGGCGCACCTAGATTGGCAGAAGACTGCTCTCGATCAGGTGATCTCTGAGACCACACCTCAGGACTCAAAAATCAAAAAGTGATGCGGCTGTACCCCCCATAATTTGCTCTCTCTCGGTTTGCGTGAGATTAGGCAGTAAATGATCGACCAGCGCCAATTGCTCTGAATAACCAGGCTGATCAGCAATCCAGGGAAAGTCAGATGCCCAAAGCATTCGTTTAGGCCCAAAGTTGTTGTAAATAAAGTCAGCGACAGGAAGCATGTCAGCATACGGATAAGGGTCGTGACTAAAAGCATATTGGCCGGAAAAATGAACGTAGGTATTTGGTCGTTCAGCAAGCCTTCCTAATAGATCCAGTGTGGGTGGCGGTATTTCCGCTGTGAAGTGTGGTCGGCGATACTGGTCGATGGCGAGATTAGTTAAGGAAACCATGAATCCACAGTGATTGAATACTACGGTGAGCTCAGGCAGAACATCGAGTACTTTCTCCAACAGTTGCACCTGACTCGATTCTGCGTAAAACCAGACACGAAGGTTTCGTTCGGCCATTGCCTCAAGAAGTGGGAACATCGAAAACTGATGTGGGTCATCGGGCGTATCTGAATTCACGTCCACTTCACCAATTCGAATTCCTTGAATACGGCTCTTCTTAATTCGATGATCTAAGTTTTTGGCCTGATTTGGGGCGTTTTCATCGTAGACACCAACCCCCGCAAACCATCCGGGGTATTGTTCGATAATTTCAGCTAAATAGTGATCTTCCGGGCCGAGGGGCACTACGATTGCTTTGTCGACGCCTGTGTTTTCCATTAGAGCGATCAATTTTTCGGCGGGCACATCAAGATCTGCTTCTGCCAGTCCGGGATAGACAGTTCTCGGGTAACTCTCAGATACGGCACGGAACAAATGAAGATGACTATCGATGACTGGCATGAATGCTTCTCCGGGATGTAGCGAAGATTAGTTCTTTTTAAGTAGGTTGACGAAAAAATATCGATTATTAGAAATAGCACACCGACTTCTGCAGGAGTTATCCACGATTAAGTTGTTGGACTAGATGACAGATCGTACATCTGGGAAGTGACAAGCGACGCGGTGCGTTTCATTAACAACAGTCAGCGGAGGTTCAATCTCAAGACATTTTTGTTTTGTTCTTCCAACCGGACAGCGGGATTGAAAACGGCAGCCGCTTGGTGGATCTATAGGGCTAGGTACATCGCCCTCGAGAAGGATTCGAGATCGTTCCCTTTGTCTTGATGGATTCGGTATCGGCGCCGCGGACACCAGCGCTTGCGTATAGGGATGCATTGGTTCTGCAAACAGTTTTTCTACTGGACTGTGCTCGACGATTTTCCCCAAATACATGACGGCAACCTCATCACAGATTTGACGTACAACTGCTAAGTCATGGGTGATAAATAAATACGTTAATCCAAATTCTTTTTGTAGATCAGAAAGCAAGTTGAGAACCTGGGCCTGAATTGAAACATCTAGGGCAGAGACCGGCTCGTCGCAAACGATAAAACTTGGTTTCAATGCCAGTGCTCGGGCAACACCTATACGTTGTCTTTGGCCTCCTGAAAATTCGTGAGGGAATCGTTTTGCATGGATTGATTCCAAGCCTACGAGATCAAGGAGATCGAAAACTCGTTCGTTTCTCTCGGCACGGTTCATATTTGTATTGACGATCAACAGCTCTTCAATCGTTTTTCCGGCTGTCATTCGGGGGTTAAGTGACGCAAAAGGGTCCTGAAATACGATTTGCATGTTTTGTCTAAGTTGTCTCAACTCTTCAGGAGACTCAGCCATAACGTCAATGATTTTCTCCGAATTCTTGTTAGTGCGGAACAATACAGAGCCGGAAGTCGGATCAATGAGTCTTAAAATGCATCTTGCAGTGGTTGATTTTCCACATCCAGATTCACCAACTAGCCCCATTGTTGTGCCACGTTGAATATCGAACGAGATATCAGCTACAGCAGAAACGAGTTTTTTATTTTTGTTCGAGTACCACTGCCCACCGACAGTGAAATCTTTAATTAGATGGCGAACAGATAGGGAAATATCATCTGGCAGGTGAGTTAGAGATTCGGTTTGCATGAGAGATCGTAATAATTATGCTTGTTGTTAATGGGCTACAAGGAATTTTGTGAAAGTGTCGAGCACAACGTAGCTAAAGAACAACTCATTCGGATCTTATATGTTTGGCGGGGATTATCTTCGAAAGGTGTGTTTATCATTGGATTGGAAAAATGTGCATTCATAAGCGGTCAAAATTACGACATCGGGTGATCGTTGTGTTTTGGCACCGTGCCTCAACCTCGATCGAGCAGGGTTCACGAGATTGTGGAATCGTTTCTGTCCAAGAACCGGTGTATGTTTCATTAGGCCCGAGATGAAGCATTTTGATTACTTGAAAATGCTCACCAAGCATGTATCTCACAAGTATTGATATTCTTTTTGTACCCGAGTTGATTACGTTGTATGTGATTACACAGGTGCTCAAATCTGAGTCTAACTCACGAGAAACCCCAATCAATTCGACATTAATCTCGGATGACGATTCGGTTGGCTTTGGGCTAATCCTGCCTTTCAGGAACCATCGCCGTGATGGGTTAACGACTTCGTCGTTGTTGGTCATACAATGATCCTGGTAATAGATCAGTTACCCAGTTGTTTGTCTAAACATTATTTTCTGTAAAGCGCCAATTTCTTGCGCTGTCGCTTGAGAGCTTTTTATTCGTACGGAATTTCGTAAACATCGGCTGTATGCCCCCCGTCAACTACGAGGTCATGTCCGGTGATGTACGAAGCATCATCAGATGCTAGAAATAGAAAGGCATTTGCGATGTCATCGACTGCAGCAAGTCGATTCAAGGGGACAGTCGGAAATCCATGTTTCCGCCATTTTTCCATCAACTCTTCGCCGACCAGGTCGGTACTTTGCTGTGTGTCAGCTGGGCCAGGACTGACCGAATTTACTCGTACACCAGAGCGTGCAAGTTCAACCGCCATCGATTTCATCAAGGAAACCTCCCCGGCTTTGGCTACACAATACGGAGTGAATTTCATTGAGTGCCCTTGGGCGTCGATCGATGCTGTGAACAAAATTGCACCCGCTCCCTGTTTTACCATCGAACGCGCTGCGTCCCGAGCTAACACAAAGTAAGCTGTTAAATTGACGGCGATCTGTCGTTCCCACGACTCGAGCGTGATATCGAGAAATGTTTCTTCAGCCACTGCAGCGGCATTACAAACCAAAATATCGAGTGGGGCGTCCGCAAGGGCTTTTGCCATGGCTCGTTGACACGCGCCAGCGTCTGCTAGATCAAAACACATGGGTATTGCGGTTGATCCTCGATCATTTATCTCTTTTTCTACGACATCGAGACGTTCTTGGAGGATATCGACAAGGTAAACAGCCGCCACGCCTTCTTCTGCGAATTTCTCTGCGGTTCGTCGGCCAAACCCACTGCCAGCACCAGTGATAAAAACTCGCTTTCCATTGAATCTAGACATTCATCTCTCCTGCCCGTTTCTATTACGAAGAAAAATTGTCTCGAAAAATCGATTGATGGCAGATGAGACTACCACACAAATATTACAGCGTCTTCTGAGGTTGACATGCTAGGTCGGCCAGATAAAACTAAACTTATTCATATAAACTTAATGGCCGGGCAACGAATTTTTTGGAGGGAAATCATGGAAAAAAAATATGAGAACGAAGAGCACAGTCTTAAGGCAGGAGCGATGGTTACTGAAAGCATCGAGGCATTTCTTGAGAAGGGGATGACATTACGGCTTGCTTGTCTTAAACCGAACGGTGACCCATTTATCGTCCCGTGTTGGCACCAGTGGGAAAAAAAGGAGGGATGCACACATGGTAAGGATTGTGGATGTACATTCTGGGTAGTACCACGGGCTCGATCAAAATGGGCTGAGTATCTAAAAAATGATCCACGAGTTTCTGCTTGTATTGATGACGTAAATACCATGGAAAAATTCCATTTCGATGGTAAGGCGGAGTTGGTAGAAGAAAGTGTGATTGGAGGAAAATGGGTCGGAATTGCCGAGAAAATGTCAATTCGATATCTCGGTCCCGATGGTCCCAAATATCTAGGTCCAACTCTCAATCAGCCTCGCTGGTTGTTTGGTTTGATACCGACAAGAGTCAAAACCTGGCAAGGTGTTGGATGGGCGAAAAGTTACTGGGTAGAAGACACAGGTGGAGCTACCTGGGCGGAAGCCCATAGCGGAATAAGTTAGGGAGACACTTCTATCGGCAGCCATGTTCTCAGTTTTTGTCCGAAATGATCTTACGTTTGTAGGCTGTTTTCACCGCACTCAGGTACTCCATAAATTTCGATGTGCACGATCGGTTCATTACGGCTTGGCCGTCATGAATATCTCTTGTTCAAGAACAAGGATTTTGGTCGAGATAGCTTCGCCGACCAGATCTTCCTTTCGGAAGATGTCGTAGGAATTCAAGGCGTATCTACGTGGGCGAACTCGGATTCTAGCCAAGATCAGTTTTCGGGATTTTCAATTGGCGCCAATCGCTATGGTCTTTTTTGTTGTGATGCCAATGTCCGTGAGGAACCAGCCTCGGGTTGGAACTATGATCTCCTCACTGAGATTGCACTGAGGGAAGGAACCGATGTCGAGTCTGCGATCAATGCTGTGGACAGAGCGGTGGGGCGACATCCCTACTGGTATTCGAATCTTATGTTGGTTGACGGCGTCACCTCAGTAGCAATTGAAGTCCATGGAAGTGAGATTGCGATAGAACGGCACACAGAGCGTCTTACTCGGACCAATCACCATCTTCTCTTTGGCGCTCGCCCAATGGACGAAGACACAATTACGACCGAGTCCCGTCTCGCTTTTTCTCGAGAGAGGCTGACTAGCGCCAATAGCATAGAGGACATCCAGAGGCTTCAAGCAAGTCACGACAGTAATGATGAAACCACCGGCATCTGTAACCACAGCGCCCACCAGACAGTTTATTCATATATTTTGCATTGTCAGGATGGTGAAATGTCTCTTCTAGTGAGGCAAGGGCGACCGTGCAGTGGGAGTGTTTATCACTATCTCACACCTCCCATCGGTAATCATTGGACGCAAGAGAGTGAGGCATTGTTCCGTTCGAGTTATCCATCAGCCTCGCTGGTCTAAAGTTTTGAGTAAGATCAGATGTGAGCACCAATTGATTCAAAATCGTTTCGACTACAAATAAGAACATGTCTTCCTCACTAGGAGATTAGGAGTTCTTAGTCATTGAAGACTTCTTAATTATCGGTGTTATCGGCGAATGTTAGCCTGACTTGACACGGTTCTTATATTCAAATAGTGTGGTTTTAATGGCGAAAAGCCTGTGATTGTCAACGAGGACAATTTTCTTTGAAACACCGAATGGTGTGGGAGGAGATATGAGTGAAATAGAAACTAATAATCAGTTAGACCAACTTATTAGCAAGTATCGGGGTGGTGACCTGAATCGACGGCAGTTTATGAAACGCGCTGCGGCTTTGGGTGTAACCGCTAGTGCAGCAGGTTCAATGTTGGCAGTGGGCACGACTTCGCATGCAGCGGGCCATGCTCAAAAAGGCGGTACGTTGCGTGAGGGATATGACCTTGACTTTTCCAAGCACGATCCCATAACCACCAATTGGTATGATCCCGCGTTCTTTGCGATCTATGAAGCCATTTTGACTAACGACCCCGATGGCGGTGATGCACCGCAACTCGCCACCGGATTTTCTGTTTCTGATGACGGAATGCAGTATCGATTTGATTTTGATCCGAATAGGACGTTTCATTCCGGAAAACCCGCCAATGCTGCTGCGGTTGCGGATTACCTTAAGACATTCAAGTCCTTATCATTTATTGCAACGCTTGCTGCGGCTGTGGACAACTACACCTCAGAAGGTGATCAGTTGGTCATTAATATGAAGAATCCTTGGGTTGGGACCCTTGGGCCGCACAAAACCGGATATTTTCGAATCAGTTGTACAGACACCTGGCGCGAAGCGGGTGGGGAAACGGCCGAGTCTACGTTTGGTACTGAGGTTGCGGATGGCACAGGCCCGTTTACTCACGAGGAATGGGTTCCGGGCAGTCATGTATTAGTGAAGCGATGGGAAGATTATCCGGGCTCGAACGTTCCGTGGTTTGAGAATAAGGGAAAAGCGCACCTTGACGCTGTTCGTTGGTCATTTATTTCAGAAGCCAGCCAGCGTGCCGTTCAGTTAGAAAATGGTGACATCGATACGCTGAAGGGACCCGCACCTCAAGATGTTGAACGGCTTGAAAGCAACCCCGATATTACGGTCTATCGTTTTCCAGAGTGGTCGGGATACATTCTCACTTTAAATCAGGATCACAGTGAGTTATTCGGTGATGTGAGTGTTCGAAGAGCGCTCGCCCACCTTGTTGATCGTGACGCCATGCGGGACATCGTATTTTTTGGTGATGCAGTCTCGACGCCGGGTCCGTTGCCCCCAACGGATCGCACCTACGATCCCATTGTCGAAAAACTGGTGAGTTATAACCCGACTGCCGCTGCCGCGCTGATGACTGACGCTGGTTGGGCGCTTAATGGTGACGGAATCTGGGAGAAGGATGGCACCGTCATGTCGTTTGAATTCGTGGCACAAGCAGAGTCCATCAATGAGGCTGTAGCAACAGCTGTGTCCGCGATGTTGAGGGAAGGTGGTTTTGACGCACAGCTGAATATTGCTGATCGAGCGGTATTGTTTGAAAAACAGGCAACACCAGGTCGTGATGCGGCCCCGATGACACTGTTCTATTGGCTCTGGCCAATTCCAATCGATGTGTTAAATCTGTTCGTAAACAGTGTGACGATCCCGTTCCCGAATATGTCTCGCGCCAATTCGCCGGCAATTGATAAAGCGATGTCTGATTGGCAGACTGCTGGAACGGCTGAAGAGGGACAGGCGGCCGCTACGGCGTTTCAAAAAGCCTATTGTGAAGAGGTGCCATATGTAAGCACTGTGACTCGGAACGCAGTTTTTGCCAAACGAAACAATGTGAATGGTTGGCAGCCGACGCTTTGGAATCTCTATCCCTACTACAACGATGTCTGGATCGAGAAGTAGTCTCGAAGCGATGAGGAGCTATTGCTGGTTTTAGAGAGTCGATGAAGTGCGATGTTTCTAAGGTCAGTTCGACTGAAACATGGGGCCCGCAAGGGCCCCATGTTGATTTGGGTTACCGAAAAGAAGGTTTGCATTTAATCTGAGGCCACTTTAGGTTATTTTGTACTGTGACTGCGGTCGCTACTCGGTACACTACTTTCTATCTGCGTAACGTGATCAATTCCCCATATGTTTTTTGAAAAGCATTTTAAGGTCGTGAATGGTAAGCGCCTTGCTTATATTGAAGAAGGTCATGGTGATCCTATCGTATTGCTGCATGGTAACCCGACGTCCTCTTATCTTTGGCGGAATGTTATTCCGGAGCTCACGGCATCTGGCCGGGTAATTGCCCCCGATCTGATTGGTCAGGGCGACTCCGAGAAATTATCAGTCAGTGAAGGTCCCGGCCGTTATACCTTTGAGGTCGCCTATGAATATCTGGTGGGTCTTCTCAGTGAATTGGATGCCGAGCAAAACGTGGTATTGGTTGGGCATGATTGGGGTAGTGCCTTAGGATTCCACTGGGCCAGAAATCACCCTGATCTCGTGCGCGGCATCGCTTACATGGAAGCGCTTGTGTCGCCTGTGGAGTGGAGTGAATGGCCAGAAGCTGCCCGGGGTATTTTCCAAGGATTTCGCTCAGAGAAAGGAGAAGACCTGGTGTTGACAAGGAATCTGTTTGTCGAAGCCGTCTTGCCGAATTCAGTTATTCGAAAGTTGACCGATGAGGAAATGGGTCATTACCGCGCCCCGTTTTCAACACCGGATGATCGCCAGCCGACATTAAACTGGCCACGACAAATTCCAATCGATGGAGAGCCTGTGGAGATGGTGCAGCTGGTATCGGAATATGGTCGTTGGCTTGAAGAAAGCGTGACTTTGCCGAAGCTTTTCATTAACGCGGAACCTGGTTCAATTCTTGTGGGGCGCCAGAGAGAATATTGTCGATCTTGGCCCAATCAGAAGGAGGTGACGGTTCCCGGCAAACATTTTGTCCAGGAGGATTCACCCTCCAAGATCGGAAAAGCCATTGCAGAATGGTTGAAGGGGTTATAACCAGAAGGCGGCCAGCCGACGCCGCGTAATTTGGCGATGTAATGAAGACATTTGCGTTCATGAGCCGCACGGCCAACTTTTGGCGGAAGATACTGATCCGTACAGTGTTTGCGATCGTTTTTCTCAGCGGCAGTCTCTATGTTTTTGATGAATACGTTAAGTGGAATTTATTTCCAAAGCGCTGGGGTGTTGTTGAGGAAGCCACAATTTTCAGAAGCGGTCAACTTTCCCCCACACAGATTCAAAGACAAGTTCAAAAACACGATATCGATGTGATTGTATCGCTCATGAGTCCGCTGCCTGGTGATCCTTCCTATGAAGCGGAAAAAAATGCAGCCGAGGAGCACGGTATTGAGCGGCATGAATATCCTTTACTCGGTAATGGTACGGGGGACATCAAACAATATGCTGCAGCAATTGCCAAAATTCACGAATCCGTTCAGGCCGAAAAGATTGTACTGGTGCATTGTGCTGCAGGGACGCAACGAACCGGTGGCGTGGTCGCGAGTTATCGAATTCTCGTGCAGGGAAAATCGGTAGACCAGGCAGTTCAAGAAATGAAACAATACGGATTTCGACAGAAAAAGAACCCAGATCTATTACCCTATATGAATGAGCACATGTCAGAGTTGACCGCCCTGTTGATTGAGCGTGACGTTATAGATTATTCGCCAAATCCGTTACCCGTGTTGGATATCGAACTCTGACGGTAGATGGTCTCATTATGAAGCCACTTGCAATGCGTCTCTCCCAGTCAGAACTCGATAAATATCATGAACAAGGGTATGTCGTGCCCGATGCGCGCCTTGAAGATAAAGACATTTCTCTAGTAAAAAAGGCAGTGACTCGGGTGATCTCCACCAATCCGGAGACTCGCCCCGAACGTTTGGTCAGCGTACATATCAACCGCCGTAACGATGAAGGAATTCGTGGCGATTCAGCATTTTTCAACCTTGCAAATCAGTCGCTGATTCTGGATTGTGTCGAACAAATTCTCGGTTCCGATCTGATTCTTTGGGGTTGCCAGCTTTTTTGTAAGCCGCCGGATGATGGAATGGAGGTTCCGATGCATCAGGATGGCCACTATTGGCCGATCCGGCCGCTTGCAACGTGTACTGTTTGGGTGGCAATCGATGACAGCACGGCCGAAAATGGCTGCCTGCGGGTGGTGCCGGGGTCGCATAAGGGGCAGCAGCATTTTGAACATGCACGAAGCGATCGCAAGGAGTTGGTATTGAATCGATATGTCGATGATCCGGCGTTCGATGGAAGTAAAGCTGTTGATGTAGAACTTGAAGCAGGGCAGTTTTCTTTGCACGATGTGTATTTGGTTCATGGCTCAAATCCCAATACTTCTGGTAAACGCCGTGCCGGTGTTTCTATACGTTACATGCCTGCAACGAGTCGTCTTGATCGTAAAATGTTCGAGACTGGTGCCCGTTCGGGGTATTTCGTGAACTGGGAAACTCGGCCGTTGTGGTTACTGCGAGGTATCGATCGCGCGGGAAATGACTTCGAAGTCGGACATCCCTGACAACTCGACACTTGGCGTGAAAGCTCTCCTTTGTCGCAAATACGGCGAGCCAAATGTGTTGGTTATAGAGGACATTGACGCTGGTTCCCCAGGCCCAGAGGAACTGCGGATGCGAGTGCGTGCCTGTGGCGTTAATTTCCCAGACATTCTCATGGTCCGGGGCAAATATCAGATAAAGCCGGATTTCCCTTTCGCACCGGGTTGCGAAGTCGCGGGTGAAGTGCTTGAAATCGGCAGCGACGTTAATGGTTTTACTGCGGGTGATCGCATAATCGCGATGCCTGGATACGGTGGCATGCAGGAGGAAATTGTTGTTCCAGCTAAGCGCTGTTTTTCGATCCCGGCAAGTATGGATTTTGACGTCGCAGCGGTGTTTTGCCTGACCTATGGCACCAGTTATCACGCATTGGTTGATCGGGCGCAGCTGCGCCCCGGCGAGACGATACTGGTATTAGGGGCAGCGGGCGGAGTGGGCAGCGCGGCTGTTGATATTGCGCAACAGCTGGGCGCACGCGTGATTGCAGCGGGCGGCAGCGACAGGAAATTGGCCCAACTGGCAGAGTTCTATGGGGTGGAAGAGACACTCAACTATTCCACGGAGCAGCTGGAACTGCGGGATCGTGTTAAGTCGATGACCCAAGGTCGAGGTGCCGATGTGATTTTTGACCCAATCGGTGGTGACGCTTCTCAGCAGGTCCTGCGCTGTGTGAACTGGAATGGCCGAATCCTTGTTATCGGTTTTGCCGCCGATAGTGAGAACCTACCAAAGGCGCCAACCAACCTCTTGTTGCTCAAGGGCAGCTCACTGATTGGAGTATTCTGGGGACGTTTTACAGAAGAAGAGCCGGCACGGAGCCATGGTAACTTTAAGGAGTTGTTCTCTCTGTACGAGGCGGGTGAGCTCAAACCCCATATCTCGCACCGCTTTCCATTAGAGCGCGGTGGTGAGGCCCTTACCACTCTCATTGAACGAGAAGTTGTGGGTAAGTGCGTTGTTTTAACCTAGCCCAATTTCTGTGTCCTCCATAATTAGTGATCGATGTATCGAGCCAAGCTTATTTGACTCACGCTCTAGTGACGATTGATGGCCAGACGTTCAATTGCGTGCCAGGTTTTCAGTGGGATTGGGATACCAGAAGATCGTCGCTTTTTCTCAATCGCGCGTTCCCTCTCTCCCGGTATCTCAACCTTTTCGAAACCAGTAGCAGGAGGGCAGGCGCGAAGCTCGGCCAGAATGGCCTCTGCTCGGGTTTGAAATTCACTGGGTGCGCGGTAACGTTTGACGTCGATTGCTAGAAGTATCCAATGTAAGTCAACGGTCACGGGCCCCAGCATGGCTTCCCCAACTAACTCGGCAATTAGGGCTAAGCCATACCCTTTGGGACCAGCGGCTGGGAGCAGAGCGCCGCCTCGCAAATAATCGTCCGGATCGCGGCTGGGATTGCCGTTAGGGTCAACTATCATGCCCTCTGGGACTTCACCACCAGCGCTTTTGGCGGCATATACCCAGCCACCGGCGCCTACCGATGTCGCGAAGTCCAGAATCACAGGTCCTTTATCACCACCGGGGATGCCAAATGCATACGGATTAGTTGGCAACATCGCTTTTGCACCGCCATGCGGAGCAACTTGTCTCCAGATTCCACGACCACCCCCGCCGAAGAGGATGATGAGGCATGATTCGCGTGCCCCTTGTTCGCAAAAGGCCCCAAGTCGACCGGTGTGGCCGCAATTCATTATGCCCACCGCAGAAATTCCTTGTTTTTTAGCTTGGATAACGGCTGTATCGACAGCCAGATTTAGTGCTGGCATGCCGAATCCGCCTTCCCCATCTACTAGCCAGGCTCCTTGATCGTTTGCCTTCAATTTGGGGCGAGCCCCCGGCTGAAAGTAACCTTCGCCGGCCTGTCCCACGTACTGGATGAGTCGCATTACCCCGTGGGATTCGACACCTTTAATGTCGGCGTCGACCAAATGGAACGCGACGAAACGAGCAGTTTCTTCATCGCAACCCATTGCTGACAGGATTGAGATTGAAAGAGCTTCTAGTTCTTCCGCCGACTTGTAAACGTAGTCGTCAACGCCAGTAACCTTGCTCATGGGACTGTGATCGATTTCTCCAACGTATTGGGTTTCGTCGCCTAACAAATAGGCTGTTCGAATTAAGGGTCGAACGGTCTCTAAAATCCACCTAGTCAGCGCAGCTGTGCCAGTGCACGGATGTGTTCCGGGCCGATGCCACAGCAGCCGCCGATGATTTGAGCGCCTTCATCCACCCAGGCACGGGCTTTCGCAACATAGTCGTCCGGTGAAATCTGATCCACGAAGATCCACTCGGGGCGCTGCCAATAGCCTGCATTGGGATACGCTCCAACGGGACCTTTATATTTATTAGAAAGGCTTCTTACTGCAGGTTGAGTTACGTCGACTTCGGAATGCATTACCAATAAAGCTGAATACCCACCCTGCGTGGCCAATTTATCCAGCGCCAAGTCGAACGGTTCGTGGTAGGCATAAAATGTCTGAGATTGACTGCTGCTTTCCTCAACCCCGAGGGAAAGCTCACCCGTTTTCCGGTCTCGGGCACAACTGAGTGCGGCCCAGATCGGGACATCAAAGTCGGATGCTGCCTCAACTGCGGCGGACATTACGGAGGATTCGGACGCCAATGTCTCGATCAATAGGAGATCAACGCCGCTTTCGACGAGAAGTTCTGCCTGTTCTCGAAACCAGAGTTTTAGTTCACCCGTGCCCTCTTTCCAAGAACGGCCAAAGCGAGAGCTGGAGGCAAAAGTCGATACGGACCCTGCAACGTACACGGCTCGGCCCGGATCGCATTCGGCCAGAGTTTCTTTTGCCAACTGCACTGCCAATCGGTTCCATTCTTCAAATTTATCTTCTATGCCGGCGTTTCGTAAAGCAATCCTGGTCGCGGCATAAGTGTTGACGGTAATGACATCGGCACCCGCGTTGATGTACGAGCGATGTACGTCCTTGACAAGGTGGGGATGGGTTTGAAGGGCGACTGCACACCAGGTGTCATGATCCATGGGGGCGCCTAATCGCTCGAGTTCTGTGCCAATTCCTCCATCCAGAAAGATGATTTCTCCCTTGTCAAGTCGGGCAGTGAGGTCGTTGTTCGCAGTCATAATAAAAGCCTAATTTTCGTGATAGGACGATGTTATCGGCCTAGTTGAGTAGCCTGAACTTTCTGGTGATCTATTGATCCATAATTCGTCAAACTTAAGCCGGGCGTGGCAGACATCGGCAATATTGGTTTCGATGGTGCCAATCGATTCTCTCGACAGCAAGCCAATAAAAGTGCCAACAAATTCTGCTCCATGATAAGGATATTTGCGGTCATCTACGAATGTATGTGCCACTTCATGCAGAACGATCACAGTTTGTCTCGACCAGATGGGTAAAGTGATCAGGTTGTCCTCGAATGATGCCCCGGCATGGCGGCGCCCTCGACCGTCTTTCACCAGAACAGACGGATTGTACTTTCGTGCAAGCAATTTACACTCTTCCAGAGTCAAGATCAGATTCTGCGGATGCTTTTCGAGCACCGACTCTTCGAATTCATAGAGTCTTTTTCTTTGAAAATCCCTAAGGGTAGATTTTTGTTCAATGTTGGACTTCATAAGAGATCTTTATTATTAGTTTATAGACTGCTGATTATTTGTATTTTGCAGCGGGTTTAACATCGCTGTGGGATCGTCCTGCTCGGCGCCATGCTTTCATAACCACTAGGGAGGCAACAAAAAGCACTAGCGCAGTGATAAGTGTCCCTGCGTAGAAGACGCTTCTTGCGCTTTCGGTCATATCGTTAAGAAAAGGGTAAGGCAAGCCGTTCGTCGAAGTGCCTGCAGGACTCGTGTTGAAGCGTGATACTAGAAGTTCAATCCAAGCAATATAGCTGAAAAATATTGCTAGCATTATCCAAAGAGTTGGAAATAACTTTCGGAATGCCCTGAAAATAAAAAATGCGTCAAACCACATCAGCATAGGGCCGATCGCATGCAGGTAATATTCCAGATGCCAGTTTAGGGGTCCATCAGGGTAAATATTCGTTGGATCTTCGAAGTAGAGTTTCCAGTACAGAAAAACTACGACCATGTTCAATACCGCAGTCGCTGAGACCAATGAGTCCCACGTTTTTTTGTTATAGCCCAGTACAATTCGCAACATCAGCCCAGCCACCAATAGATTGAATGTCAGACCCCAGACGGTAAGAAACCGAAATTGCCAACCAAATGCGTCAAACGAAGTGGTGGTAAAAAGATATAGCCAGTAGCCGAGTGCCACGATAAAGACGAACCACCTATACTGAGGTACGAGCCTTGTTTTTAAATTATTCATGTCGACGTCGTTACCGGTTATTCTTTTTACGTTATAAAATCAATGGAGGAAGTTAAAGTTTCGAACGTGACTATGAGCCCTTCCAGTGTAAAAGGACCCTATCTATATATTATCGTCTCAAGGGACTGGCCACTATCTGATGAACGTTGGCTCGCTGCGTTCTAGATGACTCAAATATGAAAAAACCACGCGCATTATTGTTGGTCGGTGTCGCTGTATTGGTGATTGGAGTGGGGATTTGGGTCGGATGGACAACCCCGTTTTTCGGTAGCTCTGCGGCTCCCGAAGCAGCCGGCATTGTCTTTGATGATCCCCAGAAAATCGATACTGTTCAATTGGTCGATCATAGGGGCGAAGAATTTGATGTAGAGCGGCTACAGAACCGTTGGTCTCTAATCTATTTCGGCTTCACTAATTGTCCGGATCTCTGCCCACTGACGCTAACGCAGTTCGCGAAGTTGGACGAAGAACTTGGAATAGAACCTACCCCTCCTATTCAGTATATCTTTGTCTCGGTCGATCCTGATCGCGATACACCGGACCAGCTTGGAGCCTATGTCGAGTTTTTTTTGCCGGAGTTGATTGGCGTGACGGGAAACAGCGTAGACCTCGAGAATTTTGCGAGTCAGTTGGCCGTTGGATTTAAAGCCCATTCTGACAAAGGAGAGAATTACCCCGTTGATCATTCGAATGCTATCTTGCTTGTCAATCCAGCCGCTGAATTCCAAGCTGTCTTGACGGCACCGCATACCGCGGAGCGTTTGGCAGCAGATTTTAGAGCCATTCAAAAGTGGTACTTGAATTCCGGGTGATTCGGTCTTTAGTAAGAGACAGAGATCAGTGACAGAAAAAAACCATCTGATTTCTAACTGCAAAACGAACGAAAGGGGATTTGCGCAACAGGCGTAGGGCAGATTCTTCCGCACCTTCTGCACTGACATAGGCGATGTTCGAAAACTGGCTTTCCGTGATAGTCAGGATTGTTGGATGGGCCATAGCCAGTTCAGACAATGCTGAAAAATCATTATGGATCACGACCAGTCCGCCGGCACTTGTTCCGGGTACGAGGCTGGAGTGCATCTTGAGGTAAGACTCCACCCATACCGTTCGAAAATGAGACCCGTCCCGAGCTGTCATGCCAAAAAGCAGTCCAACGAGAAATAACCCTGTCATGATCAGGGGGAACTTCAGCACTTGTCGCGCCAATCGGTCCATGATTGTGTCTAGCGAGATTCCATGTTGGTTAGGAGACTATATGCTGGAGTCGAGCGCACATCATGTATAGGGTGCCCTCGACGAGCAAAGACAAGATTACAATCTAGTGTAATTGTGGTACTACAGTCACCCCTTCCAATCTTTGGTTAGAAAATGAAGCGTTATGCGATGTGAAATTATTGCCATTGGTACTGAACTTTTGCTCGGGCAAATCGTAGATACCAACTCGTCTTGGCTCGGTCAGGAATTGGCGTTGGCTGGAATCGATTCTGTCCATCAGTCCAAGGTGGGTGACAATCTTGAGCGGATTGTCGGCAGTATTCGGCTGGCTCTGGGACGAAGTGACGCAGTTATTCTTTGTGGCGGCCTAGGCCCTACTCAGGATGACATCACTCGCGAAGCCATCGCCGAAGTGATGGGCGTTTCACTTGTTCGCGATCATGAGATTGGAGAAAAGATTCGCGAACTTTTTACGTCACGTGGAAGAGAGATGACGCAGAATAATCTGCGGCAGGCCGATAGACCCGAGGGCGCATCGCTCATTCCTGAAATGCCAGGGACTGCTCCAGGGCTGATTTGCCCAATCAATAATCAGGTCATCTATGCAGTGCCGGGCGTGCCACACGAAATGAGAACCATGGTGAAAGGCACTGTGATTTCAGATCTCAAACACCGGGCCGGATTTACGTCGGCGATACGTAGCCGAGTTTTGAGAACTTGGGGGAGGACAGAATCAGGACTAGCTGAGATGCTGGCTGATCGCATCCGGGAACTGGATCAACTGGGGACCGCTACGCTGGCGTTTCAGGCAAGCGGTATCGAAGGGCTCAAGGTACGAATCACCGTTAAGGCGGCGGACGAAGAATCTGCCAATGCGGTTATCGCCGATGAGGAGAAGCGTGTGCGTCATATTCTCGGTGATTGTGTTTTTGGAATCGATGACGAAACGATGGAATCTGTGGTTCTTGATTTATTGCGTGAGCGTTCCATGCGTCTTGCAGTTGCGGAGTCGGTCACCGGTGGTTTGGTCGGAGCGCGTCTTGCTGCAGTGCCTATAGCCAGCGAGGTATTGACCGGAACTATGGTGGCGTATTCAAAAGATCTAGCAGCGAAATGGTTTGAAATGCCCCCGGGCCCAATCGTTTCGCGCGAAGCTGTTATGGCTATGGCGAATGGCGTGCGTCAGACGCTGAATGCCGAAGTAGGCTTGGCGGTCACCGGCGTTGTCAGTCCAAGTGAATCTAGTGACTTGCCGGTCGGTACGGTGTTTTTTGGGCTTGCAATCGGAGATCAAATCGATGCCGTATCGGCGGCTATGCCAGGGGACCGGAACCGGATTCGCGAATACAGCGTGATCAACTTATTGAATTTTCTGCGAAGAGAGTTGTTGTTCGGTGATAGGAAACAATACAAAAAATAAGACCTAATTAGCGAGGTTATCTCTCGATCTTTCCGAGTTCTGGGTAGAACCTAAAAAGCCGTAATCCAGATCACTCTAGCTTTTAACTGGGCATAGGAGAACGTCTGTTTTGTTGGCGTTTTCGAATTTTGTCCCATGCCTCCGGTGTTCCATCATGATCTGTTCCAAACCACTGATCACACCGAACGAGAAAATTGCCGTAGTTGCAGTTGTGAAAACGATGGTGCAGTTGGTGGTGAAAAGACCCAAGTAGAAAAATCGGCTTATCTCGAATAGTAATAGATTCAAAACCCGTATGGCTGGCCGCGGCACCGATGGTATTCCAACTTGTATGAAAGAAGATATGCACTGGATGGGATGCAACCACGGCGTGAATTAGGATGCTGCTCAGATAAATAACGTGCTCGATCGGATGCATAGAAATCCCCGACCAAGGACCAATGTTATCGTTTCTGTGATGAACCGCGTGGGCCAATTTGTATAGTGGCTTCCAATGGAGAAGTCGATGAATCAAATAAAAGTGGATGGAAGACCAAAAAGGAATGGCTATTAATGTCAGGACGAACCAGATCGGATGTTTTTTCCAGTCCAGATAAAAGGGCAATAGATCGTTGGCATAGCCCCACATAAAAAACACTTCGTATGCTGTCGCGATGGTGATGCCACTCGCGCAGCTCCAGAAAATGTTGTCCCATACTTGGTTGTTGCCGAAATACTTGCGGTTTTTACGGTCTAAGTCTCGGGGGTCAAACTTTCGCCTGGTGCCTTGGCGTTTGTAGGTATAAAAGTAAAGGTGCAAGCCGCCCGTTATTAGAATCATGAGTCCAAGATTGCGACCGTACATCTGCAGGATCCAGTCGGGTTGGAATTCAACACACCGCTCGAGTGCGGGCTGGAGATACACCCATATGACGATCGCCAGTGCGCCAAAGGGGAGGATTATCGACCCCAAGAAGGCGAACGACAGCAGGTGTTTCAAAGCGGCTGCCGGTCGGGGTGGCCAGACCAGCACGGGCACTGTCTCAAGGGGCAGTGGCGGATGCCATTGCCAGTACCCCTTGGGTGAGTCGGTCGCACTTTTCATTGGTGATGTTTCCCTGGCCATGCATCCCACCAACGAAGAAATATGTTTAGTTGGTCTCGGGCAAATGTTTTCTGACTGCTACTGAGCGCATCCGTTGGATTGAAATGATATTCATATTCATTCTCCCCAAGTAAAGTCAGCAGGAACTTGAAATAAAGGACAAGATCCGGACCTTCATCGAAAGAGGATAATACGGACAACGCAACATCGAGCTCCCAAGCCAATCGTCGGGCGTCCACGTCCCCTTCTACTGCCTGGTTGCACAACTTGAAAAGATGCAAAACGGCACTGGGAAGTACGTTGCCAATGCCGGTGATCACACCGATACCACCACATCGGATGATGCCGTGATACACCTGAGTATCTATTCCAACGACCAGAGCGAGATCATCCGATTGATTGGTAATATGTTCGGCTGCATAACTGAGTGGTGTCGCGCCCCCAAATTCTTTGAAACCAACAACATGAGGGAATTCATTTCGAAGGTCAAAGAAGAGATCGGCTTTGGTTTCGAAACCGTAATAAGGGCTGTTGTAAATCACAGACGGAAGATCTACTGCTGCTTCGAGAATTGCAGCAAAGTGAGCCCTTTGGGCAGATGGCGAAGTACCCCGCGACAAGACCCGGGGGATGATCATGAGCCCGTTGGCACCGGTTGCTTTAGCGTGGCGAGCATGTGCTACAGCACCGGCTGTATTTTGTGCTCCCGTACCGACGATCACCGGAAGGTCTGCCGCGATGAGCGCTTCGACCCCTTGTTGCCGTTGCTCATCGAGCAGCAAGGGCCAGTCGCCCATGGATCCACAGTAAACCAGGGAGGTCATGCCGGCAGCGATGAGTGACCGGCCTTTTTCTGTAAGGGCGTCTAAATTTGGTGACTGATCCGATTGACAAGGCGTCATGAGGGCTGGCATGCAGCCGGAAAATACATGGTCACTTGGCATAGGAATCGTCCGATGAAAGGAGAGTAAGATTAGCGGAAATTAGCGGTGGTGTTTGGAGTTCGCGTTGCCGCATGAAGGTTTGCAGTACTTTATGAATCGTTTGACTTAGGTAATGGGCTACAAGTATCTTGGGTTGATGAGATACTACCATCGCAAGAAAAATTAAATGAGGCGATCCTAGAGCGGTTGGGATTTGTAGATACAGAAAGCACACACCATGAGTCAATCTCCAGTTCTTGCTACAGTCGATTTTGATGCCGAGGGTGTCCAGCACGGGTATCTGAAGGTTCCTTATTCCGGAGACGATTCTGGTTGGGGTGCGGTTATGATCCCGCTTACTGTTGTAAAAAATGACGTCGGGCCAACAGTTATTTTTACGGGCGCAAACCACGGAGATGAATACGAGGGACCGATTGCATTGTGGTGGTTATCGAATGAACTGAAGTCCAAGGATATTCGTGGGCGGGTGATCATCGTACCGGCTATGAACTACCCGGCATTTAAGGCAGGCAAGCGCACATCGTCAATCGACGGGGGAAACATGAACCGGGCATTTCCTGGTCGTCCCGACGGCACCATCACAGAAATCATTGCCGATTACTTCAATCGGGTCTTGTTGCCTATGGCTGATTATGTGGTAGATATCCATTCAGGAGGAAAGACGCTCGATTTTGTTCCTTTTGCCTGTGCCCATGTGCTCGAAGACAAACACCAACAGGCGCGGTGTATCGCCGCAATGGAAGCTTTCAATGCGCCGTACTCATTGATGTTGCTCGAACTTGACTCCGCAAAAATGTACGACACAGCCGCCGAGAAGATGGGTAAGGTATTTATCGGGACGGAGCTTGGTGGAGGTGGATCAGCCAGTGCGACCACTGTGGCCATTGCAAAACGCGGTATTTTGAACCTGTTGAAGCATGCCGGCATATTAAGCGGTGAGCCCGAGCGCGGTCCCTCGATTTCACTGGTTACACCGGACCACCGCTCGTTTGTCACCAGCGAACATTCGGGATTGCTAGAGATGTGTGTGGATCTTGGATCGGACGTCAAAAATGGCGAGGTGATCGCTTTGGTTCACGATATAGAGCGAACGGGAACGCAGCCCGTGGAATACAAGGCGACTATCGATGGGGTGTTGGCAGGTCGACATTACCCTTCTTTAACCCAGCCAGGCGACAATCTTGCTGTCATCGCTATTAGAGTTGAGGAAAATCAGGATTAGTAGTTGACCTGGAATAGGAAAAGAATCTACTCAAATTGTTTTAGGAGTGACAGAAATTTAGACCATGAAGCCATTCGACCAATCGGAATACACACGCCGTGTAGCACAGACAAAGCAACGAATGGAGCGTGCAGGATTTGATCTCATCATCTGCCAGGATCCTGCCAATATGGCTTGGTTGACCGGGTACGATGGATGGTCGTTTTACGTGCCTCAAGCGGTTCTCGTTCATCAGGATGAGGATGATCCCATCTGGTTTGGCCGCGCACAGGATGCAAAGGCTGCCCACTACACCACCGCTCTGCCGGACTCCAACATCGTCGGTTTTTCAGAATTCCTGGTACATCACCGAGTCCAGCATCCGGTCGATGAGCTTGCCGACTTGGTCAAAGAGCGTGGTTGGGGTCAGGCAAAGATTGGGGTTGAACTCGATGCGCACTACTATACGGCTCGATGTCATGATCATCTGGTGCGCGGTCTTCCTGAGGCTCAGCTCTCAGACTGTCAGGAACTCGTGAACTGGGCTCGGCTGGTCAAGTCCGATGCAGAGCTCGTGTGGATGCGGGAGGCCGGCCAGATTTGCACTGAAACGATGCACCGCGCCTTGGCAAAGATAGCCCCGGGTGTTCCCCAGTACGAGGTGATTGCGGAGGTTTATCATGCCCAGATCATGGGTACGAACGGAAAGTTTGGAGATTACACTGCTTTTTGCCCCCTGATTCAGGTAGGAGAGCGAACCAGCACGTCACACCTCACTTGGACGGATGAGCCGTTACCAAGCAATGCACTGGTGATGATGGAAATTGCCGGTGCCCGGCATCATTACAATGCGCCCCTTACCCGCACTATGCATCTTGGTAAACCACCCGTAGAAATTGAGGATCTGGCAAAAGTGATTGTCGAAGGGGTAGATGCTGCGCTGGAAAAATCTCGACCGGGTGTGACATGCGAGGAAGTCGAAGCGGTCTGGCAGGACGTACTCCGACGACATGGCCTCAAAAAGGAGAGCCGTGTAGGCTATTCGATTGGTCTCAGTTATCCGCCGGATTGGGGTGAGCGCACGGCGAGCTTACGTTCTGGAGACAAGACTGAGCTCCAAGCCGGAATGTGTTTTCATTTTCAATCTGGCATGTGGCTCGATTCGTACGGTGCAGCCATCTCAGAGCCTTTCGTAGTGACCGACAAAGGTGGCGAGCGGCTCTGTGACGTTCGCCGCGAATTGATCGTTATCGATTAGTTAGCTTTGATGCCCTTTAAGGTGTTGCAGCCATTCGGTTCTGGTTCGTTCGAATCGCTACCGGAATAGATAAATCCCATGGGCAAGGTACTGACCCAGGAGCAAATCGAGCATTACCATGAATTTGGTTACTGTTCCCCTGTCGACGTACTCTCGGAAACTGAAGCCGCGAACCTTCGACAACACTTAGAAGAGGCAGAGCGAAAGTACCCAGAAGCGCTCAACCCCACACATCGCAACAACGCACATCTCGCATTTTGTTTTCTGGACGAGATTGCCCATCACGAGATCATTCTAAACGCAGTCGAGGACTTGATCGGGCCCAATATCCTGCTTTACGGCAGCGTTTTGTTTATCAAGGACGCGGGGACTCCGGGTTTTGTCAGTTGGCATCAAGATGCAACCTATATGGGTCTTTTCCCCCACGAATTTGTGACTCCTTGGCTCGCCCTAACACCGAGTAATGTCGAGTCAGGTTGCATGAAGATGATCCCTGGCAGTCATTCAGGTGGAATCTCGAAGCATCAAGATACTTTCGGTGAGAACAATATTCTTACGCGGGGGCAACAAATTCCTGATGTGGATGAAGATAAGGCTGTCAACATCGAACTTCGCCCCGGTCAGATGTCACTTCATCACGCACAAGTGATTCACGGTTCAATGCCAAATCGAAGTGATCGCCGACGAATCGGTGTCGCATTACAAGCGTATATGCCACCGCACGTGCGTCAAACAATTGGAGAGAACTATGCATTAATTGTTCGTGGAGAGGATCCACATGGCGACATCATTCCGTTACAACGACCGACGAAAGACATGGATCCAAAGGCGGCCAAACAACGAGAGGAGGTCAACAACAATTGGTCCAAAGTTCTGTATCGGGACGCGGCCGAGGTCCGCTCCTATTAACGGCGTGAAAACAAGCTTTGTTGTTCGAAGAAAGATGAATCATTATTTGGAGTCAGAATTTTTACAGAACTAATCATTCATTATTAATGGAGTTTAGTTGACTAACGGATATGACCTATACCACGCCAAAAAAGACGGAATACGACTACATCATTCTCGGCGCCGGTTCGGCGGGTTGCGTGTTGTCCAACCGCTTGTCTGAGGACTCCGGCAAGAAGGTGTTGTTACTGGAGGCTGGGCCTATGGATCACAAGTTATTGATCCATATACCGGCCGGGGTGTATCACGTTTACAAGGATCCCAGTATCAACTGGAACTACCAAAGCGAAGTCGAGGCCGAGTGCGATCAGCGCCAGATAGAATTACCGCGGGGCAAGGTGATTGGTGGTTCTTCATCGATCAATGCCATGGTGTACATGCGGGGTCATCCGATGGATTACGATCGGTGGTCCAGGGACTTTCGTTTACCCGATTGGATGTTTACCGAGTGCCTCCCTTACTTCAAGCGCAGTGAGTCATCAGATCGAGGAGCGAGTGAATGGCGCGGCGGAGATGGACCGCTGGGTGTTACACGAGGGCAACTTCAAAATCCATTGTTTGATGCACTGCTGGAGGCCGGTGAACAATCCGGCCAGGGTACGTCGGATGACCTTAACGGGTTCAAACCGGAAGGTGTCGCTCGACTGGACAGCACCGTTAAAAATGGTCGGCGCAGCAGTGCAGCGGTTGCTTACTTAAAACCCGCCCTTGGGCGCTCTAACCTGCGCTTAATAACCGGTGCACTAGTGAATCGTATCCTAATTGAAAACCACCGAGCGGTTGGAGTGGAGTATCAAGCACAAGGTGCGACTCACCGGGCATATGCCGCTATCGCTGTTATCGTAAGTTGTGGCGCTATCAAGACACCGCAACTTTTAATGCTCTCAGGGATTGGGCCGGCAGATTACCTGAAATCAATGGCTATTACCCCCAATTTAGACCTTGGGGGTGTCGGGAAAAATCTGCAGGATCACCTGACCGTGATTACCGGGTTCGAGTGCAAGCAACCGGTAACCTTGCACAACTTGACCCATCCGATGAAAAAACTTGGTGTCGGTCTGCAGTGGCTGCTGACCCGTTCTGGTATAGGCGTATCAAATATCTGGGAAATGGGTGGTCTGGTTTATGGCAACGCGGATGTCGAGCACCCAAACCTGCAGTATCACTTCACCCCGGTGTACAGCGAATGGCATGGGCACAGGATCAAATTGCACCAGGGATATCAGCTCAATTGCGACCAACTGCGACCTAAAAGCAGGGGCGAGGTAAAACTACATTCGCGTGATCCACGTGATCGCCCCGCAGCAAACTTCAATTACCTGAGTGATTTTCACGACATCAAGGAGCTCATCGAGGCGTTACGAATGATGGAGGACTTGCTTATCCAGCCGGCATTTGATCGGTTTCGTGGAGAACGCATCACGCCTACCCCTGTTATGACATCAGATACAGATCTTGAGGCCTACGTGCGGGCAACTGCCACTACTGACTACCACCCTTGCGGCACCTGTCGAATGGGCGATGACGAGTATGCGGTGGTTGATCAGGAGATGCAGGTACGAGGAATTGACGGACTGCGTGTGGTTGATGCATCCGTGATGCCAAACATTGTAAGTGGCAATCTCAATGCTCCCACTCAAATGATCGCTGAACGTGCAGCAGATTACATTCTTGGTAAACCTCAATTACCAGCCGAGAAAGCGAAGTTTCATTTTTTGCAGTAAGAATTGTAGGACAATCTGAGTGTGTTTTAGAGCTTGAGATTGTCTCCGTCGATGTCTGGTCGACAAGCATCAGGAGTGGCTTTGAGTTAATCCGTGTTGATATCGCTTTTCGCAGTAGCCCCGAATAGGTGAACCCGCGCTTGGGCATCGGGCGACTCGTTGCCGCGTTTCGATCGGTATTCTTTTAATAAATCGTATCCACGTCGCAGGCCGGGCCGTGTTTTGAGGAGATCGTACCAGCGCCGAACATGGGGAAAGTCACTGAGGTCTATTTTCTGACTCTTGTAAGTTAAGACCCAGGGCCAGCACGCCATGTCGACAACAGAATACTCGCCACAGATATGCTCTTTATCTTCGAGCTGCGTATCGAGGACTTTAAATAGTCGCAGCGTTTCTCTTCGGTAGCGGCTAATGGCATAGGGGATTTTGTCTTCGGCATATAAAGCAAAATGTCCGTGTTGTCCGAGTGTTGGTCCGAGTTGACTCATCTGCCACATTAGCCATTGTGTAGATGTGTAGCGGTGCCTTGAATCAGCCGGCAGAAAACGGCCGGTTTTTTCAGCGAGGTAGAGAAGGATCGCGCCAGATTCTGCCAATGCCAAGGGGTCGCTACCATCAATCGGCTCATGATCAACGATGGCTGGAATCCGATGGCTTGGGCTGATTCGTGCGAAGCCCGGATCGAATTGCGCTCCGCGTCCAATATTGATCGGTATGACGTTATACGGCAGTTCCATTTCCTCGAGCGCGATGGAGACTTTCCAGCCGTTTGGCGTGGGCCAGAAGTAAAAATCGATCACCGAGAAATTCTCTGTTGCTTTTTCATTTTCATCTAGTCCAGATAAGTCTCGTCTCCGATTGCTCCGGACTCGCTTAGTTCTATGATCTCGTCTTCCGAGAGTCCAAGTTCCATCAGGATCTGGGTGTTGTGTTCGCCTAACCTTGGAGCCCCTTGTGGGGGTCCCGGTGGGGTGCCTTCAAATCGGGCAGCCGTTCGAGTTTGACGTAGACGTCCAGCTACTGGGTGGTCATATTCGACTAGGATTTCGCTGGCCGTTACCTGCGGATGTTCGATCATCTCTTGGCGGGTCAGCGCAGGTGCCGCGGGGACCTCTTCCTTTTCGAAGATCTCCAGCCACTTCGCGGTCGTTTTGGTCTTCAACTCCGCCTGGACGAGGGCCAGGCGTTCATTCACGTTTTGGTCTCGGAGTTGCGGAGTCTTAAAGCGCGGGTCTTTGAGGAGATCTGGACGCTCAAATGCTCGTGACAAGGCCAGCCACTCCTTGTTGCCCATGGTCGATACAGTCATGTATCCATCTTTGGTTTCGTATATGAGGTCGATAAAGCTGGCCGCAGCCTGGTTGCTCACAGGATCATCGACATAGGTTTGACCGCCCATGTCAGAGGCCCAGAGAAAATTCAATACCGCATCGAGCATCGACAGGCGAACATGTTGCCCTTTTCCCGTCCTCTCGCGAGTCAGTAGTGCTGCTGTGATCGCCTGTGACGCAACGACAGCGGTCAGTTTGTCAGGAAGGATAGTTCGAATCAGCCGAGGACGGGCATCGTCCGATCCGGCTTGGATGGTCGTCAAACCGGAGAGCGCCTGAATCACGGGATCGTAGACAGGTTTTTGGGCGAGGGGCCCGTGTTCGCCCCAGCCGGACATCGACATGTAGATCACCTTTGGGGAAACCTTACGAATATCAGGTTCACCGATACCCAGGCGCTCCACCACGCCAGGGCGAAAATTCTGCACGAATACATCCGCGGTGGCGGCCAGTCGTTTTAGGACTGATACACCCTGTTGGTTTTTGAGATTGAGTGTGAGAGAACGTTTGCTGCGATTGATATTAAGAAAATTGACCGGTAAACCCCCACGATCGGCACCCGCCGACCGAGTGTGGTCTCCTACACCGGGCACCTCGACTTTGATGACATCGGCGCCTTGGTCACCGAGTATCGATGTTGCCCAAGGGCCTGTCAGCATCGAAGTGACTTCGATGATCCGAATACCATTCAGCGGTCCTGACATATGTGATCTTTATGCCAAAATTATTGTGACACTCCAAAAGGGGTGCCTTGGCTGTGAGATTTCATTCGAAAACCTGGTTGTAATGGATGAATTGCCTGATTTAGACTCGAAGCAATCAGAAATCCTGAAAATTTTCGACTGCATGTGGTTGTATTGTAGTAACGTTTGAGCAGGCACTGACAATTCCCCGCTTGGGATTCCTGCTTCGCGACAGTAAACTTAGCGAAGGGTAGCGGTCGCCCGGACTGGAAATTCAAGGAAAAGAGATAAAAACCCGAATGAGCGATAGTACTGATCGTGCGTATGTGCGTTTTGCCGAAGTGCAAAAGAGCTACGACGGCGAAGAGTTGGTCATCAAGAATCTCAACCTCGACATCGATCGCGGCGAATTCTTAACCATGCTGGGCCCTTCTGGCTCTGGTAAGACGACTTGTCTGATGATGCTGGCCGGATTCGAGCCAGCCACCCACGGCGAGATCTTCCTTGGGGAGCGCCCGATCAATGCTGTGCCGCCTCATAAACGAGGGATCGGGATGGTCTTTCAGAACTATGCCCTCTTTCCGCACATGACTGTCAATGAAAACTTGGCATTCCCGCTGCAGGTCAGGCGAATGGGGAAATCAGAGATTACGGATCGAGTAAAAAAAGCGCTCGATATGGTGCGGCTCGGCAGCTTCGGTGACCGCCGGCCGGCGCAGCTCTCCGGCGGTCAACAGCAGCGGGTCGCGGTCGCGCGTGCACTTGTTTTTGATCCGGAACTGGTGTTGATGGACGAGCCACTCGGCGCACTCGACAAACAGCTTCGGGAGCAGATGCAGTACGAGATCAAACACATTCACGAGAACCTCAAGGTTACCGTGGTGTATGTGACCCATGACCAGGCGGAAGCACTGACCATGTCTAACCGAATCTGTGTTTTTAATGATGGGGTAGTGCAGCAGCTTGCTACACCAGAAGATCTTTATGAGCGACCAGAAAATGCGTTTGTGGCGCAGTTCATCGGTGAGAACAATACCCTGAAGGGGTCTGTCACCGATCAAAATAGTGAGACATGTCACGTGCAGGTTGACGATGGGGGCGACGTCCAGGCGCTCAAAGTCAACGTGGATGGGGTGGGCAGTCGAACAACCTTGTCACTACGGCCGGAAAGGGTGGAAGTCAACCCGGAATCTGGCAAATATCCAAACGAATTTGAAGGTCGGATTGAAGAATTGATCTATCTGGGGGATCATATCCGGACCCGGGCCTCGGTCTGCGGGCGGAATGATTTTATCGTCAAGATTCCAAACGCCACCCGCCATGCCGTGCTGCAAGAGGGTGACGTGGTAAAGTTCGGCTGGTCTGTTGAAGATTGCCGGGCATTGGATGTCTTCGAGGACGCCTGACCCGGCGATTTCGATGGCGAATGACGCTGTCCCGTGGGCAGCATTTTGACAAATAAGAGTGGAGGAAATTTGATGAGAAAATCCTTGCAATTTGTACTGGCAGCAGCCATTGGGGCTGCCATAGTGTTGCCTGCCCAAGCGGAAATTACAGTTGCATCTTGGGGCGGCGCCTACACCATGAGCCAGCAAAAAGCGTACGCGGACACCTTTACGGGCGGTACCGCAAACTTTATCAACTATAACGGTGGATTAGGTGAAGTCCGAACCCAGGTCGAGTCCGGTAATGTCCAGTGGGACATCGTCGACGTACTTCCAGATCAGGCTCGGATCGGTTGTGACGAAGGTCTCTTTGAAGAGTTGCCGCGGGATGTGTTCACGCCGACAGCGGATGGCGTATCCATGGACGATGACACCTTGGTACCGGTACCCAATGACTGCGTGGTTCCGCAGATCTTCTGGTCCTACGTTCCCTTCTATAAGGCGGACACATTCCAGTCCAAGGGCCGTAAGTCACCGAAGACCATGGCTGACTTTTTCGATGTCGAGAATTTCCCGGGCAAACGTGGCATTCACACCTGGGCCAATGCGTTGATTGAAATGGCACTGGTGGCAGACGGCGTCCCAGCAAAAGACGTTTATGATGTGATGTCGGCTGACGGTGGTATCGACCGTGCGTTCGCTAAACTCGACACTATCAAAGACCACGTGGTGTTCTGGTCCTCGGGCTCCAAGCCACTTGAACTCGTCGAAAGTGGCGAAGTTTCTATGGCGCTGGCCTACAACGGCCGAATCGGGGCTGCCATGCTCTCAGAGGGTGCCGACTACGTAGTTAACTGGGACGGCCAGGTACTCAATGAGGAATGGCTGGTCATGGTCAAAGGCACGCAGAACTACGATGAGGCATTGGCCTTTTTGATTCATGCTTCTGCGCCGGAACAGCAAGCTGGCCAGGGTAAATGGATTAATTACGGTCCGATGCGGGCTTCCGGACTCGCGATCATTGAAGCCAACGAGCCTTGGTTCAACACTGGCGTTAATATCATGCCGCATATGCCGACTACCAAAGCGGGTCTACATAATGCTGTATTTGATAACCCCGATTGGTGGGCAGACAACGGTGATGCAATTCACGAGCGTTACACGGCCTGGATGGGTCAGTAAGCGCGGTTAACGGTTAAGTTGTTGTAGTAATGTAATGGGGTCGGGCGCTGAAACGCCCGGCCCCATTTTGTTTTAAGCGAACACGGTCAGGAGAATTATGGCGATTGCGAACGCCCCATCCGCTCCGATTCTGACTGCGGACGGTATCCCGCTTAGAGTCAGCCTGAGGCGTTCGATGCGTCGCAGCAAGTTGCGGGCGTTGGCTCTCGTCCTTCCCGCTTTTTTGTTTCTTGTGACAGTATTCATTCTGCCAATTGGCAATCTTCTGACCAGAAGTGTTGATGACACGCTGATCAATCACCAACTGCCACTTACCTTCAGCCTGATCGAGACCTGGGACCGAGACCAACAAAGTCTGCCAGAAGAGGCGTTGTTTGAGTCTGTGTACCTTGATCTCACCACGATCAATAAGTTTTTGATCGCAAACAACACAGGCGCCAATGTCGATGTATCCGATGTTGCCTGGTGGCTGAAGATTCCCCCCAAAGGGCCTTACAAAGATTCCATCGTCCAGATCAACCCGCGCTGGGGCGAAGCTGGCGCTTGGCAACCACTGAAACAAATAGTAGACAATTCCCTCGCGTACCGCGGTACCGAAAAAGAACAAAAGAACGTTAAGCAGCGGGCGACGTTCGATCTGTGTAGCGAACTGACGCCGCTAAACAATGCCTCGTGCAGGACGCTCTTCAAGGCCCTAGAGACATGGGATGGACAAAGCGTTCCGGATGAGTCGCTATTTGCAGCGCTTTACAAAGATCTCAACTCCGCTCAGAAGATTCTGACGGGAAAATCCAGCACCCGGATGAACTACGAAGAACCAGGTTGGAAGGGCGTCATCAGGACTTCCGTGCGGAAATTCAAGAAGATTGAGGGGCCACCTTACCGGGATGCGATGATCAAGGCCAACAAAGGCTGGGGCGAAGTCCGTTTCTGGCAATCGCTTGTGTTGATGAAAGACGCTCGAACCATGGGTTACTACCTGAATGCATTCGACCGGCGTTACGATGTCGACAAGAATATTATCCTGCGGTCTGAGGAGCGCCGGGTCTATGTCATGCTGTGGTGGCGTACCCTGATACTCAGCCTGATCGTCACCGTTGGCTGTCTAGTGCTTTCGTATCCCGTCGCTCACCTGCTTGCGACCTTGCCCTTACGGTATTCCAATCTACTGATGATCTGTGTGCTGATGCCGTTTTGGACCTCACTGTTGGTTCGAATCGTGTCCTGGATGGTGATGCTGCAACAGGAAGGAGTCATCAATGACACCCTGGTTTGGACCCGTTTAATCTCGGACGAGAACCGACTCCCAATGATGTACAACTTCACCGGCACAGTGATCGTCATGATCCAGATCCTGCTGCCCTTCATGATTCTGCCAATTTACAGCGTCATGAAGACCATTCCACCGAGTTACATGCGGGCCGCGCAGAATCTTGGTGCGGCGCCGTCGCTGGCCTTCCTCAGGGTCTACATGCCGCTGACCCTTCCAGGAGTCGGTGCGGGCGTGATCCTGGTCTTCATTGTCGCTATCGGGTACTACATCACACCAGAGTTGGTAGGTGGCAAGGACGGTAGACTGATCGGAAACATGATCGCCTACCACATGCAAAAATCCCTCAACTGGGGCCTCGGGGCCGCGATGGGAACCGTCCTCCTTGCTGCCATTCTGGTTCTCTACTGGGTCTACGACAAAATTGTCGGGGTCGACAACTTGAAGATGGGCTGACCTGATGGCGCTTCCAGCCTATTCCACCTTTTCACAACGGTTGTGGCACTACACATACCTCGCGATTTGTGCCGTGGTGTTGTTTTTTCTGGTTGCACCTTTAATCGTTGTCATTCCGCTGTCTTTCGCGAAGTCTCCATTTTTGCATTTCACCCCGGAATTTTTACGACTCGACCCGGAAGCGTTTTCACTGCGTTGGTATCGAATTATGATCGGGGACTGTTCTGCCCCTGACATCACCACAGTTTGTTCTGACCGCTGGAAGGATGGTGCTCGAAACAGTTTGTTCATCGCTGTGTGTGCAACCTTCCTTGCCACCACCCTCGGTACCCTCGCATCGCTCGCTCTTAGCCGCGTGTACACGCCGTTTCGAAGAACGTTAATGGCTATCATGATCTCGCCCCTGATCGTGCCACTTATCATCACGGCTTCCGGCATGTTTATGTTTTTTGCCAAGTTTCAGCTCGTGGCCACGTTTACCGGCATGATCATTGCCCATACAGTGCTTGGTATCCCTTTTGTGGTGATTACTGTAACGGCGACTCTGATCAGTTTTGATCACAATCTAACCAGAGCCGCATCGGGACTTGGCGGTACTCCGTTCTACAATTTCTTTAAGATTCAAGTGCCATTGATCACGCCTGGAGTCGTCGCTGGCGGACTGTTTGCTTTTATTACGTCGTTTGACGAAGTCGTGATAGTGCTGTTCATCGGCAGTCAGAATCAGATTACATTGCCGCGGCAGATGTGGTCTGGAATTCGACAGGAGATCAGTCCGACGATCCTGTCAGTTGCAACCATTTTGGTGATTCTCTCGATTTTACTGCTCACCACGGTCGAACTTCTTCGCCGCCGCAGTGAGCGTCTGCGAGGAATTCGCCCCAGCTGATTCCAAGGTTAACGCTCTGTCGCTGGTTCTCAGTCGGCAGCGACGTGTTGTCAGGACTGAACCCCAAAGCGCGTTGATGATTCCCGTTCCATGGCCTTACGGCAGAATTTCAACTGTTAGTCTGAATCGGAATTGGGCCATTGTTTTCTGAATCGATTGCGTGATGGCGCCAACTTTGCCTGCCATCTCGTTCATGAGATGATCGGGCAATGATGACCGAAAGCGAATCACTGCCAATTATTGACCCGTCCCGCTACGGGCTCGTGTCGAGCATCGTTGATCAGGAGAGTTACGAGCGTTCGATCCAGCGATTTCAGGAGGCGCGGATCATTCTGCCGACTTTTACAGAGCTGGCTGATCCGTCGACTATGCCCCGAGAGATTCAGCAGGCTCTGGTAGCAGTTGATCCGAATGCCGCACATCCTCTCAATCTTTTTCGGGTGCACTGGTACAACACGTGGGATAGGGCGAAACGGGCCGTGGTGCCGGAGCACATCGAATTGCCGTCAGAGTTGACTGGCGTAGACGCGCGTATCGTGATGGCTTTCGGCAACCGTTTCCCGATGATCAAAGCCCACAAGGTGCTTGCCGCCTATGCGTGTCTTGTGCCTCGGATCGTTAGCGGTCAATTCGATCCAACGCGTCACCGGGCGGTGTGGCCATCGACGGGTAACTATGCCCGTGGTGGTATTGCGATTTCGCGACTGATGCAGTGCCGAGGTGTTGCGGTGCTGCCGGAGAACATGAGTCGAGAGCGGTTTGAGTGGCTGGATCGTCG
>ENA-UPTF01000161-UPTF01000161.1-marine-metagenome-genome-assembly--contig:-NODE-161-length-47329-cov-12.215885_pt1 | contig 47329 bp, 60 predicted proteins | sample MGYA00238166_ERZ767019 | MGnify/ENA primary metagenome ERZ767019 (study PRJEB28930, sample SAMN06266391) | marine metagenome | isolation source: Sea water from 250 m depth | place: Atlantic Ocean... | reverse complement strand
TCAAATGAAAATGCAATTGCACTTTCTGAGAAAATTTCTAAAGCAGTTCCGGTAGCCGAAAAAATTCGTTATGCATCAACAGGTACAGAGGCTACAATGTATTCAGTAAGATTAGCTCGTGCAGTAACAGGGAAAAAAATTATTGCAAAAATTGATGGAGGTTGGCATGGGTATACAACAGATTTACTAAAAACTGTGAACTGGCCATTTGATGTTTCAGAAAGCCAAGGGTTGACAGATGAAGAGCATATTGTTTCACTGCCATTAAACAACTTGGAAGAATCATTAAGAATTTTGAAATCTGTGAAAAAAGATTTGGCAGGAGTTTTAATTGAACCAGTTTTAGGCGGAGGGGGAGCGATTCCAGCAACTCAAGAATATTTGCAAGGCATACAAGAAATGGCAAAGAGAAATAATTCACTATTCATGTTAGATGAAATTGTTACAGGATTTAGATTCAGATATGGATGTCTATATCCAAAAATGAAACTTGACCCCGACATTGTTACATTAGGAAAAATTGTCGGAGGAGGATTTCCAATTGGAGTAATTTGCGGAAAAGATGAAATTATGCAACATGCAAACACATCAATCAATTCTAAGAAAAATAGAACATACATTGGAGGAGGTACATTTTCTGCAAATCCATTATCAATGATGGCAGGAGAAACAACGCTTGGAATTTTAAAGAATAAGGAAAATACACTTTACAAAAAACTAGATGGTTTAGGAAATCAAACAACAAAAATGCTAAGAAAGATATTTTCAGATGAAGTAATTGTTACAGGAAAAGGCTCTTTGTTTATGACACATTTTCCAAGAAATGGAATGACTGAAATTAACAATGCTGCTGATGCTGCAAAATGTGATTCTACAAAACTATTCAAGTATCATTTTGAAATGATAGCAAAAAATGGCATATTCTTTTTGCCAGGAAAATTAGGAGCATTCTCAGATGCACATTCAACAGCAGATGTCAAAGAAATGAAAAAGGCCACAGAAAGCTATGTCACAGGTTTAAAGAGATAGGGAAATTATTTATCTTAATGATTAAAGAAGGATTATGGATAAGAAAATAGATCCTAAACGTACATGGCCAAAGGGGTATGAGCCAAAGGAAGGAGAAGACGAAGACATAACTCTTAGACTAGGATTAATGTCAAATATTCTAAATAAGAAAACTGAGAAAAAACTCAATACAGACATTTTCAAGGTTATGGCGACACGAAGATCAACTAGAAAATTTTCTACAAATCCCGTAGAAAGATGGAAAATTGACAAAATTCTAGCTGCAGCAGATTCTGCACCAACAGCAGGTAATTTTCAAGGATTTGAGATTTTCTATATCAGTGATAAGGATACAAAAGAAGAGCTTGTCAAAGCAGCAAACAAACAGCCCTATGTCAATACCCCACTAGTTCTGGTATTTTGCATGAATCCAGCTAGGGTGAAACTTGACTTTTCCCCAAAAGTCATAATGAAATTTTCAATTCAAGACGCCACACTTGCAGCCGCATACTCGCAATTAGCTGCATCAGCACTAGGATTAAGCAGCATATGGATAGGCATGTTTGATGAAGAGAAAGTAAAGGAGATTATTGGAACAGACCTTAGACCTACATCATTACTATGTGTAGGATATCCAATCAAAAAAAGACCGGCAAAACAAAGAAGGCAATTAAAAGAACTCATCCACGTTGTGGAGAAAAAAGACTAGTCGTCAGCAAGTGTTTTTGTGAATCCAGAAGAATCATCTGAGAAAATTTTTACAACATTTTGTGCAAGTTTTTCAATATCTAATCCTGGTTCGGCAGATATCAAGAGTATGTTTGTTGTAACAGGGAAAGGAAAACTGATTAGAATTACTTTATCACGTCTTGATGCAATGTAGTTTAGTGCACCAAGAGAATTATTCAATTCATCAGTTCTTAATGAGACAGTTAATGCAAATTTGTAAAAGTCATGTAATTTTGTTTCATCACCTTCATACGGATTAACGCCTTCTGTAAAACCACCGGCAATTTTTTCTCCAGCATGATTAATGATTGCTGCAAATCTAACACCATCATGATGTTGAATCTCTTTACATCTTGGATCATAAACTGAATCACTCATAACATAACTAGAATCATTAGAGTATAAGAATTATAGTGAGGACAGAATGGCATCTGCCGTTTACGCAGGAGTTAACGCGTATTGGATTTTAAGCAGAGGTGCCCCCCACTAAATTGAACAGATCATTTCTCTAATAAAAAGTAAAGTATTACTGAATAGCAATCATTTTTTCTTTTTTGGCTTTGGCTTCTTTTCTCATTCTTGCAATAACGTTTGCCAACATCTGTTGTTGAACTGCTTCCAAGTCTTCACAAACGCTACTCATCTTCATCCTCATCCTCAAATCGCCAATTTTTGAGTAATTGTTTTTGCAAGGTTTCTATTTGTTTTTCATCTAAAACCTTACCTGTATTTTTATCAACTGGAACTACATTCATTCCAGAAAGTTTGTACTCTACATCATAAAGTGTTAATTTTGCTTTTTCTTGTAGAACTGGGTTACCGTCAGCATCAATTGCTCTGTCTACATCGTATACCTCTTCTTCATCCATATCCCGATGCATGTAACTGGATGTTACTTCACCTTTTTTTGGAACAAATTTTTTGGCTATTTCCTTTTCAATATCTAAGGTGGTTTCATTTTCATGATATAGACGTCTTCCAGTCTCTTCCTCAATAAATTCAGGCATGATTGACGTCCAACTCGTGTGTATTTAATTTTTGGCGTCTCTGAAAAAGAACCTGTAAAGCGCCTCTCGTCTGCCTTTTTTGCTCATATTTCTTGTGAGAACTCGATAAATTGTATATGCCAGGCCAAGTGACACCACGATCGTATATCCAATACATGAAGGATCTTCATAGCAAGGAGTTCCGACGATTTTATTTTTTATTGCAAACATAGAAGGAAGTAAAACTGCATCAATACCACAAAATTCCATGTCTCTCTATTGGTTTTATGACTAAAAAATCTGGTGTGTTTTATTAATTCTTGAAGCATATTGATTACGTCGTTGTGTAGAATGCGACCCTGATCGTATGGTGGCGGCAATGCCCCGCCGTTGCCATATGTGAATTATTTTAGAATTAAAATAAACGTCTTATGACTGAATTGTTTCAGAATTAAAAGAATCGTTTTTTGATTGCAACAATTGCTGCTGCTGGTGCTACAAAGTACATTCCGATGTTAAGTAGTATTAGACTGATACCGTAGCCTAACATTTCTTCTTCAGTGTCAACTTCGACATAGTTGAGTAATGTTAGTGATGTCAACATTGGTGTTAATGTTACTTTGACTGCTTCTTTGAATACTGGGTTTTCTCTTTCTAAGTCAGCAACTGCTGGTGAGAAGGAGTAGTAGACTTGGTTAAAGCCGGTCATGAATGCTGTACCGGATTGTGTGTTCATTACAGTGTTATCTCTAATTTCTCTTAGGAATTGGACTTGTGGTGCCATTTCAGAACCAAATGCTGCAGTTGCAATTAGACAACCGCCACCCTCCTTTTGTTCTGCCACACATTTACCATCTTTCATTACGGTTCCTTCACCACATAGTGCTTGTGGTTCTGGTTCTGGTTCTGGTTCTGGTTCAACAATTGCTATTGGTTCTGGTTCTTCAATAACTGGTACTGGTTCTTCAATAACTGGTTCTGGTACAGGTGTTGGTTCAGGTGGTGGAGGTGGTGCTGCAATTGAGCCACTGCCACCTGCATAATTGAAAGTAGTTTCTGCTTTTTGTGCACCATAATTTGCTTTAACAGTATAATCACCACCGGCTTTCCAAAGTGGACCGCCAGCAACAATCGTTGTTGTAAATTCGTTATTTGAATCAAGAGTTAGTTGTTTGATGGTAACTATGTTATCGTCAGGAGATACAACCATCAATGTTACAGGAGTAGGATATTCAGATAAAGAGGATTCTTTGACTTGACCAGAAATTATTATTTCGCCATTTTCAGCATAACCAGGATAATCTGTAGAAACAGTTAATGGAAATTCAGCAGATTGTGCATTTGCAAAAGTAGGCATTCCAAATGATACAATCGATATCATCAGCAATAAAACAGCGCCAGAAGCAACAATCTTCATTTGAAATTTCTGCCTCAGAGTGGTATTTATTAATTATTGATAAAAAATTTGACAAAAACTAGGTAATTTTTTTGCTTAAATTTTCAAATTATTACGCTAGTTAAATACATGACAATCAATCCTACAGAAACTCCTGCAAATAATGAAGTATTTGATAATATTTCAGATTTTTCTTTCATATATTGAAAAATTGACAATACAACTTGAAAAATTGCTCCCGCACCGATTGCAAGAAAAATCAAAGTGAATAATGGTGAAAACGAGAAACCGCCAATCCAACAACCAAAAATTGCAGGAACCCCGGCAATTAATCCAAGACCAATCATTTTGAATATTTTGGCTTTTGATTTAGTTAATGGAGCAGCAATTGCTAATCCTTCAGTTGTATTATGAGTAGCAAATCCAATAATCAAAAATGTACTCAAAGCAACTTCTCCAAGTGCAATAGCGGCACCTACAGCCAATCCCTCACCTAAATTATGAAATCCAATGCCAATAGCAATCATTAGAGACATTGCTAATCCTTGAGATAATTTTGAAAACTCTGTTTTTTTGGTTAATTGTTTACCTATTCCATACAAAGCCAAAAATGACAAAATAACTACGGTTGCGATTAGAAGTTCACCATTGAAAATTGATGAAAGATGATTTTCAGATATTTCAGTAGCCTCAAGTACTGCATCAATTCCAAGAAATACTAACAGTCCCATAGTGAATGCCAAAAAGAAGTTAAACGTGTTTTTCCCTAATTTCTTGATAAATGGATACCACAAAAGACCAATCATTATTGGAACAACGCCTATCAAAAATCCAATCATTCCTAAAAATACAAACAAGTCCATGTTTGGTTCAAGTGCATGAAACGCTGCATCAATTCCCTTAGCAAATCTTGTTCCATCACTAATTGTGACGCCAATCTCATAAGGTTGACCTTCATTCCAATCAAAAGGAATTCTTACCAGTGCAGTTTCAAACCGTTTTAATGAAGTATCAGGTTCTATCGCTGCAGGTTGAATTCGATCATTTACATCTGCTAATACAACATCTACATCAATTGGACCAGTGTTTCTTACAGTGGCTTGTATTTCATTTTCAATAAATTCAATTTTTTCAATTGATACTTCAGGAAGTACAACACCAAATTGTAAAAATGTTGATGCAGGACCTAAGAGAAATGCAATCATTATTGCTAACAATACAATTGGTGCAATAGCACTAATTGCAAGTACAGGTTTAGATGATGTCATCATACTCTACTTGTGTACCATAATCATCAGTATTCTCTTTTACAAGAAATGAACTGACCCAACCTTTTTCTGAAAATTCTGTGTTATGTGCATGGAACATATACAATCCAGGATATTTGTAATTAAATTCTAGAATTTGTCTATCACCTTGAGACATTGTAAGCATGTCATTGTAACCAGAAGGAACAGTGTCTGTACCAGCAGGATAATGATGGAACAATGTGCCATGGAGATGGAAATTATTTACTGCATCAAACTCTAAGATATTTACAACATATGCACGAATATTTTGATTTGTGTTAATTTCAATTGGATGATGTTGATAATAAAATGGAATTGTGTTTGCAGCATAGAAATTATTTTCAGCATCAAAGTCAGTATCAAAGCCGTTCAAAATGAACACAAATTCATCAGCAGGTTCACGAGGTTCTTTTGGATCTACAATATAGGCACCATAAAGGCCATGGGCAATGTGTTCTTCAACGGGATGAACATGACAATGATAAAGATGTAAGCCAACAGGTTCTGCATAAAATTCATAGGTGAATTTTCCACCAGTTCCTATACTTTCAAAGACACCATCCATTTCGGCTTTGTGAATTCCATGAAAATGTAAACTATGAGGTTTTGAACCTTCATTTGTAAAATGAATTCTTACCAAGTCTCCTTCAGTTGCACGAATGGTTGGGCCCGGTACTGAATCGTTGAATGTCCAAACATTGTAAAACACACCAGGAGATATTTCCATGATTTGATCATCTCTTGCAGTAATGTAGAATTCACGTAAAATAGTTCCATCCTCTAAAACTGAGACTTCACCATAATCAAATTCTTTCATAAATTTATCAGGGTCAAAATCTAATGCTTCACCATCATATCCAATTGGATCAATTACCTCACCGGTTGTTTTGATTACCAGCCCAGTATGAGTAAGAAATGTTTGAGGAGTTTCTTCAGCAATGATTACACCAGGTACTACAAAATACAAACTAGAAACAGACACTATGGCTAAAAGGATATAGAACATTTTAGTAGATTGAATAGTACTTTGCATATTTGCTCTACAATTTAGTATATATATAAAATTTAGCCTAGGCTAACTTTTTTAGCCATAACTAAATTTAATGATACACGAACAAATACAGATTTATCCATGAAAAGTAAAAATCATTCATGTCAAATTTGACAAAATATTTGGTGATCGTTGGAATTATGATAGCAGTTGGAGCAATGTTGCTAATTTATGGTTCTCAAACAATTACAGGAGATTTAGTGATAGAAGAAGGCAAAGTAAATTCATTAACACAATTAGAGATTAAAGCAGACTTGGACCCAGAAATAAATACAGAAGGGGTTTACGCGGTTCAAACTATAGAAGGAAAAGAATATGATATTTCAGCTGTTGTGATAGATTCATCAGAAATTAAGATTAGAGATGTATCAATTAATAGAAATTCATTTGAAGATAATTTTGAAATTGAACAAGCTGGAACTTATACATTAATTATCACCACATCAGAATCAGAAGAGATACCGCTAGTCGGAGGAATTGGTCATGTACCAGATTCAACAGGAGTTACAATTTCAATTGTAGGATTTTTTATCATAATATCAGGAATGATTGGAGTTGCTGCAATTGGATTTATGATAATTAGGCAAAAAAAGAACAAGTCTAGTTAAGATATCCATCCATTTTTGCCAAACCTGCATCAACATTTTCAAAATTGTGTGCAGTTTCCATCAATTTTGCAAGTTTTTCAGAATCTACAGAATATTCAGCTTGCGAGTCAGAACCAATCTTTCCAACAAATTCATGTTGCATTAGAAAAGATAGTTTTTCATCCAAGTCATCAGGAGTAATTTCAAACTTTTCAGTCAAAAATTCACACTTTTTTGGAGAATTTTCCATTTCAGCTAAGATCTCAGATATGTTTTCATCAAAAACAGCATCTAGAATTTTTTGAGTGTGTTCATCAGACTCGTTCATATCCAAATTTATCATTTTGAGTTATAATACTATTCGATTAAAATTATTCAAGAATAGGCACAAATCAGAGCATGGTTTTTAATGGGGCTATAGAAAATCTTGCTACTTGAGCGAACAATACGAAAATCTGGTAAGAATATTGGGAAATGATATTCATGGTGAATTGAATATGCTAATTGGTCTAAGCCAGATTAAAGGAATCGGATACATGTTCGCAAATTCAATGCTTCAAGTCTTAAAAATTTCTCCTCACCAAAAAATTGGTAATCTTACTACTGAACAAATATCTTCAATTGAAAAAATTATACAAAACCCAAAAGGATCAGATTTCCCAATATGGTTTTTGAACAGAAGACAAGATATGCAAACAGGAGAAGATATGCATTTGGTGACATCAGATATTGCATTTAACATTAGAAATGACGTGGAAAGAGAAAAGACACTTTTCAGTTGGAGAGGTTACAGACACATGTATGGATTAAAAGTTAGAGGTCAACGTACAAGATGTACAGGCCGTAAAGGCGGTGCAGTTGGAGTTGCAAAAGGTGGTAAAGTTTTACCTAAAGGAGGAGCAGGAGCACCAGCAGGTGGCGGAGCTGCAGTAGCAGATGCACCAGCAGATGGCGCAGCACCAGCAGCCGATGCAGCACCAGCAGCCGATGCAAAACCAGCAGCCGATGCAAAACCAGCAGCTGCAGAGAAAAAGGAGTAGATGAAAGATGGGAGATACCAAAAATTTTAGAAGAGTTTGGAAAAAACCAAAGAGACCATTTAATTTTGAACTGAAAATGGATGAATTAAAAACAGTTGGTACTTTTGGGTTAAAAACAAAAAGAGAACTTTGGAGATCAAGAACAGAATTATCAAGATTGAGACATCAAGCACGTTCTTTACTTGCTGTAAGACAGGAAGTTAGAGAAAAAGAAGAACCAATCCTAATGCATTCATTATCACGTATTGGACTTGTAGAGAAGACCGCAACATTAGATGATGTTCTAAACTTGGAAATTGAAAATTTGTTGGCAAGAAGATTCCAAACAATTGTTTTCAAGAAATTTTTCTTTAAAACACCATACCAAGCAAGACAAGCAATATCACACGGACATGTTTTGATTGGAGATAGAGTTATCAATAGACCATCATATGTAGTAAAAATTGATGAAGAAGACAGTATCAGATTAACACCTGAATCAATTTTTAACAAAATTTTATCAGAACCAGAAACAAAATCAGATTTGGGAAGTCCTGAAACAGAAAACATTGAAGTTCCAACCGAACCTGTTGTTGAAGCAAAAGAAGAACCTGTTGTTGAAGCAAAGCCTGAAGAGAAACCTGCTGAATAATCAGTTAAGCTTATCTGCGTAATAGAAATCAAATTGAGTTAGTAAGATGTGTTCAATTATAGGCTATTCTGGAAGTGAAATTGCAGCTCCAATTATTGTAAAAGGATTGAAAAGAATGGAGTATAGAGGATATGACAGTGTAGGAGTTGCAACAGAATCAGAAAATCAAATTGAGTTAAAAAAAGGAACTGGTAAAGTAACTGAAGTAAATTCAAAATTTCAACTAGATACACTACCAGGCAGAATAGGCATAGGTCATACTAGATGGGCAACTCATGGAAAGGTCACAGATCTTAATGCACATCCACATCCGAGTAATTCAGGAAAAATTGCAATAGTACATAATGGAATAATAGAAAATTTTGAAGAACTCAAAAAGCAACTAGAGGACGATGGATATAGTTTCAAAAGCGAGACAGATAGTGAGATAATTGCAAACTTACTTCAAAAAAATTACGAGTCTACAAAAAATGTTAAAGATACAATCATGAAAACAGTTTCTGCCATAAAAGGCCATTACGCATTTGTAGCAATGTTTGAAAATGGTCAACTTGCAGCAGCCAGATTTCATGAACCGTTAATAATTGGAGTTGGACAAGAAAATATTTTCTTATCAAGTGATGTATTAGGATTCATTGAATATACTGATAATGCGATATATATGAAAAGTGGAAATTTTGTAATTTTAGAGAACAAAGAATTTGAAATATTAGATTTTAATGGAGAAAAGGTTAAACACGAAATAACAAAAGTTTCAAAAGAATTTGGTGATGCATACAAAGGAGATTATGCACATTTCACATTAAAAGAAATTTATGAACAACCAGATTTGATCTTAAAAGCAGAAGAAAGAACAATAGAAGGTTTAGAAGAAGCAGTAGAGTACATAAGAAGTGCAAAAAATATCTACATTACAGGAAGTGGAACAAGCTACAATTCAGCATTAATTGCAAAACAAATCTTATCAAAATATGTGAAAATTAAATCAGAACCAATTATAGCAAGTGAGCTTCAATTTGCACCAGAAACAATTGAAGAAGATTCAGTTTTAATTGCAATATCTCAAAGTGGAGAAAGTGCAGATGTTTTAGAAGCAGTAAGAATTGCAAAAAAAAGTAACTGTAAAATTATTTCTATTGTTAATTTACTCACATCATCACTTACACGTAAAGGAGATGTTGTGTTAGGAATGAATTGTGGACCAGAGATTGGAGTTGCTGCAACAAAGAGCTTTACTGCACAACTAATAGTATTATACAAAATTGTACAGAAATTAAATCAAGATATTACAATTAATTTTGAAGGATTTTCAAAATCAATTTCGGAAATTCTAGAAAATCCAGTTAAAATTCAAGAAATTGCAAAAGAATTGAAAGATGTGTCAGACATTTACATTTTGGGTAGAGGAATTAACTATCCAATCGCAATAGAATCAGCATTAAAATTAAAAGAATTGACATACATTCATGCAGAAGGAATACCAGGTGGAGAATTAAAACATGGACCTCTTGCATTAATGGATACAGACGTTTTTGTAATTGTCATTAATCCAAATGATTCAACATATACTGACACATTAACAAGTGCACGAGAAATTAAAGCTCGTGGAGCAAAGATTATTGGAGTCTCAGATATTGAAAGTGACGTTTATGATTATTGGATAAAAATTCCAAAAATTAATGAAATTCTATATCCAATTTCAGAGATCATTCCAATACAATTACTAACATACTACTCAGCTTTGGAAAAAGATGCAGATCCGGACTATCCTAGAAATTTAGCAAAATCAGTAACTGTCAAGTAGAGATTCTTTTGTATTCTTGCTCAAACAAAGTAAACAGGTTCTCTACAGAATTTTCTGTTTTGAGTAAAGATGCAATTATAGCACCACCAGCTCCTGCTCCTTCTTTAACAAAACCATCTGCATAAGAACGAAATCCAAAGTGTTGAGAATTATGTAAACAAGGATCACATGATAGTACAGCAAGGTTGTCAATTTGTTCTAAAGTTTCAAGAAATTTTGCTTGAGAGTCATCAATTATGTAAGAAGTACACCCAATTGCAGAATTTTTTGTATCATAACCAATCTGTTTTGCAAGTTGCAACACAGCAAGCATTTGTGTGCCACCTGCCAATATTACGTGACAATTTTTTGATGCAGATGATAACATACCTGCACAGACAGGCATCATTGGATCACCAAAATTTGCAATTATTTCCAAAGCGTCATCGGATTTTTTTCGTTTTAATGCATCTGACACAATTTTATTTTTTAAATCCAAAGGATTGTTCTGCATACTAGAACTTACATTACACTCCAATCCAAATGCTCTCAAAACTGTTAGCGCCGTAGTAGTTCCACCAGGAATACACTCACCAATTACAAGACAATCCGTATTCTGCGACATGATTTTACCCAAGTTTTTTCCATATTCAATTCCAGATTTCACCTGTTCAATAGACATTGCAGGAGATTCAGAAATATTTTTTCCAGGAAGTATATCAGCATCAAAGTAGCACAGGGATGGTGCAACTTTACTTCCAGCGTTTACAACAAAATGTGGAATTTTTGCAGCATTTAATGAAACTCGAGTTAGTAATGCAGGCGTAGGTTTTCCATCAGGAGAAATGGGAATTCCAGGTATACAAACACATTTCCCATATTCAATATATTCAGAATCTGCAGGTGCGGTAAACTTTAGAAATTCTTTGTCAGCACCTGCAATAGTAATTCCAGGAATTTCACAGGTTTCGCTGTATGATGTTACTAAACCAAATGTAAATCGTTTTTTTGAAAGATCATGTAGGAATTTTTTTGCATTTTCTACATCTCCGTGGCAGATGATTGACACATTATCCACCCATTCTATCTACAAAAGAATCTTCAGTAATCTTTTGCATTACAGGATTTGTAGTCTTTTCATTTCCAATGGTCGATGTTGCAGCCATACCATAATCATGTCCAGGATACATTACAAGATTATCATCTAAACTATGCAATACATCAAATAAGCTATGATAGAGTTCACTTGCACTACCTCCAGGTAAATCAATTCGACCACAATTTCCAACAAAAAGAGTATCTCCTGAAAAGATTTTTCCGTCACCTACAAGACAAATACTATCTTTGGAATGTCCAGGTGTATGATATACAACAAGTTCGGAACATCCGAATTTTATTGAATCGCCATTTTTTACAGTCATATCATTTTGTAATGTGGATGCTTCGTGTTGTACAATTTTTACACTCAACATTTTTGCTAATTCCTCATTTCCTCGTGTATGATCATCATGCCAATGTGTATTTACAATGTATTTTGGTTGAAGATTTTGTTCATCAATTATAGAAATAATTTTGTCTAAATCCCAAGATGGATCAATCACAATTGCTTCATGTGTGGATTCATCCTCAACAATATAAGAAAAATTTTGCATTGGGCCAACAGGAATTTGATGAACAATCACAAAACATCTATCTCCGCTTCAGGCGGAATTCCTATCTTTTCAGCAAATAATTCCCCGGTCAAATCTTTTCTCTTTGGAATTCCTTGTTTCATTTTATGAAAAGTTACAGTCATGTCACATTTTGTAAAAAGTGAGGCAGTTTCTCCTGTCTGAGGATCCATTCCAGATGGAACATCAACAGCAAACTTGTAACAATCAGTTTGATTAATGAAATTGATTGCAGATGCATATGGCTCTCTTATATCACCATTAATTCCAGTACCCAGAATTCCGTCAATAATAATATCCGGTTTAAAATCAAAGTCAGTTGAATTACCTGTAACTAATTTAACAGAAGGCATTTTTTCAAGTAATGACCAATTCCAACTACTTTCTTCAGTTTTAATTTTATCAGGAGTTCCAAGTAAAACAACAGTTACATTTGCATTATGACCTGCAAGATGTCTTGCCATAACTTGACCATCTCCACCATTATTTCCCATTCCAACAAATATTACAACATTTTTTGAATCTACACTTCCAAATTTCTCAACTAGCCTTCTTACAGCAACGGCTCCTGCGTTTTCCATCATGAATTTTTTTAAAAATCCCATATCATGACCTTTGTTTTCAATCTGATACATTTGATCTACAGTTATTTCCACAGAACATCTCAGATATGATTTCAATAAAGAGGTTTTGCAAACGCCTTTAACTAAGAAAAACAGTTTCTGATTCTATGGGATTAAAAAATGTAAAAATTTCACTTCCAAAAATTTCTAAAGAATTAGAAAAAATTAACTCTTCTAGAGAATTTTTAATAAAAAATAATCGTGAAGTCATAATTAATTGTAGTCAGGCAATTATTGCAATTCACAAAAATGATTTACCTTCAGCAAAAATAAAAATTAAAAAAGCAAAATTGCTTCTTGCAAAATTAAAACAAAAAGCAGATGGAGATCTCAAAAGATACGTTTTGACACCTGAACAAGAACTAGTTGAAGCAGTAGCATTGTTATCAATCATCGAAGGTAAACAGATTCCATCATACAAATCGATCAAGGTTTCAGGAGAATCATACATACTTGGCTTGCTTGATTGTATTGGAGAATTGAAAAGACAGGTGATTGACCAGATTAGAATAGGTAATTCAAAAAATGCCGAGAGATATTTTGAAATTATGGAAGAACTTTATCTAATTTTATATCCATTTGCCACATACGATAAGATCGTAAAAGAATCAAGACGAAAATTAGATGTCAATAGAATGTTAGTTGAAGATACAAGACTAGTTCTTACTGAAGAAATCAGAAGACAGGAATTTATTAAAAATATCCAAAAGAACTCAAAAAAATAATCAATGCGGGTAGTGGGATTCGAACCCACGAACTCCTAAGAGACTAACCCCTCAAGCTAGCGCCTTTGACCAGGCTGGGCGATACCCGCATAGAAAAATCCTTGTAGGGTTTTTATAATCCTTGATTGATTTTTTCAAGTGTGTTAGTACCTGTAAGATGTTTTACATGCGGAAAATTAATCGCCGATAAATATTCAGATTATCAGAATCGAATGAAGACCGGAGAAGATCCAAAGAAAGTTCTTGACGATTTAGGTATGGACAGATATTGTTGCAGACGTATGCTATTAACCACAGTTGAAACAATTCAACAAGTTATTCCATTTTATGAAGCAATGCATAAGAGAAATCAAGAAGTGCAAAGCGAACTAGAATAAATTGTCAAAAATTACCGCAATTTCTGGTAGAGTTCTGTATAACAGCAGAGGTAGTAAAACCATAGAAGTTGATGTTACAACTGATGGAAAATATCAAGGAAGAGTTTGTGCACCCTCTGGTGCAAGTGTAGGTAAATTTGAGGCAGTTAGTTTTCCTAACAATAGTCCAGAAGAAAGTTTATCACTTCTAAATCAAAATTCAGATAAATTTATTGGAATTGATTCAAGTGATCTAAAACAAGTACATGATGTCATTCATTCTATAGATGAGACAGATAATTATGCAAAGATTGGGGGAGCATGTGCATTTGCAATAACAATTGCGGCAACAGAATCAGCAGCAAAAGTTGAGAATAAACAATTTTTCCAAATGATTAGTGGAAAATCTGATTTAAAATTTCCATTTCCATTAGGAAATATACTAGGTGGAGGTGCACACGCAGGACCTGGCACTCCAGATATTCAGGAAATTTTAGTTGCATCAATAGGCGCAAAGACAGTTAGAGAATCAATAGATACCAATCTTCAAGTGCATAAAGAATTAAAAAAATTAATTCTAAAGAATGATCCAACTTTTACAAATGGACGTGGAGATGAAGGAGGATGGGCTCCAAAATTCAACAACGAAGAAGCATTAGACATTTCAGTTAAAGCAATAGAAAATTTAGGATTTACATTAGGAAAAGAAGTTGGTTTAGGAGTTGATTTTGCTTCATCAACACAATGGAATGAAGAAAAGAAAAAATATGTTTATGATCGTGCAGGTTTTGAAAATGATTCAGGTGAACAAATTGAATTTGCATCAAAGATTATAGAAAATTATAAACTGATTTATGCAGAAGATGCTGTTCACGAAGAAGCATTTGATGACATGGCAGAGATAACAAAAAAATTCCCTAATTCAATGATTACAGGAGATGATCTAACTGTTACAAATAATAAAATTCTCACAAAAGCAGTCGAGGCAAAATCTTGTAACGCTGCAATTCTAAAGGTAAATCAGGCAGGAAGTCTTTATGATGCACTGGAATTTGCCAAGGTTGCCAATCAGAATAATATTAAATTAATCACATCACATCGTTCAGGCGAATCAAGTGATTCACATATTTCACACATAGGAATTGGAACCGGCTCTAAACTACTAAAAGTTGGAATTGTCGGCGGAGAAAGAGTGGAAAAAGTGAATGAATTGATTCGTATTTCAGAGCATGATTTAATACATGGCATGATTGACTTTTAAAAATCGCAATGAGCCAACAAACAGAAACTACTGATCTAAAGAAGAAAGTTTTAGCAACAGGTATCCGTGTTGGAACCGATATGAAGACAAAATCAATGCGTCCATTTATCACATCAGCTAGTCCTGAAGGACTTTACATGATAGATATCGATATCACATTAGCAAAAATCAAGAGTGCAGCAAAATGGGCATCAGGATTTGATATGAAAAAAGTTATTGTTTGTTCTGGAAAAGAATATGCAACAACCCCAATTGAAAAATTTGTTGAACTAACAGGAGCATCACAGATGCTTAGAAGATTCATGCCAGGAACACTAACAAATCCATCATTACCATATTTCATAGAACCACAACTAATCATAATTTCTGATCCAGAAGTCGATGGACAGGCAATTATTGAGGCAACAAATGCTGGAATTCCAGTTATAGGAATTTCAAACACAAACAATGTCACCTCAAATTTGGATTTGATAATTCCTGCAAATAACAGAGGCCGTAAAGCATTAGCAACAATTTACTGGCTATTAGCAAGAGAAATTCTAATTCAAAAAGGCGAACTCAAAGAAGATCAAGACATGAAGTATGAGATTGATGACTTTGAGACAAAAATAGAAGAAGAATTATAGAAGTTTTCTTCAAAATAACTATTTGACTTCAATATCTAAAGCACCTGGAAAAATAATCCTTTTTGGGGAACATTTTGTCGTTCATGGAAATAGAGCAATACTAGGCGCCATCGACAAGTATGCAACTGTAACTTCAGAAAAAACAAATACAAACAATATTCTAATCTCTTCATCGTTAGGACAAGCATCGATAGAAAAAGATGAGAATGTCTCAAATATAGAAAAAAAATTTAGACCATTTTTTTATATTGCAAAAGAAATAATTTCAAAAAATAATTTTGAAAATGGAATTAGTATTAAGATTGAATCAGATATTCCAATAGGTGCAGGACTAGGTTCCTCATCTGCATGTTGTGTTGCAGCAGCAGCATCAGTTTCAAATTTATTTAACAATACAAATGAAAAAGAAGTTTTAGAGTTATCTATACAAGCAGAAAAAACAATATTTCCAAATTCATCAGGAGCAGACTGTACAGTTTCAGTTCATGGAGGAATAATTGAATATCAAAAAGAAAAAGGCTTTTTAAAAATTGAAACAGAAAATGAATTTAATTTTTTGATAATTGATTCAGAACAGGTTCATGCAACAGACAAAGTAGTAGAGCAAGTAAAAAAATTTAAAGATGAAAATAGTGATATATTTTCAGAATTATGTTCAGAAGAAGAACGTTTAGTAACAAAAGCACTAGAAAGTATGAAAAGTAATGATTTAGAAACTATGGGAAAGTGTATGGCACAGAATCAAATTTACTTAGAACAAATTGGTGTTTCTAATGACATATTATTATCAATTACAAAAGAGATTGAACAAATTACATTTGGTGCAAAAATCACAGGAGCAGGAGGTGGTGGATGTATCATAGCATTGACACAAAAGAATAATGATCTTTCAGAATTTATGAACACAACAAAGTATCAAACTCACAACGTATCTATACAAAAAACAGGTATGCAGGTTTTTAATAGATAGGATGATGATACAGGTATGATTCTAATAAAACTTGGAGGCTCAATTATTACAAATAAAGAAAAGCCATTATCACCTAGAAGAAAGACTATTGATAATATTTTAAAAGAAATTGGAAAGATCAAAGAACCAGTAATTCTTGTACATGGCGGAGGCTCATACGGACATTATTGGTCTGTAAAATACGATATGCATACGAAACCTGCAAAAACCAGTCCAAAAGGTGTCGCAGTTGTTAAAAATTCCATGGTTGAATTAAACAAAATAATCCTAGATAGTGCAGTAAAAAATAAGGTTAATTCGTATTGTTTGCCACCTACAGATTTTATGAAAGGAAACAAATCAATCAGGAGTAAAATTTTGACAATTAATGAAATTGCAAAATCAGGATTGACACCAATAACATTTGGCGATGCATTATGGTTTGGGCAGAAAAAATCATACATTTTATCTGGAGACGTAATAATGACTACAATTGCAAAAGTTTTGAAACCAAGACTTTCACTATTTGTTTTGAATGTAGATGGTGTTTATTCAGATTTGAAAACAAAGAAATTGATTCATGATTTCAAAAAGGAAACCCCTAAGATTCAAGAAAATGTAATGGATGTTACCGGCGGCATGACAAGAAAAATTACTGAAGCAAACAAAATGGCAAAAGCTGGATTGAAGGTATTTTTTGTAAATGGCAACAAACCAAAGAGGATTAGCGATGCAATTTTAGGAAAGAAATTTGAAGGAACATTATTCAGGAAATAATCATGGAAGAATTTGTAATTTTAGTTGATGGAAATGATAATCCAATAGGAAAAGAAGAGAAGGTAAAATGTCATTTACCAAATGGAAAGCTTCACAGAGCATTTACTGCGTTAATTTTTAACAAAGAAGGTAAGTTACTCCTAACAAGAAGAAGTGACTCGAAAATGCTTTGGCCTGGAGAGTGGGATGGTACAGTTGCAAGTCATCCTAGAGAAGGCGAGACATATGTCTCATCTGCAGAACGTAGAATGCCTGAGGAGATTGGAATTACATGTCAAATGAATTATGTTAACAAATTTGAATATCATGTTCCTTACAAGGACATTGGTTCTGAAAATGAAGTTTGTGGAACATTAGTTGGTGTAGTAGATGATTTTGATGAATCATCACTAATCAAAGATGAAATTTCAGCAATAAAATGGATTTCACCTGATGAATTGAAAACAGAGTTAGAAAATAATCTAGACATCTATTGTCCATGGATGGTTATTGCTCTATACTATCTTGATGATTGTGAATCTGAAACAAAAACTAAATTTTCCTCCTTAATTTCAGAATGGACAAAGGAGGATCTCAAACAAAGATATGAAAAAGCAATTAAACATTACATACCTGAGAACAATTGGAGATTGGTAAATTGAAATCATCTGAATCAATAAAGAAAAATGCCACATTTGTAAACAAATTTTTGAGAAAAGAGCTAAGGGGAGAACCAAAACAGCTGTATGATGCAGCAGCTCATCTCATAATACATGGTGGAAAAAGACTAAGACCATATCTTGTCTTAAAAAGTTGTAAGGTCTTAGGTGGTAAACAAGCAGATGCAATAGCTGCTGCAAGTTCTGTAGAGATGATTCATAATTTTACGCTAGTACATGACGACATTATGGATAATGATGAAATGCGTCATGGTGTTCCAACGACTCATAATAAATTCGACATGCCATTGGCAATTTTAGCAGGAGATGTGCTATACTCCAAAGCATACCATACAATCTCATCAAAGTCAAAACTTTCTCCAAATCACACTACACAATTAGTTACAAAATTATCAAAAGCATGTGTAGAAATTTGTGAAGGGCAAGTAGACGATGTAAAACTTGCAGAAAACAAGAGAATCCCAACTGAACGGGAATATATCAAAATGATTGAAAAGAAAACTGCAGTTCTTTTTGAGGTATCATGTGCAATGGGTGCAATTTGTGCTAAGAGAAAAGAAAAAGATGTTAAAAATTTGTCATCGTTTGGACGTAATCTAGGAATAGCATTTCAGATAACAGATGATTTGATTGGAATTATGGGCGATAGTAAAGTAACAAAAAAACCGGTAGGAAATGATATTCGTGAAGGTAAAAAATCACTTCCAATTCTATTAGCAATTAGAAAAGCAAGAGGAAGTGACAAGAAGAAAATTCTCAAAGTTTTTGGAAAATCAAAAGCTGCAAAAAAAGATGTACAAACTGCAGTTAATACAATTCGTTCTTTAGGAATTGAAGAAGAAGTTCGTAAAAAAGCGCTCCAATATGCAACAAAGGCAACAAAATCACTTGATAGTTATTCAGGTAGTGACAAAAATGAGATGGTCAGTCTTTTAGATTTCGTAGTAAAAAGAAGTCTTTAAGAAAATTTTAGATTTCTAAACTTTCGACATCAAGTATGAATTGATTCACACATTCATTTACTTGAGAAGGATTATGATCTAACATCTTTTTTTCACATTCGGGACATGTTCTAGAGTTTATACGAGCAAATGCAACTGGATTTCTTGCTTCTCTGACAAATGTCCATAGACATTTTTCAATTTGACTTTTGGTGTGTTCAACCATTTGCTTGTCGCATAATGGACATGTAGTCTTTATCATACCCTTTTTGGTAAGAAATCATCTGTTTTAACAATTCCAATAGACTCGATTAAGAAATGGAAGAAAACTCTAATAGTTTTAGTTATTTTTTAGTAGGAATAAGAAATTAGCATTTTTTCTCATTTTCTTAAAGTCAGAATCTTTTTGAATTTTTTCTATAAACTTCATATGGTCATGTTCGTGGTCATGTTCGTGGTCATGTTCGTGGTCATGTGATGCATCAAATTTCAATAATTTAGAAACTAGATTACATGTTTGTTTTTCATCATTTTGTCTTGCAGTAGATTTTGATTTGTAGTATACTGCATTCATTTCTTGTGGATCTTGTTTTAAGACTTTATCGTAACAAAGTATAGCACGTCCATATTTTTCCATAAGATGTAATGAATATCCTTTGTTGATTAGTACATCAGCGTTATTTCTATCACGACGTAGTAATTTGTTAAAATGGATTAATGCTCTTTCAGGCATTTTCAAATTATTACATGTAATTGCTAGTCGAAAAGTTGCATCAAAGTCGTTTGGATCAAGTTTTACCGCTAGTTGAAAATATTTGTATGCTGACTTGTTATTTTCAATCTCTAAAAGTGAATTACCAAGATTACACAGCGTATCAATGTCACCTTTTTGCACGTCAAGCGCAGATTCAAAAAATTTTATTGCCTTTTTATGCTTTTTTTGTCCTGCATATACAATTCCAATATTATTTAGAATTTCAACATCTCGTGGTTCTACCTGTAAAGCACGATTATACACACGTATTGCATCGTCATGTCTTCCCAATGCAACAAGAACATTTGCCTTATTACAAAGTGCTTGAGAGTTTTTTGGATCTATTTTCAACGCAGTGTCAAATGTATCTAATGCCTCTTCATGTTGATCCATATCATACAATGTCGTTCCTTTATTGTATAATGCAACAAAATCATTTGGATTCTTCTTTAGAAAAATTTCTAGCTGTTCTATTGCCTCATTGTATTTTCCAAGTTCTGCAAGACATGATGTTTTGTTAATTATTGCTTCAGGATTATCCGGATCTGATTTTAGAATTTTTTCAAATAGTTTTATTGCTTTTTGAAAATTTTCATTCTCAAAATTTTGAATTCCTTGTTCTAGTAATGAAGCCATCAAACCACTCCATCCTAACTGTTATGAGATATTTTTGATGGTGTCTTAATGTCAACTTTTCGTAATAGGCCTGTGGATTTTAAAATAAGAGTACCTACTAGGATTCCAACTGCTATCACAACTATAGTTCCTGATGGCGCAACGTTGAAGGAATAAGACACAAGTATGCCACTAACTACAGAAATAACTGCAATACTCATTGATATGAAAACTGTTTTTTTAAATCCCTTACCGAACATCATTGCGGTAATATTTGGAACCACAATAAGTGCAGAGATTAACAATATTCCAACCAACCTCATTGAGGTTACAACAGTAATGGATGCAAGAACAACAAAAGCATAATTTAACAAAGTTGTTCTTAATCCTCCAAGTTTAGCTTGCTCTTCGTTGAATGTTAGATGAAGAAATTGTTTTTGCAAGAGGGTTAGTGTGGCAATAATACCTGCACTAATAGCAAGAATCATTATAGTATCTTCATTACTTATCAAGAGAATACTTCCAAACAAAAAGCTAAAGAGATCTACTGAAAATCCACCAGATGAACTTACCAGAATTACGCCAACTGCCAATCCTGAAACTAAAACTACAGCAACGGCTGAATCACCAGATATTTTGGTACTTTGTCTTAATTTTTGTAGTCCTAGTCCACCAAATATTGAGACAATAAATGCAGTCCATAATGGAAAAACTCCTAAGAATAAACCAACTGAGATTCCACCAAATGCTACATGTGCAATTCCGTCACCGAATAGGGAATAACGTCGAAGTACCAGAAAGGTTCCCATAAATGAACAAATGATACCAACTGCAATTCCTGCAACTAGTGCTTTTTGCATAAATGTGTAAGAGAGAGCTTCTAGGATCATTTTTTCATCCTATTCATTAATGCATATCATGATTATGATCATGCATGTGCATTTGCATTGATGATTCAGTATAAGTTTTAAGAAGTTCTTTGTCTGAAAAGAATTTTTCTTTTTCTCCATGGAAAAAGAGTTTTTTATTCATACATGCAACTCTGTTAGCATACTTTGAAATTGCATCAAGATCATGTGAAGACCAGATTATTGTTATCTTATTTTGTTCATTGATTGTTTTAATTACATTATAGAATTTTGTTTGTGATTCAACGTCAACACTAGCAACAGGTTCATCGAGAATAAGCAATAAAGGATCCTTTACCAAGGCTTTTGCAATGAAGACACGTTGTAGTTCTCCTCCTGAAAGTTCACCTATTCTTCTATTCCTAAGAGATTCTAATCCTACTGTATGAAGAGCTTGAGTTACTTTGTCCTCGTTCTTTTTTATTGATTGGTATACTCTGTTCCAACAGCAACCACATTCTTGAATTAATTTTGCACCCTGAACTATACGTTTTTCAGAAATAATTCCCATTGCAACAACATCATAAACAGTTGCAGGAAAATTTGGTTCAAATGTTACTTTTTGTGGGACATAACCAATTAGTGGAATAATTGAACTGTACTTTGGATTTTCATATCCAAATAATTTCATATTGCCAGAAAATGATTGTAATCCTAAGATTGCTCGAAATAACGTAGTCTTACCAGCACCATTTGGTCCAACAATTCCTAAACAATCACCTTCTTGTACATCAAAACTGATGTTATCTACTGCAGGAAAATTATCATAATTTATTGTAAGATCTTTTACACTAAGTACGGGAGTTACCGACATTCAAGAGCCACCATTATAGTACCAACCATTACTATCATGTTAATCATTAGTTATTTATCCCGTTCAGACGCTAGTCAGACACCTTGCCATGACTTTTCTTTATGTTCTTTAATCCATTGTTTTGCGAGAGGAAGTAATGCATCAACATCTACATTTTTTGATTTCAGTGTTATTGCAAAATTATTGTTATGACTTGAAGATGAATCATTTATTTCAATTACAATCTCATTTACACTTGCGTCACTGCTTTCTTTAGCATTTGCAGTGGCATCAGAACAGTCTTTCATTGGCATTCAAGAGCCACCTTTAGAGAATCGAGATTATCTTCCATCTTATCTATGTAAGATACATTTGTGCCTGCTTCGTCCTTATTCAATGCTTCAAGTGGACTAAATAATAGAACTTGAGCATTTGCTTCTTCTGCAATTACCTCTGCAAGTCTTGGATCAACTAATTCTTCTGAAAATATTACCTTGATGTCATTATCTTTAACAAAGTCTACAAATTCAGCAATTTCTGCAGCAGAGGCTTCTGAATCAGGTGCCATTCCACCAAGAGCCATAATGTGTATGTCATATCTTTCTCCAAGATAGGTAAATGCATTATGATATGGAACAATTGTGTCTTTTTGACATGATGATAAGGCAGAACCTATTTTCATATCTAATGCATCCATTTTGTCATTGTAAATACGAGCATTTTCTTCGTAGTGTTCTTTGTTATCAGGATCTACTTGTATCAATCCATCTCTTATGACGTTAACTTGTTGTTTTACTAAAATTGGATCTAACCAAATGTGAGGATCAAATTCATAATCATGATCATGTCCGTCGTGTCCTCCTTCTTCATGTTCATCGTGATCATCGTGATCATCTTCTTTTGCATGTTTGTCGTGTACATCTTCACCAGAAACTAAGTGGTGAATTTCTTCTAGACCTTCTGAACCTGCAATGTGACCATCCTCAATTTCATGCAATACATGTTCAATGTCTTCAATCATACCTGCACCATGTTCATGTCCATCTCCCTCATGTTCATGAAGTATTTCTTCTATAGCAACAATAGATTGTGATTCAGTCATATGTCCTTCTTCAAATTCTTCAATTACTAGTGCAATCTCTTCGTGAAATTCTTCTGCGTGATCATCGTGGTCATCTTCTTTTGCATGTTCGTCGTGATCATCGTGGTCATCTTCTTTTGCATGTTCGTCGTGATCATCGTGGTCATCATGTTTAGCGTGGTCATCATGATCATCTTCAAATTTTAATAATTCAACACCTTCAGATGCTTTAAGAAATACAACATTATCAAATTCTCCTGATTCAATAATATTTTCAATATAAGATTCCATTCCTAATCCATTGTATACAAAAACGTCTGCATCTTTCAAAGACTGAATCTCTTGGGCTCGTGGTTCCCAATCATGAGCTTCTACTCCACTTGGCATAAACTGTTTGACATTAGCAAAGTCACCAGCTACATTTTTTGTAAATTCATGATACGGATAAAATGATGTTAGAATGGTTATTTTTTCTGCTTGTGGTACAAGGTTGGCTTGTTCAGGTGATTCCATAGGTGTAGAATCATTTGAAGTTCCACTAAATGCTAAAACAGATCCAATCACTGCTATTGCAATTGCAATTCCGGCTACGATAGCAATTGATGAGTTCTTATTCATTCATAATCACTCCGAATGAAAATATGGCAAGTGGAAGTGTATGAACGAAGCATGCGGTTGGTATCGTGCAAACTCGGCTTTCCAGACTTGCCATACAGATTATGAAAAATTATTATTAATAAATGTGTAAAATGTTAATAACATTTTCTCAAAATATTTATGGTTCTTAATAACAACGAGCATATGCCAATTGTTTCAATCTCATTAAATGATGAAATTCTCAAACAAATCGATTCTTTACAGAAAAATCTTGGATTTTCAGGTAGGTCAGATGCAATCAGAGCGGGAATACGAAGTTTTGTTTCTGAGGAGAAACAAAAAGAAGATCTCTCAGGAAATGTCAATGCGATTTTGCTAGTGGTACATAATGATGAATATGACAATCAGGTAACTGATATCAAACATTCCTATGAAGACCTCATTACGATGCATTTACACAGTAAAATTGAAGGAGACAAATGTATGGAACTTTTTATCTTAAAAGGAGAATCAGAACCAGTTGGCGAAATAACAAAAAAATTTCAGATTAATAAAAAAATGGACACAGTAAAGTTAGTTGCATTATAGAATGAATGACGAAGAAATAAAAAGTGAGATTAGAAAATTTGCACTACAAAATGCAGTAGAACATGAAGGTCAAACAAGAGATAAAACAATTCTAGCAAAGATTATGGGAAATGTTCCAGAGTTAAGACAAAAAGCAAAAGAGATAGGTCCAATAATTACTGAAGTTGTTTCAGAAATAAATCAAATTTCATTAGAGGAGCAACAAAAAGAGATTGAAGAAAAATATCCAGAGTTATTGGAGGTAAAAAAAGAGAAACCACAAAAGGAAAGTTTACTTCCAGCATTAAAAAATATTGAAGGAAAAGAAATAATCACAAGATTTCCTCCTGCACCAAATGGCTATCCACATATTGGTCATGCAAAAGCCGCTGTAATCAGTGAAGAATATGCAAAGATGCATGGTGGAAAACTAATTTTACGATTTGAGGATACAAATCCTGGAACTGAACGATTAGAATATTATGCTGCAATTAAAGTTGGAATGGATTGGCTTGGAATAAAGTATGATAGTGTCGAACACGTCTCAGATAATTTAGATATTCTTTACAAAAAAGCAGACCAAATTATAAAATCAAATGATGCGTATGTTTGTACATGTAGTCAAGACAGTATTAGTAAAGACAGAAGGGAAATGATTGAATGCAGTTGTACAAAACAAAGTGTAGAAGAAAATGAAAAACTATGGCATAAGATGCATGATGAAAAAGGCTTCAAAGAAGGACAAGCATTATTACGATTTAGGGGAAATATGCAATCTGGAAATACAACAATGAGAGACCCTGCGCTATTCAGAATTAATACAAAAAGACATGCAAGACAGGAACAAAAATACAAAGTTTGGCCAACATATGATTTTGCAGGCATAATTTTTGACAGTATTAGCAAGGTTTCACATGCTATGAGATCAAAGGAGTTTGAACTAAGAAAGGAGTTGCATCATACAATTTTAGATAAATTGGGAATGGAGAAATCAGAGTTCATCTTTTTTGGCAGATTGGACTTGGAAGGAATGCCGGTATCAAAAAGTGCTCTAAAACCATTAATTGAAAATGGCAAAGTTCCATGGTATGATGACCCAAGACTACCTACGTTAGAAGGACTTCGTAGAAGAGGAATCAGACCAGAAGCGGTAAAGAAATTTGTTCTTTCCTTGGGATTAACAAAAAATGATACGGTTTCACCATTTGCCTCACTTGAGGCATTCAACAAGAAAATAATTGATTCTGAAAGTATTAGACTTCACATGGTTCGTAAACCAAAGGAGATGAAGGTGACAAATCTTCCATCAAATGAATTGGAATTACCAAATCACCCTACTATTGACCTAGGAAAACGAACAGTTACGGTAAATGATTCTGTAATGATTGACGGCGAGGATGCTAATGAGTTGAAAAAAGGTGAATCTATCAGATTACTTGGAATTGGAATTTTCAAGATTGTAGAAGATGGTTCAAATCTTACAGCTGAATTTATTTCAGAAAATGCTGAAAATATTGAAAAAAAGATACAATGGGTTGCAGGAGAACCAATAAAACTCAAAATTATTGTTCCTGATCAGTTATTTTTTGGAGAGACATTCAACGAAGACAGTCTTAAAGAAATTGAAGGATATGTTGAACAAGCATACTTAGAATTAAAAGACGGTGACGAAATCCAATTCATAAGATTTGGATATTGTAGAAAAGAATCTACACACCAAGTCATATTTACACACAAGTGAGAAAATATGAAAATTGCAAGAGTAGTAAAATCAGACAGGGAAACTTTTGGTTTAGTCAAAGATGGTAAAATTGCCACAAAAGATGACATAACACAATCTACAGGAATTCCAATTCCAATGAATATCAGAGATTTCCTATTTGATGGATGGTTTGAAGAAATTTTACCAAAAATTGATGATATTGAGTTCAAGCATGATTTATCAGATTTTGATGTTTTAGCACCAATTCCTAATCCTAACAAGATAATCTGTTTAGCATTCAACTACAAAGATCATGCTGAAGAACAAAAATTAACACCTCCAAAAGAGCCAGCAATTGTAAACAAACCAAGAACTGCTCTAAATGGAACTAATGCAGAAATTATTTGTCCAAATTTCGTCAAAGAATTAGATTATGAAATAGAACTTGCATTGATAATTGGTAAAAAGTGTAAGAATATTTCAGAAGAAGAGGCGATGGATGTAATTTTTGGATATATGATACTCAATGATGTATCGGCAAGAGACATTCAAGCCATGGATAAACAGTTTACACGTGCAAAGTCATTTGATGGATTTGCGCCATGTGGGCCATGGATTACAACCAAAGATGAGATTGATGATCCTCAAAACCTCAAACTTACAACAAAAATTAATGGTCAAATTAGACAAGATTCTACAACATCAAATATGTTCATAAAAATTCCATCAATCATTTCAATACTTAGTAAATCAATAACATTGGAACCAGGAGATATTATTTCAACCGGAACTGCAGCCGGTGTCGCACTGAATAATCCAAACATACCTTACCTAAAAGATGGCGACCACATAGAGATGGAAATCGAAAAGATAGGAACCATTCAAAATAAAGTAAGATTTGTAGATTAGAGTTTTTTTTCCATTAGATAAAATGGGAATTTATTTTCCAGATTATTAATTGAAGGTAAGGATTCAAGTTCAGTCAGTATTCTAATTTTTGAATAATTTTTTTGATGTGCAAGATTTTGTGTAAACTTTATCATTTTTTCAGAGTTAGTTCCAGAAATAAGTTCTAGAATTATCGTATTTTCAAAAGATTCTGACTCGGTAATTATGCCCAGAGTGTTTGTTTTTTCATTATCTTTTTGACAAAAGATTTTCTTTTCAGAATTTAATTTTTTTAATCTTTCATCAGTCAGTGGTATCCATCTCCAAGACTCAATAAAGTGAGAATTTTTCTCATTAAGATTATCAATAGAATCAATGCAAGAATCAGATGTGATGTTAGTTTCTTCATGAATTGATTTTGATTCTAGAGAAAAATAGTTCCATTTTGAAATTATTGTATAACCTAATTTTTTTGCCAGAGATAAGGATGGCTTGTTTTCAGAAGCAATAAGCATTCGAGAAATTTCACATTTTTTTGATTTTGCAGTTTCTTCAAGATAAGAAATCATTTTTTGAGCAACGCCATTTTTTCTAAAATTTTTATCTACACGTATTCCTTCAATCCAAATCATTTTTTCATCAGGATAAAAGGCTGCATGTGTCATCGAAATAGGAACTTGGTTATTTTCAATTACAATTAGATTTCCTTCATCAATCCAATTATCCCAGACCTCATGTATGTAATCACCCCACGAGAATGTATTTTGGCAAAAATTCAAAACAACTTTTTTGTCAGAATCTTGTGCTAGTCGAGGATAATTCTCCATAAAATAAGAAAAATTATTAAGAATATAAAATGGATTTAGTTCGTGGGACGAATTATTGCATGTAAATCATCAGAATTGGAAGCAGGAAAAATGAAAAAGGTTTCTGTAGATAGTAAGGAGATTCTAGTTGCAAATGTTAACGGAAATTATTTTGCATGTGATGATACATGTACACATGCTGGAGCAAGTTTATCAGAAGGAAGTTTAGAAAATTCAACAGTCACATGCGGATGGCATGCAGCACAATTTAGTTGTGAGACAGGAAAAATGGAGAAATTTCCGGCTAAAATTAACGATTTAAAGTCATATACAGTGGTAGTAGAATCAGAAGATGTATTCATAGAGATTTAAAAAATGAGCGAAGAAAATAATCAAGCAATGGAAAGTGCACTTCAGACACTTAATCAACTAGCAACTAGTCATTCCACACCAAAGAATTTCAAAAAAACAATCTCAGATTTGATCATAGAATTACAATCTGATGAATATTCAATGTCAGTAAGAGCCGCTAATGCAATTAGTAGTTTAGACGATATTACACAAGATCCAAACGTACCTTCATTTGTTAGAACCACATTATGGCAAGCAGTATCAGTTTTAGAGAGCATAAGAGAATAAATTTCCCTTAATATTTTATCAGTACATTGAAAATCGAAGAATATCTATCCACACTGCCCCAATCCATTCTATCAGGGGAAGAAATTCAGATTCCTCCAGATACAATTAGAGAAATTTGTAAATTTGCAGATTTAGGTCAAAATGATACATTCTATCATTTGGGAAGTGGAAATGGAACTAGTTTGAAAATTGCAAGACAAGAATTTAATGTAAAAAATGCAATTGGTATAGATAATTCAGAGAAAATGATTAGTCTTGCAAAAAAAATGATTGATGAAGAAAATATTTCTAATATCAAAATTATTGAACAAGATGTTCGTAAAGCAGAGTTTGAGGACGCAGATGTAATTTTATGTTGGTTCATGGATGCAGAAGTTTTAGAAAGCTTAGTTGAAAAATTTCAAAAATTAAAAAATGGTGTTAGAATTATAACAATTTGGGGACCACTACCAGGATGTTTACCAGAAAAGGTTGATTTCCCATATATTTTGAATAAAACACCATTTAATCAGACAGACGATTTAAAAAAACAATTGTTAGCTGTGTTTGAAACAGAATGTATTGGTTTTGTAACAGCATGGGAGTATGCTGAGAGATATACAAAATCAATAGGTCGAGATAATCCAGAAAATGATAGATTTCTTGTTATCATTCAAGCATTGACAATTTGGATAAATGCAAAGAATCTTGGCGTTGCATGTGGAGAAGAAATTCCAGATTCAATCAGATCATACATTGCAATTCTAAGAGAGTATTTTGGAATTGAAGTTGAGCACTTGTTGAAATAATCTAGTCAACCTTTTATTTCCAAAAATTAAGTATCTGTATGGAAGAGAGAATAAACATCAATGTTTCAGCAACAGAATATGACAAAACAAGCAAAGAGCTTGGAAAAGTACTAGGTAACATGGAAGAAACTGTTCATGGACAAGATGATTTCGTCATTACAGACTCAGAATTTGCATTCGGATGGCATTTCTTTGTCGCATCTGTAAATAGAGAGATGGTCACTAAACTTGCAGACATGATGGGAGAACAATTTAACAACTACAAAGGAAAAGGACTGGATAAAAAATTTGTTTCTTTATTATCTGAAAGAATGGAAGGAAAAGATTTGAAAATAAAATTTGCTTTAAAAGAGGAAATGGAATCAAGCAAATTTGGAATTTTTTAAAAGTTAAGGGGCCTCTGGGGGGAATCGAACACCCATCCGGGGATCCACAATCCCCTATCCTAGCCATTGGACGACAGAGGCCACAAAGAAACTGAATTTTTTTGTTGTATTAATCTTATAGCTACGTTTGCTGATTGAGACTATTTTTTGAATTTGCCCTTAATTCGTTTCAACCTAGATGAACCAAATGGTAAGATTCTATATTGTTTTGTCCATCTAAATGTGATAATTGATGATAAAGCTGTAGCAAATATCAACACAGGAATTACCCACACGTATGAAAGTTCAAGTCCAGGAATACCAAATATTGTTGCAAGTGTATTAGGTACAAGAACTGCAGTAGCGGCTACGGTTAACCAAACTATCAGTTTGGTTAATTGATTTGTAGATTCTGTTTGTATAACAGTAATACCTGTAGAGATAACCTCCATTACATTTTCTGCCATCTGAATTTGTCTATCTAAAGTTGCAAGAATGACTTCAAATTTTTCTAATATGTCATCATCATCAGTCAACATATCAGGATCACCATACTTTAGATTTCTTACAGTATCATGAGTAGCCCATACAGCATTAAGAAATGATAACAGTGATCTTTTCATGTTAGATAATTCAGTGGATAGATCTCTGTGTATTTGACGGGAACCTGCAAGATCAATTTCAATCTGTTCTGCACGTTCAACAATCGTTCTAAGAGCAGAGAAGTTTGTTTCACTAACTTCATCAAGCAATCTAAAGAGTAACATTGTCTGTCTTTCTGCCCAATTCTCCGGGGTTTGTGGAAGTTTTCTCATTAGAGAGTTTGAATAATTATATAATTTTGTAATTTTTCCACCATAGTCATCATGTATTGTGACAATTAGATCCTTCTTTACAAAAATCAAACATGGTGAAGTTTGTGTTCTATTTTCACCTGTGAAAATAAAAGGAACCATGATTCCAAGAGTATCACCAACGTCTTCGTATTCTGTAAGATAACCAGAAAGTAATGTACTAGAATCCATATTGATGTTTAATTTTTCAAGAATTTTTGGAGTTTCACTAACTATATCATCAACTACACATTCTATCCAAGTTAAATTACCAAGAGAGACATGTTGTGTTGCTTCATCTAAGCTAGTACTTTCTCTTTTGAATGGAACTCCTTGTTCCTCAATTCCTGCAATACTTACTGTCTTTAACATGGCAGAAGCACTTTTTTCATCTATATACACTTTTTTTTTGGAATTATTTAGTTGAGGATTCTTTCTTTTTGTTTTGCGAACGACGAATGATTAAAGATAGTATTGTACCTGCTGGAATGCCAACTATAGTACCTATACTGACATATGGAGCAATAAAGAAATCTCCAATCCAAATTCCACCGTCATTTGTTAATTCCATGAAGGTTTTTGGTCTTAATAACAGAGGCATCGATTGTGTTGAAGTATTTGTTTCTCCTAGATCATCAGTGTATGTCAATATCACTTTTACAGGAATTGTATATTCTGTTGTAACATTCTCAACAGGAGTAATTAATTCTGCAGAGATTGTATAAGGAGTTTGTTTTTCAAGTGATGATAATTTGTAAAATGTATCTCCTCTAAATTCAATATCAGGTGCAATTATTTCTAAAGTAATATCTTCAAGATCAATATCGTTTGAAGTTATGGTAGCTTGTATTGAAAATTCAGATTTGGCAAATATGGATTCAGGAGTTATAGTTTCAATGACTATTTCAGGTCTGTTTAGTACCTCAATTGGTATTGCAATATTCATTTGTGTTTGAGGCATAGGATCAACATTGTTACTTAACAAAATTTGAGAGTAATCGATATTGATGAAGTGTGTTCCTTCTGTAGCATCTTTATGAACAACATAATCAAGTGTAGTGCCAAAAGAGCTAGATGATGTTAGTTCTTCAATTCTAATCGTTTCTTCAGCAACTGGCGTAAATGCATCATCAGGGTTTGTTAATTTCAAAATTATATTCTGTTTACTTTCCCAACCATTATTCTGTATCAAAAAAGATATTGAAAACGTTCTTTCATTCAAAACAGAATCAGGATGGACAATTTCAATTTCCATTCCACCGTCTTGTGACAATTTTACAGTTTCAGAATAAGCATGACCTGAACTTGCGAAGAATAAAAGAGGAAATAATGAAAATATCAATAGGTTTTTTTTCATGATATTATAAAACACAAATCAAAATTAAAGTTTCATTAATGAATTATCTATCAAAAACATGTCATGATTTAAGTAAAACAGTTAGAAAATAGTCATATGAGTTGTTCGGGGGAAATTGTAGAAAAGGATGAACAACTAATACAAATTAAATCAAATATTTCTCAGCAATTAAAAAAAGCAAAATATGGTGTTGCGGATCATTCAACAGTAGAAATATGTCACTGGACAAAAAAATCTTTTAGAAATGAGGGAAGTTGTTACAAGCACAAATTTTATGGAATTAGCACTCATCAATGCATGGAATTTTCTCCAGCAGGAATGCATTGCGAAAATAGATGTGTCTATTGTTGGAGACCAATGGAATTTTATGATTCATTAAAAATGGATGAGCAAAAAGTTGCAGAACCAAAAGACATTATGTCAAAATTAATGGAAGAACGACGAAAACTAATCGTAGGACATTTCGGAGACCCTAGTCAAGATAAACAAAAAATTGAAGAATCGCTTACTCCAAGCCATTATGCAATATCATTATCTGGAGAGCCAACCATGTATCCAAAATTACCTGATTTGATAAAGTATCTAAAATCATTAGAAGCCACAAAATCAATTTTCTTAGTAACTAATGGTCAAGAACCAGACATGATTCAAAGATTAGCAGACGAAAATGCATTACCAACTCAACTTTATCTTTCAACAAATGCATCTGATTATGATTCATTTCTAAAAATTAATAGACCAAAATATGATGATTCATGGCAACGATGGAACAAAACTTTAGAGATGCTAGCAGATTTAGATACAAGAACCGTATTACGAGTTACGCTAATCAAAGATTGGAATGATTCAGAAGAAATGATATCCGGTTTTAAATCGATATTTGAAAAATCAAATGCGCATTTTATAGAATTGAAATCCTATATGCATATTGGACGTTCAACAAATCGTTTAGAGTATGAAAATATGGTTGAAATGAACGATGTTAGAAAGTTTTCAGAAAAAATAGTAGAGAAATCAGATAGATTTGAAGTGATGGATGAAAGTGAAGTATCAAGAATAGTAGTTTTACAAAATAAGAAAAGATTTACAGAAAGATATCTTACTGCTTATGCATAAACCAATCTGAAAATTTTTTCAATGATGCAGCTCTATGAGAAAATTTATCTTTATCAGAAACATTTGCATATGTTTTTGACTCTCCATCAGGAATGAATATTGGATCATATCCCCAACCGCCTTCCTCAATAGATAATGAAATTTTTCCGGGAATGCTAGATTCAAATAATTTTACATTATCAGTACCATTACAATAAGCAATAATTGCTACAAACCTTGCATTTCTCAGTTCAATGTTTTCTAATAAACGCATAATTCCTTTGTTTCCAATTGTATCATAAACATAAGATGAGTAAGGACCAGGAAATCCACCAAGTGAATCAATGAAAAGGCCATCATCTTCAATAATTACAGGTTTTTCAAGTTTAGAAAAAGCATCTAATGCTTTTCGTTTTGCAATTTCACCAATAGAATTCGATTGGATTTCCTCTAATGTAGTTTTAAATAAATTAATTTCAAGCCCTAGATTTGATAGTATTCTTTGAGCCTCTTCGAATTTATGCGTATTAGATGATACAAAAAATAATTCACACGACTGTTGCATATCTACCTCGACTCTCAATTACTGCAACTAATTCAAGAATTTTTGAACATTGTTTTTTCCCAACAGAACTTTCATATCCAGAAACAAAATTTTTCCAAGATTTTTCCATGACATTAGCATGGGCACTATTCAAAATTTCTTTGAACAAACGTAGATCAACTGCATGATCATCAGGTTTTTCAGTTCTATTTGCCAATCCAAAATCAATAAGAAATAGATTTTTTCGAGTTAGTATGAAATTGGAAGTAGTAAGATCACCATGCATAATTCCGTTTTTGTGAAGGTTGCCAACAATTTTCCCTATTTGTAAACAGACTTTTGGAATAGATTTATCATCCATATCACGAATTAATTTTCCATTTACGTATTGCATGTATATTGAAAATTTTTTGTAATCTACAAAATGAATTAGTGGTGTTGAAATACCAAATGATTTTACATCAGATATTAGCTGTGCCTCTCTAATTGTTCTTTGTTTTCTAATTCTTTCATCAAGTCTTGGATTTCTGTACTTTTTCTCTTTTCTGATTTTTAGTACCGATTTTTTTCCATCCCATGAGGAAAGATAGACATCTGCCTCAGCGCCTTTTTTAAGGATCTTCATTAAGATTATAACCAATTCTTGTAATTAATAGATATAATGATGTTAAATTACGACGCTCCACTTTACAGACCTCCATCAGAAGCAAATTCATTAATTTTTCAGGTTACACTTGGTTGTTCTTTTAATCAATGCTCATTTTGTGATATGTACAGATCAAAAGAATATTCTGAAAGAACATGGGATGAAGTAAAAGGAGAAATTGACATGATGGCAAAAATTATGCCAGATACACAAAGAATTTTTCTAGCAGATGGAGATGCAATTAATTTATCAACAGATTATATGGTAAAAATTCTCGAATATATTCGAGAAAAATTTTCTTCAATTGAAAGAATTTCATGTTATGCAATGCCTATGAATCTGTTGAAAAAAACTCCTGAAGACCTACAAAAATTACATAATGCAGGTTTGAACATGTTATACCTCGGAATAGAAAGTGGTTCAGACATAGTACTAAGGAAGGTTACAAAGGGTGCAACATCAAAAACTATCATCAAAGCATGTAACAAAGCAAAAGATGTTGGATTCAAGCTTTCATGTATGGTGATTTTGGGATTAGGAGGTAAAAAATACTCAAAAGAAAATGCAATAGAAACAGGAAAAGTAATCAGTGCATCAAAACCAGATTTTGTTGGAGCATTAACTTTGTATTTAGAAAATGGAATTAAAGATGAATTCATTACAAAATGGGGAGGCGAGTTTGTCAGAATAGATGATAATGAATCGTTAGAAGAATTAGAATTACTTGTATCAAACATTAATGCAGAAAATCAAATAGTTTTTCGTGCAAATCATGGTTCAAATGCATATAACATTGCAGGAACATTCCCTCAAGATAAAAAAGAAATGCTTGAAAAAATAGGATGGTTAACAAAACATCCTGAAAATGCAAGACCTGAAGGATTAAGAGGATTTTAGATTAAATTTTTTCTAGTAACTCTTTGACATTATCTGGCAATTCAGGTAATTCAGTATGACTTGTATTATTTTGAATTATTTCAGGACCAATTCTTCTAACTTTCTGAGTTCCTATCAAAGTATCCAAGCTTCTTTGAATATCTTTTTCTGGTAAGACCGAAGAGAGTTTTGATAATAGTTCTTCCTCATTTTCGTATTTTTCAATAGCATACTGAACAAGAGTCATTTTATCATTCATGGAAAGTTCTGACATGTATTTTCTTGAGTTTTGTCGAATTAAAAAATATTCGGTAGTGGGCCCGCGGTGATTTGAACACCGGATCTTCGCCGTGTAAGGGCGACGTCATAACCGAGCTAGACTACGAGCCCGCCAAAAAGTTCTTCGTTAAAATCCATTTAAATCTTTGAAAAGAAAAAATAATCACAATATGACAAAAATTCTATTTTTTTGTAGTCCCATAGGATTGGGACATGCAACAAGAGATCTAGCAATAATTAATCAAATGGAACTAGAATCTTGCAAGGTTTTTTCAGGTAGTTCAGCAATACAATTTTTTCAAAGAAATGATATTGAAGCGAATGATGTTTACTCACCACCAAAATTTGAAGTACAAAATGGAAAATTAGAAAAATCTTTGAAATGGTTGTGGAGTTACTACAAATATTATAAAAATTGTAAAGAAATATCAAATGATATTATTAGAAAAGAAGAACCAGAATTGATAATTAGTGATGAAGATTTTGCATCAATTGCAGTAGCACAAGAGCGAGGGATTCGAAATATAGTAATCACAGATATCCTTGAAACAAAATTTACTACTGGATTTGGAGCAATGGTTGAAAAAAAAATGAATAAAACAATGCAAGAAATGTTACAAAAAGCAAATAGAGTCATAATTCCAGAATCAGGAATGAATCAAGATAACATAATTCGAACAGGTCCAATTGTAAGAAAAATACAAAAAAAACGTGAGGAGATTAGAAAAGACTTGGATTTTAAAAAGAAAACAGTTGTTCTTTGTGCAGGTGGTACAGAAGCAGGAAAATTTCTAATTAAAAAAACAATTAATGCAATAAAAAAAGTTGAATCAGACATTGATTTAGTTTTGGTTACAGGTCCAGAGATAAAAGAAGAAGTTGGAAATGAAATAAGAAATTTAGGATTTGTAGAAAATCTTCATGAAATTATTTTTGCTGCAGATTTAGTAATTTCTCTTGCAGGAAAATCTACAATTGATGAATCAGTTGTTTATGGAACACCTGGAATTTTCATACCAATAAAAAATCATTTTGAACAAGAAGATAATGCAAAAGATATGGGATTTAATTTTGAAGATATTTTTAATTTAGAAAATCTCATAGAGGAGAGAATCAATAAAGATAGAAATGAACAAAGACAAAATGGGGTAGATTTAGCAGGCATGGAAATTAGAAATATTCTTTTTAAAAAAAATAACGATTAATACAGTAATGATATTTTGAATTAATCATGAGTAAGCTAACGATAGCAAAATTTGGTGGAAGTGCTATAGGAATTGATGGCGAAGGAATACCTGAAATTGTTAAGAGAATAAAGGAAATTCAAGAAAATAGCAAACTAGTCGTGGTTTGTTCTGCACCGCTGACTATGGTGGAGAGTAAAAAGAGATCATTGACAGATGTCATATTAGGAATAGGAAATGATGCGGCTAATGGTAATAATTTTGATTTTTCAATTGTAGAAAAACCATACATGAAAATTTTAGAATATGTTAGTGACGAACTTAGAAATTCATGTAAAGAGGTTATTGATGAGTTTTTGAAAAATTCAAAAGAGGCAATTGAACTAGCAACGTCTAAAAAAGAGTTTTTGGATGAGATTCGTTCAAAGGCTTTGGCATTTTCTGGTGAAGTTTTGATGTCTCATGTTCTGAATCTAATTTTAAGGAGTAATGGAATACGATCAGACACAATTTCACTTGATGATTGGCCAATAATTACAGATAACAATATTGAATCAACGAATTTTCTATTCTCAGAATCAATTTCAAGAATGGATAAGATAGAACAGATTCTTGAGAAAAATGATGTAGTATCTATTGGAGGATTTATTGGAAAAACAAAAGATGGAATTATTACAACATATGAAAGAGGTGGTTCAGATAGAACTGCAGCTGATTTAGGTATTTTATTCCATAAAAAATATGATACCGTCATAGATCTTGAGAAAGATAGTTCAGTTGTATCTGCAGATCCAAAAATTGTAAAAAATGAACTAGAAGAAGTTAATGAGTTATCATACAATGAAGCAAGATTAGCTGGAATGTTTGGTATGAAAATTGTAGATCCTATTGCAATTAAAGAAATTCTTGAAAATGGAGTGGAAATACCACTTACAATTACAAATATGAATTCACCAAACATGATTACAAGAATTCAAAGAAAACCAGATGATAAGAGCGGACACCCATTGAAAATTGTTACAGGTAAGAGAAACTGTGCAATATTACGAATAGAATCAGAAATGATTAGAGATTTGCTAGTATCATTAGATAAAGACAAAAGATACAGTGAATTCATTGTCTTATCTCCATTTACAAAAGATGGAATAGAATTTAGTCGAGTTTTATTTTTAGACGGAGATTATGTAAAAAGAAATGAGAAATATATTCTAAGTTTCGATGCACTGGCAACAGTTGCCTATGATAGGGGCGTAGTTACATTAATCGGAGACGAAATGTGGAGAGTTCAACAAATTGCATCAAAGGCAAGTTCAAAAATAGGTGATGCAGGATTGAACATTCTAAACATGGATGCACAAGAAGAGACATCAAGAATAATCATTGTCATAGAAGATACAGAAGATAGTGTTTCAAAAGCAATTGAATCAATACATTCTGAAAGATCAAAAATTAAATTTATTTAAAACCAGTTTGGCGCTAAAGGTCTTGTGACCAGTAGTGCCAAGGTGGGTTTGTTCTTGGACCATCGTCTAGAATCAGTCCGGCGTTACCCAAAACACGCTTAATCATAGTACTCATGAAGATTATTTAATATGATCTATGTATAGTACAGGGATTCAGGCGTGATTGTTTAAATTACGAGATGAGTTTTGCCCGATATGAAAGAAACAGGTAAGATTTGGATGAATGGGAAATTAGTACCTTTCAAGAATGCCAAAGTACATGTTTTAACACATGCATTACATTATTCAACTTCAATATTTGAAGGAATAAGATGTTATGACACTCCAGAAGGTTCAGCAATTTTTAGACTGCCAGAACATATTGACAGATTTTTCAATTCTGCAAAAATGTATTCAATGAAAATGCCATATTCAAAAAAGAAGATTAGTGACGGAATAGTAAGTACTGTTAATGCAAGTAAATTAAAACAATGTTACATTAGACCATTAGCGTACTATGGGTATGGAACAATGGGACTTACACCAACCAACAACAAAGTTGATGTTTCTATTTCATGTTGGGAATGGAAAATGGGAGAGTCAAAAGCAGGAAAATTTTCTGGTGCAAAATGTAAAATTTCAAAATGGGTAAGAATTGATTCAAAATCACAGCCAATGCAAGCAAAATCTGCAGCAAATTATTCAAATGCCGCATTAGCAAGAATGGAGGCACTAAATGCAGGATATGATGAAGCAATAATGCTCAATAACAAAGGTCATGTTGCAGAAGGAAGTGCTGAAAATATTTTTGTTGTGAAAAATGGAAGAATCACGACACCGCCATTGGATGCAGACATACTTGATGGAATAACAAGAGATTCAGCAATTAAGCTTTTAAAATCAAATAAAATCAAAGTCATAGAAAAAAATCTGAAGATTAATGATTTGCTAAAAGCGGATGAAATTTTTATGACGGGAACTGCAGCAGAAGTAAAATCTGTCACTCGTGTGAATAAGACAAAAATTGGAGATGGAAAAATTGGTGAAGTTACAAAAGAATTACAAGAGTTATTCATGGACACAGTTATGGGCAAAAATAAGAAATTCCGTTCATGGTTAAAATTCATCTAAAATTAGATATATCTTAGAAATTCAAGTATACATTATGGAAGATTGTTCTGTATCAGATGAGATATCAGAAATTTGCTGGTTTTGTAAAAAAGGCAGGCATGAAGAATGTATGAAAGAAATACCAGTAAATGCAAAATCTGAAGGACCACATGAATGTACATTTGATACGAAATTCATTGCATGCAAATGTGGTCATGGGGAGTGAGAGAAAATGAAATATGATGAAGAATTTTGGAACAAATATGCCGATGAAAATGAATCTCGTGACAATGAAGGATTTACAAAATTTTTAACAGATCTTGCAAGCTCATTACATTGTACAAGTATTTTGGAAATTGGTTGTGGAACAGGAATTGATTTAAGAAAATTTAATGATTCATTTGAGATACATGGGGTTGACTTGAATGATCATGCATTAGAATTAGCCAAAAAAAATATCCCTAATGGTAAATTTTACAAAGAAAATATCACAAAATTACCTTTTGAAGATTCATCTGTAGATTTTGTTTTTACACACAAGTTACTAAACTATCTTGATGATGATACATTGGATAATGGAGTTAGTGAGATGTTTCGAGTAGCAAAAAAGTATATTGTGAATTGTGAATTGTTTGGAGAATCTGAAGAGATGATTAATGATGAAATGAAGTTTAGAAATATGCAAAAAAGATGGTTGAATTACAAAGTCAAAATTGTAAGTAATGTGAACATGCATGAAGAGATAGAACCTGAACAAGTGAGATTTACCTTATTGAGAAAAGTGCAATAGCGGGTCTAGTGGGATTCGAACCCACGACAACCGGATTAAGAGTCCGGTGCGCTACCTGGCTGCGCTATAGACCCACACAAAGATATGAAAAAATGATGTTATTATTTAAACTTGGGATATGATTAGTTTTTGATTTCTGGTTCTTGTTCAAACTTCTCAAGAATTGCAGTCAATACAGTTGAAACTGGAACATTGTTCATCTTTTTCTTTTCTGCAAGAAGTTTTTGGTATGCATCTAATGTGATGTAAACTGGAATTGAACCATTTCCTTCTAAGAGTCCTCTTACTTTGAAAAGTGCTGTTTCAAGTCCATTTTCAGCAGATTTTGCAAACTTTACTTTGTCTAAAATATTGCCTAGTGGACCTAATGGCATTTCATAGTCAACAGTCATGCTAACATTTGTAAGATTATCAGAGAGTTCTTTGAATTCTGTGGTAATTTCCCATTTCTTGAATTTACCTTTGATTTGTTTGGCAGAGATTTTTTCGCCTCTAACAAACTCAGTTGTCTCACAATCCCACTCTAGTCGTTTTCCACTAAAGTCACCAATTACTCTGAATGTTGTTCCTACACCCATACCTGCTTTAATATCCATAGGAATGACAGTCATGCCAACTCCTTTGTCAGACATTTGATCAGAAACGTGTTCTGGTCTTGCAAAATAGGTAAACACAGTGTCTACTGGTGCTTTGATGTCGATTGATTTCTTAACTACAGTCAACATTTGTGACTCTTTTCAGAGAGCATTTAAAGCTTTACACGATTTTCAAGCCAGTTTTTGATTTACAATATATTGATCGGAGAACAAGTAACGGTATGAATGGAACTTTAAGAATCCTTTTCATTTTACCATTACTTTTTGTATCGATCAGTGCAACAACTGATGCGTACGGACATTCATTGTTTAATTCATCTGAACAAACATTAGGAGATTATAGAGTACAGATCGCAACTCAACCTGAATTCCCACAGATTGGCGAGAGATCACAGGTTTTGATTAGGGTTACAGATCAAGATGGCAAAGAGGTTGACAGATTCATGATGGGAAATAGAATTTTTTACAATGAGGAACAGATAATCACATGGAGACCAGAGTCTTATGACGGAGGACATATGGAAAAAGATTTTATTTTTGAAGAGTCAGGAAATCACATATTTCGTGTAGATTTGTATGACGCTGCATCAGATGGCGGAGTTTTGACGTTTTCTTTCAACATTAGTACACAATCACCATTTGGTTATGTTTTCATAGGAGCAATTGCAGCAGGAGGAATAATTTTTGGCGGAGTTATTGGAATTGTTTATGTTCCTAGAATACTAAAAAAACGAACTAAACCTTAGATTCTATTACTTGCTTTCCTAGTCTAAATGCAAATAATACTGTAAGTAGAGTCATTGCAAATAGCAATATTCCTATACCAAGATGAACCGCAACTAGAACGGCATGCAGTTGAGTATCTATTACCAAAGCACCAAGAGTAATCTGGGTGACTACAAGAGCGCTTGCAAATGCACTTGTAAATTTGATTTTCCTGCCTGCATCTCTGTTTATCCAGGCACCAATAGTGGTTGCTAGAATAAGAACACCTGTTGTTGCTGCAACTAGTCTATGAACCCATTCAATGAAATATTCCTCATTTGGCATTATGCCGTTAGGACATAATGGCCATTCAGGACAGGTTAAACCTAATCCAGCTGCAGAGATGTATCCACCAACAAACATCAGTGAATATAGTATTACAAGAGATGCTAATGCGAGATATTTTAGAATCAAATTACTCTACAATGAATGTGCCCTGCATACCTTGCAATGCATGTCCAGGAACTGTACAGATGTAGTAGTATGTACCAGGAGCACCGGCTAAGAATGTTACAGAGCCAGATTCACCAGGTTTTAATGGATTTGTTGCTGCAGCGATTTCAGAATCAAAAACAACACTTGTAAAGTCATCAGGGTTTGATACAACACCAAATGCGTGGAAAGATTTTCCTGCGTTAACAGTAGTAACTGTAATTTCATCACCAGAGTTTACACGGATTTCAGGGTTTGCTCCATCTTCGCCAGGTAATTTGTCAAATCCTAAAGTTCTAAAATCATCACTTTCTACAAAGTCAAAAGTAAAGTCGTGTGATACACCAGTTGGTGGTGCTGCAGCTGCCGGTGCACCTGCACCAGTTACAACAATTTCGCCAACCATTCCTTGCATTCTGTGACCTGGAACTGTACAAATGTAGTAGTATGTACCAGGTTCGGTTGGGATAAATTCAGAAACTCCGCTTTCACCAGGTTTTAGTGGTTCATTCATAGATGCAACCTCAGAACCTGGTATAAGATTTGAAAAGCCTTCAGTGTCTTTTGTAACACCAAATGCGTGGAATGATTTTCCATCATTAACTACATCAAAGATAATTTTATCGCCAACGTTTGCGTTGATAGTTGGGTTTGCACCTTCTTCTCCAGGCAGTGCATTAAACGCCAGAACTCGAAAGTCACTACTTTCAATAAATGATAATGCCGAATTGATTTCTACTCCTGTTAAAGTAACTGCGCCTGAGCCTTTATCAGAACCACCATGATCGTCACCGCCAACATCTCCAGTTAAGAGACCTGCTGGTGGAGGCATAGAAATCCAATAATCCCACATTCCAAAGAAAATTCCACCACCTGCAATACATATTCCCAACATGATAACCATCATCTTGGTTGTACGTTCAGGGGTTGTTCTGTAAATCGGATCGTTTAGTTCTACTTGTGCCATTTTATTCTCCTAATGTGATGGGTTCTTTGCCTGATATGGGAAGTAATATTTTCCGCCTAAGCCGAATGGATCGTCCATATCTGCTGGTTTTCCTTTTGCGGCACTCCAAACTAAGTTGCCAAGGAAGATTGCCATACCGATACCGATGATGAATGCGCCAATTGAAATTATAATATTCATTTGGACCCATTCCGGAATTGCTGGATAATCATAAATTCTTCTTGGCATTCCAAAGAGTCCCAAGATATGTTGTGTAAAGAATACTAGAACGGTTCCTACGAAAGATAAGATAAAGTGGATTTTACCCATTGCCTCGTTGTACATTCTGCCGGTTACGTATGGGAAGAAGTAGTATACGAATCCAACGGTACCGAAGAGAATTGTACCCATGACAAATAGATGGAAGTGTCCGACTACCCAGTAAGAGTCGTGAGTGATAAAGTCTAATGGCATTGCACTGTTTACGACACCACCTGCTCCAGCAGAGAAGAATAGTGCGATTCCACCTACAGCCCACATGATTGGGGTTGCAAACTTGATTCTTCCGCCCCACATGGTTGCAAGGAAGTTGAATGTGTGCATTGCAGATGCTGGAACTGCTGCTAGAGTTCCGACCATGAATACTGTCTTTTCTGTAAATGACATTCCGGTTGCATACATGTGATGTGCCCAAGATGCAAATCCGACAATAGTTAGCAAAGTAAATGCGGCTACTCCAGAGCCATGACTAAAGATTGGTTTTCTTGAGAAACGTGGGAATATTTCATACATGAAACCAATAGCAGGAATTACCAAGATGTATACTTCAGGATGGAAAGTAAACCAGAACAAATGCTGATACGCAATCGGGTCTCCGCCCATTGCAGGATTGAAAAATCCAGATGCTCCTAATCTATCAGTTAACAACATTAACAGCGCTGCAGCAAATGTTGGAACTGCAACTAGAGTGATTAATGATGATGTAAGATATGCCCAAGCTAATAGCGGCATTTTACTTAATGGTAAATCAGGATGTTTACATTTCATAATTGTAACTACGAAATTAATTGAACCAAGTATTGATGACACACCTAAAATTTTCAGTCCAAATATCCACATGTCTGCAGCAGGACCCGGTGCACTAACTACAGAATATGTTGGGTATGCATACCAAGTAAAGTCTGCAAATCCTAACCAGATGAGTGCACCTGCTGGTGGAATCATCCAGAATGCTACTGCATTTAATTTTGGATATGCCATGTCTTTGAATCTGACCATAATTGGAACAAGATAATTTCCAAATGCAGATGCAGATGGCAAAATGAATAAGAAGATCAGAGTAGTACCGTGAACTGTAAAGATTCTGTTGTATGTCATTGAATCAGCAATTATTTGAACACCTGGGCTGAACAGTTCGACTCTCAAGAGCAGTGCAAGTGCTCCACCCATGAACATGAATGCTAAAGATGTAATCAGGTATAGCAGACCAACATCGGTGTGATGTGTTGAAAACATAATTTGCCAAATTGGTCTTGGTTTTTGTAATTCTAATACCATATCAAATCAGGCTCCTTTTTCCTCCACAATAAGTGTTCCACGCATGTTGTAATGAATCAGTCCACAATACTCTCTGCATTGAATATCAAATTCACCAGCTTCTGTTGGTGAGAACCAAACCGTATTAACTCGTCCAGGTACTGCGTCCAACAAAACAACATAATCATGAATGTTAAATGAATGAATAACGTCTTTTGATGTTATTTCAAACTTGTACGCTTTTCCTCTTTCAACATGTAGTTCACCAATTTCTTTAGTTCCATCTTCATGTTCAAATGTCCAAATCCATTGTTGTCCAGTAACTTTGATAATTTCTGCATCTTCTGGAACATGTTCAACTATTCTTTCAATGTTCCAAGCTTCTGCACCTACATAACATAACAATGCAATTACAACACCAACGTAAACCCATTCTGGCCAAGTAGAGTGTCCGCTCATTTTACCACGATCCTGCCGCCTCGTAAGATGTTGGTTTTGCTTTTGGATTTGATTCTCTAAATCTTAGAACCAACCAAACAATCAATCCAGAAACTACAGTTCCTACTGTAAATGCGACAATCATTAATCTATAGAATAATCCCCAAATTGCGGCTTTTCTATCTAAATATTCTCCAACTTCAGATCCTGCAGCGAATACTTGTTCTGCAGCAGGTAGGACGAATAAAAGTCCCAATATTGCGCCTAAGCCAATTATTACTTTCATATTTTACCGGTTAATTACGCGTGGTCGAAAATTTCTATTTAAAAGTTTGGAGGATTTTTGTTAAAAAGTCTCATGAAAACGTGAAGAGTTCATAGAGTTGATCGAACTTAGATAATAATTTTGATCGTCGTATTTGAAAATATTGAGCGAGGCATTTGCAACTATTAATTGAAATAAGATCTCAGGTTTTAAAGAAAGAACCTTTCCGATCATTGCTTTGATTGGATCCATGTGAGTTACCAAAACGACATTTTCACCCTTGTGTTTATTTTTTACAAAGTCCACAATGTCAAAAACCCTCTTTTGAACTTCTGAAAAAGATTCTACTCCATTATGACTAATTTCAAGGCTACCTTCGTAGAATTTTAGGAATACATTTCCGTGTTTTTCGAATATTTCGTTGTAAGGAACCATCGTGAATTTTCCCATATCAAGTTCGATTAGTCGATCATCAGAGATTGGCGTTACGTTGCAATGTTTTCCAACAATTTCTGCAGTTTGCATTGCCCTATCAATTGGGCTAGAATAAATTGCAGAAATGTTAAGCGATTTAATCATCTCACCAGCCTGTTCAGCTTGTTCCCTTCCTTGTTCAGTCAGGTTAATTCCAGGAGTTCTACCTGCTAGAATTTTTTTGGTGTTGTTTTCAGCCTGTCCATGTCTAAGAAAAATTATCATGTTCTATTACGAATTTGTCTTCAATAGAGATAATAATAACATTGGCAGAGCGCATTCATGAAAGTTGGTATCATTGGCGGAACTGGTGGAATGGGAAAAGGTTTTGCTGTTAGATGGTGCAAAGATCATAATGTTTTGATCGGTTCAAGAGATGCTGAACGTGCAAATGCATCAGCTCAAGAATATTCAGAATTAGTAAAAGAGGCATATGGTTCTATTAATGGAAATATCACAGGTACAGATAACACAACAGTTGCTAAAGAATCAGATATTCTAGTCTTATCAATTCCGTATGAAAATATTGATGCAATTTGCTCAGAGTTATTACCACTGATTAATGATAACTGTGTTGTTGTATCACCAATTGTTCCTATGACAAAAACAGACACCGGTTTTGAATGCGTTGCAATAAAAGAAAATAAACCATTTTCACATCAAACAGTGGAGAAACATATGAAAGATAAAACAAAACTTGTTTCAGCATTTCATGTAATTTCTGAAAAGAAACTCGTTAATCCAACTTTAAAATTAGATTATGACATATTTGTTGCAGGAGATAGTAAAGAGTCAGTGGAAGTAGTAAATGGATTAATTAATGAAATTGAAGGTTTAAGACCAATTTATCTTGGACCAGGTGCATTAGCATATCTTGTTGAAATGTCAACTCCATTGCTTCTTAATGCAATGATAAGAAATAAGATGAAAAATCCTGGAATTAAAATAATTTAAAACGATTAAGAACAATGTTTTATCATGAGTAGTGAATATTCACGTAGAGGAAGAAATTGGTTCTCTGCAATGGGAGTTTTGTTTATCATAATGGCAGGAATTGTTTTAATTAGAAATATGATTTTATGGAGTCCAGAGTTTGCACTTGATTTTTTATTAGGACCAGACATAACTAATGAAAAAATTTCAGTTGGAATGATTGCTTTTGGATTAATTTTAATTGGCTGGGGGTACAGAAAACCAAATGTCAAAACAAACTGAATTTTTGAAAAAAGAAAAAATTCTTCATCTGGCAACTATTGACGAGAAGAATTCACCACATATTGTTCCTGTTTGGTACATGTATAGTGCAAAAAAAATCTATGTTGGAACAAATACTAAAACTCAGAAAGCAAAAAATATCAAAAAACATAGAAAAGTTAGTTTTTGTGTTGATGTTGGTGTTAACGCACCAAATATTTTTGGCGTAATGGGAAAAGGAACTGCAAAATTATTAAAAGAAAAGAAAACAGTGAACAGAATAGCAAAAAAAATTCTCTTACGATATTTTAAATCATTAAACAATAAATCTGCTAAAGAGTTATTGGACGATACAGATTGTATAATTGAGATTTTGCCTAAAGAATTTTCAAACTGGAAATATTAACGAACAAAATCTTCTATTTTATTCATAGCTGATTCTAATATTTCCATTTTTGGTAAATAGACAATTCTAAAATGACCACTTCCATATTGTTCACCAAATCCAGAACCATGAACGGTGAGTACTCCTTTTTGCTTCAATAATTCTAAAACAAATTCCTTATCAGAATTGAATTTATTTTGTTCAATTTTTGGAAATGCATAAAATGCACCTTTTGGGTTTGAACATGAAATACCATTCATTTCATTTAGTCTTTTTATTACAAAGTCTCTATGTACTTTTAATTCTGAAACAAATTTTGGAATATAATCTTGAGGACCAGTTAGAGATTCCAAAGCGGCGTATTGAACAGGTAAATTTGTTGAAATTCTTACTCTAGCAAGTTTTGGAAGATTTTCACGAATGTTATCAAGTTGTGGTGAGTTGTTAAATGCAATATATCCAATTCTCCATCCAGACATTAAATGAACTTTAGAAAAACCATTGAGAATTATGACAGGAGAATCTCCAGCAACTTTTCCAATTCCAGTAAAT
>ENA-UPTF01000160-UPTF01000160.1-marine-metagenome-genome-assembly--contig:-NODE-160-length-47407-cov-4.553940_pt1 | contig 47407 bp, 43 predicted proteins | sample MGYA00238166_ERZ767019 | MGnify/ENA primary metagenome ERZ767019 (study PRJEB28930, sample SAMN06266391) | marine metagenome | isolation source: Sea water from 250 m depth | place: Atlantic Ocean | study... | reverse complement strand
TAGCCCAGTTCACGAGATTAGCCGAGATGCCTTTCAGGAGGTAGATCAGGTAGGAATCATGCAGCCGCTTTGTAAATACTGGCACCGCCCCACTATGGCCTCAAGATATCCAGAAATTGTTAGTACAGCTTACAGACAGGCTCAGTCTGGACGTCCTGGACCCACGTATATCGATTGTGGTGGTGACGTTCTGTATGAAGAGGTAGAAGAATCAGATATTTTTCCACCTACAAGGGCAGAAACTCGAAGTAGACCAGCAGCAGAAAGTGCTGTTGTCGATAAAGCAATGGATTTGATATCGAAGGCTGAAAAGCCATTAATTTTTGCAGGTGGAGGGGCATTCTTTTCAGGTGCCGCTTCTGAACTTGAACGGTTCGTAGACACCACAAACATTCCTTTCTATACGGCTCCAATGTCTAGAGGACTGGTACCGGAGGACCATCGAGTCTCATTCCCTGCTGCAAGATCCACTGCAATGCGGGAAGCTGATGTAGTTTTAGTGGTTGGTACCCGTCTTAACTGGATGATGAATTACGGGCGGCGGTTTAATCCAAATGCCAAAATAATTCAAATTGATATTGACGAAGGTGAATTGGGACACAACCAAAATATCGATCTTGGAATATTTGGTGACGCCAAAGCTGTCATGTCTCAATTCAATGAAGCAGCGGAGGCAAGTGTGTCTGATTACGCAGGTGCTCTTGAGTCCGAATGGATTTTGAGTCTTCAAAACGCTCAAGATGAAAGGGCGGCTCGTAGCGCAGCTATTCTAAATTCTGATCAGGTTCCGATACATCCTTTACGGCTTTGTAATGAAATCACAGAATTTTTAGATAGAGACGCTATAGTGTCCGTGGATGGAAATGAAATACTTCATTTCGGGAGACAATCGATCCCAACCTATTACCCAGGACATCGCCTTAACTCTGGCGTGACAGGCACAATGGGTGTAGGGCTACCATACGGAATAGGCGCTCAGGTAGCCAAACCGGACAAACAAGTTTTAGTCCTGCACGGCGATGGTTCTATGGGAATGAATGCAATGGAGATTGATACTGCAGTTAGACATAATTTACCTGTAGTGACTGTTATTAGTAACAATGCAGGTTGGACCGCAAGGACTCCAGATAAGAGGAAACCTGGTCGTGAGTTGGGATTTACAGCTTATGACGAAATGGCCCAGGCTCTACATGGATATGGAGAAAAAGTAGAAGATCCTGCTGAGATAAAGCCGGCTCTAGATCGAGCGTTTTCTAGCGGTAAGGCAGCAGTTGTAAACGTTATAGTTGAACCTACTGCCGCTGGTGTATCGAGATCCTGGGGTGGGTCTCGCATGGAGTAGCTTTTAGTTTATTGGGTTAACTAGTTCCTGGGGCGGGATACGTTTTTAGTAAATTAAGGACTTGGGTTTGTACCCTAGTCTCAGTGTTGCTGTCGCCCAAGTTCTTTAAGACCTCTAGAATTAATTTCCCGATTTCTTTAACGGCGACTTCTGTCATTCCTCTGCTCGTAACAGCAGGTGTACCAAGACGCATGCCGCTGGCTTGTCTTGGTGGAAGCTTGTCGAAAGGAATGGCGTTTCGGTTCACCACTATGTTAGACCTCGCGAGAGAATCTTCGGCTTCTTTACCAGTTGTTCCGAGCGGAGTTAAATCCACAAGCACCATATGATTGTCTGTTCCTGACGATACGAGCCTTAGCCCGCCGTCTTTTAGAGTGTTAGCCAGACTTTTTGCGTTGAATAGAACTTGTTCTTGATATTTTCGGAATTCTGGGGTGGATGCCTCCTTGTATGCTACTGCTTTTGCGGCAATTGTGTGTTCCAGAGGTCCTCCTTGCATATTAGGAAAAACAGCGCTGTTGATTTTTTTTGCTAGACTTTCTTTTGCAAATATCATTCCGCCCCTTGGACCTCTGAGAGTTTTGTGCGTTGTGGACGTCACAATATCAGCCTCTGCTATTGGAGAAGGGTGAAGATTCGCTGCAACTAGACCTGCAATATGGGCCATGTCCACCATCAGTTTGGCACCTACTTCATCACATATCTGTCTAAATTTAGCAAAGTCTATAGTCCTTGTGTAGGCAGAAGCTCCGGCTACAATTAACTTGGGGCGATGTTTTTCTGCGAGACGTTTTACTTCATCAAAATCTATTGTTTCTAGTTCTTGATCGACTCCGTAACTAACGAAGTTGTAAAGTTTGGCTGAAAAATTAACAGGGCTGCCATGTGTTAAGTGACCTCCGTGATCCAATCCCATGCCCAATACTGTGTCCCCAGGATTCAAAGTTGCGAAATAAGCAGCCATGTTTGCCTGGGCGCCGCTATGTGGTTGAACGTTGACATATTCAGCTTTGAAAATGGATTTAGCTCTCTCGATAGCTAGTTGTTCTACTACGTCGACAAATTCGCAACCTCCGTAATATCGTCTTCCTGGGTAGCCTTCAGCATACTTGTTTGTGAAAATTGAGCCTTGCGCTTCCATTACGGCGGAACTGGCATAATTTTCTGAAGCTATGAGATTTATATTTGTTGACTGTCTTGTTTTTTCATTCGAAATTGCTTTGGCAATTTCAAAATCCACTTTCTCGAGGTTCATTGGAAGATTCCTTCATGATAATTTATATGTTTTAGTTACTTTGCTAGTGGTATGTTTCCCTTATCCCACTACCGATTCAACAAGTTTTATAGTTATCAATATTTAATTCTATTTTCCAAAGGTTTGATGAGCAAATGACATCTTTTCAGTTGGATCCGACACTACAAATATTGGAGAACGAGTATGATGACTGTGTATCGATTCACATTTTGGGTAATCTTGCAGGGCTAGTGGTGCTGATATAAAGTATTTTGGTCAGAGTTATTTGTTTACCATTCGGTTGACTAGGTGCTAGAGACTAGAAAAGAATCGGATCGGGTTAGCGAAGTCCGCGAGGAATTTTACGTAGTTTTATGATAAGTGGCGTTTTAGAACGATACAAAGATTTTCTCCCAGTTAATTCGAATACTCCTCTTATTTCGATTGGTGAAGGAGACACTCCACTCGTAAAGTCCTCTCATCTTGGAAACAAAATAGGTTGTAGATCTCTCTTCTTCAAACTAGAGGGTTGTAATCCAACAGGATCATTCAAAGATAGAGGGATGGTCGTTGCGGTAGCGAAAGCTATCGAAAAGGGATTTGACAGTATTGCTTGTGCTTCCACAGGTAACACAAGTGCCTCGGCTGCTGCCTATGGGGCACATTGCGGACTCAGAACCACTTTGATAGTTCCAAAAGGCAATGTAGCTAGAGGCAAATTAGCCCAGGCTGTGGCATATGGTGCACATATAGCGATGGTAGACGGTAGCTTTGACGATGCTCTGGAGATAGTGCAGGAGTTATGTGACAAGCATTCAATTGAATTGGTAAATTCAATTAATCCTAACCGTATAGAAGGACAGAAGACAGCAGCTTTTGAAATAATTGACGACCTGGGTGACGCACCAGATGCTCTATTCATTCCTGTCGGTAACGCTGGAAATATCACAGCTTATTGGAAGGGGTTCAAAGAGTTCTTTGACATAGGCAGAAGCAGCATTCTTCCAGTTTTAAACGGATATCAGGCTTTAGGCGCGGCTCCTATAGTAAATGGGGCCCCTGTTGCAGATCCTAAAACGGTTGCTTCGGCTATTAGGATAGGTAATCCCGCCAGTTGGCAAAGCGCTGTCCGAGCACGCGACGAATCAAACGGTGTTATAGCGGCTGTTTCTGATGAGGAAATACTGTCAGCATATAGATTGGTTGCCGAATATGAAGGAATATTTTGTGAGCCTGCATCGGCGGCCTCTATTGCAGGACTTCTCAAGCAGGTGGAGGATGGAGCAGACTACTCTGAAAAGATCATTGTCTGTGTTTTAACAGGAAATGGACTCAAGGATCCAGACGTTGCGAATGAAATTGTTCCAGCATCATTAGGAGAGTATAAGGCTGAACTCGGGTCTGTCGAGCAGGCTTTAACCAAATCATGAAGTGTTCTGGATTCCAGCAGGATCCGGCAAATAACTTACCTTTGCAGTCGATTATATCGGCAGTAAAAAATATGTTGATCGCTGTAGGAGAGAACCCTGAAAGAGAGGGCTTGAAGAATACCCCTAAGAGAGTTGGAGAATTTTATTTAGATTTTTTTTCTGGATTAAATGAGGATCCCATATTTGAGCTTAAGACTGATTTTGATGAGGACCACTACGAACCAGTTATAATCACAAACATCGAATTCTTCTCTATTTGTGAACATCATTTGCTTCCTTTCGTCGGTTATGCTCATTTGGGCTACATACCCAATGGCAAGGTTGTAGGGGTAAGTAAGCTTGTCAGGGTTCTTGATATTTTTTCCAGAAGACCTCAGATTCAAGAGAGGCTTGCTGACCAAGTGGTCGACACTATACATAAAGAGCTTGGGTCGAATGCGACTTATCTATTTCTCTCAGCTGAGCATATGTGTATGACCTTGAGAGGGGTAAGAAAATCGGGCAGCCATATTGTCACTTCAACTGAAAGAGGAGATAAGGTTGGTTTAGAGTTAATCAAATCTGGGATTTCAATAGACGCGTTGAAAGGATCCGAATGACTGAATTTTTTGGACAGGAACATCAACAAACTGTAAAGACATGGGAAACTATCCTCACGAAGTGCTCGATGGACACGATTTTTATAACACCTGTGTGGCAATCCACATGGTGGAAAAGATTTTCCCCAGGTGGAGATTTGTTTATTGAGGTAGTTAGTGATGGTGACTTGGATCTGGGGGTTATACCACTGCAGATCACCCAAGGAGTAGCAAGCTTTATTGGTGATTCTGATTTATACGATTATATGGATTTTCCGGTTGTTTCAGGTAAGGAAGATTTATTTTTTTCGAAAGCCCTAGAAAAGATTAACACTCTGGATTGGCACACTCTTAAATTAGAATCAATTTTTGAAGATTCTCCAACTCTAGAATTTATACCTGACGTCGCTAGGAAACTAGGTATGGAAATTGAAATTAATGAGTCTGATAAAACTCCGCTTGTTTCATTGCCCGTCACTTGGGAAGATTACCTACTCCAGCTACGTAAAAAAGATAGGCATGAGTTACGCCGGAAGTTTCGTCGACTCAACGCGAACGGTGATAATAATCAAGTCGAAGTCAGTGTGAATGCTGAAAATGTTGACTCCGTTATGGAAGAGTTTTTTGATCTTATGGCTCTGAGTGGGGAGAATAAAAGTATTTTTCTTGACGCAGGCAATAGGGGGTTTTTCAAGGACATAGCCACTGCTCTCTCCCTTCAAGGCCAATTTAGATTATTTTTTTTGGAAATAGAGGGAACTAAAGTGGCGACATGTATATGCTTCGATTATGGTGATAAATTCCTTCTTTACAACAGTGGATATGACCCCGAGTTTTCGACTTTAAGTGTAGGCTTACTGAATAAAGCAAACACAATTGCGACTGCTATAGAACTCTCTAAGAAGCAGTATAATTTCCTTAAAGGCACGGAAAGATATAAGTATCATCTGGGTGCTCAAGAGACCTCTGTATTTGACATAAATATTGGTAAGTGAATTCCCCTATTTGGTACAATGTTAGGTGGCATAATTTGCAATGTTTCAGATCAGTCAGGAATAATCTTCACTTATATAGACTGTAGGTGGCTGTAAAAGGATCCTATGCGTTTAGCTCTAATTAGCTTTCATGGTTGCCCGGTAGCCCGTTTGGGTGAGAAAGATACAGGTGGCATGAATGTTTACGTTTTGAATCTTGCTAATGAATTAGGCAACTTGGGTCATCAGGTAGACGTTTTTACGAGATACCATGATGCTAAGGATCCCCAGATTGTAGAGTTGGGATCAAACGTAAGAGTGATCCATTTGAGTGGAGGACCATTATCAGAGACAAAGGAAGACTTGTCTCTCCATACTTCCAGTTTTGCAGCCGATTTGCACGAGTTCATATCTAGGGAATCAATTAACTATGATCTTGTTCACAGTCATTACTGGTTGTCAGGGAAAATAGCTTCTGAAATTTCTCGAATTTGCAGGATTCCACACGTATCTACTTTTCATACTCTAGCCAAAACAAAGTTAAGGGCGCGGGCTGGTGAGAAAGAGACCTTCTACAGGGCTAATGTAGAGACAGAAATAATGCGGTCTGCTAACACCGTATTAGTACTGACAGATAAAGAAAGGGAAGACATTAGAGAACTTTACAATGTTCCCTCAGAAAGGATTACAGTTATACCCGCGGGAGTTGATACAGGTCGATTTAATGCTGAAGACAAGGTAACTTCTCGCAAACGTCTTCACATTCCCGACAAAGAAACCATTCTTTTTGTAGGGCGTATTGAACCTATCAAAGGCCTCGATATACTTATTGATGCTTTAAAGACCCTATCAAATTCCAGAGACCTGCAACTAATAATTGTTGGAGGCAACCTGTCAGGGGACAAGGAGCTAATTGCCTTACGAAAACAGGCCGAACATCTTGGAATATCAGAGATGATCGATTTTAGAGGTTCTGTCGAACAATCAGAACTTAAATACTATTACTCAGCTGCAGATGTGTTTGTGCTCCCGTCTCATTATGAGAGCTTTGGGTTGGTAGCATTGGAAGCAATGGCTTGTGGGACCCCAGTCGTAGCTTCTCGTGTAGGGGGTATCCCATCTTTTTTGGATGATGGTGATACAGGTTACTTGATCCCTTGGAGATGCCCGGAACCATTCGCAGACAAGATAGAAATTCTTCTTGAAAATCCAGATCTAAGGGCATATATGGGAAAATCAGCTGGACTGAAGGCTTATCAGATGAACTGGTCTGGTATTGCGAGTAGAATGGCCACTTTATATGGTACTGTCATTGAAGAATATGACTTAAGACAAGCCGTCTGATTTGGTTCCTTGCAATTTAAGCTAACTGTTATGTGATGTGAGTTCATACCACTCGGTTTCAGATACCAATTGGAAACCAAGGCTGCTATAGAGTTTCCTAGCTGGAATATTTTCAGAATCAACCTCTAGTTCGATCGCGCCAACATTTTTTCCTATCAGGTGGTACATTCCTGCGGTCACAACTGCTCTGCCAAGTCTCTGTCCTCTGAACTCTGGGGCCACTCCAGTCATTGAAACCCAACCAGTTGACTCAGACCCATTGGAGGCAAATAGAGTCCAGTTGTATCCAGCCAATTTGTTATTTTGTCTAATTACCAAAATACCTTCTTCTCCACTTCTTTCCATGGAGATTCTCTTTGAAATTTCTTCTTCAGTATTTGGGGAAAATCCCCAATGTTTTCCAAAGGCTTCGTTTTGGAGCTTGGTAAATTCTGATAATTCGATTTTTGGGTCCAGGGGAGCGATAGAGAATTCTTCTGGCAGACTATATTCAGGGAAGTTTAATTTGTCAGGAGTATCGCATCTCAAATTCATGTATTCTTTGACTTTGACCCATCCATGACGATCGAGAGTGCTGCCCCATTCAGGATCAGATTTAGCAATTTGAACATGCATAAATTTTAGATTTCGAGTCTCTTGGTATATGCGCGCAAGTTGTTCAAAGTTGGTAGTGATTGCTCTTCGCTTAGCGTGTGGTTTTATTGTTTGTATCGCAACAATTCTGTCGATGGACGGCTCACAGATGAAATGCATGAATCCATTGATGGATTTATCATCTGTTTCATCCATTGAGATAAAACAATCGTTAGTCGGGTTGCCCTTTGGCATAGAGTGCCAGTCTCTGAATAGGGATTCACTGACTTCCTTCTCCGTTCCCATTGATTCGGAAGCTTCATTCAAATATTTGACAACTTTAGCTGTGTCATCCCAGTTAAACTGTCTTATTGACTTAGCGTGGTACAAATATTGCCTCATAAACACTTTTCGAATTGGAAAAACATAAATATATCAAAGTTAATTTATTGATGTTCCGATTCGCTATATTTGAAGAATTAACCTTCTCGCATTTGTTAGTAAATTCAGTTTTATTATTTATAAAAATCAAATCTCTTAAAGACCTTACTGTGATTCATACGGCACGATGATATCCCAATATTTAATTTCCAGCCAAAATGAAGCTATTTGTTACAGGCTGTACTAAGCTTGACTATGTGGATAACTATATTGAAACTCTTCAGCCTGGAGAGAATAATTCAGTTATATTTGTTTTAACATTTCATGGGAAAAACACAGAAAGATTTTGTTACAACATAGACAAGTTTAAGACCTCCCTTATTCGGGAGTAGAGGTACCGAAAATGGAAAATAATAACTCTTTCCCGGTCCCAGGAAGAGCCTTAGTAATAACCCCACATCCCGATGATTCTGAATTAGGCTGTGGAGGCACGGTAGCGAAATGGATAAAACAAGGTACTGAAGTTGTTTATGTGCTTTGTACTAACGGAGACAAGGGCTCTTCTGATCCTGATATGACTTCTCATAAACTGGCGGAGTTAAGGAAAATAGAGCAACATAAAGCGGCAGAAATTTTGGGTGTCGCGGAAGTGGTAAGGCTTGATTATGAAGATGGCTCACTAGAAGATACACCGTTATTCAGAGGTCAAATAGTGGAAGCGATTAGAAGATTTAGACCTGATGTAGCACTTTTCACAGACCCTTTAAGAACGGAATTTTATCTACACAGGGATCATAGAATTGCAGGAACTGTTACCCTCGATGCTCTCTTCCCATATGCCCGAGATCGGCTTCATTATCCCGATCACGAATCCGAAGGGTTACTACCACATAAAACCCCTGATGCCTTAATGTGGGGGAGCGAGTCTCCCGATACCTTCATCAATATAACTGGGTCGATTGATAAGAAAATAGAAGCACTGGTTGCCCATAAGACACAGATTCCGAGCTGTGAAGAAAGTGATGAATTGGCCAACTTAGTTAAGGTCACCGCTGCTAGGGTTGGTAGCCGGTGTGATTATAAATATGCGGAAGGCTTTCGGAGAATCTCATTTAGCCTATGAACTTTCCCTTATTTGACCTGCATAATCATCTTCTTCCACTAATTGATGATGGTCCTAATAGTATGGATGAGACAATTAAGATTGTTGAATTGTCTGAAATGCAAGGTGTCCGAACCATAATAGCTACTCCGCACAAAAAGGACGTAAATGAGCTGCATTCAATTGAATTTGTCAGAGACCTTCTCAAAAAAGTAAATCAAATTTGTAAATCGAGAGGTTATTCGATTAGTTTGAAATTGGGAATGGAGAACCATTTGGATTCAAGGTTGCTAGATGATATCAAAGCTGGCAAGGCTTTACCGATGGGAGATAGTAAATATATTTTGCTGGAGATGCCCTATGATAGAAAATCAAATTTAGTTGAGGATGTTTTGGGTCAAATCCAGAAAATCGGATTGATTCCTATAATAGCTCATCCTGAAAGAATGGAATTGTTCCAGTACGATCCAGGTCTATTGTTTAATCTGGTAGACGAAGGGATGTTAACCCAGATAACTGCGAGCAGCGTATATGGAAAATTTGGCGACGAGGTTCAAAGATTTACGGAGCAGATTTTGCGTTGTAATTTGGGGCATATACTCGCCTCGGACGCACATATGTCTACAGGTCCCAGGCCTCCGGATCTATTGAAAGGGTATTTTGAGGTTTCTAAAATAGTTGGGAGAGATGCTGCAAAGGATATGGTAAGTACACTTCCAGGGGCTATATTAGAGAATAACGCGCTGGATATAAAACCACCAATATTGATAAAAGATTGATTTGCAAAAAAGCGCTATCTGAGATGTCTACGAACAATATCCCAAACCTTTTCACTTATAGATTCGCTTGTTTGATTTGCATTAATTACTGTCCAAAGATTCTGGTCATTCCCAGAAATTTTTAGATATCCATCTCTAACTTTCTTGTGAAAGTCGATATTTTCTAGTTCCCACCTGTCTAAAGTACCTTTTTGTTTCCTTTGGAAAGAGTCTTCGGGATTAATATCCAGTAGAAATGCAATGTCTGGATTAAGATCATCAGTTGCCAACATATTTACATAATCAATATGTTGGATATCTATACCTCGTCCGAATCCCTGATATGCAAGAGTAGAGTAGGTGTATCTATCCAGGACTACGACATGATCATTGGCCAAAGCGGGAATTATTTTATTTTTGACAAGGGCTCTTCGTGAAGCCGAAAGAAGAAATAATTCTGAATAGCCGTCGAGATCACTGCTAGTCTGAAGCCATTCTCTTATTTTTTCACCGGTTTCAGTATCACCTGGCTCTCTGAGGTGGAGACAATTTATTCCTTCTCTATCGAGCTGACGTGTAAGGAGATGGGATTGTGTGCTCTTTCCGCTGCCCTCTACTCCCTCAAAAACTATAAAGAGACCTCTGTTGCCTACAGATTTAGTCATGCTTCGGAAATTACAACTCGCCGACGAGGTTCACTTCCAACACTAGATGACTCAAGCCCAAATTGGGTGGCGACTTGATGTTGGAGTCTACGGATGTGGGAATTCTGGGGCCTTAATTCAATATCTGATTCCCCTTTACCAACTCTGAGGGCGGCTTTCTCTGCCTCAAGGACAGCCAAGGAACGGTCCGCATCAGAGACTGATCTTCCCTCGCTTTCTCTAACTATGGCCCTAACGAATTGTTCAATCTGATTAACTGTATTTCTGCGAAGAACAAAAACAGGTTTCCCCATCCTTTCTGCTGTTTTTAACGCTTGTGTGCCTCTTCGATGATAATTTTTTGTCGTGACAACAAGATCAGCGATTTTCATGTCCCCCACCAGCGTTAATGGGGCATTTAGAGTTTTTATAATTTGATCTATTCTGCCTCTGTTTACCCCGTATGGGAGAACACTGGTAATCTTGACGGATTCAGAAAAGAATTTAGCCGGGGATTCCTGATGGCCATTTCCGTTGCTATTGTCAGAAGTGCTGAGAGTCTTCATATTATTCGTTTCAACCGACTTTTGGCTTACAATAGCTCCTTCTTCATTTAGGGACCTTACTTCGGATGAGATTGATTGCTTTCGAAGCATCCTATCTACAGTACTTGCGACGTCATCGTGCACATTGACTATGTCCCACCCTTGTATCTCGACGAGAATGTCAAAAGTAGGTGGTGCATTTCGCTCTAATACAGTTTTCTGCGACCGACGTCTTCGAGCCTCTATATCTCCGAGGGTGACAGTATGGATTCCTCCCACTAGGTCAGATAATGTGGGGTTCATAATAAGATTCTCTAATTGGTTCCCATGTGCTGTTGCAACAAGCTGCACTCCTCGTTCAGCAATAGTTCTCGCTGCATTCGCTTCTCTTTCCGTACCGATTTCATCGATGACTATAACTTCCGGCATGTGGTTTTCAACCGCCTCAATCATTACGCCATGTTGTTCGGTAGGGGAGGGGACTTGCATTCGTCTTGCTCTTCCAATTGCCCTATGAGGAATATCTCCATCTCCAGCTATTTCATTGGATGTATCAACGACTATAACCCTTTTCCCAGCATCATCTGCCAAAACTCTTGCGACTTCTCTCAACATCGTGGTTTTTCCGACACCCGGTTTTCCTAGTAGGAGAACACTTTTTCCTGATGTAACCAAATCTTCTATAATCCGGATGGTTCCATATACGGCTCTCCCCACTCTGAAGGTAATACCTACAACCTTTCCACTGCGGTTCCTTATTGCAGAAATTCGGTGAAGAGTTCGCTCTATGCCAGCTCGATTGTCTAATCCGAACATACCCACTTTAGCGACAGAGAAATCTAGGTCTGATTGATCTACTTCTGCGATGTCAATGAGTTCATTGATACCAAGGAAGCGGGCTTCAGGAGGACGGCCGAGGTCGAGCACCACCTCTAGTAGCTCTTCGAGGTTCGCATGAGCCAGAAGCTTATTTCTGATTCGGTCAGGAATAACCTCTATCAATAGCTGTAAGTCGGTATCTTTTTCCTGAGTAAATATGGGACTGTTACCTACTTCCACAGTAACTTCTTTTGCCCCTCCCTATACTATGAACTTGATAATCTACAGAACAATTCGTGTAGACGTGTATCGTTGGTCAATTCTGGATGGAAGGATGTTGCCATCAGTTTGCCTTGCTTTACTGCTACAGGTTTACCGTCTTCCACCTCAGCTATTATTTCAACTTCAGGACCTACATTAGTAACGACTGGGGCACGGATAAAAATTGCGTGAATTGGATCTCCTTCGATCGATGATACCTGTATGTCAGTTTCGAAACTGTCAACTTGCCTGCCGAAGGCATTGCGGGAAACCTCTATATTCATGAGTCCGAGAGGTTCTGGGCGCCTGTCCAGTAACTTTCTAGCAATAACAATCATTCCTGCGCAGGTACCCCAAACAGCCATACCTTCACTTGACCTACGTTTGATGGCGTCTCTAAACCCATATATGTCCATTAACTGGACAATAGTCGTGCTTTCCCCTCCCGGTATGATCAATCCATCAAGACCCTCGAGCTGGTCAGGTAGCCTAACCTCTGACCAGTCAATTGAAATCGCGTCAAGCATTTTGCCGTGTTCTAGAAAATCGCCTTGGATAGCCAAGACTCCAATCTTCGGCAAACTACCAGCCTCTTGTTGCTAGCTGTTCAGACTCGGGCATGGTGCGAATATCTAGTCCAGGCATTGCATCTCCTAGTCCTTTTGAAACCTCCGCTAGCATGTGGGGATCGTTGAAATGTGTGGTGGCTTTCACAATGGCATCGGCCATTATGTCAGGACGTTCAGACTTAAATATTCCTGAGCCAACGAATACTCCATCAACACCTATCTGCATCATCAAGGCAGCATCCGCAGGTGTTGAAATTCCTCCTGCAGCAAAGTTTACGACTGGAAGCTCGCCACTTTCATGTATGCCTTTTACTAATTCGTAAGGCGCCTTTAAATCCCTTGCAGTAGCCATTAACTCATCCGCTTCCATGCTTTTAATGTGATTTATTTGGCCGAGTACTTTCCTAGCATGTCTTACTGCTTCAACGATGTTTCCGGAACCGGCCTCTCCTTTAGTCCTTATCATCGCGGCCCCTTCACCTATTCTCCGTAGGGCTTCTCCGAGGTCTCTGGCTCCACATACAAAAGGAACTTTAAAGTCATCTTTACTTATATGGTTGTTTTCGTCTGCAGGGGTTAACACCTCTGACTCGTCAACGTAGTCAACTCCTAATGCTTCAAGTACCTGGGCCTCTACAAAATGTCCTATTCGTGCCTTGGCCATGACGGGTATCGTGACTGCCTCAATGATCTCGGCAATCATTTTAGGGTCTGACATTCTCGCGACACCACCCATCTTTCTTATGTCAGAGGGCACTCTCTCCAATGCCATTACGGCCACTGCTCCCGCGTCTTCCGCGATTTTTGCTTGGTCGGGAGTGACAACGTCCATAATGACCCCCCCTTTTAGCATCTGTGCTAAGCCGGACTTTACTGTCCATGTACCTGTATCTGGTTTAGTTTCTATAGCCATGTGGTTCCTCCGCATCAGAATTTATCTGGGAATGTACTTTCGAAATTATACCTGTTTATATGTCAGTCCCTCAATCAAGGACAGCTTTGGGCAAATATTAGGTGAGTCTGTTAATGAAATCCTTTTGCTGCAACGTACCTTGCCATGTCGATGGTTCTCAAACTATATCCCCATTCATTATCGTACCAGCCAACAACTTTCACCATGTTGGTTCCCAGAGTGATGGTTGAAAGGCCATCAATAACGCAACTGAATTTATTCTTTCTATAGTCGGAGCTTACTAGAGGTTCAAGAGTAAAGTCTAAAATTCCATTGAGACTCCCCTCTGATGCATTTATATATGCTTGGTTAATGACGTCTGGGGTTATGCTGGATTCAAGTGTAGCGACTACGTCAGTTACAGAAACGGTTGCAGTGGGGACCCTGAAAGCCATTCCATGAACTTTACCCTCAAGGGCTGGAATGACCTGCCCAACTGCCTTAGCAGCTCCGGTAGTAGTCGGGATTATATTGGTACCTGCCGCTCTTGCTCTTCTCATATCCTTATGTCGTTTGTCTAAAACTTGCTGATCGTTTGTATAGGAATGAATCGTGGTCATCATACCGCTGATAATGCCGAATTGATCTTCAAGGACTTTCATTAGAGGTGCAACACAGTTGGTGGTACAAGATGCGTTAGAGAGTATGGAATGAGATACGGGATCATAATCTGACTCGTTGACCCCCATCACCACGGTAACATCCTCTCCTTTGGCTGGTGCTGAAATTATTACCTTTTTTGCACCAGCATCAATATGTTGCCTGGCCTTTTCGGCATCTGTAAATTTCCCAGTGCACTCCAATACTATGTCCACGTCCAATCTGTCCCATGGAATATCTATAGGGTTTGGGCTTGACACACAGTTGATTTCCATCTCATCAACCACAAATTTATCGCTAAAAGAGGAGACGGTTCCGTCATATACTCCGTAGGTACTGTCGTACTTGAACATATGGGCATTGGTTTCTGGATCTGCAAAACTATTTACCGCAACTACCTCCAAATCTGGGTAATTACCGTCAGCAATTCCTCGCAGGATGAGTCTACCTATTCTTCCAAATCCATTAATTCCTAGACGCGTCTTGCTACTTGTCATTATTTTTGTCTACTTTCCTTTTAGTTCCTTTGATAAAAACATTGGAGGTTCAACCTAAGTATTTCTTGTAAATGTCTATGCCGGCATATATTGCTTCACTTCCGAGTTCTTCTTCAATTCTGAGCAACTGATTGTACTTTGCAGTTCTTTCACCTCTTGCAGGTGCCCCGGTTTTGATTTGCCCGACATTCGTACCCACAGAGAGGTCTGCTATCACGGAATCCTCAGTTTCTCCTGATCTGTGACTCATCACCATCCCCCATCCGGCTGATCTAGCAATTTCGATGGCCGTCAGTGTCTCACTTAGTGTTCCTATTTGATTCGGCTTTACAAGTACAGCGTTACCACACTTTTGTTTTACACCTTTAGAAATGCGTCTCGGATTCGTTGTTAATAAGTCGTCTCCAACTAGTTGTACAGAGGAACCTATAGAGGCAGTCATTTCCCGCCAATCATCCCATTCGTCCTCTGAAAGACCATCCTCTATGCTGACAATGGGATATTGATTTACCCAACCTTTGTATATATTAGATAATTCTTTTCCTGTGACGGTCCTGTTTTCACGTTGAAGTGAGTAATTGGAAGTTTCCTCGTCGAAGAGTTCCGCAGCGGCTGTATCCAATGCTATAAAAAATTGTTTACCAGGTTCGTAGTTTGCTTTCTCTATTGCGTCCATTATTAAATCTATAGCGGCTTGGTTTGAGGGAAGAGAAGGTGCAAATCCACCTTCGTCTCCAACAGTTGTTTGCATTCGGTTTTTTTTCAATATGTCCAGCAGTGAGTAGTAGACTTCGCAACCAGCTCTCATTGCTTCAGTAAAACTTTCAAATCCTGCGGGCACCACCATGAATTCTTGAACGTCGGTCGAATTTTCTGCGTGCCGCCCTCCATTAATGATGTTCAACATAGGAACTGGGAGAATATATTTTCCCGTGTTATTGATGTGTTGATAAAGAGGAGTTTTACTACTCAAAGCCGCAGCTTTGGCAGTGGCAAGGGATACTGCGAGAGTGGAGTTGGCACCTACATTACTTTTATTTTCTGTACCGTCAATTTCCACAATTTTTTTATCTATTTCTTCTTGACTCGAGGCATCCATCCCTTTAACTGCTGGAAATATCAAGGAATTTATGTTTTCAACAGCTGAAAGCACGCCCTTACCTCCAAACCGGGTTGGGTCTCCGTCTCTAAGTTCATGGGCTTCATATATTCCCGTACTTGCTCCAGATGGGGCAGCTGATCTACCAACTGATCCATCTGACAATCTTACGTCAGCTTCGACCGTTGGGTTACCTCTTGAATCCAAAATTTCCCTGGCCCTTATCTCTTGTATGTATGTCATCGATTCTCACATTTATTTAGTCTTTTGTTAGCTAGTAGTAATGCTGTTTCCACTGCCTGTGATGGAGTGTTACACAAATGTAGGGAATTATCCTCACTACCTTCTCTATTAAAACTCCAAGTGTTCAGGCCAACAACTGGGATTTCATCTGATAGAGCATGACCGATCTCTGAAAGTGTGCCATAGGCGCCTCCAATTGCTATGACGGCGAGGCCCGATCTCACTACTATTAAATTTCGGGCATGTCCTAGGCCTGTACATATTGGGGTATCTATCCAGGGGTTAGCTTCATCTGTATTGACTCCAGGTAAAATTCCGATTGTACTTCCACCTGCATTACTAGCACCTTTGCACACCGCTTCCATAACACCTCCCATACCTCCGCAAACCACGGTTGCACCTGATTCTGCAAGTAGTTTTCCGACTTCCTCTGCTAGTGAGTAATTCTTGTGCGACGCGTTGCTTTCACCGATGATTGATATGAGCAATTTTAACCAGAACTTTGGAAATTAAATCGGACGAGATTATAAGATTGTAAATATTGCAAAACTGAGTACACCGACGAATCAAAGGCTTGGTATTTCAGTCGATTATATACAGGGTGTAAATATATGGAAACCATACTAATCACTGGAGCTTCTTCAGGTATCGGCAGACTCTCAGCGATTCATCTTGCAGAAAAAGGTCATCAGGTAGTTATAGCTGCTAGAAACATGGATCGATTAGAAGAGACGGTGCATCAGGTGCCTAGCGTGGCTCACAACATTCATCCCTATATGATGGACGTGAGTGATTCTAATAGCGTCAATAACACGGCGAATCTGATATTAGAAGACTGGGGCCATATTGATGTTCTTGTGAACAACGCTGGCTATGGATTGAGAGGACCCTTGGAATTATTGGAGGCACGAGAAATTCAGGAACAGTTTCAGACAAACGTTTTTGGGTTGATGGAATTAACAAGGTTATTTATTCCGGAAATGAGAAAACGCTGTAGAGGTAAAATCATCAATATCAGTTCAGTTGTAGGTAGAATGCCCCTCCCATTTAATGGGGCTTATTCAGCCAGTAAATTTGCTCTCGAGGGGTTGTCTGAGAACCTGCGATTAGAGCTTGCCCCTTTCGGTATATCCGTATCAATAATAGAACCAGGTTATTTTGATACTGCCTTTGTTACCAACCAAACAAAAGGTATTCATTCGGAGGAGACTGGATCTCCTTATAAGTCTTATCAGGATAAGTATCTACATCGGCAAAATACTTTTGGCCGGCCGGCCAAAGCAAACAAAGTTGCCGTTACTATTGGTAACGTGATTGCATCGAAATCCCCCAAATTGAGATATTTGGTCGGGGTCGATGCCCATTACGCAATGTTTTTAAAAGCTATTATCCCGGACCGGTTATTCAACTATATTCTTGGGAAAATATTGATGTAGGAGAATATAAGGACGATATTTCCAGCGTCCTTATATTCTCCTAAGACTACTCAGCCTGAGCCATAACATCTATTAGTTCTTGAACAGCTTCTGCGGATCGTTTCAATTCACTATGCTCTTCTTCGTTAAGTTTAAGCTCCACAATTTCCTCGGCTCCACCAGATCCTAGTTTCACGGGAACGCCTACATATAAATTGTTTATTCCGTAATGGCCTTGCAGATACGCTGTACATGGGAGTATTTCTTTCTTATCAAAAAGTATTGCTTCCACCATCTGTACAATTGACGCGGAGGGCGCATAGTATGCGCTACCGGTTTTGAGCAAGTTGACTATTTCTGCACCTCCATCACGTGCTCTTTGTACTATCTCTTCGAGTCTTTCAGGCTCAATTAATTGGCTAACTGGAGTTCCTGCTACGTTGGTACTCTCTACCACTGGCACCATAGTGTCCCCGTGCCCACCTAGGACGTAAGCAGAGACAGAATCCACAGACACGTTAAGTTCTTGTGCAAGAAAAGTTCTATAACGGGCGGTGTCCAATATTCCTGCCATGCCGACAACCCTTTCAGAAGGGAACCCACTGACTTTGAGTGCCTGCTGCGCCATTGCGTCCAGAGGATTAGTAACGATGACGTGGACGCTTTCGGGAGAATACTTAGAGGTTTCCGAGACGACGCTCGATACAATTTTCTGATTGGTTAGAAGTAAATCGTCCCTACTCATTCCTGGTTTTCTTGCTATCCCTGATGTTACTACCACGACATCCGAGTCGGCAGTTTCTTCGTATGTGTTAGTCCCCAATATTTGAGCATCGGAACCTAGAATTGGGCCTGATTCAAGCATGTCGAGAGCTTTTCCCTGAGGCAATCCATCTACTATGTCAACTAACACAACATCTGCATAGCCGCGATCAAAAATTCTTTGGGCTGCTGTCGCTCCCACATTCCCAGCACCAACGATTGTTACCTTGCTTCTCATATTTCCCCTTTCCTTGGATAAACTTATTATTGAAACGTATGTTATTCAATAACTATTAATAACATACACTAGCGGATAGGGAAGAGTGAATACTAGAAATGCATGATTACTGATTAGAGCTGCTAGGACAGAACAATTAGTACATCACCCTTTACAACAGTTGCACCTTCTGTGACCTGCAGTTTCTGGACGGTGCCCGTGGCGGGGGAAGGTAGAGTATTTTCCATTTTCATCGCTTCAAGAATTGCGACAGGTTCTCCAACTTTAACTTCGTCCCCTTCCTCAACTAAATACCTCAACAAAATTCCGGGCATGGGGGACACAAGAGATTCTCCATTGTTTATAACTGAATCTTTAGAATTGGGCTCCTTAAAATCTGGTGCAATTTTCTCCTGGTTAATCCCTTCCGGCTGATTAACCATAGGCACTGTTTGATTAGGAGGCACATCTGCTGGATCAATCTCAACTTTGAAATATTCATTTTCTACAAAAACATTAAAAGTTTTTGTCAATTGACTTTTTGGAGGGTATTGATCTCTAGGTTGGGGAATTATGGCTACAGGTTCAGAATCAAATCCGGGTTTCATTTCTTCAGGCATCTGGTCGAGTCCGTGTTTGATCCTGAGGAATTTTAAACCAGTGGTTGGGTAGAGGGCATATATTAATACATCATCTATATTATCTGTGATGTCAGCAATCTCCGACTTTGCTTTCTCCATTTCAGGGTCTAATAGGTTTGCGGGGCGCTCATGAATAACTGGGCTCCCTTTCTTATAATCTTTCAGAACCGTTTTAGCTATTTCTGGATCAATAACTGAAGGAGGCCTACCATACATTCCGTAAACATATTCTTTGACCTGTCCAGAAATCATCTCGTACTTTCCGAATAGTACGTTGCTAACGGACTGAGAGCCGATCATTTGGCTCATTGGAGTTACTAATGGCGGATATCCAAGGTCTTTTCTTGTCTTGGGGATTTCTTCCAAAACTTCATCCAATTTGTCTATGGCGTCTGCTTCCCTAAGCTGTGACAGTAAATTGCTAGCCATCCCACCGGGTATCTGGTGGCTTAGGACCTTTGCATCTATAACAGCTGCCTTTGGGCTTTCCAAATGGTGTCGGTACTTCGGAAGGATCGATTCGAGTTGATCTCCCAATTGAAGAAGTTGTTCTAAGTCCAGCTTAGGGTCATATGGAGTGCCGCTGAGGGTGACAACCAGAGGTTCGATTGCAGGTTGAGAGGTACGCAAGGCTAGGGGAGCAAGAGATGTATCAACCACATCTATACCAGCTTCTATAGCCTTTAATACACTCATTGACGCCATTCCGCTCGTATAGTGTGAGTGTAACTGAAGCGGTACGGAGATTTTGCTTTTGAGGCCCTTTACAAGATTATAGGCATCGTATGGCGCTAGTAGTCCTGCCATGTCTTTGATGCATATACTGTCGGCTCCCATGGATTCAAACAACTCAGCTTTGGAAAGATAGTAGTCCAAGCTGTAGATAGGGCCACCCATTTTTCCGGATTCAGTGACTGAGTAGCAAAGGGTCATCTGAAGATGTTTTCCAGTGTTCTTAACAGACTCAGCAGCTTTGCTGAGATTCCATTCGTCATTCAAAGCATCAAACACCCTGAAAACGTCAATGCCATTTTCTGATGATCTCTCCACGAACTCTTGGACCACATCGTCAGCGTAAGTTCTGTAACCGACTAAAGATTGGCCTCTTAGAAGCATGGAAAGTGGTGTGTTGGGCATCAACTCTTTGAATTTTCTGAGGCGATCCCAGGGATCTTCGCCAAGAAAACGAGTTGCCGTGTCAAAAGTGGCTCCTCCCCATACTTCCATGGAATGAAAGCCTATTTGGTCCATCGCAGCGGCCATTGGCTCCATATCTTCCATTCTTAGTCGGGTGGCAAGCAAGCTTTGATGTCCGTCTCTGAAAGTAGTGTCTGTTATTTTTATGGGGCTTTGAGTCATTTCATGATCCAGTTAAAAGTTATATGTTGATGTCCTGTTCCAGCCCATCGACTTTCTTGTGTATGCCAGAGGTAAAGACCCCTTTAGGGATACTTTCCAAGGGGGGAGAGAAAGAGAAGTTTTAAATTGTGGTTTGGTTTCGTCGCCCAGGTATGCATTTACGGCAGCGACTATGGCGGCGATTTGAGCTTGTGTTGGCTTGCGATCTGAGCTTCGTGTAGACGGTGGTGTTCTTGAATGTCTCAAAGAGGTATGCTCCCGTGCTTTTTGGGGGGTAGAGTTTCTCTTTTGTTTTCTAACATCTGTAGAGCTCTTATTATTTTTCTCCTAGTTTTGGAAGGCTCTATAACGTCATCGATGTATCCTCTACTAGCAGCGATATAGGGATTCATGAGGCTATTCTCATATTCATTGACCAATTCTTTTCGTTTTTCCTCAGCATCTTCGGAATCCCTGAGAATGGACCTGTGGATGATGTTAACTGCACCTTCTGCACCCATTACTGCTACTTGCCCCGTTGGCCATGAGTAATTCACGTCACCCCGCAGACTTTTGCTACTCATTACGATGTATGCGCCTCCGTATGCTTTACGGGTGAGAACGCTTATCTTCGGCACGGTAGCTTCCGCATAAGCAAATATTAATTTTGCACCGTGTCTTATTATTCCGCCATGTTCTTGGGATGTACCAGGTAGGAATCCTGGCACATCTATAAAGGTTATGATTGGTATGTTAAAAGCGTCACAAAATCTGACAAAGCGTGCGGCTTTTACGGAAGCATCTATATCCAAAACTCCGGCAAATTGATTCGGCTGCTGAGCCACTATTCCAACAGTGTTTCCATCCATTCTTGAAAACCCTACAAGAACGTTTCCTGCAAAATTCTGATGAACTTGCATAAAGTTTTTTGAGTCCACCACGGCTTCAATTACATCTAGCATGTTGTAAGGGTGGTTGGAGTTATCTGGAATAATGGTATTAAGTGACTCATCATCCCTTTCAGGATCGTCTGTGGAGACCATGGGAAGGGGGTTTTCCATGTTGTTTTGAGGTAGGAAACTAAGAAGTTCCCTTACTCGTAAGATGCAATTGTTTTCATTGTCATCCAGAAAATGGGCAACTCCACTTTTCGCTGTATGAGCTTCCGCTCCTCCGAGTTGTTCGTGAGAGACTTCTTCACCAGTAACCGACTTTATGACATCAGGGCCAGTTATATACATCTGGCCTACGCCTTTTACCATAAATATGAAATCTGTTAGGGCAGGGGAGTAGGTTGCGCCACCAGCCGCAGGACCGAGCATGACTGATATTTGGGGAATGACCCCTGAAGCTAGTACGTTTCGGTTGAATATTTCGCCGTACCCCGCGAGGCTGTCAATTCCTTCCTGGATTCGTGCTCCCCCTGAGTCGATAAGACCTACGATGGGTGCCCCGTTTTCCATGGCCATATCCATGACTTTACATATCTTATTGGCAACTACTTCAGAGAGGGAGCCCCCAAAAACCGTGAAATCTTGAGAGTATACGAATGTAAGTCTTCCGTTTACCTTACCGTACCCGGTGACAACAGCGTCACCAAGGTATTGTTGCTTGTCGAGACCGAAATTCGTGGAGCGATGGATTACAAAAGGATCAAGCTCTTCAAAGGACCCTGGGTCAAGGAGAAGATCTAAGCGTTCTCTTGCCGTAAGCTTTCCGCGGCTGTGTTGTGCTTCAATCCTTCGAGTCCCTCCTCCTTGAAGGCTTTTTTCTCGGAGTTGCAACAGTTCATCTCTTTTCTGTTCAGTTGGTCCTTGAGATGTCATTAAAATTCTCCAAAATTTTGCGTCACATCCCATCAAAAATATCAGATAATAGGGAAGTGTTACAAGGAATCTATATCCCATGTGGCATGAGTTTAAAGAAGTCGTTAAGTATGTGTGACAGGGAGAATCTATTTTGTTGTGGGGTGATAAAACCTATGTCATGGGTATATTGAATACAACTCCGGACTCTTTTTCTGGTGATGGCACAGGATTAGATGTACGTCACGCGGTGGAAAAAGGTATTGAATTTGTAAAAGAGGGGGCGGATATTCTTGACGTCGGAGGTATGTCTACGAGGCCGTCGTCTATGTACGGAACTGTCGATGTGGTATCTGAGGAAGAGGAAATATGTAGGATACTTCCTGTTGTAAGGTTGCTAGTATCCGAAGTTGATGTGCCCATTAGTATCGATACTTACAGATCATCGGTAGCTACTGTAGCTCTCTCAGAAGGGGCGACAATCGTTAATGATATATGGGGATTAAAGAAGGATCCTTCTATGTCTTCTCTCGTCGCAGAATCTGGTGCATATATTGTACTGATGCACAACACAGGTGATCCTAGGTATGAAGACGTTGTATCTGACGTGATATCCGACCTAGAGGGTACTGTTGCAAAGGCGATTAAGTGTGGAGTAGATCCTACTAAGATCATTATTGACCCAGGAATAGGATTTGCAAAGAATTCCGAGCAGAACCTGGAGATCATTAGGCGGCTAGGTGAATTTAAACGATTGGGTTACCCGATTCTAATTGGAACCTCCAGAAAATCTACTATCGGGACAGTTTTAGACCTTCCTGTAGATCAGAGACTTGAGGGGACCGCAGCAACTGTAGCCTTGTCGATAGCAAATGGAGCTGATGTTATACGTGTTCATGATGTTAAAGAAATGTCACGGGTTGCTACTATGACGGATGCGGTTGTGAGAGGTTGGAGTCACTAACTGTCATGGGTCTAAATGGAGATGTATATATTGGTCTGGGTTCTAACATTGGAGACCCTGTTAAAAATTTGAAATCGGCTATCTCAGCTATTGCAGAAATATCAGATTTTCTGGTTCCTTCGAGCGTTTACGTGTCCTCGGCTGCTGGATTTACAAGTCAGCCCAATTTTTTTAATGCGGCCTGCAAAATTGGCACTACTTTAAGTCCATTCGAGTTGTTGCATTCTCTTTTATTGATTGAAAATCAGTTGGGGCGAAGCAGGGCATTTGTAAATTCCCCTCGTCTAATAGACTTAGATATTCTTCTATGGGGTGATCTGAGACTAGAAGCACCACATCTTAGAATTCCTCATCCACGTCTTCACGAACGTGGCTTTGCTCTTGCTCCTTTACTGGAAATTGACTCTTCGTTGGTACATCCATATTCCCATATTGAATTGAGGGATTTTTATGAACGGCTACCAGCGGCTGAAAAACCTTTGGCGCTAATAGTATGAGAGTTGTCGACTATCCCTACGCGCCTCCCGAGTCGGGACTAAGAAAATTTGGGATTCCATCCTTTACAGGGAAAAAGAGACCGCACGTGTCGCATATTAGTCGTCCATTAACTATTTCTGCTGCACCTTCTTCATCGGATTCAATTCTTAGATCTCCCTTACAGTCGGGGCAAGCCAATATTTCTAAAATTTCCTTATTCATCGCCTTATAACCATCCGGTTTCATTCACTTCATTATCCAACAGTAACTTCATACATAGACCGCAGCACGCTTGAAAGTAGATAAACTATTAAACCTAAAACGATAACCAGGTTATAACCAGCTAGTAGTCGCAATATGTTTCGCTTAGGGTTTCTGGGAAAATTTTGGATTGATCTGTAATTCCATGCTGTGTGCCTTTTGGCCCTTATTAGATAAAACATGACAGTGACCAGTGATAGCTTAATTCCAAGTACTATTAGATAGTTCACCCCTAATGTTCCCGGAGTTAGTCGCTCAAATGTCATCACAGCCCCAGTTGCTAGCAAGACGAACAGACATGTGTCTACTAATGTTCGGAACTCTGCGGATACATTTTTGTTGATTCTAGAGTCACTGACACCATTTTTTTTCACAGCGGGTCTCAGTACTACAAGCCAGAATATGCCTCCCCCAAGCCAGGCGGAAGCAGATACAAAATGTGCCCATCTCACCGCTATATGAAACCACGATGCCAAGTCCAAATTAAGGTTTCTCAATCTTTAGTAGAGTATCTATAATTTTCCTCAATTGTTCTGCTTTTATTTCTCCCTGCCAACTCTTGTATATGTTTCTTTCTGAGTCAATGAATACTGTGGTTGGGAATCCAGTTACACCATAGTCAACCGCTATGGAACCGTCATTGTCAGGGCCCACAGCGTAGCTTATAGCTGACTCCGTTACAAAATCACTTCCATCAGACACAGAATCTAGCCCAATCAGTTGAATACCGACTATGTCCACTTTATCTCTGTATAGTCGATAAACCGAATCTATGTCTGGCATTTCTTTGACACAGGGCGGACATGAAGGGAACCAAAAGTTTAGGATCAGTGGTTTCTTAGAGTTGTCGTCGAGGTTAAATGTAGTCCCTTCTTTGTAAAATTTGGTTTCGTATGTGGTGATTGAAAAATAGGGAGCTTTTGGATTTACAAGTTGAGACTGGCAAGCAACACAGAGAAAAAAAAGAGTGGTTGCAAGTAGCAAACCATATGTATGGAAGTAATTAAAAATACGCATCATTGAATAAGTATTAGGCCCCGTGGTTAGAGCGTATTTGATTGGGAGTGTTCGGATATTAATAATTTACCCTTATTAAGTAGGATTTCTCTTTTTTCACCCGTAACCCCTCTTTCTGTTAGGTAGGTTTCTAAAGCTTCTAAGGGTTCTATTTTTTCGGAAAAATTCTTTCCCAAACGATTTCTTGACTCGCTTATCAAGTTTTTTCTAATAGTTGCGACAAGGTGACTTTCTTCTAGAGAAGTTCTTATTAATCTTTCATCGATCTCTTGGTATTTTGACGCTGGTGTGTCGATCAAAACCTGAACTATGGCTTCGCGTACATCGTAATTAGTAATTTCATTAATAACGGTTTGTGTAGGGTTTGAGTCGCTATCGGTTATGGTTGATTTTATAGTTAAGAACTTTCTGGCGTTAACCTCTACGAATTTATATGACTGTTCTCTTTTGCCGGGTGATTCACTTGGATCTAAATCTATTACACAGAATCCCTTTGTGTCTTTTTCCTCTCCAAAATCAATCCTTTGTAGACTTCCAGGATACACAACGCGAGGGGTAATATTTAGTTCCTGATGTCTGTGTATGTGTCCTAACGCTACGTAGTCAAATTGTGGCAGTGCTATGGAGCTTTTCAGAAGTAAGTAATCTTTTCCCAACATCATTGATATCTCTGAACTGGTTTTGGCGGAATCTACAGAGAGGTGGCCTGCTAAAACGGCCGGTATCGATGGGTCCAAGGCTTCTGCATTACTCTGAATTGCCTGGGTCAGAAGAGTTTCTATCGATTCATTTAATTTGGAGGGGTCGTTTTCCCCGATTCCCAATGATGACATGAATTGTCCCTTTCTTATCCAGGGAACTGACACGATCTGTAGAGGTCCGCTTCGCGTTTCTACCAAGTGTGTTTTAAGGGTATCTCCAGTGTGAACATTTCCCACCCCCAAGGTTGGAAATATATCGAGCGCAGTGGCCGGACCAGGAATATTAGGAGCATCGTGATTGCCAGCTAAAAGAAACACCTGGATATCATTAGTGGCTAGTCGTGATATACGGGCAGCAAATTCTCTTTGATGTGTCTGGCTAGGGTTGCGACTTTTGTACGCGTCACCACAGAATAGAACTATGTCAGCCTGATGAGAAATAGAATAGTCGACAACTTCATCCAAGGTGTTCAAAAAATCTTGGAGCCGACTTGATGTTTTCGTTACTGGATCGGGACGACCATAATTTTCGACCCCAATATGTACATCGGCTGTGTGTACGATTAGCATCTACTCGTATTCTCCTCAGTCGCCAATCAATAGACTAGAAATCTCCCCTGCCAAGTTTGCAATCGAGACTCTCTTTTGATTCATAGAGTCTCGTTCTCTGATTGTGACACAATCATCATCTAATGAATCAAAGTCAACGGTCACACATAACGGGGTACCAATCTCATCCTGTCTTCGGTATCTGCGTCCAATACTTTGAGCATCGTCAAATTGGACATTTCCTCCAATTAGGCGGCTTTTTCGAATATTGTCGTAAACCGACTTAGCGAGTGGAACAAGTTTTTCATTTCGGCTCAAGGGCAAAACGGCGACTTTTATCGGTGCAATGGAGGGATCCAATTTAAGTAGTACTCTGGTTTCTGTTTTACCGGATGCTGCAGTTGTCTCTTCTTCAGTATAGGCATCGACCAAAAGGGTCATAACAGCTCTATCCACTCCGAGCGAAGGCTCTATGACGTAGGGTATTACATGTTGGCCAGAGGCTTCATCAAAATATGTCAATTTTTCTCCGCTCATTGTCATATGAGCTTTAAGATCAAAATCTGTTCTATTGGCTATCCCTTGGATTTCTCCCCATCCCCACGGGAATTTATACTCAATATCGTATGTTGCTTTAGCGTAATGTGAGAGTTCTTCATCTTCATGTTTTCTTAATCTGAGATTTTCAGGTGTAACCCCAATATCGGTATACCAGTTCATGCAATCCTGCATCCATTGTTCATGAACTGGTTCATCTTCTCCCGGCATGACGAAGTATTCAATCTCCATCATTTCAAATTCTCTTGTTCTGAAGATAAAATTTCCGGTGGTTATCTCATTCCGAAATGACTTGCCTATTTGGGCCACACCAAAGGGTAATTTCTTCCTTGTAGAAGTGAGAATATTGCTAAAATTTACGAAAATCCCCTGAGCTGTTTCGGGTCTGAAATAGACTATCGCGGCTTCTTCTTCAACTGGCCCCATGTGGGTCTTGAACATCATGTGAAAAAGCCTTGGATCTGATAATTCTCCACCACATTCGGGGCATGTTACTGAGTCAATATGATCTTCTCTGAACCTTTTGTTGCATTGCAAACATTCAACTAAAGGATCTGTGAAGTTTTCTAGGTGGCCACTGGCTCGCCAGGCGTCAGGATGCATGAGTATGGCAGCGTCTAGGCCGACAACGTCATCTCGTTCCCAGACCATGGCTTTCCACCACGAGTCTTTCACGTTCCTTTTAAGTTCTGCTCCAAGAGGACCATAATCCCAGGTACTTGCCAAGCCACCATAAATCTCACTGCTCTGAAAAATAAAGCCCCTCCTTTTACAGAGAGATGTCAGTTTTTCTATATCAATGGCAGAGGTGCTGTCGGACATATTGGACTCCGTGTAAGTGGCTGAGATACAAAAATTGTATCAGATTCCTAGCTATATACAGGCTTGATATTATCTTCTACTAGAGGTTGTGTTGAGAGGGTTTTAAAGTAGAATCAACGACGGCATTTTGAGTAGGTATGAACATACAAAAGGGAGTATGAATTATGAAAATTATTTTAGCGGGGATTGAGTATGTAGGTACAACGACGTTGGCTAATCTGCTCTCGGACTGGAAAAAAGAGACTATGGGGGATCCATTTTATATGGATCTCATACACGACCATTCCAAACTTCCGCATACGTCAGGACATCCTGATGACACAACGCTTGAAGAGCAGGAGCAGGTTTTAGCTCTCTCTCCAAAGCTAAAAGAGATGTACCACCGATATGGAATGTATTATCACATTCACCATTATGCTCAGGAGGATGATCTCACTGTAGGGTTCCATATAGAGGAATCAATTTATGCTCGACGTTACTTCCACTATGGACTACCTGGTGATCAATTTGATAGGGAAAAAGTGTTTGACCAAGTTGAGAATCGGATAAAGCAAATCACTTCCGATCCGATAATTATTGTTCATATGACAGCTGCCCCCGAAATAATTTCAGAGCGAATGAAAGAGCTATCAAATCATCCGGCACATTCGAATAGCCCTTTGACTCAGGCTGATATTCCCGAAGTTCTTTCTGAATACGAAAGATTGGTTGAGAAATCTTCAATCGGACCTGTTATTAAAGTTGACACATCAAATGAAAATCCAAATCAAACATTAAATAGAGTTACCTCATTACTTGAGCAATATTTCACGGAGAGTGACAGGGATAGAATAGCTGCTTTTAAAGTCTGAAAAATCGGTGGACACTTATGGAAATTAGAAGGCAATCAAATTCATATTTGATTGCCTTCGCATGTCAGTGACGATAATTATCTTTCGTTGACGTTTCCCCAGGAATCCCAATAAGTTACTTCCTCTACCGCCTGTCTTTTTGGCTGTGACCATTTACCCTTATCTGGATAACCTAGTGGTATCAGAGCCATCGTGGTGGCATCATCAGGTATACCGAGTAGATTCTTTACATCTTCTTCATGACCCGCATACAGTGTAGTCAGAGTGGACCCAATGCCATATGCCCTTGCAGCCAGCATTAAATTTTGAACTGCACCATAAATTGAGGAACCTGTTCTAGGATTCCTCGAATCACTCGTATTACGAAGCGTCCCAATAATCCAGATAGGTGCGTCTTGTATGTGATTCGCCAGATATTCAGCGCTCAAATAATTCCTCGGGCCTAAAGTGTCTGAAGAATCGGATCGATCCATTATTGCCTGACGACGTTTTCCATAAGCGAGATGCCAACCTTCTCGATACCATTCAGATATCTGATTTTTCTTCTCCTGATCCTTTAATATTATCCAGTTCCATCCTTGGCTATTTCCGCCCGAAGGAGCTCTGATAGCGGCATCTAAAAGTTCCCAAATTATCTCGTTCGGGATCTCTTTTTTGGAAAGATATCTCCGTGCTGGAGTCGAGTGCAGTGCCTCAAAGACATTAAGTGAGGCAATAGTTTGATCAACCATATGTATAGTCCTCTATAAGTTATGTGGGTTTAATCGGGTTTTCAGAGAGATAATCTTGGCTTTACCTTTGTGCAGAATAGTCGTAATGATTCCTCTACTATAGATTCTGGTAGGTCTTCGCCCGCATTGAATTCCGCTGCGATACTGTCTAGGCCAAGTTCTTCAATCATTCTACTTAGTTGATCTGCAACTTTCTCTGGGTCTCCAACCGCAACTTTTTCCCCCTGAATAGTTTCCCAGCGAATTTCTGCAAGCCGACTACTCCTCTCAGATCTTTCCGTTCCTGAATCCGCGGTTTCTTTTCCCACGGATGACCCAAGTTGTGAGCCTAATCGATGAAATTGCTTCATGAAACTGGTTTCAGAATTGTCTAACGCTTTTTTTGTGGACTCTGCCACATGAACTGGTACCCGTAATGACACGCTTCCATTGCTATGTCCATTTCTGGCTAATGCTTCACGATAAGTTTTTACCTGAGCTGATACATCGGCAAGAGTTAGGCCTCTAACTCCAACGAAAATGGGCATGCCCATTTCACCTAGTAGAGGAAACGTTTCGGAGGTTGTGGCAGCCACTCTCATCGGGGGATGCGGCTTTTGAAATGGCTTCGGCGTAAGGCAAACATCTTCATATTGGTGAAATTTGCCGGAATATGAAAACCTATCTTTCGTGAAGGCCTCCTGAATTATTTCGAGAGATTCAAAGAATCTTTCTCTGCTCTCTCCGTAAGAAATGTTGTAACCCTCGTATGCTCCAGGCAACCCACTCCTACCGATTCCGAATTGAAATCTTCCTTCACTTAGATGGTCCAGAGTAGCCACTTCCTCCGCTATTCTGAGGGGATTACCAAGTGGGAGTACCTGTACGGCAGTACCAATATTGATCCTCTCTGTTTTACCAGAAATGGCGGCAGCTACTATTAGTGGGGCGGACAAAACGGATCTTGAAGGATTGAAGTGGCTTTCGGCTAACCAAACCGTATCCAGACCAAGCTTTTCTGCTATATCTATGTGATTAAATGCTTCCTGAAAGTCGGCATTTTGACTGCGACCCTCTCTTGCATGGAATTCCATAAAGGAACCGAATTCCATAATTCCCCCTTAGTTACTTTGTCGTGTAGTGCAAGAGAATAGGTTGCGTGCTCATTGACGTCAAGATCACAAGGCAAATTTGATCAAAGTCAGAGGTTCAACCGACAAGGGAATGGGCATTACTTTACAAAGTTGGGACAGGGCTGTTAATTCAGTGACTCTCCACTTTTAGTGCTAAAATTTTCCCTTACGATGCCTGTATTAGACTAAGTACCAAATAGAAATATCAGCAGGAGTATGAGGGGATGCCAAGACTAGAAGCGTTGAGCGAGGCACAGAGGAAAATGTTGTTGAATTGGCCTTGCCCAGACAACGACGACACCCCTTGGACTACTATGGGGAAGCCACTTTCAGAATCTAAAGTGGCGATGGTGACGACTTCCGGGATTCACCTAAGAAAGGATGCTCCTTTCAGGAGTTTGAAGGGTGGGGATACGTCGTATCGAATTATTCCCCGAGATTCTGACCCAGCCGATATTATTCAAAGTCATACTAGCATTGGATTCGATAGAACCACCTCGTACAGGGATATCAACATAACTTTTCCTGTGGATCGACTGGAAGAATTGGTTCAGAGTGGTTACATAGGAGAATTGTCTGATAATTATTATTCTTATATGGGCGCGATTAACGATGTGACGGGTCTCATCGAAGACTCTGGGCCCGAAGTTGCGACTAAATTATTAGCCGAGGATGTTGATGTAGTTTTACTTGTGCCTACTTGACCAGCCTGCTCAAACGCCGTGAGCGTGCTTGCTAGGGTTTATGAGGACATGGGGCTCGTAACAACTGGGCTTGTTTTAATTGAGGAGCATGCAAAGAGGGTTAAGCCTCCTCGCATGCTGTCAGTTCCTTTTAATTTTGGGAATACTTTAGGAAGGCCGAATGATCCCGAATTCCAGCACGAGATTTTAAAGACAACTTTCGACTTATTGGATAGACATGAAGGGCCAGTACTGGAGAGTTTTTCCTCCAATATTGCGCCTGAATTGTTTTCTCAAGGGTCTGGGGTACCCAGACAGCGCTCCGCTGTAGTTACTGATCCTGGTCAAGAGCTTGGCCTAAGGAGACCTTTTTATGAGCGATGGGTTCAACAAAATGGTGGGAGAACGGCCGTTGGTCTGAGTACGATTTCTCAAACAGACTTCAAATTGGTGATCAAATTCCTAGAGGATTTTATAGAAGATGAGGAGTTCGATACTCCTATTCGTCCAAATCAATTTAGTGTCGCCCACTTTATCAGGTATTGCGTGGATGACCTTAAGGCATATTACTTTGAGTCGAAAATGTCTGAAGACCCAGAATTGTCCATCACTCAATTGCATGAGTGGCTTTGGGCTGAGACAGCATTGGGATCTTTAATTATGAGATTAGCCGAGAGAATGAGATCCGATGACAATAACGAGGTAAAAGCGGTAGCCTTTGGCATAGCTAGATAGTGTGTAAGCTTGCCGACAGCCGGTTGCCCAAACGTTCTCCATCTATTGGCTAGTTAAAAGAGCAAAAACTCCATGTTTAATTGTTAAACATGGAGTTTTTGATAGGTGGCTAAATTCTTGCGAATTTTTGTAATCCTTTTGTGGTTCCTACCTCTGATATGTAGATATCTCCCTGGGTGTCTATCCAGATACCGTGCGGGAAACCTCTAAAGTTTCCAGCGTCTTCGCCTCGGCTTCCCCAGCGTCCAACAACCTCTCCTTCCAAGGTAGTTATTAAAACAGAACCTACTCCCTCCGCAATGTGCATCATTTCGTCGTCGTCTATAACAGCGTCATTAGGACCTCTAACATCTAGCCACTGATTTATAAAATTGCCATCAGCATCAAAAATTTGGCATCGATTATTTTCTCGATCCATAATGTAAACGTTGTTGTTTGAATCCACAGTTACATCATGAGGTAGATTAAATTCTCCTGGTCCCGTTCCGGGATTTCCAGTTGCATTTGGGTTGTCTTCCTTCTTATACAGATTCCAGGCTTCCTGGTTAAATACTGGTTCCCCTTCTCCCCATGAGCATATGAGGTCACCATTATTGGTAAATTTGTGAACTCTGTTTTGCCAGTATCCGTCTGAGACAAATATTTCACCGCTAGCTGACTGAACGGCGCGTGTAGGGGACCTGAAAGGCTCTCCCTGTGGTCCGAGTTCGTCCTTAACACCTATTGACATCAACAATTCTCCGTCAGAGTTAAAGCGTGTCACGGTGTGATTCCCCGAGTCGGCATGGAATATTTCGTCCTCAGGACTAATCCATAATCCATGAGGTGTAGCAAAGTATTCTTCACCCCATTGGGTTAGGAAGGTCCCATCTTTGTCAAAGACAAGAATGACTCCAGCATTTGGGTTGTCTCCTTCAGTCGTGTATAGCCCTGCATAGGATGTACGAACAGCGACGTAAACATTTCCATTTGACGTGGTTGCTATATCGGATGCAACTCCGTCAATAGGCCACTGACCCCAGCCTTCGACAAGTTCGTATTGATAGTCACCGGTTCCAAATGTGTTTGCCATATGTATATCTCCATTTATATTGTGCATTCATTTCAGTTATAGAATAACGCCTTCGTCTTGCAGTGATGAGATGTCGTCCCATGAATAATCTAGACGTTCAATCAATATTTCCTCAGTATTTTCCCCTAGGGAAGGGGCCATTTTTTGTGTGTCTACTGGTGTTTTATCAAACGTTAGAGGTAGCTGGTGCCACATCGACTCGCCAATTACTGGGTGATCGAAAGGAACTAAGTATTTGTTTTCTATAACCTGAGGATCATTGGGTAGATCCAATGTTGCTTGGACCCTCTCCCAAATGAGGTCTGAGTTTCTAAGAATAGTTTCCCATTCAGCAAAGGTCTTTTCTTCAAAAATTGCATCAAGGGTCGCTATCACAATGTGTTTGTTGTCCTGGCGTGCATCAGATGTAGAAAAGTTCAAGTCTGACTTCAATTCAGGTCTGTCCAACACGTCACAAAAAATGGGCCAGTATCGTTCTCCTTGGCTCATGGAAAAAGCTATCCACTTCGCATCTTTTGTTTTATAGGTGTTCCATAACGGATTATTCATGTTGCTTCTGTGTTGTCTTTTAAGTTCTTTTCCTTCAAGGAGTCCTATTCCATCCCTCATCATTCCCAGCCACATCATGCTGCCAAGATGGGAAGTTTCTACTTTCTGCCCCATATTGGTTCGCTCTTTATATACAAGGCCGGCCAGTATCCCATGGCTGAGCATAATACCTGCAATTTGATCGGCGACACCATGTAGGTTATAAGGCGTTTCATCTTCGGGTCCGCCCCACCAGAGTGATCCTGACCTGGCTTCCCCTGTTAAAGCAAAGGCTGGCTTATTGGAATCATTTCCGCTGGGGCCATATCCTGTTGCGGACCCATATATAAGCTGAGGGTTGATCTCCTTAAGTTTTTCCCATCCAAGTCCTAGTCTTTCCGCTACCCCTTGTCTAAAGTTCTGTACGAATACGTCTGATTGTTTTACGAGATCCTGGACAATCTCTTTTCCCTTCTCATGTTTTAGGTTGATAGCCATTCCCAATTTTTGACGGTTTAAAACCTCAAAATAATTTGATGACAGTCCTTCGTATGCATCACTTCCCACTCCACTAACTTGCCCAAACTGTCTTCCATGATCCCCGTCAAGGGATTCTATTTTTATAACTTCCGCGCCCAGGTCTGCGAGCATCATCGTTGAAACCGGGCCGAACTGCCACATGGTCCAGTCGAGAACTTTAATTCCGCTCAGAGGTCCCTGCTGATTTTTTTGCATGGTCAAATATTCCTTCTATATACCGGTGAATAAACTCCGGAAATAGATCCCCATAAAGTCAGGGCCTAACTCTTTCGGAAATGCGTATATTATGAAATCGATTAAAAAGGAATACTATAAAGGGTGTCATCCAGTGAGATCATTCAATCTCGGCATTACCTTTTCAGCGAGAAGTCTCATAGAGGTTTCGTAATTTTCGCTATCCTCTGAATGATCAAACGTGAGCCAGAGCAGATGTCCAAACCCTCCAACTGCTGAGTATAGGTTGCGGATTTTCTCCGTTACGGTGTCTGGTGACCCAACTATCCATAAATTGTCCAGCATATACTCAATGGTGACATCTTCGTTAGGCATAGATTCGTCATGTTTCATATATTCAACGAAAGGATAAGCTCCGAAAGAAAACAGTGGATGTAGATATTCTCTCCAGGCCCTTCCAAGCATGCCATTTAAAGCGCCTTCTCTAGCTTCTTCATCAGTTTCGGCCACCCATATGTCTCTTACAATTCTCCATTCACTTCTGGAAGGTGGGGTTCTGCCCTTAGATTTAGCCCCCTCCTCAACAGCATCCCAGTGACTTGCAACGTATACCTCGTTTAGGCCCAAGCTCATGGGGATATAACCTCTTTCCCCAACAAGTTTTAGGGTGTCGGAGCCGGGGCTTGCTCCAGCAACTCCTATTGGCGGGTGAGGTTTCTGGAACGGGGTTATATGCGTCCTCAGGTTGGCGAATGCATAGTCTTCTGGGTCTGGTATATTGACCTGCCAAAATTTGCCTTCATATTTAAATGGACCATCCACGTGCTCCCATAGGTTCAGGATGATATCCAGAGACTCTCTGGTTCGCTCCCTATGCTCACCATTTTCCATATCTATCCCGAATAATTCATGGTCAGATTGTAGGCCTCCCGAACCTATTCCAAACATATATCGTCCTTGGGCTAGATGATCTAGATAGGCGACTCTCGATGCCAACTCTACTGGATGATGAAAGGGAAGTAGATGGGCACCAGTTCCAAGCTTTATGTTTTTGGTCTGCATTAATGCTTGCGCGATAAGGATGTCCGGGGATGGTACTGGTTCCCAAGGCGCAGTAAAGTGTTCCCCTATCCATGCTTCCTCAAGCGCATAATTATCTGCAAGCTTGAGGCAATGAAGGTCCCAGTTTTGGGCGTCTATCGGGGCCCTCTCAGGGGGATGTGACGGCATCAGAAAAAGTCCTAGTTTCATATTACTCCACCTCACTCGTGATGTTTTTGCATGTCGTCACGCTTTTCAAAGTTGAACCTTGTTGGGATTAATTTTTTAAAAGGTTTCTTGCGATTACCATTCGTTGTATTTCGGATGTACCTTCATATATCTCTGTTACTCGGGCATCTCTAAAATATCTCTCGACAGGTATTGGGGAAAAATATCCAGCTCCGCCATGGATTTGCAAAGCAGTGTGGGCTGCCTTCATTGCCGTTGTCGATGCAAAAAGTTTCGCCATGGAGGCTTCGGTATGGTAGGAAAGCCCTGCATCCTTTAGGGACGCAGAATGCATTACCAGCTGGCGAGCCGCTTCCGTATCAGTTGCAATATCAGCGATCATATTTTGTATAGCCTGCTTGTCTGACAGGGGCCCGCCAAATGCTGATCTATTTTTCGCATAATCAACTGCGGCCTCCAGCGATGCTTGGGCTATTCCCACGCTTTGAGCTGCTATTGAAATTCTGCTGGCATTTAGTACTTCCATTGTCTGTCTAAAGCCAAGATTATCTTCATTGATCAGATTGGTGGACGGCACGTGGCAGTTATTGAAAACTACTTCACCAACGGTTGACGCCCTGATTCCCATTTTTCCCTGAAGTTTGTTAACGGTTTTTCCATCAGAGTCACCGTCGACGATGATGGCATCAATTCCCTTGTATCCTAGGTTTCTATCGTGCGTTGCCAAGGTTACAATCACGCCTGCATCTGGTGAGTTACTTATATATGTTTTGGTTCCGTTTAGGACCAGGTGGCCATTGGCTGGAACAGCAGTAGTTTGAATTGCGGCAGCGTCGCTTCCTGCTCCTGGCTCTGTCAGTGCAAAGGCGCCTATTTTCTTTCCGGAAACAAGATCGGGTACATATTTGTTTTTTTGGGACTCGTTGCCATAGTGACTTATGAAATGTGTACAGAGAGTTAAGTGAACTATGTAAATTAGGGAAGTTGCAGCGCACCCTCGAGCTATTTCCTCGGAGACTATGGCAACTTGTTTGGTGGTACCGCCAGCACCACCATATTCTTCGTTTACCATCAGCCCTAAAAGTCCTAAGTCAGCGATATCTCTAAAATTGTCATGAGGAAATTCTTCTAACTCATCGTGTTTGGCGGCTCTAGGTGCGAGAACCTGATCTGAAAATTCTCTTACAGTGTTCCTAAGTAATAGTTCTTCTTCGGACAGAAGACTCGTAGTCATACTTTCTCCACTCCCTTCCAAAATGTTTGTGAATCAGAAGTCTGTGTGCACCGTATTACATGTTTCCGAGCAGATGAATCTCACCTTTCAGGTCTATAGTTGTCCCTTGACGTTAAACTTATCCCAAGCAATTTGACGCACCCTCATAAGTATGGCCAATAGTACGCATATTTCTTTTGCAATGCCACTCAGTTAAATGGGTAATATTGCATTACACTGGGAATCACGTAATTGCCCGTATAGAAATCACTATATAGCTTTTGACTTCCTTAAAATGGAATAATAAGCCTGATATACAAGTATTTTTTGTTGATTTGATGGAGGATATTTCACATGGTTAGGGTTGGATCTGACGAAAGATCATTTACAGTAGATTCCAATTGGGAAAAATTACCATCTGGTTGGGAAGCGCCTATGGCGGCGGTGGCGGTGGATTCGAGAGATAGGGTTTATGGTTTTAACAGAGGCCCCAATAAGGTGATCATTTTTGACAAGGAAGGCAATTACTTGGATCACTGGGAGGATTCTGATTTTATATTTCCTCATGCTATATACGCAGATCATGCAGACAACATATGGATAGTTGACAGAGATGCTGGGCAGGTTCTGAAATACACGCCAGAGGGTGAACTGTTGCTGTCCATTGGTGAAAAGGGTTACCGATCCGATACTGGTGCCGATAACTCAGTGTTCACTTCCGACGGTTTCAAAGATGTAACTCATGCTGGGGAACCATTCAATTTGCCCGCCGGGGTGGCAGTAGCACCATCAGGAGACGTGTTTGTCGCCGATGGATATGCTAATTGTCGAGTACATCGGTTTGATTCCCAGGGGAACCATATTTTGTCGTGGGGAGAGCCTGGCAATGGAGAGGGACAGTTTATGTTGCCGCATGGCGTTTCTATAGCTTCTGATGGAACGGTCTTAGTATCAGACAGGGAAAACGATAGGATACAAGCCTTTGATCAAACAGGAAATTTTTTGTCTGAATGGGCTACAGATCTTATTGGTCCAGCTTTGGTATGGCAGGATTCAGTTGGGCAAGGATTTGTTCCTGAACATAATGGGGGTAATTTTAGTGTTTTGTCGTCTGAAGGGGGTCGAATCGCTCGTTGGGGGGGCGAACAATATATTTCTTGCCATGGAGCTGCAGGGGATTCTGAAGGCGGGATCTACTTTGTCCAACCGGTTACAGGCCTGATCGGTCGCCATATAGTGAAATATATTCCTGAGTAGATCGTTTAAGTATAGTTGCTTCTCAGGTTTTACGACCAAATTGAATATGGCATGTAAGCCTTTTAGATGCCAAGAAAATCTTCACTCAATGATTGGCATCGTTTTGGAGGCCGTTCGATGAAATATTTGATTAGAGATTCGACTATTATTACGGGAAATTTAAACCGATTGATTCTGTATAAATCAGCGATGCTCACACAGAACGGAATTATTCAAGATATCGGTGAAACTGGCTTGCTTGAGGAAAAATATCCTTCTGCAACTAGAATCGAAGGGGCAGGGAAAGTGATTTTCCCCGGCCTGATCAATTGCCATACACATCTTTTGGCCACAGCTGATAAAGGGATTTTAGAAGATTTTGGCTTTCCCACAACTTTAAAATTTCCAACAACAGGTCGCGGGTTGCTGGATCAAGATGAACGTAATGTGTTTGCGAGGCTAGCCTGTATAGAGGCAATTAAAAGCGGCACTACGACCTTGCTCGAGATATCAGATGATATTTCAGAATATGCTCAAACTTTGGATTCGACAGGCTTGCGCGTTTTTCTCGGCGAGAACATGAATGATATCGATGATTCAAAGTTGCAAGAAGGGTTATATGAATATTCATCTCATAAGCGTGACATGGCCATAGGGAAAGCAACCGACTTAATCAATGACTGGCATGGGAAATCAAACGGCAGAGTCAAGGGTTTTGTTGCTCCTCATGCTCCAGAGACCGTTTCCCCAGAGCTTTTGAGGGCTTCAAGAGATTTGGCAGAGAAATATGAACTCGGATATACGATTCATTTATCTCAGAGTTACAAGGAGATTGAAACTATTAAACGTATAAGAGGAGTTTTGCCAACTCATTACCTTTTTGCAAACGAATTTCTTAGTAATCGTCTGGTTGCTGCTCACTGCAGGTACGTGAATAGCTCTGAAATAGCGTTGCTGGGCCAAAAAAACGCTGGTATATCTCATAATTCAGCTATAGGGGCCCGCAGAGGGGCTGCGGCACCTGTGGCTGAGCTATTATCGTCTGGGTGTTCACTTGGTATGGGGTCCGACAACATGGCGGAAGATATGGTGGAGGTGATGAGAGCCGCTCTTTTTCATGAAAGGGTTCGGAGAAATGACGAAATGAATCCTCAACCTGAGGATGTACTGGAGTGGGGGACGATGGGAGGCGCGAGAACACTAGGAATCGCTGATGAATTGGGATCACTTGAAATAGGGAAGAAGGCCGATCTATTTATGATGGATTTCAGAAAAGCTCATCTGATACCAAGTCTCCGAATTGTTTCATCGTTTATTCATAATGGGATTTCTTCAGATGTAACAGATGTCATGGTTGATGGGGAATGGGTTATGCAAAATTCTTCCATTGAAAACATCGATGAAACTAAGGTCATTGAACAGGCTGAAGAAATAGGACACCGAGTTTGGAACCAGTTGGTTAAAGAACACCCCAACGTGCCATTCCCAATTAATTTACCACCTGGACCGTTATAACCTAGGACAGGATCAATAGTCGTTTTATTGGAAGATCAAATGACCATATTAAATGATGTGCAATCGCAACTAAATCATACCCCCGTTGCAAGAATCGAAAGACCTTCTTCTCCAACAGAAGTTAGAGCATTGTTGAATGCGGCGAGGTCTGCTGGAGAATCAATTTGTCCCGCAGGAGCGCTTCATTCCATGGGTGGTCAGCAGTTTCTTACTAATGGTGTTTCACTAAGTTCTGAAAACTTGAATGCCATAGGACCATTGGATGAGAAATCTAAAATAGTCACAGTTCAATCTGGCGCCAGATGGCCCGAATTAGTTCGCTGGTTGGGTAGTGAGCAGTACAGAAGCTCTCGACCTTTATCTATCATTCAGAAGCAAACTGGCGCTGATGATCTAAGCTTGGGTGGGGCGTTGTCTTCGAATATTCACAGTCGAGTACTTGGTCGAAAGCCAATCGTTGAAGATATAGAGTCTTTTTACATTACCACTTCAGATGGGGCTAGGCTGAAGTGTAGTAGGGGAGAGAACATTGATCTGTTCCAATGTGCCATTGGTGGATATGGCCTCTTTGGGTTTGTTGATTCTATAAATCTTAAATTGACGAAAAGACAACTACTCAGGAGAAAGGTCACAGAAAACTCCCTGGACGAGGTAATTCCTATTCTAGAAGATTATGCCGAGCAAGGTGCCAGCTATGGAGACTTTCAATATATGACGGACGAGACATCTCAGGACTTTTTGTCTAAGGGAATCCTTTCCGTATATATTCCAACTTGCAAGGAATCCGAATGTCCAAAGCAGCGTAATGAATTAACCATTGATGACTGGAAGAAACTATTCGTACTAGCTCACACGAACAAAAAGACGGCCTATAACGAATATTTAAATCATTATCTGAAAACTAACGGACAGTGTTATTGGTCGGATGATCACCAGTTCAGTCCATATTTACCTGAAGCTGGTACTTTATTGAGCGAAAAATTAGGGTGGCCTATACCTCGCTCGCTTGTAATAACCGAGCTGTATGTACCCAGATCAAAATTCGTTGATTTTATGAGAAGTGCCAAAACAGTACTTGAAAAAACAGAAGCGAATCTTGTCTACGGGACCGTTAGATTAATTGAAGAGGAGAATGAGACGTTCCTCAGGTGGGCTTCACAGGATTTCGCGTGTGTAATATTCAATTTGTTGGTGGAACATTCCTCTGAGGGAAAGCGTAAGGCAGCGCAACAGTTTCAGATGTTGATTGACTGTGCATTGAATGAGGGAGGGTCCTTTTATCTGACTTATCACAGATGGGCTCGAAGAGACCAAGTAGAAACTGCTTACCCACAATTTAGGGCATTTTTGGAGAAAAAATCACGCTGGGATCCAACCAACTTATTTAACAGTGACTGGTACACGCACTATTCCGAGCTGTTTACGTAATATGGAGGGCTATTTTAAAAGACCCCCAGAGGCGTTAAAAGTAATGCCACCGGGGACCTCCATGTTTAATTTGGCTATGGACGTTTGGAGTAGGTAATTCTTCCCAAGGAATGAACACCAGGTCTTTCTATCAGGCTTTGTTGTTCTGACAGTCGGTTGTCTGAAATTATATTGTCGTGAAGTTCTTGCATTAGAGCAAAACTTTCTGTTATATGAGTAATTCGTACACTGGTTATTTGCCCTCCAACCGGTGTGCTAATGTTATATGCAAAGTTGAGGTCCACATCAGACATCCAGTCAGACATTAAGTCAATAAAAGCTTGTAACTTTCCCATCTTTGGCTGGAAGAACCGTCTCATGATGTACTTGGGATCGAACTCTTTTAAGGAATTGATGTTGGTGGCCCTAACTCTTGATAGAGACATGTTTTCCTGTCTCGATAATCCAGAAAGTTCACTTCTTTCCTTTAAGGCGGCCATATTGTTTCCGAATATGGCGTCCATAAGGGCGTCTACTTCGTTTGCATCAGGTAGCGGAACTACGGCGGTGACTTTCGTGGACTCCAGATGAGCATTGGGAGGAGAGATAGTGACGCTGACCAGTCCAGGGACCCCTAGAGACTCCATGGATTTTTGTACCCCTTCAATAACCTCTGCTTCTTTCCCTGGATTTGGTGTGCGATAAGTGTTTAGAAAGTAGGACATTATGACCTCCATATAACTGAAATTAATTGATTTGGGCCATATTACGATAAAAGGTAATAGATAGTAACCAACAATAGGATTTTGGTGAAACTATGGGATTATCGGAATGGAAATGCTATTAAAGTCTGTTAGTCTTGGACAATCCGCTGTCTTCTACGAGCTCCTTTACTGCTTCTTCCCACCTGTAGGCCATGATATGAACACCTGCAACCCCTTGAATAGATTTGAGGTCATCTATTGCCTCTTTAGAAATCTCCAAGCCAATTTGGGCTTGTTCTTTTTCAGGATAATGGTCCATGCGTTCAATAATCCGGTCAGGAATGGAAACTCCGGCAATATTATCTCTGAGCCATTTCGCCATCTTTGAGGATTTCAATGGGCCGAGACCTACCAACACAGGGGGTGGGTTTCCGTCGCTAAGTTCAACTAATTTTTCTGAGAAACGCTTCATTACTCCTATGTCAAAACAAAATTGTGTTTGGAAGAAAGATGCTCCAGCCTTCCATTTTTTGATAGTTCTGTGAGGCCTATAGCTGTGAGGAGGCGCAAATGGGTTCGCTGCAGCCCCAAGAAATAATCTCGGGTTAGGGGTGATTTTTCTCCCGCTCATGAAACTGCCAGTCTTGTCCATGTTATTTAACGCAGCCAGCATGCTTATGGAATCTAGATCGAAGACCGGTTTGGCATCGGGGTGATCCCCGGCTGTCACTCCATCTCCAGTAATACAAAAAATATTACGAATACCCAGAGAATGAGCCCCCAACACATCCCCTTGTATAGCTATTCGATTTCGATCTCTGGCCGAGATCTGCATGACAGGTTCAATATCGTTATCTAAGAGAATATATGCTGCTGCGAGGCTTGAGAAGTGAGGAATGGCACTGGTTGCATCAGTCACATTTAAAGCGTCGCAATAGGGTGATAGTTTTAAAGCTGTTTCTACTAATTCATCTTTTTCTGAAGAATCGGGTAGCGTAAGTTCTGCTGTTACTGCAAAAGAGCCGGAATCCAGGGTTCTATGAAGTTGAGAAATCATATTCATAAGTTATCAACGTGATTGATTAATCCAGGCGGAGCTGCCTTTAAGCCGACGATCCAGCGGTTTTTGAATGATTTCTATTTCATGTGAAAAAACACGCATTTTATTGGAGTTTTCCCAGGCAGTAACCCATACGCATGTCATTTTGGGGTCAAGCTCACATGAACCATCAGTTCTGACTCCTCCACAAGGTCCGTTTCGTATTTCCTTTGGACAGCCCATGGGGCAAGACATTCCCGTTTCATGGAGGATACATTGACCACACATTTGGCAGCCGAAGATAGGCTTTTTGGTTACCCATTCAAACTTAACAAATAGCAGTCTGATGACCCTGTTGTCACCGTATTTTTCAGCTATCCCACCCAAAACCTTGGAGGAGACTAGATAAAGTACTTCGAGTAGTTTGACCAATTTGACGCTCTCAGACTCTGAAAAGCAATATACTCCGATCTGTTCCAATATTCTCGCATAAAATGAATTTGTGAAATGAAGTTCTTTTATACAGAGGAAAATATGTGTAGATTTAGGGAGTATTGTTGCGAGTACCAAAAGGTTGATATGTTTTAAGATCAGTAGAGAGCGAATTTGTATCAGGATTTTTCTGATGCCCTCAATATAAATGTTGGAGGAGACGTAGTATGGCTAGCAAAACCGATTCAGTGAGCAAGGATTACACAGTAATAGGAACGAGGCCGGTTAGACATGATGGTGTCGATAAAGTGACAGGCCATGCCTTGTACGGTGCCGATTTTTCGCTGGCCGGGCAGCTATATGGAAAAGTTTTAAGAAGTCCTTACGCTCATGCGAAAATCCTTTCGATAGATTTATCAAATGTATTGAAGCATCCCGAAACTAAAGCGATAGTTACATTCGAAGATTTTGCGGATTCTCCACGCCCTGCGCGAGCTTATGCTCAGGGAGCGCCGGTAACAGAAAATATTCTTGCTAGAGATAAAGTTTTTTATAAGGGGCATCCGGTAGTTGCCATTGCTGCGACATCCCCACATGTTGCAGAGCAATTATTGGGTTTAATCGATGTTGAATATGAGGTTCTACCTGCAGTTTTTAGCCCACAGGATGCTATAAGTCCGGAGGCTCCAGTATTACACGACCACTGGGCAAATGAATCAATGCCCGAGGGTACAGAGGGAATGGGAGCCAATGTTGCCGCCCATGAGATATACCAGCAAGGAAATGTCGAAAAGGGTTTTGAAAGTTCTGCACATGTAGTTGAAAGAGAATTCAATACCAAGTCTGTGCATCAAGGTTACATAGAGCCCCAAAACGCCACCGCTTATTGGACACCCGAAGGAAGATTAACTTTGTGGTGCAGTAGCCAAGGGCACTTTTCAGTGCGTGATAATACGGCGGAAATTCTTGGGATTCCAATTTCAGATGTCAAGGTGGTTCCTATGGAAATAGGGGGTGGGTTTGGTGGAAAAATACCTCCTTACCTTGAGCCCCTAGTAGCTGTACTATCTAAGAAAAGTGGCCTACCGGTGAAGATGTATATGGATCGGACTGAGGTCATACAGGCTACAGGTCCTACGTCAGGTAGCCATGTAAAGGTAAAAATCGGAGTAAGCAGTAACGGTAATATTGAGGCCGCCACGGCCAGTTTCATATTTGAATCGGGAGCCTATCCGGGAGCGCCCTTATCCGGAGCTGCAGCCGCAGTTTTTGCGCCGTATGCTATCGATAATGTCCGTATTGATGGGTTTGATGTGGTTGATAACAAGCCTAAAACGCAGGCATACAGAGCTCCAGGTGCGCCTATCGTTGCCTTTGCTGTTGAATCGGTTTTAGATGATGTAGCTTCTGATTTGAATATGGATCCGATGGATCTGAGGATTCTTAACTCAGCACATGAAGGTCAAAGAAGAGCAGATGGTGTAATCAATTTACGTATCGGTGCTGAAGAAACTATGACAGCTGTCAAGAATCATCCACATTACAGTTCACCGCTGGGTGAAGCATCACGAGGTAAAAAAAGGGGGCGCGGTGTCGGAATGGGTTTCTGCCGGAATAATACTGGCATGGCTTGTGCGATAGCGAATGTCTTACCGGATGGAAAGGTCAGTCTCATAGAGGGGTCTGTGGACATCGGCGGAAGTAGAACGGCAATTGCGCAGCAATTTGCTGAAGTTTTGGGAATCGATGTCGGTGAAGTTCATCCATACGTTGGTGATACTGATGCCGTTGGATATACCTCTGTTACTGGTGGTAGTGGCGTAGCTTTTAAAAGTGGTTGGGCCGCTTACACTGCCGCCATGGACGTGAAAACTCAAATGATCGAACGTGCAGCCCTGTTATGGGATTGTTCAATTGACCAAGTCGATTATGAAAATGGGAGAGTGTTTCACATTTCTGATCCAGAATTATCATTGAGTTTCAAGGAAGTAGCAGGGAATATGCCTGAAACAGGAGGCCCAATAGTAGGCAGCGCGAACATGAATCCAGGGGGATCTGGAGGATCATATTCAGCCAACATCATCGATGTAGAAGTAGATATGGAGACTGGGAAGATTGATATCTTGAGGGTAACAGCTTTCCAAGATGCTGGGACTGCAATTCATCCCGATTACGTGGAAGGTCAGATGCAAGGGGGAACAGTTCAGGGGATAGGATGGGCACTTAACGAAGAATATTTTATGGGTTCCGATGGGGCTATATTAAATACGAGTTTGTTAGATTACCGCATGCCGACTAGCTTGGATCTACCTATGATTGATCCGGTAATAGTGGAAGTGCCTAATCCCGGCCATCCTTTTGGTGTTAGAGGTGTCGGTGAGGCAAATCTTTCTGCTCCTTTAGCTGCGGTTTCTAATGCTGCTTTTAGAGCTACAGGGATCAGAATATTAGACTTACCGATGAGCCCGGATTCTGTTCATTCTGCGATTGATAAAACCTCTTGATAGGGGAGAGATCACTAGGGGCGTCGAACAAATGTTGCCCAGTATTATTCAAGTGTAGAGAAAGATACGTTAATGGTTAAATGTAATTAAATCGAGTGATGTGGTGGGACGCTCCAAAATCTAAGAAATTTCGGGAATGTCCCCTACCACTTTTACTCTGATTCGTATTGCGTTGCTGGGCAGATAAGTGAGAGGAATTTCCTCAACGTCGACCACCATTAAAGTTTTTGGGTTTGCTCCGGCTGACATGGCTCTTTTTTTTGCTTCCTGCGTGGCGTCGGATAGTGCTTCATCTCTACTCATTTCCGCTAGGGAATATACGCTTTCTGACTGTCCTCCAACCTGAGCTATTGCCGCTCCGATAGCATTGGCTATATCTCCATTTTTAGGACGTAAGACTTCAGATGCCCCTGTTAAATAATCTCCGATGAGAAAATGTCCTCCTCCAACTAAAATAACGGGGATATCATCCGCATTAAATTTAAGTCGGTCAATAACATCTTCGGTCATTACATTCATCAAATTAAGGCTGCTTTTAATGTCCTCTTCGGATATTTCTGATAGAAGAGATTTATTACCTATATTTACTAATCCAGCTGCGGCGGCTACATCGGTAGCCGTCCTAATTGATCCACCAAACAGAAGGCTTTGCTGCGTTAGTTGTAGGCCAACACTTTCTGGGCCTATTGCAATTGGCGAGGTATTTACTACGCTTCCTCCTCCTAGGGCAATTGATAATACATCCGGCATCCTGAAATTTGTTCTTATACCTCCTATTTCGACTGCAATAGATGATTCTCTTGGAAATCCATTTCTTAATATCCCCACATCAGTTGAGGTGCCGCCAACATCGGCTACTATCGCGTTTTGAATACCCGTTAAAAAAGCAGCTCCTCTCATACTATTCGTAGGTCCTGAGGAGATGGAATAAACAGGATATTTCGTAGCAAAGTCAGCATCCATAAGTGTCCCATCGTTTTGAGTCAGGAATAGTGCTGAGCCAAGACTTAGCTCCTCCACAGCCTCTCTAAAAGCTCGTACGACCGAGTCTGATGTGGTGGAGAGACAGGCATTCAAAATAGTGGCATTTTCTCTCTCTAGGACACCTACGCGGCCAATTTCATGCGACATAGAAATTTTGATATGAGGTGTTTCTTCTTGAACGATTTGTGCAGCGATCTGTTCTTGGCTTGGGTCGACTGAAGAAAAAATTCCACTGATTGCTATGGCTTCTACTCCTCTGTTTGCCATATCGTCAGCAGCTTTTCTTATTTGGTCTTTGTCGATCGGAGAAATTTCCCGTCCGTCGAATTCAAACCCCCCGTCAACCAGATATGTGTAGCCTTTTATGGACTCTTTCATCTCTTTTGGCCAGTCCACCATTGGTGGGAGCATTTGGGTTGCTGGTAGGCATAAACGAAGGGCGGCAGTTGTAGCTAGTCTATTTTTTTGAAGCAAAGCGTTGGTAAAGTGTGTCGTCCCTATCATCACAGCATTCACGTCCAAATTGTTATCGCCTGACGGTAGAATTGCACGTAAGGAATCTTTTACCCCGTTGGTAATATTTTCAGTGGTGGTAGTTTTAGATTTTCTTACTATCTGTGTTCCATCTATTAATACGGAATCAGTGTTGGTCCCACCTACGTCAATTCCAATGCGCATTCGACAACTCCAATTTAACGTAAATACTTTGGGTAAAAATGATCAATGTTTATTTATCTGAAGATTTATAGTGGTCATTATTGAGTTAGAACGAGTGGGGTGTAATCTACGTCATACCCGAAACATGAGGGCCCTACCACCTGGAGCCCCTCTTCCGTTGTCCAGAGATCTGGTGAAGGAAACCCTATGACAGTAACCCGGAATCCGTAGCGGAGCAATTCTGTAGTAATTGGTTCTCCTCTTTCACTGTCTACGATGGAAATTAAATCTGGGACAACACAGACAACTTCATTTCCAATCCTGGCTATTAGATTTTCGTTTTGAAATTCGATTGTCATAACAGTTCCAGCAAAGGCACCAGAGCCATCCACAGTAACTTCACCTCTTGCAAATCCTTGAGTGGTTTTTCTCTGCAAACCAGATATCTTGCCTTCGTATAACACCTTTCCCGGATTAACTTCCAGCATCGCATTTATAGGATCGCTTTTTGTTTTGTTGGCGTTTCGCACGGAATCTCCAAGGCTCTTACTGAGTGTCAGACTGTCTTTCACGGCAGTATTACGGACT
>ENA-UPTF01000159-UPTF01000159.1-marine-metagenome-genome-assembly--contig:-NODE-159-length-47468-cov-2.378173_pt1 | contig 47468 bp, 45 predicted proteins | sample MGYA00238166_ERZ767019 | MGnify/ENA primary metagenome ERZ767019 (study PRJEB28930, sample SAMN06266391) | marine metagenome | isolation source: Sea water from 250 m depth | place: Atlantic Ocean | study... | reverse complement strand
GACCCCCTCTCGGTGGTCTCCGTAACTTTAAAACAAACATAAAGTTTGCGCTCCCTCAAAATCTCATCGGCTTTTCTTTCGTCTGACATTAGTATTACTCTATCTTTTCGCCAAATAGTCCCTGAGGACGAACTAATAATATTACGAAAAGAGATAGGAAGAATGTCATTGTCGACCAGGTTGGCCCAAATACGTCGCCGACAAATGCGGCAATGACGGCCAATAGTATTGATCCTACAACGGCTCCTAAGAGACTGCCCATTCCTCCGAGCACGATCAGTGACATTAAAATAGCAATCCATTCCCAATGTTTGGCGGGGAAAAAACTAAATATGAAACTAATCAATGCTCCTGAAGCTCCAGCCAGTGCAATCCCAATCCCGAATGTAATGGTGGAGACATAAGCAACGTTGACACCGAGAAGCTGCGCGGCGTCACGGTTCTGGGTAGTTGCCCTGATGGCATATCCAATCTTTGAAAACCGCAAAAACAGCCATAATATCATTATTAAGACAATACTTATGGTGCCTGCGTAGAACTGCCCTTTTGGAACAAATAACTCACCTATAATATAGGCGTCGGTCGAATAAGATGGCGATGTAACCCGGTGGGTGTTAGAAAAAAGGAACCCAAGAAATCCGTCCACGGAAAGTGCTATTGCAAAAGTCAAAAGGACAGTCATTTCAATAAATTTTGGATTTCCTGCTTCTCGTTGAAATACTAATTTGTATAGGGCGACGCCTATACAGAACATACTCACGAAGGCTATGGGAAGTGATAAAATAGGGTCCAGTCCAAACAACTTAAAAAGCCAATAGCTTATATAAGCACCAGCAATGATAAAAATGGGATGAGCTAGGTTAATGATTTTCATCACGCCAAACACAAGGGTGAGACCAGACGCCATGAGTGCATAGACGCCTCCCAGTGCGAGACCAAAAATCAGGATTTGCAAAAATTCCATCATGCGCTTTTGGCCCTTTTACCTAGGTAAAGCTCCCGAATTCGATCATCTTGTATAATTTTATCGGCTGGACCTTCGAAAAGAGTTTTTCCCAAATCAAGGACGCATCCCCAATCGGCATTCTCCAAGCCCATAACCGCATTTTGTTCGACGGTAATTATAGTCAACCCTCTATCCCGAAGCATATGAATGATCTCAAACATCTGGCGGACGATTTTGGGTGCTAATCCAAGTGAAGGTTCATCTAACATAACAATTTCAGGTTTCAAAACGAGACAACGTCCCATAGCGAGCATTTGCTGCTCACCGCCAGACAGAGATCGAGCCAACTGACCAGAACGGTCCTTCAGAACGGGAAAGGTTGCCATTACATCTTCAATCCGTTCATCTATTATATTTTGATTTTCCAGCGCATATCCGCCCATGCGAAGATTTTCCCTCACGGTCATGGTAGGAAATAAAGCTCGTTCCTGGGGGACTAGGCAAATTCCATGTTTGATGACCTGATCTGGTCGCAATCCTTCTATAGGTCTGCCGTCTCGCAGAATTGTTCCTTCGCGAGCCTTTATAAGCCCCGCTATAGTTTTAAGTAGAGTGGATTTTCCGGCACCATTTGGTCCAATGATGCATAGTATTTGACCGGGGCTGACCGTAAGGTTTGCACCATCGAGAATATCGGGTCCTCTATCATATCCCGCCTTAATTCCTTTTGCCTCAAGTATGGGAGGGTTAGTCATCCGTTTGTCCCCCACCCAAATAAGCCTCGAGAACGGCTGGGTCATCTTGTATGGTGTGGGGATCCCCCTCCGCGATTACCGTACCGTATGCCATCACGACTACTTTGTGGCTGATTTCCATGACTAGGTTCATATTGTGTTCAACGATTAGGACGGTTAAGCCGCGTTTATTAAGTTCATTAATATGATCGACGATGGTTGCTAATAGGGTTGGATTAACTCCCCCTGCAGGTTCATCCAATAAAATCATTTTTGGGTTGGACATTAGTAATGCTGCTAAGTCCATTAGTTTTTTCTGTCCATAAGATAAACTCCGAGCCTCTTCTCGCGCGAGACGAGAGATATTCAAGAACTCAAGCATTTCCATGGCTTTTTCTTCTTCTGAAGACGATATAGCAGGTTTAAATAAATTACGTAGCCCCCGGTATTGGGACTGGGCAATTAAATTCTCCAGTACCGTCAGATCCTCGAAATTGCGCGAAATCTGAAATGTCCTGCTCATTCCGCGCCGGGTTATTTTGTGGGGGTGCATCCCCGTGATTGGTTTGCCCTCGAGATGAACTTCTCCAGAGTCAGGTCTAAGCGTTCCGCTGATAATGTTAAAGGCTGTTGTTTTTCCTGCGCCGTTTGGGCCAATCAGGGCTGTAATTTTGCCTTGTTCCGCCATGAAAGAACAGTCTTTTACAGCGTGGAGACCGCCAAACGATTTATTGATGTTATGGATGGCCAACATAATATTAAAAAGGCTCAGTGTGTAGTTTTTGTGTTTACTGAATCAGGCGGGAGAATTATGTGGATTGTTTTAAGGTTCAAATAAATAAAACGCCGTGACCTTACCCGGGTCACGGCGTTTCCGTTTGAGATTACCACTTTGGTTTTGGGTAAATCAGTTTAGACGTTCCGTCGAACTCATCTAATGGATAGACAAACTTAAGCTTACCACCCTGCCATTGGGTCATAAGGTGGGGGCGATCAATAGGTAGCCCTCGTTTATCCCAATGAAAATTACCAAGTATAGTTTTTACAGGGTATGCTTTCGTTCGAGCTTTTAACCAGGCAGATATCTTTGAATTATCTGTCGTACCTGCACCTCGGACGGCTTGTTCCATTCCTTGACAAAGTGCAAATGGAATAGCTTGGTCTTCATCCGGTTCTTTTCCATTGGCCGATTTGAAGGCGGCGATAAAATCCGAATTACTGAAGGATTTGCCAGAAAGAAGACCTTTCCAATTGGCGACGGGGTGCCAACTAGAATGAATCAACACACCCTCTGCAGCGGAACCAACACCTTCTTGATACTCGGTCTGAGTGCCTTGGCTCATCCATATAAGCTTTGGTTGGTATTTGATGGTTTGAAATGATCGCGTTAGCTGAACCGCCTCTTCTGCAGATGCTGTCAAGGCTACGATCATATCGGCCTTACTACGTTTGACTGTGTTGGCGAGAGTAATCCAGTCTGAAAAACCCTCTTCCGGCCATTTCTCGTTTAAAACAACTTTAATTCCCAAGTTTTTGAAGTGGCCAGGTGCAAGATCCCCCACAACTTTTTTGCTTCCCGGCAACTTAACTTTCCCGCCAAGTAAACCGTTGGCTATTGCATTCGCAAAAAAATCGTCTGCCCTGATTAATGCCACGGTTTTTGGTCTGTCGCCCTTGGCTACGAGATTGCTAACGGTTCCTTCAAGAGTGTTCCCTAGATATTCGGCTGCATTCTGCTGGAAATAAAATAGGTTTTTGTGGCCAATACTATAAATTCTCAAGGCTCCACCGGATGGTATTGGATGGACCATGCCGTTTTTTTCAGTAACCGCACTGGTTGGAAACGTTAATTTACTGGAAAACGTCCCAAATATCAGGTCAACCTTTTGAGCATTAATCATCCTCTCGTATTGATTTAAGGCAGTTTCTGTATCTGATCGGTTGTCGCTTACAGTCAGTTTAACCTTACGGCCCAGGATACCCCCATTTTTGTTGATCAAATCAACGCACAATTCGTACCCTTGTTTGTGTTTATCACCAGTAAGAGAAAAACCACCAGTTAAGGGTAACGAAGCGCCAACTTTTATGGGATCAGCGGCTACAACCTCACTTGTGGAAAACAGTAAGGCCGCAAATACAGCAATGGAACAAAGCTTAAATTTCATAATTTCCTCCCCTTCGTTAAAAACGTCACTTTGAGGATTCTAATCTCGGTAGAGCCTCAAAGCTGTCAAGATTATTTATTTTTTTTAAACTCCATAGTTTCAGATTAAATATATTTTGCAAACCCTCCACAAACTTCTACTGTCGTACCAGTCATATAGCTATTTTTTGCGGATACTATAAAGGCAGCAGCATCACCAATTTCTTTTGGCTCTGCCCATCGTCCCAGCAGTGTTTGTGCCGACACTCCGTCACGCATCTGGTCGGAAGTAATGCCTCGCACTTCTGCCATTTTCTCGGCACGTGGTCCCCAAGACTCTGTATTTGTAAACCCTGGGCAAATATTATTGACGGTGATGCCATCTCCACCCAGTTCTGCCGCCATTATCTTAGTAAACCCGATGATCGCGGTATTTGGAATAGTTGTAGTAAGAGCGCCCGGTAGCAGCTGTTTTCCAGTGACGCCGGAGACGTTGAGGATGCGTCCCTCACTTGATTTTTTTAGATGTGGAACAGCGTATTTTGTAGTGTGCACATAAGACATCAAGTTTGTATTGAGCACCGTGTTCCACAGTTCTTCCGTCATGCTATCGACGGTCCCGGGGATCATGCCACCCACATTGTTGACCAGAATGTCTAATCCACCGAATTTTGCTACAGTCTCACTAATAAATTTATTGCATCCTTCATCCGTCGATAAGTCACAGTTCACACCTATAGCCTTGATACCTTTTGCCATCAGGTTTTCGACTGCCTGATCAAGTCGTTCTTGATTGCGTCCAGAGATAGCAACGTTACAGCCTTCTTGAGCCAAGGAATCGGCTATAGCATTACCAATGCCCTGGCTTGAGCCAGTGATAGCGGCATTCTTACCCTTAAGTCCTAAATCCATTCTTTAAATCTCCTGATTAATTTCTATTATCGACGCGCTTGTTAAAGGCGCGTATTTCTACAGTTTCCCAATAGTCCGCTCTAAATAACGGGTCGTCCTTTTGGAAGTCTTCGATGGATTTTTTGTTTTCTGCTTCAACAATATAAAGGCTTCCGATAATTCCTTCTCCGTCATCTCCGGTCAGAGGTCCAGACATCACATTTTTAACCGGACTTTTATTCAGGTAGTCAATGTGAGCCTGCATAACTGCGGGGTCACGATTAATGCCAGATTTATCAATGCAGAATATGACAAAATGCATGATTATTCTCCCTTTGAGGTGCTTATGAGATTGGGTGGTTCAACTTACATTGCGGCGGCGACTGTTCGTTCAGCTACACGTTCAATTAAACTCATTGTGTCTTCTATATATTTTTTATCAATGTTATGAGTGATGAAAACAATCCTGGTACGATGGTCTTCGCTTGGCCAGCGATCCATAAACTCCAATGAATGAAATATCTGTTGGGCTCCCTGAATAATTGCCGGGCGCTTGGGTTCGTTCTCAATGTTAACAATCCCTTTTACCCGCAAGAGGTCAGGCCCGGCCTCATTGGAAAGCCCTTCAAAAAACATCCTCAGCATTTCCAGTGACATTGGTTCATCACGCACCAAACAGAAGGTTTTGATGAGAGGGTTGTGGTGATGATCGTCATTCCCGCGGCGATGCTCGGGCGTGTGCCCGCGGTCTTTATAATAGGAAATAGTAGCTTCACTATCTGCTTCGTTAGTATTAAACGGGTTTTCTGTTGCTTCAGAGAGATATTTTTCGGGATTTAACCATGAATTGAAGTCTATTGATTTTGTTTCTGCATTGAACATTCCTGTCCCGAATAGATCGCCAGGATCCACGTCGCCTGTATTCCGGACAACGATTGGCGCGGCGGGGTTTAAAGCTCTTAAACGGTCAGACAAGTCCTTAACTTTCTCCCCGTGTTCAGCGACTTCCACTAAATCCGATTTGGTAACGATCAATCGATCCGCAATTGCTGCCTGTTTAACGCATTCTGGGAACCTCCCTAAGGAGCTAACACCGTTGATTACGTCCACTGTCGTAACCACCCCATCCAGTGAATAGTGGTTCATCACCATGGGGTTAGTAAAAATTATTTGAAGTACCGGGGCTGGATCTGCAATGCCTGTGGTTTCAATCACCACTCTATCAAAATAAGGGATGGTTCCCGCGTTTCTTTGGATGTAGAGATCACGGAATGTATCGATCAAATCGCCTTTTACTGAACAGCAAAGGCAACCATTAGCTAATTGAACTATGTTTTCATCACTACGCTCTACCAGGTCATAATCAATCCCAATTTCCCCGAATTCGTTGACTATGACGGCAGCCTGGCTCATCTCAGGGTGTTTCAGAAGCGTATTCAAAAGTGTAGTTTTGCCACTTCCCAAGAAGCCCGTAATGACTGTGATCCAAATTTTGTTCATGCTTCCATTATCCGGCTATAACTCATCTCCAAAAGCATTAGTGACGAGAATTTCACTCATTCCCTAGGTTTTATCAAAACAACTCAAAGGCCGATGAGTGGCGCGGGCACTACTTATGAGTTGTTAATATATTTCACATCCGGGCAGACCACACGAAATTAGATGGTCGCTTGGAAAATTTGTAATTATTTCACATCCATCGTCTGTGACAACTACTTCCTCCTCGATGCGCGCCGCACCCGAACCGTCGTCGGCACCCTTCCAACATTCGACCGCAAAAACCATTCCTTTTTTCAATTCTGTTTTTTGGCCCATATACCGACGAGAGATGATGGGTCGTTCCCAAAGACTGAGGCCTACCCCGTGGCCAAATTGAAGTAGAAAGGCCTCATCTTCATTGGCGTAACCAAATTCCTCGGCTCGTGGCCAAACGCTGGCGATATCATCCAATTTAACCCCTGGCTTGATCGCATCAATTGCGGCGCTTACCCAATTTGAACAAATTTCATAAGCTTTGTTCTGTGCATCATTGGGTTGGCCACAAATGAAGGTTCGGTAATAGCAGGTTTTGTAACCATTATAGGTGTTCATGATGTCAAGGAAGATCATATCACCAGGTTGAATTATTCGATCAGAGAAGGTGTGTGAATGTGGTGCCCCTCGTGGGCCTGAGACTGAGTTGACACATTCAACTCTCTCTGAGCCCATTGCGTATAGTTTCTCATTGGCGATAGCCACCAGGTCACTCTCCTTTGCGCCAGGACGGATACCTTTTGCAATATCGAGATAGGCCGCATCGACCATAGCACACGCGACCTTAAGGAGTTCAATTTCCTCCTCGGTTTTGACCTCGCGGGCATTCATCAGGGCTTGCTGACCATCTACTACATTGATTTTTTCGGCCTCAAGCGCGCGAAGCATGGGAAGTTCCATTACGTCAATGCCAAGAGGTTGCTTCTCGATGCCGAGTTCTACCATTTTTTCCTTAATCTGTTTTGCAAACACGTTCTGAATGCCATGCTCAGGCGGAATGGCACCCTGCATCGTGCTGACCGGGGCATCCACACGGTTACCAAGCCAAGGTGAACTTTTACGTTTTGCCGGTGGCGCAGGATCCCAGAGGAATGGTGCGCTGTCGTTTGGACAGAGACAATAGCGGTCGAATTTGTCACGGCCCCATTCTCCAATGTGAGTTCCAGTGACGTATCGAATATTATCGAAGTTAAAGCATAAAAAAGCTCCGAAGCCGGCGTCGCTACAGGCGGTTTGAGCTCGATCCAGGCGGTCATTACGGAGTTTATTGTAGTCGACCCCCGCCTCCCAATCTTTGGCGTTCAGGCCCCAGGTTGCTGTCGAGCGTGGTCGATTATAGTGCATCTTTGCCTCCAGAATCTAAATTTGTTCGTCTGCTTGTATTGAAATGAAATTGCAACCTTTAGTCCATCAAAATTTTTAATTAAAACTGTACAACCATGAATTAATCATTTTCAAAATTAACACAACGAAGGACCAAATGAAATTCCACCAGTTCAAATGTAGTGCTTCTGTAGCAGGGCGTAGTTGACACGTTTTCTAGACTATGTGATGGTTCTTGCAGACTTATGCAATCGATTGCATAAGTCTGCAAGATAAATAGGGAATAGGTTAGTATATTCATAAGGGGGCCCAGTGGCGAAGCGAACTACGAAACGACGTATCTCCAAATCTACAAAGCCAAAGAAACAGGCAGCGAATAAGAGTAAGATCCAGTTAAATGACGATATTGGTGAAAAAACGCGCCTGAGAATGTGGCAGTTACAACTTGAAGTTCGTCACGTCGAGCAACGTGCTCACGATTTGTTTTTCCAGAATTTGATAAAGGGAACTAGCCACCTTGCAATTGGTCAGGAGGCCATTGCATCCGCATGCGCTGCGGTGATGCGCCCGGACGATTATACCTTTTGTACGTACCGCGGACACGCCCATACTTTGGTTCGCGGAGCATCCATGGAAGGTGTTTTAGGTGAGTTAATGGGTCGGGAATGTGGCATGCTCGGTGGTAAGGGCGGCTCAATGCACCTGACGGATGTGGAAAAGGGAGCAATGGGATCCTATGCTATTATTGGTGCTCATTTACCGATTGCAGCGGGTGCTGCCTGGAAGGCCCAATATTTAAAGACAGGTCAAATATCTTTTTGCTTTTTTGGTGACGGCACCACAAACATAGGTGCATTTCATGAAGCCCTAAACTTCTCGGTGATATGGAAATTACCTGTGGTTTTCGTCTGCGAAAACAACCTTTATATGGAATATACACCTATAGCTGACGTAACTGCAGTAGAACATCCCGCTGCGGACCGGGCTGGGGCCTACGGTCTTGAATCAATAATTGTTGATGGTAATGACGCTGATCTGGTTTACCGGGTCGCCCGAGACGCTGCTGACAAAGCTCGGGCAGGAGACGGTCCGTCATTGATTGAAGCTAAAACTTATCGCCATTCGGGACACTCCCGTGCCGACCCGGCAACTTATAGACCCGAAGGTGAGTTAGAAAAATGGCTGGAGAGAGATCCGCTAAAAATCTATCGGAAACGCTTAATCGATTTTGGCGTAAAAGAGGGTAAAGTTGTTGCAATTGAAAATGCAGTATTGAAAGCTGTAGATGATGCGACAGAGTTTGCAAAAAACTCTTCGACGCCGTCTAAGGATGTTTTGATGACCGAGGTTTGGGCGGATGGAGGGTCATCATGGCGGAATTAACCTATAGGGAAGCGGTTGCAGACGGTATTGCTCAGGAAATGGAACGGGACGAAACCGTTGTTTTCCTTGGCGAAGATATAGCCAAGGCCGGCGGGGTATTTAAGGCAACAGTTGGTCTTTACGACAAATTTGGTCCTGATCGAGTGCGCGATACTCCAATTTCGGAACAGGCTATACTCGGAGCAGCTATGGGTGCGGCCATGACAGGGTTGAGGCCCGTAGCGGAGATTATGTTTTCTGATTTTTTGGCAGTTTGTTGGGACATTGTTGCCAACCAAATTGCTAAGAGCCGCTATATGACGGACGGCCAGGTTTCAATGCCGTTGGTGATCCGAACGGCCAACGGCGGCGGCGCACGATTTGGCGCGCAACACTCCCAAAGCGTTGAGAACTGGTCAATGATGATCCCCGGCCTAAAGGTGGTGGCACCATCTACTCCTGCAGATGTGAAAGGCCTACTGGCTGCGGCCATTCGAGATCCTGACCCGGTAATGTTCTTTGAGCAAAAGTCTCTTTATCCCTCTAAAGGTGACGTGCCAGAGGGGGAGCATATTGAAGAAATCGGCGTCGCCAAGGTCGTACGAGAAGGCAGTGATGTGACAATTGTGGCTCTTGCAGCAATGGTGCCGCGCGCCTTGGAGGCGGCTGATCGCCTTTACTCTGAAGCCGGGATTTCTGCGGGCGTGGTCGATCTCAGGAGTCTAGTGCCTCTGGATACAAAAACGATATTTGAACAAGTGGAGAAGACCTCTCGGTTAGTTACGGTCGAAGAAAACCCTCGTCTCTGCGGCTGGGGTGCAGAAATATCATCTATTGTTGCGGAGGAGCGCTTCTGGGATTTAGATATGCCCATTATCCGCATCACTACACCCCATATTCCGCTTCCTTCGGCCGATGAATTAGAAGATCTAGCACTACCATCGGTGGAACGCATCTTCAAAACTGTGCGGCAGGGGGTCGATTAAAATGGATGTCCTAATGCCCCAATTGGGGGAAACGGTCGCCGAAGGAACTCTCAGTATCTGGCACAAAAAAGTTGGTGAAAAGGTAGAAGCGAACGAGCTTCTCTTCGAGATTTCGACAGACAAGGTTGAGATGGAAGTTCCAGCGCCCGCTGGAGGTGTAATGAAGGAAATACTTGTCAAGGAAGGAGAAACTGTAGAAGTGGGCGCTATTCTTGCTATTCTTGATGAAGGAACTGACGGATCCGTAGGGACGACCGAACCTAAACCCGCACCTTCCTTAGAAAACAATTCTCAACACTTGACACATTCTCCACCGGCAGTATCCGCTACTGCAGTCACCCCAAATCAAGATCCTAAGCGCCGGTTATCGCCGGTGGTGCGTAAACTTGTGGCGGAGCATAATCTAAATCCTGATAATATTGGCGGTAGTGGGCGGGATGGCCGTATTACCAAATCTGATGTGCTTGCCCTTTTACAACAAAAACTATCAGCTTCGACTGATCAGGCATTTGTTTCTTCAACAGGTTCGCCATCGGTAGATGGTAAAAAAGTTATCGCTTTCAATCGAATTCGCCGAGTGACAGCGGAACACATGGTGCGTTCCAAGTCGACGAGCCCCCACGTTCATCAAGGTGTTGAGGTGGATTTTTCCCGTGTCGATCGTGTGCGCAGTGATAAAGGTGTCGCCTGGAAAGCGCGGGAGGGGTTTTCACTTAACTATCTGCCATTTGTCGCACGTGCTGTCTGTGATGCGATTGTTGAATTTCCTCTCGTTAACGCTCATGTGGAAGAAAACAGCCTCGTTGTTTATGACCAGGTGAACCTTGCTATAGCCGTAGATTTAAATTTTGAAGGGCTGGTTGCACCAGTGATCCAAAATGCATCATCCATGACAGCTGTTGAAATAGCCCGGTCGATTGCTGTTTTAGCTGCCAGAGCTCGTGCTAACCAGTTGACGCCGGACGATCACTTAGGAGCCACGTATACTATCTCTAATAACGGTTCTTTTGGGACACTTTTTACTACGCCTATAATTAATCAGCCCCAAGTAGCTATTTTATCGACTGACAGCATCACCAAACGACCCGTGGTAGTTGAACATGACGGTGAAGATTATTTGGTAATCCGCCCCGTTGGAATTATGACACAGGCTTTTGATCATCGGGCCATTGATGGTGCGTATTCAGCGGCCTTCCTGCGGAAAGTTAAAGAGATTATTGAAACCAAGAACTGGGAAGCGGCACTGCCTTAGAGTTATTTTTGATTGGTTACTTTAGTGCCGGTCTCAAAGTAAGAGGAAGGAATCCCCGTCGAACCTCGAACAATAAGGTGCGGCTGAAGTTTAAGTACATGGGTAGGTTTTTCAGGTTTCCAAATTTTTTCCAACAAGATATATGCCGCTTGCATGCCTACGTCGAGCAGTGGGGTATGAACTGTGGTTAACGGTGGATTGAAGTGGCGGGTGAAGGGCATATCGTCATACCCGACCACTGAAAGATCATCTGGGCATCTTAGTCCCTTTGCTATCAATTCGTCATAGCAACCCAGTGCCATAAGATCGTTCCCAGCAACTATTGCTGTAAAGGGTTTTCGATTAGCACGTATTGTACTTGCTGCCCGGCGACCTTCTTCTTCGGTAAATGCGTTACCAACGGCAACCAAGTCTTTATCGACTTTCAGACCCTCATTCTTTAGTCCCTGGAGGTAACCCTGATAACGCTCAAACCCCGTGGAAAGAAATTGCGGCCCAGCCACATAGGCAATTTTCTTGTGGCCTAATTGCGCGAGATGGGAAACTATCATTTGACCACCCGCGATCTCATCTGAAACAACCGAGTTAACGTCTTTATTTATCGTAGAGCGGACAGCAAGGACCAATGGCGTGCCCTCTTCGAGGCAGGTTTCTACCACGTTATCTAGCCGGCGTGCAGTAGCAATTATAAGGCCATCAACTTGGCGTTCGTGAAACTTTTCGACACTTCGCCTTTCCTTTTCAAGGACGTTGTCGGTGTTTGCTACAATCACGCCGTAACCAGACTGTTCTAACACATTATCGATACCCTTTATAATTGGAGCGAAGGCAGGATTGGTCAGGTCTGGAACCATGACACCAACTGTATACGAGCGGTTAGTCCTAAGGCTTTGTGCAAAGGTATTTGGTCGGTACCCGAGTTGTTCAGAAGTGTGGATAACCTGATCCGCAATTCTCTTGGTTACCATTTCGCGGGTGTTAGGGTTGAGAACCCGGGACACAGTTGAGGGGTGTACACCTACATGCCGGGCGATATCTTTCAAGGTGATGCGGGGCTTATGAGTTTGCACGATTGTTATTATTGCCTCTTTATATAAATCCGTTTGGTGCTATAGTTGCGAAAGGGCTGCAAACGTTTGCATAAGTTGTCCGTGATCCTAGTCGAAAGGTCGGTAGAAAGGAAGAGCCTATTGATTTTAATCATTTTTTGTGGAGGAGCATAACCAAATGGCTGAACAAACCATAACGAACCTAACAATCGGTTGGATCGGCACAGGTCGTATGGGCTATGCCATGGCTGAACGTTTACTTGCGGTAGGTGCTGATGTGACGGTTTGGAACCGGACCCGGGAGAAGGCAGAACCGCTTACGGAGAAAGGCGCCAAGATTGTTGCTTCGCCGGCAGAACTTTCTGACCGGGATGTGGTTTTCACTATGGTAGGCGGACCAAGCGATTTTATCGAAGTGACAACGGGAGAAAATGGTGTTCTCTCCCAGGGGGGAAGAGTCCCAGGGATGTTGATCGATTGCACATCCATTTCTGAGGAAGCCTCAAGACAGGTCCGTGAATATGCAAATGGGGTCGGCACGTCCATGATTGATGCGCCGGTAAGCGGTAATGCAAAAGTCGTAGTAGCTGGAAAACTCAGTATTGTGGCATCTGGCGATGCCGAAGCCTTTAAAAAGGCAAAGCCTTTTTTGGGTGCCCTTGGTCAGGGTGTTAGCTATGTAGGTGAGGGTGAATTAGCCCGTATGGTTAAAATTTGTCATAACGTAATGCTGGGTATTGTGGCTCAGACCCTGGCAGAGATAACCGTTCTGGCTGAGAAGGGTGGTGTACCACGCCACGCCTTTCTTGATTTTATAAACAAAAGTGTCATGGGATCAACTTTTTCGGCATATAAAACGCCAGCCTATGTCAATCTGGACATGACGCCTACATTTACTCCGGTTCTTTTGAGGAAAGATATGGACTTGGGTCTAGCGGCAGCTCGGGAACTTGGTGTTCCCATGCCCGTCGCGGCGGCAGCTAGGGAATGCGTCCAGAGCATCATCGGCAATGGCTATATAGATTGCGACTTTTCGGCACTCCTGGTTCAAGAAGCTGCTAATGCAGGACTCGATATCAAGCCGGAAGAAAAGTCAGTGGGGACTGGGTTGTGAGATGATGGTCTCCGTTACCTGATACAACCCAAAACACGATCCCTATGACTTCGACTCCTCTCTTTGGTGGCATTGGTAGGGCTCTGTCGCATCGCCAATTTTTTCTACTTTGGTGGGGCCACGGCACAATTACAACCGGTCGTTGGATGTACAAGGTTGCAATCGGATGGTTAACCTGGGAACTGACCCAATCGACTGTGTGGCTTGGAATAGTAGCTTTCGCCGATACTTTTCCATTGGTTATAATGTCTATCGTGGCGGGTGTTTGGGCGGACAGGGTTGGTTACCTTTTCATTATGCGCTTGGGACAGACCGTTATGGTTTTAGCTGGCATTCTGATTACCGTCCTAGCATTTACAGACGCTTTGGAGATCATTTCCATTGTATTAATCACATTGGTCATTGGAACATCTGAAGCGACAACGCAGCCAGCACGGATTTCAATAGTACATCAGCTGGTTCCGAAGGGGGATCTGGCGGCAGCAATCGCCCTGAATTCGGCCACCTATAATTTTGCACGCTTTTTGGGGCCGACTATTGCTGGCGGACTTATTATTTGGGTCAGCATTCCGTTTGTTATTGCGTTTTCGGCCGGGACTTTTGCAATTTTCTATGGTGTGTTATTTTTTCTAAACCCACCTGAACTCAAAAATGAAAGGGCCAAAACTACCGGCATGGTTAGAGACCTGATTGATGGTTTTCAATATTCATTTAGTCATCAGGGGATTTCATTTTTACTCATTTCCCTATCCGTTACCGCTCTTTTTATACGACCCTACATTGATTTATTGCCGGGTGTTTCGGCGCAAATTTTTGATTTGGGTGCTGAGGGTCTCTCCATTCTTCTCGCAGCGACGGGCTTGGGCGCAATGTTAGGTGCCATCTGGTTGGCTCAGCGAGGTCGCACTGACGGGTTAACAAATATTTTTACCTGGTCGTTACTTATCTCTGCAATTTCTATCCTTTTATTTATTATTTCGGGAAACATTTGGGTAGGGGCGGTTTTGATAGCAATTGTTGGGTTTTTCATTGTTTTGGGAGCGATCACCAGTCAAACACTCATACAAAGCGCCGTAGACTCGGGTATACGTGCCCGGGTTATCAGCATTACGATGGTACTTGCGTGGGGACTACCAGCTGTAGGAGCGTTAGGTATGGGTTGGATTGCTGAGTTCCTGGGGCTCCCGTTTACGCTGGCCCTAGGTGGAGCTCTCACTGTCCTATTATGGTTATGGGCCCAAAGAACTGGAAAGCAATTGGCACCCATTCTTGAGGGCGGTCTTGAACCTGAAGCAGGCGCAAGACGGGCCTAGAATGGAAATTCGGTCTAAAGAATTTGAAAGGGAATACGGTGCGTTATTTTATTAGTGGGCTCGCCTCCTTAATTGCTATTCATTGATGACAGTCTTACCAAAGTGTCAGGTAGAGCTTAATTTAAATCCAGTTTTGGTTTTAGAATGTCTATATAGAAGTTATTCCTCGCTACCAATCAAGCCGCTTGGACATTAACGTCCATTATTCCTACACCTTCCAATTCACAGGTCATGACATCTCCCGGTTCCACGGGGCCAACACCATCCGGTGTTCCGGTCATGATGATATCGCCCGGGTACAAGGTATAGCGCTCTGATGTATACTCGATGAGTTTTTCCACATTATAGACTAGTTCTTGAGTGTTAGAGTTCTGCCGTACCTCACCATTTACCGAGATTTTTAAATCAAGATTGTTTGGATCGGGAATTTCGTCTGCCGTTACAAGCCAAGGACCCAACACGGCATAAGTGTCTGCGGATTTGCGGAAACTTTGTAGTTCCTTGCCCCGTGTAGTCATATCCAACCCAATGGAATAACCTGCAATGTAGCTTCTCGCGTTTTCTATTGATATATTGGTTCCTGTCTTACCTATAACGACAGCAAGCTCCATTTCATGGTCATTGCGGGCTTCGGTAAAGCGTAAAGCCACTCCCTCTCCTGAACCCACGAGAGCACTGTTTGCTTTCAAAAACATACCCCAGTCAGAGATATGGCTAATGGGTCTAGAGGAGACAATACCGTCGTCAGTTACCGATTCATCAATATGTTTTTGATAGTTGATGGGTGCGCCTATAATTTTTGATGGGTTGGCTACGGGGCTTTTTAACGTAATCTCTGAGAGGGATACGGAGGGGGCGTCAGGTGCGAGGCGTTGCATTTCAGAGGTAAGAGTTTCCAAATTCAAAATGAATGCATCACCCAGAGGCACAGGCCATTTTATCAGAGGTAATACATCCAGTGCACCAGTAACATCAAGAACGGATTTGTCTTCCTGAACCAACCCGATCCGGTCATCGTCGAAGCGACAAATCTTCATAAATTTCCCCTATAAATCTCCATTAGATTCTTAGCTATGCATCATAGATGCTCAAATCGACTTCAGGCAGTGTCAATTCTAACTGTTCTACAATACCCTTGGCTCGCTCTACGAAATCTTTCCGCATATCTTCATTGGTGCGTTTTTTAAGGCCCCATTTCCGATAAATAGCATTATTCTTCGAGCCGGATTTTCCAAAGAAAGAAGGGAGATGCGGGAAGATATCATCAATTGCTTTCTGTATGGTTTTTCTACCGTTTTCCTTTTCACAAATATCAGTGCAAAAGTTTTTACCGAATTCACTGTGAAAATGTTCTTCCGGCATGGTCATACGAGCGAGGTTTCTCAAAGGATGGAAAGAGCATTGAACAAGATCCTCGACATGGAGGATCTCACCAAGATCACCCAACATTTTAATTACGCAGAATTCTTCCCAAGTTGACAAATCTAGTGTCATGATACTCAGGGGGGATTTACTTGTCATCTCCGGCAGCATCTCTTCCTCTGGAATATTCATTTCGAGGCCAAGTTCAAAAAACCTATAGTGATGGCCATATTCCTCCATAACTACGCGACAAGTTAGCCATTTTGCATAAGGAGTAGGAGCTAGTGCAATGGCCGGTTCATCATATACTCTCGAGCCGTATAGCTCGTTGATCGCGTGACTGATTACCAGTTTCCGGCAAGCCTCTTTATATTCGTCTGGCTGCCCTTTCCATTGCTCAATATTTTCAACATGAGGATAGTCGGTCATATTCTGCGTTCCTAAACAATGGGATCAGTGTTAAAGGCTTCTAGATCCGTTGCCAAGTCTGTGAAATGACTACGGAGATTTGCGTCCACGGCTTCTCCTAGTTTCTCAGGTGTCCAATTGGCATCAGTACTGGCGACTGTTGCCACTGGGCGAGGCTGACTGAAGATGAAGACTTCCCTTCCCCTAACCCCAAACACCTGGCCTGTCACATCACTTGCTTGGTCGCTGCAGAGATATGTCACTAAGTTGGCCACATGGTAGGGGGAAACGCGCATTGCCCGATCTTTGTATTGGGCTTGTTCTTGATTGGCAGGTTCGATCATATCGGTAACGCGGGAGTGGGCAAATGGGGCAACATAATTAGCGGTTACTTGGGAGCGGACCATTTCCATTGCCGTTATGCGAGTAAGGCCAAATAGTCCCGCCTTGGCGCTGCCATAATTAGCTTGTCCAAAGTTACCGTAGAGACCAGCGGTTGAACCAATGTTTATAATGCGGCCCCAGGTATAATTGTTGCCGTCACCTCGGGTTTCCTTGAATTGATCACGCATCACAGGTGTTGCCGCATTGGTCAGGTAGTAGGCTGATGATAGGTTGTTTTTCACGACCGTGTCCCAATCCTGGGGAGAGCCTTTGAAAACAAGCCCGTCCCGCAGGATGGCTGCACAATTTATGACGATATCTATTCCGGCGAAGTGATCCATCGCGAGTTTGACCATCTCGGAAGCAGCTTGGGGTGAAGCGATATTTTTAGAATAGGGTAAAGCTCTATTGCCACATTTTTTAGCTACTGTCGCAGCGAGAGTTGCATCTTCTCCGCTTCCGTCAATAGTTCCTCCTGTATCTGCAACGATGACAGAGGCGCCGGCACTTGCCAATTCCTCGCAAATAGCCTCCCCTATCCCTCGACCGCCGCCGGTCACTATGGCAGAGCGTCCTTCTAGAAACAGATTACTCATAAACTTTTCTCCAAGACTGCTTTCTCTGCCTCAGTATAAAAGGCGTCGGCATGGATGTCCTGTACGCGGATTTCCATATGCTTCAATTTTTTGACAGACGTCTCAACCATAATAGGCGGTCCGGCAAGATAGGCTTTAAACCCGTCTAAATCACTAAAATCCTGTTCCAATATATCAGCGAGAAATCCAGTTCTACGTTTAGTATTGGTTAACGGTTCTGACAAGATGGGAATGAAATTGAGATTGGAATGTTCTGAAGAAAGCGAATTGAAATAATTCTCCAAATAGATATCTCTCTCATCCCTGACGCCAAAATAAAGGAAAATGTCCTGACGTGCGCCTTGGGCAAGCGCTGTCTCAACTATGGATTTGATGGGGGCAAGACCAGATCCCCCCGCAACCGCTATTATGGGGCCCGTGTGTTTTTCTCGATAATAAGCGGTACCGAGGGGGCCGCTAACTTTAACCATCTCCCCTACATCCAGATTGTCATTAATGTAAAAAGATACCAAGCCATCTTGAACACGTTTAACGTGGAATTCTAATAAATTTTGCTCCGGTCGATTTGCCATTGAAAAGTCGCGAGGCGGTAAGTTGCCAAAAGTTACTTCTGCATACTGGCCAGCTGAAAATTCATAAGGACCTCCTTGCTCAATGGCGAGCCGAACAATTTGTGTGTCATGAGTAACTTGTTCGAGCCCAGTCACCTTGCATATGAGCCGTCGGCTGGCATGAACTACCGTTTCATCCTGATCGACAGGGCTGACTGTGCAGTCCGACCAAGGTACAGAGCGACAAGCTAAAATTAGACCGCGTGCTCTCTCCTCCTCAGTGAGAGCAAATTCAGAGTATGGAGACATTTCAACATCACCTTGGTGCAAAACCGATTTACAAGCCCCACAATTTCCTGAACGGCAACCGTGTGGATAATCCATACCCTGGGAAATGGCTGATTCCAAAATGGTTCTGCCCACCTCGACGGTGATGATATTACTCTGATTTTGGATATGAATTAAATAAGCCAAGGTAGTCTTCGACTTCCGATTGTATGTCGATGTTTTGACCCAAACCATCACTTCTGGTTTTTCAATTCTAAAGCTACCGGCAAGTAGATACCGTGTCTAGTACTTGCTCAAAACATCACAATTATAATAGGGTCTTTATCGGGAGGACACATGCTCATTGGAAGTATCCTTGCTGAAACAGCAACAAAATTTCCGGATAAACTAGCCATAATTTGTGGGGAAGACAGCCTTACATATGCCGAGCTTGAAAAAGCCTCAAATTGTCTTGCTAACGCACTAATTCGGGAGGACTTAGCGAAAGGTCACAATATAGCTATCTATTCAGCCAACCAAACAGAATATCCTTCAATATTTTTTGGTTCGGCCAAGTCAGGCGGGGTGCTTGCACACATGTCAGCACGGTTTAGCTCCGAGGAACTAATCAGCGTAGTGAATAAAACTGAAATTGAAGCGTTATTTGTTCATTCGGCCTTAGCAGATAATGTTCTTTCCTCTAGAGATAGACTTCCTAATTTGAAACGGGTCATTGTATTTGGAGCCGGTGTTCAAGTTAAAGATGGCGCCGAAACATTAGACCAGTTTTTAGGTGACGCAGACACCTCTTCACCGCAAGTTGATATTAGGGAAACAGACCCATTCGGTATCACCTACACGGGCGGTACTACGGGCTTTCCCAAGGGTGTGGTGGTGAGCCATGAGGCGAGAGTAATCGGCTCGATAAGAGCAGCGCGTGAAATGGAGATAGCTTCAACGGACATTATGTGTTGTTCGTCACCTTTTTTTCATATTGCGGGGCTTTTTATTTGGTATCAGACGGGCGTTATGATGGGTTTAACATCAGTAATTATGCCCGCTTGGGATCCAATTGAGTTTATGGATCTGGTGGAAAAACACAAAATTACCGCCGCCTTCATGGTGCCTACTCAAATCAACAGTGTGATCAGTCACGAAGCATTAGATCAGGGACGATTAAAGACACTACGTTACGTTAATTATGGAGCTGCACCAACGAGTTTAGCCCAACTGAAGAAACAGATAACCTCTCTACCGGATGTCATATGGCAGGAACAATATGGACAATCAGAGGCCGGCAACTTAACCGTAAGACCACCAGAATATAATTTATCTAAATCTGGAAGCGTCGGCAGGCCTTATAGCGATCTTGAAATGGCGGTATTCGACAGGAATGACCAGTCCCTGCCTGCGGGTGAAGCCGGCGAAGTAGTTACACGTGGAAGACAGGTCATGCTAGGCTACTATAAAGATCGAGACCAGACGAAGGAGGTGTTTACAAGAGACGGATGGATCAGAACGGGAGATATTGGTTATTTTGATGACGACGGCTTCTTGTTTCTTGTGGATAGATCTAAAGACATGATTATTTCGGGTGGTGAAAATATTTTTCCGACTGAAATTGAAGAGGCGCTTTACGGTCATGAAGCGGTGAATGAATGTGCTGTTTTTGGTGTTCCCGATGATCACTGGGGGGAAGTTCCCGCGGCACATGTCGTATTGGAAGAAGGTAGTTCTCTTGGTGAAGATGATTTAGTGGAGTTTTGCACTAAAGTGATTGCGCGGCATAAACGTCCACGTCTCATTAAATTTGTTAAGACCCTTCCAAAGTCTGCTGTCGGCAAGATCCAGAAAAATATTATTCGTGAACTTTACTGGCTGGAACAGGGAAAAAAAATATAATCAGATGAATTTATGAAAAAGCGTTCTCCGCCATTTGTCCGCCGGAAGATTTTGTATAGTTGCGATCAACATATTCACAAAGGTGGTCTAAAAAGCGGGTTGATTGAAATCGTGGTGGATTGTCGGGACCGATGCAACTAGGTAACGGGTCTGATTTGACATCCCAGTTGGGATTATAAAAGAATGCCGATATGTACCGGTCTTTAACAGGAGATAAAACACGATGAGGTGTGGCGATAAACCGACCATTGGTCCACTTGGTCATAAATTCGCCACTGTTCACTATCAATGCATTTTCGACATAATTCACCGCAATCCAATGATTGTCTTCAGATCTCACTTCTAGGCCAGGTACTTCAGAAACTGGAATTAGGGTAATGAAACCGTGATCTCTGTGGGGAGAGATACCAAATTGATTTTCTTCAGGTATTTCTGTCGGATAATGGACGTTGCGAGTTAGCCAAGTTGGGTCTGTAAAATATTCGTCAAAATAATCCGGCTCTAATTCCAGTGCCAACGCATACAAAGGTAAAAGTGAGTGCGCCAAAGTTTCCATAGCGTTGAGATACTCGAGCATAATCGTTTTAAAGTCAGGTAAAAGCTGAGTACTTGGCCATTTGTTAGGCCCGGTAAAACGGCGACCCGCTTTGATCGATGGATGATCGATAGGACGTTCACGGACAATGCGAAAGTTTGCGTTTAGATCTTTTTTTGTATTGTTGTTGACGTTTGACGACACGTAAACCGTAGATCTTATAGGCACGTATCCGGTTGTTTTACTATCGACCTTTAGATCAAGTTTTCTTTCAATTGGAAGATCGTGTAAGAGCTGAACTTGTTCTAAAGCCTTCTGAATTAAGTTAGCCGGAATTCCATGATTGATGAGGTAATAGAAGCCAATCTCTTCCTGTACCCATCTCAGCCTATCGGCGGTTTCTTCCGCAGCTCGAGGTGCGCCATTTAAAAATGGCCCGATGTCAATGACGGGAATTTCCGAGTGGTTTGTATGGGTGGTGGTCTCTGATTTCATTGGTTCTATACTAGCAAAAACCGTTATTTGCGTAAATGCGTTAACGAAGGAAGGAATTCATACCGGATTTACACCCGCTCTAAGACAAAATGCCTCCCACATTCGATCCATGGATAGTGGCGAGAACTGTACGTTTGTCATATTTTCAATTTCACCAGCTGATAGATACACGGGGTTGCCCATAGCCATTGCAACTGTTTGAATTTTTGCGTTGATCATAAGATAAATTGACGTGACCACAGCTTCCTTGAGCGTTTTCCCGGCTATTACTGCGCCGTGACCCCGCATTAGCAGACAAGTGTTATCTTCCAATGCAACAGTCAGATCACGACCTTGTTCCATGTTTCGAACCAGCATGTCAGTGGCATCACCAAATTTGTCGCGTATGTCCCACATTGGAATGTGTTCTCCAATAACTGATGCGGTATGAATTAACGGCTTTATGGGCGTGTCGGTAAGACCGAAGGGCAAAACGTCATAGGCGTGATTATGGACTACGGCATTAATTTCAGGTCGACCCTCCATCACTGCGCCGTGAATAAACCGCTCGCCGTAAGGTGTACGACCTTGTCCATCAATTGGTTCGCCATCCAATTCGAATTCCATAAGATCGTCAAGTTCCACCAACTCGGGTGCCCTCGAACGTGATAGTACGTAGTGGTGACGGTGGTCTGGATGGCGCAAGCTCACGTGCCCAAAAGCATCGACTACCTGCTCGTGAGCCAATATGCGGTTCGCTGCAACGAGCTGTTCAAACTCCGATCTTGGTTTCATTGAAATACCTTATCTCCCTTTAGCGATATATTCTTACGGATTGATCTTCGGTTATTCACTGATAAGAATAGCATCTCTCAGCGTTTCTAATTATTCAAGGTAGATGATGATAAGCAGCGCGTGTTAGTTTTTTTATTCTTATTTGACCTCAGTGGAAACATATAAAAATATCTCATTAACGGCTTGGATTTACCTGGCTTTATGTCTTGTTACCTTGCTTGATACACTTTTTCCGATATCTTTTTTATTAGAAATTAGCACTGCCCTGATCTTCATATTTGTTGCCTTTGAATTCAGGTCGGTACCCAGACCACAACAGATTGCTGGCGGCATTCTTATCTCTTTATCTCTAATAGCTGCTGCTGTTTCTCAAGACTGGCAGACGGTTATCGTGGAAGGGGTTGGCCGGTCAAGAATTTTTTTGCTCTTGTTTTTTGCTATTTCGTGGTTGCAAGCTCCAGCAGAAGAAAGTCACTCCCTAGGAGCTGTAAGGGCCAACATTGTTTCCCAGCCGCCAGGTAGGCGCTTTTTATACTTGGCATTTGGTGCCCATATTTTGGGGACAGTGCTCAATATCGCGGGACTAAGCCTTCTCACTTCAATTGTTGAAAAACAAGAAAACATGTTGTTGAGGCGGAGGCTATCAGTTGCTCTCATGCAAGGATTTACGTCCGCGTCGTGTTGGTCCCCTTTTTATATTGGTATGATCGTCGTTTTAGTGGCGCTTCCAAGTTTGACGTGGACTGACGTCGCACCAGCCGGTGCGCTAATAGCTTTGTGTATAGTCTTATCCGGATGGGGTTTTGACAGAATTGCGCTAAGAGGTTCACGGGTTACCAGTACAAAGATCAATCTACAAGCAATAGGGCTCCACGATGCTGGGAGGGCTACATTTATTTTTATCTCTCTTGTCGGTTTAGCCATGGTGACAGTGGAATTGATAGATACTAACATTCCGGTGGCTTTGGCTTTAATTGCTCCAACCTATGCATTAATTTGGTATGGATCACAAAACAAGCGAGATGAGAAAAGGGCGCATCGATATAGTAAACTCGCTAGGCATGTCATTCGCAACTTACCCAAGTTTAGAAACGAAAGTCTTGTCTTTGTTGCTGCCAATATGTTTGGTGTCGGCATAGCCGCGGTACTTCCCTCGGAGGACCTCAGTGCGACTTTGAATGTCCTCGTACCTTCGGCAGACGGTAAGTTGCTGTTATTGATTGCGACATTCCTTGTTTGCAGCGCTGTCGGCCTTCATCCCATTATCGTTGTGATTTCGGTAAGCGCAATATTCCCTCCTTCAGCATTGGGTTTAAGCGACTGGATTGTTGCTTTGACATTTCTTGGTAGTTGGGGAATTAGCACAATGATGTCCCCATTCTCTGGTACCACGTTATTTATGTCCAGAGTGGCAGGAGTTCAGGGGCATGTCATTGGATGGTATTGGGCCCCACCTACGGTTTTGTTTGGCGCAACCGTCGTGGGGGGAGTAGTCATTCTATTACGCCACCTTGTTATATAACAAACGTTGCTATCCAGTTGATCATATGGACTTCGGGGTTTTAAATCCTTACCACGCAGTCCATCCACCATCCACTTTCAAACTATCACCCGTAATCATGGCGGACTTGGAAGATGCAAGAAATACCACTGCCGAGGCAACATCTTCCAGTGTTCCCAGATGACCCATAGCAATATTATTAAGTACCGTCTGCTTGAACTCTTTATTTTCAAACATAGGTCGGGTCATAGGGGTGTCAATAAATGTAGGTGCGACGGAATTAACCCGGATGCCTTTGGGGGCAAGTTCTACGGCTAGCGCCTTAGTTAGACCCTCTACAGCATGTTTTGTGGTGCAATAGAGGGTTCGATTTGGTGCGCCGATATGGCCCATCTGAGAGGACATAAACACGATTGAACCGAATTCATTTTTGAGCATGGCGCGAGCTGCGCTTTGGGCACCACGGAAAATAGCCCGTACGTTAAGGTCCAACAGCCAACTTATATCTGAAAGGGAGAGTTCGGTGATGGGTAAAGGCTTGTTAGAGCCGGCACATGCCACAAATATATCAAGTTTGTCCAAAGCCTCTATTCGTTGATAGAGACCGTCTTCCAATACATCCTCCTTCCAGTATTCAACGTGTTCGGGGTAATGTGACTGGAGTTCCTTAAGGTCATCTTCTGTCCGGGCAACGGCAATCACCCGGGCGCCAGCTCCTGCCAGAGCTAGAGCAGAAGCCCGTCCTAAACCTTTGCCCGCGCCAGTTACTAAGGCAACTTGGCCCGAAAAATCAGATGCTGCTGTAACTTGTCTTACGTTTACCTCTTCAGTCATCACGCCAACCTTTCTTTATCTTTTAATACCTACAAATATTGCCTAGCATTCAACGCAAATCCTGTAAACAATTGGGAGACATCAAGTTTATGCTCGTCTATGACACCGTGGGCAAACTTCTCGACCCAATTGACTCGATCAATGCTTTGGCTCCAGCCACGGCAGAATAATACCAGGGTGATGTCTTTACTTTAGCTGTAGATGGCGGTGATGTTAGAGAAACATAAAGGAATTTGGCAAATTCGGATCATAAATTCTTGACCATTATCGCTATTGGTTTACCGGTTCATTGTCTTCCCTTATCAATTTGGCTAACTATCTTGTGAGGGTATAATAACTGAAGAAATTTATAGGATCTATTTCGAGTCAAATTTTGGAGAAAAAAATGGCGCGATGGCTAAAAGAGGGCTTATCACAGGAAGCAAAAGATACGGCGGACGCTAAGGTTCGCAAAACTGTTGAAACTATTTTGGACGACATTAAGGCTAGGGGAGACGGCGCCCTTTCCGAATATTCCGCCAAGTTTGATAATTGGTCACCTATCAAATTCCGATTAACCAGAGAAGAGATTGATGCGTGTTATGAACAGGTGACAGAGCAAAACATCGAAGACATTAAGTTCGCTCAAGCGCAGATCCGGAATTTTGCCGAAATACAAAAATCTGCACTAAAGGATGTAGAGGAGGAAACCTTTCCTGGCGTGATCCTCGGTCACAAGAATATCCCTGTTAATTCTGTTGGTTGCTATGTACCAGGTGGCAAGTATCCGATGGTGGCTTCAGCACATATGAGTGTAGTGACGGCTAAAGTCGCTGGCGTAAAAAGGATTATTGCCTGTGCGCCACCCTACAATGGTGTGCCGAGTGCCGCCATCATTGTTGCCCAGGATATGGCAGGGGCCGATGAAATTTATTGTCTAGGCGGTGTGCAGGCCATGGGCGCCATGGCATTAGGTACGGAAGAAATCAGACCGGTGGATATGTTGGTCGGTCCTGGAAACGCATATGTAGCAGAAGCCAAACGACAATTGTTCGGTCGGGTTGGCATTGATTTACTTGCAGGTCCTACGGAGACCTTGATCATTGCGGATGACACGGTAGATGGGGAACTGTGCGCCGCCGATTTACTGGGACAGGCGGAGCATGGCCCCACTAGTCCGGCAATCCTTTTGACAAATTCCGAAGATCTGGCCAACGAGACCATTACTGAAATTGAACGCCAACTGACCAGTTTGCCAACCGCTGAGATTGCTGGCGAGGCTTGGAACGATCACGGTCAGGTTATCGTCTGTGACGACTACGAGGAAATGCTACAAACCGCAGATATGATAGCCTCTGAACACGTCCAGGTGATGACGAAAGATCCAGATTATTTCCTGGCTAATATGACTAATTATGGCGCTTTATTCTTGGGCCCGGAGACCAACGTTTCATATGGAGATAAGGTAATTGGGACTAACCACACGTTGCCAACTAAAACCGCGGGCCGCTACACAGGAGGTCTATGGGTTGGAAAATTCATAAAAACGCATACATATCAGAAAATAACCGAGGAGGCGTCCGTTACCATCGGAAAATACTGTTCACGCCTTTGTGCCTTGGAGGGCTTCGCCGGTCACAAGGAGCAGGCGGATATTCGGCTTCGCCGGTATGCGGGAATTAATGAAGGTTAAAAATGTATAGGGTTACATTTCTGGTCATACCTGTTCTATAAAATTCAAGTCGAAGAGTGAGCGGCCTATTTAAGATTTCCCGGTTTACCCAAAGCTGATTGGGTGCAAAGTCCGCATTAAATGCTCAATCGAATTACTTCCGCACAGGGGAAGTAATTGTGCTGAAACACCAATTGAAGACTGTCTATGTGAGCTCACCGACCTCGCAAGGAGAGGCTTCGGGAGATTGCAAGGCCGGCAGCTCTGACTGAAGACAAAACAAGGTCGCCCAACGGGGGATTAGGCGGTTTGACCTCGTTCCACTTCAAGAGTCTTAATGAAATTAACGGCTTCATTTGCCGTCCAATGGGTAGAGAGTATTTGGTTGGTGCGCGTGTGCACAACAACCCACAGCCCCATGGCTGGGTTCCATCGATAGTCAAATATCATGCTAGGCTCCTGGGTGTTAGCCTGTATGTTCGAATGATTTCAATGTATCGCTGAGTCGTTAATAAATTCTGAGTCGGAACAATGATTTAGTGGTAAATATCTTTATTTTTTTAAAGTACCAACTTCCTCCAACTCTTGTCGAAGTTCTGTCTTCAACACTTTTCCGTAATTGTTTTTAGGAAGGGCATTAACAAAGAAATATTCCTTGGGGCGTTTAAAGCGAGCAATATTTTTTAGACATAGCCTATCAAGTTCCTTTTTATTCGGGGGGGTGTCCTCATCTGGTACGATGAACGCAACTACCTCTTCACCCCAATCTGGATGGGATCGTCCAATGACCGAAACCTCCTTAACCGCCTTATGGCGGAGTAAAATCTCCTCCACCTCGCGAGGGTAAATATTAGAGCCTCCGGAGATTATTACGTCCTTTGAACGGTCTTTCAGAGTTAAGTAACCGTGTTCATCAAGTGAGCCCATATCCCCAGTATGGAGCCAGCCTCCACGTAAGGTTTGGGCTGTTGCTTCCGGATTTTGCCAATAACCCTTCATGACGACGTCCCCACGGACAAGGACCTCACCCACGTTACCGATATCAAGTGGCCGATCTTCAGCATCTGCAACTTGAATTTCTACATCCGTTCGCGACTTTCCAACGGAAGCCAACCTACTTAAATAGGAAGGGTGTTTGGTATCCAAGTGTGCTGCTCGGGAAAGCGCCGTGATTGTCATGGGGGCTTCGCCTTGTCCATATATCTGGACTAATTTTGGACCGAGTACCTCAAGTGCATTTAGAGAGTCTTCCACGTACATCGGTCCGCCGCCATAGATGATGGTTTTTAAACCGCTAGTGTCCGCACCGGCGTTCTTTTGAACTTCAAGCAAACGTTTAACCATCGTGGGCGCAAAGAAGCAGCTTACATTACTGTATTTTTTAAAAAGCGTTAGGACCTCGGATGGATCAAACCCGCCACTTTCTGGGATAATTTGGCAGGCTCCCTTGGCAACAAATGGCAAGATATAAATTCCGGAACCATGGGACATTGGTGCCGCGTGAAGAATATTATCGAATTCGTCCACCGGGTCTACATCCGCAAAATAACTAACCGTCATCATTAGAAGATTTCGGTGGGTAAGCATCGCTCCTTTGGGCTTTCCGGTAGTACCGCTGGTATAAAACAGCCACGCGAGGGCGTCTGGGTCCAATTCTGCAATTTCAATGGGGTTTGCCTCAAGGAGATGCTGATATTGGTTTCCGCTTACGGAAATGATTTCTGGTTGTTCATCGCAATTTTCAATTGCGGCCTTAATTACCGGTTCCAGATCTTCAGTTACAAAGCATACTTTTGCACCAGAGTGATTCAGCACATAGGTGAATTCCTTCTCATGAAGTTTAGCATTCATAGGTACGGCAGCACAGCCAGCGTGCCACGTGGCAAACATGATATCGCTGAACTCCGGACAATTCTTCATGGCTATAGCGACACGATCGCCAGGGAATAAGCCTATAACGCCTCTAATGCTTCCCGCTAGTATTGCAACACGTTTGCTGGTATCCCGGTAATTTGATGTAACACTGTTTCCCAGCGCCAAAGCCGGTCGTTCACCAAAGGAACGGGAAGATTTTAAAAGTAGCGCAGCGATATTCATCGTCCAAAACCTGAAATAAATTAAACCAGTTGTGTGCGGTCTTGTAGGTACCCCTGTCAGTCTGTATTTCTACTCCAGAACGCACAAGACATTCATGTTCATTAGTGTCGATATATATATCCGTCGTAATTAGACAGATAATGGGGTTTATATGGAATATACCAAGCTAGGCCGAACTGATTTGCGTGTGAGTGTGGCGGGCCTTGGTTGTGGTGGTGGTTCTAAGCTGGGCCTGGAAACCGGGGAGAGTGAAGAGCACTCCATTCGTCTGGTTCGGTCAGCTATTGATCTCGGTGTTAATTTTATTGATACGGCAAGTAGTTATGGCACCGAGGTTGCCGTAGGTAAGGCTATCAAAGGTATTCCACGTGATCAGGTTGTCTTGTCAACGAAATTTCATCCAGCCTGGGCTGGGGTCGTTAATAACGCTGAAACAATTGTCAAGGGGCTTGAAAACTCGCTTAGGCAATTGGGTGTCGAATATGTGGACGTATTTCACTTACATGGTGTTTACCCGCGCTGGTATGACTATGTGATGAGTGACATCGTTCCCGTGCTGACAAAAGAGAAGGAAAAGGGCAAATTCCGGCATCTCGGTGTGACGGAGAATGCCCCCCAGGATCATCAGCATGAAATGTTCCAGCGGGCATTCGATGATGACTGTTTCGATGTCATTATGCTGGCCTACCACATCATGAACCAGAATGCGGAGCGATTTGTTTTTCACCGTTCTCAAAACCAAGGGATCGGAACCCTTATTATGTTTGCGGTGAGGAGCATTTTCAGCACGCCAGGTCGTCTTAAAGCAGAGGTGAATGAATTGGTGGGGCAGGGAAGGTTGCCAGACTGGATAATGAATAAGGATAACCCTCTCGACTTTCTGCTTCATGAAGATGGAGCATCCAGTGTTATTGATGCATGTTACCGCTTTGTACGGCACCAGCCGGGGGCCGATGTTATACTATTCGGAACGGGTAATCTTGACCATTTGATGGAGAATATAGCGTCTATAAATAAACCGCCGCTGCCAATAGACGATTTATTGAAAGTACGTGAGTTGTTTGGTCATCTAGAGGGTGTTGGCCTGGATTACCCGGGTGGTTCGGGACCAAAAACAAAGCTCGGCGATGTCAATGAGGAAATTGATACATCGGGGCTAAAGTGTCCCATACCCGTTCTCAAGGCAAAAAAAGCTCTTCGTAGTATGGATGCGGGTGAAACACTTCGAGTGATTTCTACAGACCCCAGTTCTGCCGTCGACTTTATCGATTACTGCGATAACACAGGGTATGAATTATTGGAAAGTTCTAAGGAAAGTAGTTCTTTTATTTTTGTGATTCGCAAAACCTGAATGGAGCCGTTGGTTGGGTTGCAAGACTAGGTTGCTCGCTGGCTACTATCAGCACCCCACTGGACATTTAGCGCCTCATTAGCCGACGATCTCCCTATTGGTGTATCAGCGTTTAGTAAATCGCCATCAGTCCAGTGCTCAACCCGAAAACCGAAGGGGTCGAACCAATAGTCAAATACTTGGGATCCCAAGATATGCCTGCCGATACCCCATGAGTGTCGGTGGCCATTTGTTTTTAGAAATTCGTGTCCAAGAAAAATGTGATTTATGTCTTGGACTTCAAATGCGACGTGTCCTAACCCAGCTTGGGGGCTCGGAACTGTCAATAACGTGTGATGATCCACGTATTCTTTGCCTCTATCAACACGGTTGAACGTTAAACAAATTTCTCCAGCATCATTAAAACATTCATCAGACGTGATTAAGCCAAAATGGGATTTATAAAACTCATCAGTAGCTTTAAAATTTGTAACGTTGAGGACAACATGCCCAAGTCTTTTGCATTGAGCTGGGGCTTGATTTAGCCGAACAAACTTACCTTGCCTATTGCGTATTTCTCCAAAATTAGGCGAATACTGGTTTATTACAGGGAGTTCGGGTAATTCGTCCATACCGTGAATAATCTCAATAAGGAAACCATCTGGATCCGGTAGTGTTACCCGTTTGCCGCCTCCCGGCTCATAAACCTTTTCAACAGAAGACGCTCCTTCCACTTCTGATATTATATGTAAATCCTCCTCTGACGCGGCATTAAACGCAAAGCCCAGAAATGCTGGTTGACCGAGTTCTGTAATATGGAAATGGTGATCGCTATCTATCCCCCTCATGTAGAGGGCAGTCTCTGTTCTAAAAGAGCGGGTTAAACCAAAGTCTTTCAGAAAACTCTCCATTAGATCCAAATCTGGCGCCCGAAAACGCGCGTAAGCTACATCAGTCACTTTAATCATTGCGAGACCTTCTAGAAATTGCCGGTGTCCTGAGCTAAATTAGGCATACCCAAGCTATCCTCGATTTTTTTTAACCCTTGTAATACTGAGGGTCTAGTTATTGGTAACTGTAGCCTAAATCACTAAATTGCCAAAAGTCCAATGTTTAAGCTTATACACAGGGATGCTATATATTTGGATTGCGCTCAATCATGACGGTATCGATCATCGTCAAGACTTTATCCCCTGTTTGGTTAACCAATTCCATATAATATTTTGCAATACCATATTCGGGACGTGACTTAGAAATGCGTTTGTCTTGTAATTCAACGTTTAGGGTAAGTCGGTCTCCTACGTAGGCTGGTTTAACAAAACGAACATTTTCGAAACCTACAGACGCCAGAACCCTGCGATTGATCCCACCACTATGAAGTAGACGAATTCTAATCGCCATTAGAAGCGTACCAGGCGCTATCAATCCGCCGTGGGGGCTCGACTTTGCAAATTCTTCATCGATATGAAATAACATTGGATCCCACTGATTAGCAAAATCCAGAATGATTTCCTTGGTCAGCAGATACTCGCCTCGGGATATCCTACCGGTATCTTGGATGTCTTCAAAATAGTAGTCGTTGTAACCTGGATGGTTCATTTGTGGATCAGTCCTTCAAACGTGGTTCTTCACCCTCGGAAATTCCAACATCGAAGCAGTTCATTTGTATAGCAATACAGGCGTAGTAGCCGATGATCACGGTGAGTTCAAATAACGTTTTTTCGCCAAACACGGTGAGCGCATTTTTATAGGTTGGATCGCTTAGTTTTTTTGTATCAAGGATTTCTTGAGCAACTTCGTAAACGGCCTCTTCTTTCTCATCTTCAAACGTTGGCCACCGCCGATTTTCGATGGCCTCTGCAATTTCCGGTTTGAGACCGGCCTTGATTGCGAGTGGTTGGTGTGCCCACCACTCCACAGGCTGGTTCCACTGGCGTGCAACCACTAATATCGCGAGTTCCGAAAGTTTTGGTTCGAGTGTTGTATGATAACGGCAATAGGCGCCAACCTTTTGGATTAAGGAACCAATTTCCGGGTTTCTAAACCAGCCGTTCATAGGGCCCCCTATACGGCTTCTTGGACCTGACAATATTTCGTCGTGAAGAGCCTGCTGCTCGGGGTTCATTTCCTCGTATTTTAGTTCTTTAAGCCGAGACATTCTTTTCTCCATTTTATGTACTAGGGGCCGATATCAACAATTCCTAGAATAAGGTCAAGCCCTGGTGGCTGTATTTTAAGAAGTCATATTTTGTACAGTAGTTCGTCAATGGAATTAGAAAATTTATTTCGTCTTTAAAATAAGACCAGATATGGGAACAGTGGTGGGTCGATTGCTTTACATAACAAATGACTATAATTCTATTATACGAATTATGGGTGAACACTCGTCTGCAAAAATTTTAAGATATTTGATAAAAATATGGCTAGAAAAAAGCGTTAATTGGGAGTTTTCCAGATGGATCAAAGCATAAACATGGATGACAAAGAAACTTTTGCTTCTCTTCCAGAAAATACGGGTAGCGTAAACCATACTTCACCGATGACCGCAGAAGAATATCTCGAAGAACTAGATGACGGTCGGGAAGTTTACATTTACGGTGAGAGGGTTACGAAGGTTACGGAGCACCCGGCATTTCGGAATACTGCAAAAATGACGGCTCGGCTGTTTGATGCCCTTCATAATCCAAAACATAAAGACAAGATCTTGCTGCCCACTGATACAGGCAATGGTGGTAAAACCCATGCATTTTTCAAAGCACCAAAAAATGTAGATGATTTGGTTGCTGGCCGAGATGCTATTGCTGAGTGGGCACGCATCACTTACGGATGGATCGGCCGCGCCCCCGATTATAAAGCCTCATTCCTCGCAACCCTTGGAGCTAATGCCGAATTCTATGATCCTTTCCAGGATAATGCCAAGCGTTGGTATAAGTTCAGTCAGGAACGTGTGCCATTTATCAACCACGCGATCATACACCCTCCGGTGGATCGGGATAGACCACCTAACGAAGCCGCTGACGTTTGCTGCAAAGTAGAGAAAGAGACGGATGCTGGTTTGGTGGTTTCGGGGGCTAAAGTAGTCGCGACCGGTTCCGTATTAACCAATTATACTTTCGTTGCGCATCACGGATTGATCCCGCTGCAGGACAAGAACTTTGCAGTAGTATTCATGATCCCGACAAATGCACCCGGTGTGAAGTTTATTTGTCGCACTTCTTACGAAATGACTTCTACCGTAATGGGAAGTCCCTTTGATGCCCCTCTGTCGAGCCGATTAGATGAAAACGATGCTATTTTTATTATGGATGAAGTGTTGGTTCCCTGGGAGAACGTCTTTGTCTTTGGTGACATAGAGAAGGCAAATAATTTTTTTCCGCAAACAGGATTTTTGCCTCGATTTGTAGTTCATGGCTGCACCAGGCTAGCGGTAAAGCTAGATTTTATTGCAGGACTTCTGTTAAAGGCTGTTGAAGCTGCCGGTACAAAAGATTACCGGGGAGTTCAGGCCAATGTTGGGGAGGTCATAGCCTGGCGAAATCTGTTTTGGGGATTGTCGGATGCCATGGTTCGGGATCCGAAGCCGTGGATAGACGACTACGTGCTGCCAAATATGGATCCGGGTAATGCCTATCAAATAATTGCAACTATGGCTTATACCCAGGTCAAATATATCATTGAACAGACAGCAGCTTCTGGGCTTATATTTTTGAATTCTCACGCCATGGATTTTAAAAATCCCGAACTCAGACCCTATATTGACCGTTATCTTCGAGGGTCGAATGGTTACAAGGCTGAGGATCGTGTCAAGCTCATGAAGTTGCTTTGGGACAGTATCGCTTCTGAATTTGGCGGTCGTCACGAGTTGTACGAAATAAATTATGGTGGTTCCACTGAGGAGATAAGAAGATATTGTCTTTTTGGGGCTGAGGCTTCAGGTAATGCCGAAAAATTTAAAGGGTTTGCTGAGCAGTGTATGGCTGAATATGATCTCGATGGGTGGACGGTACCCGACCTCACTGATCCAGGGGAATTAAGTTACCACACAATGAAAAATCGGACCTAGCAAACTATACTACTTGACTTAATGTTGCTAATTTCCAGACTGTTAATTTATGGGCGGTGCTCGCCAGTAAACTGGTGTAAATAGTCCCACATAAAAGGCCAAGGGAGGCACCACTCCAACAAACGGGAGTGATGAAATATGGAGAAAAGTAAAAAAGTAAAATTCAAAGTAAATGAATTAGAAAAAGTAACCCGCCGACGTTTTATTTCAACAGCAGGCGTTGTAGCTTCCACTGCAGTTGCTGCACCGGCAATTCTAAGGTCGGGGCTAGCATATGCTGCAGGGCGTCCCATAAAACTAGGCTATATTAGCCCGAAAACAGGACCACTTGCACCATTTGCCGAGGCTGATGATTTCGTCATCGCAGGTATACGGTCGGCTCTGAAAGATGGGATAAAGATCGGAAGCCAAGTTCATCCAATAGAAATCTTTGTTAAAGATACACAATCCAACCCGAACCGTTGCGCCGAGGTGGCATCGGAACTTATTCTTAAAAACAAGGTTGATATTTTAATGGGTGCCGGAACCCCCGAAACTACAAATCCGCTGTCTGATCAAGCGGAAGTAAACGAGGTTCCCTGCATTACGTCGGATGCACCCTGGCAGCCCTATTTCTTTGGGCGGGGTGGTAATCCGGCGAAGGGGTTCGACTGGACATACCATTTCTTCTGGGGGCTGGAAGACGTTATAGCGGTATTTCTTAATCTTTGGAACTCATTGGACACCAACAAGGTTGTGGGTGCCTTATGGCCGAACGATTCCGATGGTAATGCCTGGGGTGACAAAAAATTAGGTTTTCCACCGGTCTTAGCTGCTAAAGGATTTAAACTGATCGATACTGGTCGTTACCAGCAGCCAAATAATGATTTTTCGGCTCAAATATTCGCATTCAAGAAGGCAAAAGTCGAAATTGTCAGTGGTGTAATGATCCCGCCGGATTTCACTACCTTCTGGACGCAGGCTGCACAGCAGGGCTTTAAACCCAAGGCGGTTACGGTTGGAAAGGCGCTTCTATTTCCTGCAGCCATTGAAGCGCTTGGTGACCGCGGAGCGGGACTTTCCTCAGAGGTATGGTGGACCCCAAGCCACCCATTTAGATCTAGCCTGACAGGCGATAGCGCAGGACAACTAGCCGCTGCATATGAAAAAAATACTGGCAAACAGTGGACCCAGCCAATTGGTTTCCGGCATGCATTATTTGAAGTTGCTGCCAACGTACTTGGGCGTACTAAAGATGTGAATTCACCCAAGTCTATTGTCCAGGCCATCGCCGATACCAAGCTGGATACAATTGTTGGTCGAGTGCATTGGGGTGGAAAACCGGTCAAGAATGTCAGTAAAACACCTCTGGTTGGCGGCCAATGGGTGCGTGGATCAAAACATAAATATGATCTGCAGGTTGTGAATAATAAAACTGCGACAAATATACCGGTTAAAGGAGTGATGAAACCGATCTAAGATTGTAATCTTTTAGTCAATTTTCAAAGTACGTGCTTTTAACTCGGGTTTTTTCGACCCGAGTTAACGCGTTTTTATTTTTGTGGATGAGGATCAATAGAATGCTAGATGATAGTCACATAGACCGAGATCGGAGTGGATTTGAAAAGCTGTCTGCAGATCTCACAAAAAGGGCTCAAGTCGTAGCGGAGGAATTAAAAACCCGCGTCGCAGAGACCGAGAAGGCTAGGCGACTACCCGTTGAAAATATGGAACGAATATGTGATGAGGGTTTGCTGAGGGTAATACAGTCTAGGCGCTGCGGTGGACACGAACTTTCGATGCGGGTGCACCTTGACGTATTAAGTGCAATAGCAGAAGGATGTTCTGCTACAGCGTGGGTGTTAGGTGTAATGCATGCTCACAGCTGGCTGCTTGCCCATTTTCCAGAACAGGCTCAGGATGATGTATATGGAGAAAATCCAAATACGATGGTTTCTGCTGTAATTGGCCCACGTGGTAAAGCAGTACGAAAATCTGATGGGACCTACGTCCTCAATGGGTTCTGGCCTTTTGGTTCGGGTTGCCAGTTATCTAAGTGGTTACTGCTTGGAGCAGAAGTATTTGATGAGAATGATGAATTTTTGGACCTGGCCGATCTCCTTATTCCGACCACCGATGCCGAGATTCAGGACGATTGGTATGTCGCGGGTTTTCAGGGAACTGGCAGCAACTCTTTAGTGGTTAAAGATTTGGCCATACCAGAGCATCGTTATCTGTCGCTTATGGGACTACTCAAACACGATACGCCTGGAATGAGCAATGGCTACGATGGTTGGTTACATAAGGCAGAGGCAGTTCCAGTTCTTGCCATAGCTCTATGCGGGGGGGCCGTAGGTCTGGGGCGCGCAGCAGTGAAGCAGTTTAGGGAAAATATTCAGGGCAAGACTGTGGCGTATACCGAGCACCTTCAGACTGATTGGGGTTCAACTCACATTACAATGGGTAAATCTGCATCCTTAATTGATGCTGGTGAGCTACTGCTCTATCGGGCGGCAGATGACACAGATCGCTTAGCTCAGGCGGGGGAACAGATGTCGATGGAAATGCGCGGCCGTATCCGGATGGACTGCGCGCATGGGGTGCGATTAATACTTGAAGGCGCAAATGAGTTATTTATCACGGGCGGAGCGGCGGGTCTCTCACTGCGGAATCCGATGCAGCAGATTTCTCGAGATCTTCACGCGACAAACATGCATGGTCTGTTGTTGCTAGAACCTAGCGCCGAGGTTTACGGCCGCGTGCTTCTCGGCTTAGAGCCCAATACTATAATAATTTGAAGATGGCACCTTATCACCTAAGATAGGAACCAAACCATAAATTTGACAGGGAGTGAAAAAATGGCAAAAAAATCAAAGGGGTTTAAGATTGAAGAATTCAATCGAAGAATGTTCATTAAATATAGTACAGGAGCAGCTGTGGTTGCTGCTGCATCCGGCCTATCAGCCCCGGCGGTGCATGCCGCACGAAAACCAGTCAAAATAGGCTTTGTGAGCCCCCAAACCGGGCCGTTAGCGGCCTTCGGTGAGGCTGATCGATTTGTTTTAGCCGACGTAAACAAAGTTTTGGCTAAGGGAATTAAGATTGGTAAGAGAACCTATCCAGTGGAAATTTTATCTCGCGATTCGCAGTCTAATCCTAACCGGGCTGCCGAAGTAGCTGCTGAACTTATCCTGAAGCATGAGGTAAATTTGATGATAGGTTCATCATCAGGTACCACGGTGAACCCCGTCTCTGATCAGGCGGAAGCAAATGAGGTGCCTTGCGTGACTGCTGATACCCCTTGGCAAATTGTATACTTTGGACGTGGGGCTACTCCGAAAAAGGGCTTCAAATGGACCTATCACTTTTTTTGGGGCATTGATGACATGCTGGGTGTCTTCATGAATATGTGGGGTATGCTAGGCACCAACCAAAAGATTGCCAGTCTCATGGTAAATGATGCTGATGGAGTTGTCGGGGGTGATCCGAAAAGAGGCTTTAGACCACCAATGGAAGGGGCGGGATTTAGTTATAATCAGCCGCCTTTGTTTCAGCCTGGAACCACCGATTTCACCGCACAGATTAGTACGTTTAAGAAGCAGGGTGCGGAGATCCTGACTGGTATAGCCACCCCACCCGATTTCTCGACCTTTTGGATCCAGGCGGCCCAGCAGGGGTTAACCAAGCAGCTTAAAGCGGCTACGATTGCGAAGGCTTTGTTATTTCCGCCTGCCATCGAAGCTCTTGGTGAGCATGGAGATGGTTTGACGACTGAAGTTTGGTGGTCGCCTTCCCACCCATTTAAGTCAAATTTGACAGGTATGAGCTCAGCAGACTTTGGGGCGGCCTACACCGCGAGTACCGGTCGTCAGTGGACTCAACCCCTGGGATTCAAACATGCAAACATTGAGGTTGCGATTGACGTTCTCAAACGTTGTGGAGATCCGGGTGATCCCAATGCAATCCTAAATGCAATTGAGAATACTAACTATGAATCAATTGTTGGGCCAGTATCATGGAAATTTGGTGATCACCGAAATCCAGTGAAAAATGCTTGCCGTACGCCGTTAGTTGGTGGCCAGTGGAAGCGGCAATCTGGTGGGAAGTTTAAGTACGAATTAACAATCGTAGAAAACAAGATGGCAAAAAACATTCCAATTGGTGGCGACCTTAAACCGTTAGGTTAATACAGAAGTTTCTAAACAAAAGGGCAGGCGTCGCTTAACCGACGCCTGCCCATTTTTCTAGTACCTAGGGGAAAAAAAATCGTTCGGATAATCTCGAAGTCATGAGCACGATACTTGAAGTTGCTGGCATCTCGAAGACATTTGGTTCACTCAAAGTCATTGATGGTTTCGACTTTGAATTGGCTGAAGGTGAAGCCCTTGGGATAATTGGCCCTAACGGTGCTGGGAAAAGTACGTTGTTCAATTTAATAACTGGCAGTCTACATCCCAATTCCGGCTCTATTATGTTTGAAGGGGTGGATATTACTCAAATTCCCGCATATCGGCGTTGTCGATTAGGCATTGGTCGATCTTATCAAATTCCCCACCCGTTTGGGGGTATGACGGTATTTGAGAATCTATTAGTTGGAGCGGCCTTTGGTAAGAACCAGAGTGAGGTGCAAAGCTACGATGAGTGTGCTCGAATTCTTGATTTAACAGGGTTATTGGAAAAATCAAATGTGCTCGCCGGACAACTGACACTTTTGGAACGGAAGCGACTCGAGCTCGCGCGGGCCTTAGCAACAAGCCCAAAAGCTCTGTTGCTTGATGAAATTGCGGGAGGTTTGACGGAACCCGAAATACAAGAATTAATACAGACAATCCGTGTTATTCGTTCGGAAAATATTTCTGTTATATGGATTGAGCATATTGTACATGCGCTGATGTCGGTTGTTGACCGGCTTATCGTCATTAACTTCGGCAAAAAGCTGGAAGACGGTGATCCTGAAACAGTGATAAAGAGTCCCGAAGTGCAGGAGGTCTATATGGGAATTGGAATTGAATGAGCTTACTGGAAGTAAATAATCTTAGCGCTTTCTATGGCGATTTCCAGGCGCTCTTTAACATTGATTTTACGATGGAAGAGGGAGAGACGTTGGCGGTCATAGGAGCTAATGGAGCTGGTAAATCAACATTTCTGAAAACAATTACGGGCCTCGTAGATACTGAAGTAGATGACCTGAACTATAACGGAGTAAGTATCGGCGGGCTATCAGCCGCGGATATTGTAGGTCTCGGAATAGCTATGGTACCGGAAGGAAGGCGCTTATTTCCAAGTCTCAATGTGGAAGAAAATCTTTTGATGGGCGGGTATAAGGGGCGGCAAGGGCATTGGACATTAGATCGAATATACGAATTATTTCCTGCCCTAGTTGAACGTCGAACGGTTCCCGGAACCGCGCTTAGCGGGGGTGAGCAACAAATGACAGCGATCGGGCGAGCTCTAATGGCTAATCCTGATCTTTTATTATTTGATGAACTTTCTTTGGGTTTGGCGCCTATTATAATTAAGAATATTTATGAGACCTTGCCTAAAATTAAATCTGAGGGAGTATCAGTTCTCCTGGTAGAGCAGGATATAAACCAGGCCCTTTCGGTATCGGATAGGGTTTATTGTTTTCAAGAAGGTCGCGTGTCACTAAATGGGTTACCTAATACACTATCTAGGGAGCAGATATCAGCTGCTTATTTTGGAAGCTAGCTATGACTGAGTGGGTGGGCTCGATTATTCAAGGCTTCTTTATAGGGGGATTATATGCAATGTTTGCAGCTGGTCTTGCCATAATATTTGGGGTTATGAGGCTCGTAAATATTACTCACGGCGACTTAATAGTATTGGCTGCTTTTGTCGCTATGGTTGCTATTGAAATTACCGGTGTAAACCCTTTCGTTAGCCTCATCATTGTATTGCCCTTCATGTTTGTCTTTGGGTATGTGCTGCAACGGGTTGTGCTTAATTTCACACTTGGTGATGATCTCTTGCCGCCGCTTCTGGTAACATTCGGTATCTCAATTATCCTTCAAAACCTCCTTCTTGAGCTGTTTTCCGCTGACTCACAGCGGTTAAAAGCTGGTCCAGTAGAAACCCTAAGTATTAAAGTTATGGAAGGATTGGAGATAGGCGTCCTACCTTTAGTCATTTTTGTTGTTGCAATTCTAATGATTGCGATAATTCAACAGCTATTCAATAGAACTAGACTAGGCCGGGCTTTTCGAGCAACTTCAGACGATCCTGTTACAGCCCAGCTTATGGGGATAAATCACAACCATATCTTTGCACTAGCGATGGCGATGGCTCTGGTATTAGTTGGAATAGCAGGTGTGTTCCTGGGTATCCGTACGAATTTTGATCCTTCTATTGGTCCTTCTCGACTCTTGTTTGCATTTGAAGCCGTTATAATCGGTGGTTTGGGGTCGATTTGGGGCACCCTTGCAGGCGGAATTATTCTTGGTGTTGCCCAGAATATTGGTGCGAAAATTGATCCGGGCTGGCAAATCCTAGCCGGGCACATTGCATTTTTAATTGTATTAGTCGTTCGTCCAAATGGTTTGTTTCCGAAGACGCGAGATGATTGACCAAAATTCAAATATTACCTCGACACCGCGGTTTGTTGTTACCCGCTCGACCAAGTTGAGTCACTTCGGTTTGGCCGCCGGTGCCATCATAGTACTCACTCTGGCGACAGGACCTTTTTGGCTAGGCCGTGCAGACATGCGTTTGTTAGTCGAGATATTTTATTTTCTCGCGCTTGCCCAGATGTGGAATCTTTTAGCCGGATATGGCGGCTTAGTCTCGGTTGGTCAACAGGCGTTTGTTGGTCTCGGAGGTTACCTTCTTTTTATTTTGACAATTCATTTTGGTGTTGGTGCTATTTGGAGTATCCCGCTGGCTGGAATAGCAGGTGCAATCATCTCGTTACCCGTTGCATTTTTGGTATTCCGTCTGCGTGGGCATTACTTTGCCATCGGCACATGGGTTGTTGCAGAAGTATTTTTACTCGGCTTTGCGCAGGTTATCTCGCTTGGTGGAGGCTCCGGAATGAGCCTGCCGATATCAATTATTCGCTCTATTGCCGCAACAAGGGCAGGACGCGATGCAGCTGTTTATTGGATTGCACTGGTACTGGTTATTGTTTTGATCGGTGGTATCTATCTACTATTGCGTTCCCGTTATGGTTTGGCGTTAACGTCAATCCGCGACTCAGAAGAGGCATCTAGCAGCTTGGGTGTCGATAACTTTCGAACCAAACTACTTGTGTATGTCATTGCCGCTTTTGGTACCTCAGCTATCGGGGCATTGATCTATCTTACCAAGTTGCGCATCACACCAAGTGCTGCATTTGATATTAATTGGACCACGACGGTAATTTTTATTGTTGTTATTGGCGGTATTGGTACGATTGAAGGGCCTATCATCGGAACCATTGTTTTTTTCCTTTTACGTGAGCCCCTTGCAGAATTTGGTTCGTGGTACCTCATGCTTCTAGGTGCGACGGCCGTGGTTATAATGCTAAAAGCCCCGGAGGGCCTATGGGGAATAATTGCGCGACGATATGGCCTGCATTTCTTTCCGGTTCAAAGACAATTGAGATGGACAGTGAAAGACGACTAAAGAAGACTTAATATGCCTCGATTTTCTGTCAATATCTCAACCATGTTTACTGAGCATGATTTTCTAGACAGGTTTAGAATTGCCAAGAAATACGGTTTCAGTGCCGTAGAGATCCAGTTTCCTTACGAATTTCCATTGACAAGGGTATTGGCAGCAAAGGAAAGCGCTGGAGTTGAAATCACCCTAATCAATATAGGAGCTGGCGACCTTACTACTGGTGGGCCTGGCATCGCTGCTCATCCCGGCCGAGAAGAACAATTCAAGGTTTCGGTGGAAGAAGCCTATAAATATGCGGATAGTTTAAAACCGACCTCTGTTAATGTTTTAGCGGGAGCGCCGTCTTTGGAAAAATTTGAGAAGAGGCAGTGTCTGGATGTGTTGGCCTCAAACCTCTACTATGCCGCACAGGCTTTTGAGAAATTAGGTACGAAGGTTTTAACAGAAGCTGTAAACACTAACGACCGACCCGGGTTTTTGTTGAATTCGACGGCCGCTGCGATTGAGATCATAGAACGTGCTGGACACAAGAACCTCGCAATACAATATGATGTCTACCACATGCAAATCATGGAAGGAAATCTTGTGAATACCATCCGGGATAATTTAGATCAGATCGGTCATATTCAATTTGCGGATAACCCGGGCCGTCACGAACCTGGAACCGGAGAGATTAACTTTCCTAATTTGTTCGATGCCATTGATAAAATGGGGTGGAAAGGTTGGCTTGGTGCTGAGTATATTCCCTCAAAGCGGACTGAGGAGACACTTGGTTGGATGCCAGAATTGGCGACATAGATTTAGTACCATATGACCCCAAACACCCGTTCTTTGACCAGTTTACCTGGCGTGATTCTAATTGTTTTCGTTGCCTTCAGTTTTGCGGCTAATTCTACACTCTCAAAAATAGCGTTAGACCACGGTGCTACCCCCCTCTCTCTACTGACCTTTAGGACAGCGATAGCAGCTTTCTCCGTTTTTGTGATCTTGAAGATTTGGCGAGTACCAATTGGTTTGCCGTTCAGGGTAAGGTGGATCGCAATCGGTATGGGCGGCATAGTTGCCTTATACTCATATTGTCTCATGAGCGCACTGCTCTACCTTCCGGTGGCGTTGGCAGTACTTACATTTTATCTCTACCCTATTCTCACTAGCCTAGGTTCGTGGGCAATCGGTCAGGAACGTCTAACTTTTAGGATTCTGGTTTGTCTGATAACGGCCTTCATCGGGTTGGGTTTTGCACTGGATATAGGGGGCAATATCAACTTAGTTGGTATTTCCTTGGCAATTGGAGCAGCGGTAGGATTTACCGTTTTGTTGTTGGTAAATAACAATCTTGGTGATGGACAGGATTCTCGGCCCATTAGCTTTCATATGATGTCTTCGGCGACACTCTTATTCATTCTGATTGACATGAATACCGGAGTTATGCCTTTGCCAGCATCATTTGAAGGTATTGCTGCCTTCATAGGGTCGTGTGTATTTTTTGCATTTGCAATGATAGGGATGTTTGTTGGGCTCGCCAAGATTGGTGCAATACGGACGAGTTTACTTATGAATTTTGAGCCTGTTGCAAGTATCGTCCTTGGAGCATTATTGTTGGATCAAGTGTTGGAGCCTTTACAATTAGTTGGTGCCGGGGTTGTCATTGCAGCAATTTTACTTGCGGAATTGGTGAAAAATTCTTCTGAAGCTAATAAGAATGTCTGAAATTTACGCTAATCAAACATAGTTTGTGGCAGGAATAGTGCCAATTCAGGCAACGCTACCAGGATCACAAGGCATAGGCCCATTGCAAACCAGAAAGGCCAAATTCCTCGAAATATGGTATTCATTGGAACATCTGGTGCAATACCTTTTACCACAAATACGTTGACGCCGACTGGTGGACTAATGAGGCCCATTTCTAACACTATCACGACTACCACGCCGAACCAGATTGGGCTTAATCCAAGCTCAAGGATAAGCGGATAAACAATGGGCAAAGTAAGGACCAGCATCGCCAAGCCTTCCAGAAATGTGCCCAGTACCACATATGTCACCAAAATTATAATCAATACTCCGAGGTCACCTACATTTATACTTGTAAGAAATGAAACTAGGTCTGAAGGTATTTCTGAAAGTGCCATGAAGGGAATAAACACATGGGCACCAATTAAGATCATGAAAACAGTGGCTGTTGTTCGAAGTGTTTGGAATACCACGAACTTTGTATTTTCCCAGCTAAGGTTTTTTCTTAATAATGCAACGGTTAACGTCAGGAATGCGCCTACACCTGCCGCTTCTACCGGTGTGAACCAGCCAAAATAAATTCCACCAATCGTGATCGCGACGATAAATATGATTGTCCCGGCATTTTTGAGTGACCCGATTTTCTCAGAGAGGGTAGCTTTTTGACCAGCAGGCCCAAGTTCAGGTTTGAGCGTTGTTACAATGTAAATTGCTACCAAGAATAGGCTGGTAAGTAATAGACCCGGTATCACACCTGCTATAAATAGCTTACCGATAGATTGTTCAGTTAGGATCGCATAAATAATCATCCCGGTTGAAGGGGGTATCAAAATGCCTAACGTACCTCCGGCAGCAACGGCACCAGTTGCTAGTGAGTCACCGTAATTAAAACGCTTCATTTCGGGAAGTGCGACCCTTCCCATCGTGACTGCTGCGGCTATTGAGGACCCACTCATGGCCGCAAAGCCAGCACATCCAACAATCGTTGCCGAAGCAAGGCCTCCTCTAAAGTGGCCAAACCATTTATAGGCGGCTTCGTAAAGGTCTTTGCTCATACCGGAGACGCCTGCGAGGTTTCCCATTAGTACAAATAGTGGGACGACTGATAATTCGAAAAAAGATACTATCTCAAAGGCTTCACCGCTCAGGCTTGTAAGGGCAGGGGTTGTGCCGTTCATAACCCAAGTACCAATAAAACCCACAACTAGCATCGCAATTGCTACAGGCATTCGAAGTATGAGAAATATGAATAGGAAAGCCAGTCCGATAATGCCAATGGTTGTTGGAGTCATTAGTACGACCGTATTTTCTATTCGCCCCGATACTTAGTGCTATAACCTTGTAATAGAAGCAAAATTTCAGCTAAAAGTACGAGTAAATACAGTAGAATTCCAATAGCCAATAAGATAAAAAATGGCCCAAATGAAATTAACAAAGTGAGTGTTGCCTCACCAAACTGGTGGGCTTCAATACCGCTTATCACTAAATGCCAACTTAGAACACCAAGCATAACGGCGCTGATAAGTTTTATTACGATATCCATGTAGCGCATTGTTACCGTACCCGAAAACCCCTCGAGCAGTTCTACGGCAACCTGTCCGCCAGAACGACCGCTGTAGGCGATGGAACAGCAGACGACCGTGATCAAAAACAATTGGGCAATGTCCTGTCCCCCAAAAATGGGGGAATTAAAAGCCGAACGGAGCGTAACATCCACGACCGTAATCAACGTCAGGGCAAACAGGAACAGGCCGCCAATCCAGAAGGCCACAAAACGTACCACGCGATCGATTATGTCAATCGCGTGGTTGTTTCTTTCGGATGTTTGTTTTTGATCGTTCAACACAGAAGAACAAACAATTGCGGTATTGTTAACGCAACTAATTCATCATCGCATTAAAGATCTCTGTGGCGGGTATGCCTTTCTTATCCATAATTGCGAGCTGTTCTTTGTTGGCCTTATCGGTCAATGCATTGAAAGGCGCAGCCTCCGCCGGTGAAAGGCGAATTAATTTTACACCCTTTCCGTTCTCTGCATTTTTTAGGGCTTTTTCGTCGTCTTGGCCCCAGGAACGAGCAATTTTGATACTGGCTTCTTTGCCCATCAAGCCATAAAGTGTACTTTGCTCGGATTTGGAAAGACCATCCCAACTTTTATTATTCATCATAACAGACATGATGGTTGATGGGCCATTAATACCGTGCGTTACAAATTCAGCGGGTTCATTGAAATTCCAGGGCCGATATAAGGCGACCGGTGCAATTTGAATGCCGTCGATGACGCCATTCTGCAGAGCGTTATATGTTTTCGTTACTGGCATCATGATACCGACACCGCCCCAAGCTTTCATCTGGGGAATATCTGCCGCCGAAGAAAGACGAAACTTCATTCCCTTGATATCTGCAAGAGTGCGTATTGGTTTTTTGCGGCTAATTAATGTTGCCGGGTAGATTCCCCAAAGTGCTAAAAGTTTTGCCTTGGTAAACTCGTCAGTTAAGTATTTATCATAAACTTTCCATATGCGACGTGTTACCTCCTCGCCAGTTTTACCTAACCCGGCTTTACCAGCAATCATTGCCTTGGGAAACAACTTGGCCGTATAGGCTTGGATTACAAAAACTATATCGGCGACTCCGGTAACCACCCTTTTATACTGTTGAACTGGACCCTTGCCTAATCCACCTGAGGGATAAATTTTGATCGTTAACTTACCATTAGTGGCGGCGGCTAAATTCTTTGCAAAGGGCACAAACATATTTCTATGTAAGTGGTGCACTGGCGGCATGAAGTGAGCGAGCTTGAGCTCTTTTGCATGAACATTTGAATCGGTAGATCCCGAATACGTTACCAAAATTACAGCTGCAGCTATAAATATGTTGAGTTTTTTATTTATTCCCCTCATAGGTATCTCCCTGTGTAATTATTGTTAGATTTAACCTATTCGAATTGCCGGATATGCATTAAAAAAACATAATCGTATGGTAAAACCTAACAATAAGGCGACCAAAGTCAACTTGTGGAGTTGGCAAATCGAGAAATAAACTTTTTACATGGAGTATAACTCGTGTCTGAAGCCGTAATCGTTTCCACTGCTCGCACACCAATAGGCAAAGCCTATCGGGGTAGTTTCAACAATACATCACCTATCACAATGGCGGGTCACGTAATTGAAAATGCGTTGGATCGTGCTGGGATTGAACCGGGAGAAGTGGAGGATGTTTGGATGGGGTGCGGTTTCCCGGAAGGAGCCCAAGGTCAAAACGTCGCGCGCCACGCCTCAATAAGGGCTGGAATTCCTGTCACAGCGGGTGCCGCTACGGTTAATCGGTTTTGTTCTTCAGGGTTGCAGACTATAGCAATTGCCGCACAACGGGTTATCATGGATAAAGTACCGATAATTGTTGCTGCAGGAGTTGAATCAATAAGTATGATTCCTCCCAACCATCAGGAAGCGACAGTCGTCGAGGAACCGGAGGTTCAAAAGGCCAAGCCAGAAATTTACATGGTAATGCTTGATACGGCCGAGACGGTTGCTAACAGATATAGTGTTAGTAGAGAAGTCCAGGATGAGTATGCTTTGACTTCTCAGCAGCGGACGGCTGCGGCACAACAAACCGGTCGTTTTGATGATGAAATTGTAGCACTTAGCACAGTGATGACAGTTAAGGATAAGAAGACCGGTGAGGTGAGTGAAAAAGAAGTGACCTTGGAGAGAGATGAATGCAACCGTCCTAGTACCAATCCTGAGGATCTTTCTGGACTGAACCCGGTAATTGAGAATGGCTCCATAACGCCCGGTAATGCCAGCCAACTCTCTGACGGTGCTTCAGCATGCGTAGTCATGGATCGGAAATTGGCGGAACGGAAGGGTCTCCAACCCATGGGAATATTCCGGGGACTTTCTGTTCATGGTTGTGAGCCAGATGAAATGGGTATCGGCCCAGTTTTTGCCGTACCCCGATTACTAGAGAGAAATGGCTTGACTATAGATGATATTGATTTGTGGGAGCTGAATGAAGCATTCGCAGTTCAAGCTTTGTATTGCCGAGATAAGCTAGGTATAGACCCGGACAAATATAATGTTAATGGCGGAGCAATCTCCATTGGCCATCCCTATGGTATGAGTGGAAATAGAATGACTGGACATATACTGATTGAAGGTAAACGGCGAGGCGCTAAATACGTGGTTGTGACCATGTGTGTTGGTGGAGGCATGGGTGCTGCAGGTCTTTTTGAAATAATATAAACCCTCAAATTCAAGGAGCCAAAACAGTTTCAAATTTTTGGGGAATGATGACATTAGGAACTCTTTTAGGGCTTGTTTTGTTGAAATTTATTGATAGCCGTAAAGTCCTTATAATAAATTCAATTATTTCAATTTTAGCTCTTCTTGTAGCTCTTTTTGGAACAAGCCAACAAGCTTTAATTGCATTTCCAGTAATTGGTTTTTTTATTGCTACTATGTGGTCAATTATAATTTCTTTGGCTTTAAATTCTGTTTCAGATTCGCATGGCTCATTTTCAGGAATTTTAGTTACTGGTATTATTGGTGGTGCATTTATACCATTTATTGTAGGAGCAATTGGAGATGTTTTTGGATTAAAGACTGGTCTGTTATTCTTAATTCTTACTCTATTGTTTATTCTCTCAATTGGATTCTGGGCAAAACCTTTGATTAATAATAAAACATTTTCAAATTAATTTAAGAATCCAAAAATTTAAATAATTATTATGTCTTACATTG
>ENA-UPTF01000158-UPTF01000158.1-marine-metagenome-genome-assembly--contig:-NODE-158-length-47554-cov-3.814731_pt1 | contig 47554 bp, 46 predicted proteins | sample MGYA00238166_ERZ767019 | MGnify/ENA primary metagenome ERZ767019 (study PRJEB28930, sample SAMN06266391) | marine metagenome | isolation source: Sea water from 250 m depth | place: Atlantic Ocean | study... | reverse complement strand
CCCCCCAGCACCACCGGTGGCCCTAGGGGTTGGGCCGGTCGAGGAAACGCTTTTACTCCTGAGAAAGACACGTAGTCGCCGTCATACGCTGGGTCGTCGTCGTTCCAGATTGACCGCATCGCTTCGATGTATTCAGTTGTGCGACGCCCCCGATCCTCCATGGGAATCCCAATTGCCTCAAATTCAGGTTCGAGATATCCAACTCCTACTCCGAAGATTGTTCGGCCATTAGATAAAACATCGACACTGGCTAGTTCCTTAGCCAAAACAAGCGGATTGCGTTGGGGAAGAATAATGATTCCCGTAGCCAGCTTTATGTCGGTCGTGACAGCAGCGACATAACCCAACGCGACGGTCGGGTCGAGTAGCTCAGCATCGGGTGGCAGCGGTGATGGTGGTGCCTGCGGGTCTGGTAATACGACGTGTTCTGCTGTCCACAACGATTCGAAACCCGCTTGTTCGGCGGCCACAGCGACGGTCGATAGGGCTTCACCGTCGACGAGGTGATCGGTATTGATGGAGAACAATCCAATGTCAATGTCATTTGCCATGACAGCAAGTTACGCGATTAAGCGTCCTTTGCGCGATTGTGCCAATCTGACAGGGTCCCCCCGTGTGAAAAAGATCCCCATTGGCCTCTCTCAAACTTGTTCAGCTGTTGCTGTCACAACCAGTCTCGTAACTAATTAACTCCCAGAATTATGAGTAACGAAATCGACGTTGTCCGTTCGTCATTACCCAAAGCCCAACGCCCTGACCGTTCGCGCCGCGTCGACGTCGGCGGAATCGAAGTATCTGTCGTTGAATGGGGAGATGAAACAGCGCAACCGATTCTCTTAGCTCATGGCGGATTTGATTTCGCCGGCACATGGGATCTGTTTGCTCCCCTGCTAGCTGACCAAGGTTTCCGTGTCGTTGCTTGGGATCAACGTGGTCACGGCGACAGCGACATGGCAGCGCTGTACACCTGGGAAGCAGACATGCGTGACGCCGCACATGTCATCGAGTCGCTGCAGACCCGTGATCCGATTCCTGTTCTAGGTCACAGCAAGGGAGGCGGGATGATGAACCAACTCGCTGAAGTTCTCCCCCATCGAGTAGGTGCAGTGATCAATCTGGATGGGATACCAAATCAACGGGGGTTCAGTAATCAGATCGATCGGTCAGATGTGAACGCTCTAGCCGCGGAGCTGAGCGGGTGGCTTGATCATCGACGACGGGCGGGCCAAATGAACCGACGCGCTGACACCATCGAAGGTTTAGCTGAACGACGTCAGTTGATGAATCCACGGTTATCGAAGGAGTGGCTGCAATATTTGGTGACAGTTGGCGCGCGATGCGACGACGATGGGTGGCGTTGGAAAATTGATCCCACCATGCGATTCGGACCCTCAGGGGCGTGGCGACCTGAGTGGGCGATACCACGGCTTCGTGGTCTTCGCGTGCCCTATTTAGGGGTGATCGGAACTGTCAAAGAAGAAATGGGGTGGGGCACCACTCCAGAGGAAGCTTTTCCAATCTTGCCTGCGGGCGCCGAATTTCATGCGTTGGCAGACACGGGTCATTTTGTTCATATTGAACGACCTGAATACGTTGCTGAGATGACGGTCAATTTTTTGGGACGGGTCTTATGACGACAACTTTTCTTGAGCATGTCCGCAGTCGTCTCGCATTGCATGAACTCCGCACCGGTCAAGGAAATCCGCTGCTGATCCTTCATGGATTGGGTGAATGTTCACCGTCAGCTATCCCAGGAATCGTTCACGGGTGGCAGGGACCTGTTTTTGCGTTGGATTTCACTGGTCACGGTGCCTCTACGGTTCCGGTTGCGGGCGGCTACACCTGCGAGGCCTTGATGTCTGATGCTGATGCCGTACTGGCCGAAATCGGGCCCGTAACTTTGCTCGGTTATGGGTTGGGCGGTTATGTCGGTTTGTTGTTATTCGGTTCACGGCCAACTGAGATTAAGGGCCTGATAATCATGGATGGTCCCGGTCTAGATGGTGGAGGTGGTCGCCCTACCTCCCCCATGCTCATGCGGGTTTCGCAGTCCGATCTTGACGGCTCTGCCCCAGATCCTTGGGCATTGGCCGAACTGGCATCAGATGTTCGCCCTCCCAGTTACGCGGCTGACCATGTCCGCCAAATCCAGGCGTTGTCAGGGATGGACATTGCTGTTGTAGTTGCTTGTTTGGGTCGGCCGGAGTGGCTGACAGAAGTCCTTACCTCACCTGTCGTAGTTGAGTCCGACGTCACCACTGCATTGTTAACGTTCAGTTCGATATAGCCCTATTCCCTCGCTCCGTACCTCACAGGGGAAAGTTCGTGCCCTGATTCAGGAAAAGAGGGCCACGACTGGTGTAGGAAATGAGGAGACCTAACGACAAAAGGAGTGCCCATGTCCGATGCACCTTTCTCGACCGAGCGACTTTCCAAGCAGTACAAAACTGTTTTGGGTAAACAAATGGCGTACCACGAGGTAGGTGAAGGAGACCCAGTTGTCTTCTTGCATGGCAACCCCACGTCGTCCTATCTATGGCGCAACATCATCCCCCATGTTTCAGGCAACGCCCGATGCATAGCGCCAGACCTGATCGGGCAAGGCGACTCCGACAAACTCGACGATGTCAGCCCAGGCACATACCGATTTGTCGACCATCGCGAATATTTGGATGAACTCTTAGATCAACTCGACCTCGGCGACCACGTGACCTTCGTCATCCACGACTGGGGCTCTGCTCTCGGGTTCGACTGGGCGAACCGTCATCAAGATCGCGTCGCCGGCATCGCATATATGGAGGCAATCGTCACTCCTATCGAATGGCAGAACTTCGATGAAGGGGGACGGCGAGTATTTCAAGGATTCCGCTCACCGGCTGGTGAAGAGATGGTGATCGAGAAAAACATTTTCGTCGAACGGGTACTTCCGAGCGCTGTGATCCGGGGCTTATCTGAAGAGGAGATGACTGTGTACCGGGAGCCGTTCCTGGATCCACAACATCGTCGCCCAACCCTTACCTGGCCTCGAGAGATTCCTATCGAAGGCGAGCCACAAGATGTTGTAGCGCTCGTTGAGGACTACGCGCAGTGGCTTAGCGGTTCAGATGTCCCAAAGCTGTTTATCAATGCTGACCCAGGGTCGATTCTGGTCGGACCACAAAGAGAGTTTTGTCGTACCTGGCCAAACCAGACCGAAGTAACTGTTAGTGGTACTCATTTCGTTCAAGAAGACAGCCCGAACGAGATTGGTCAAGCTGTAGCTAGCTGGCTCCCAACCCGTTAATTATCAGTCGACAGCCTCCGACAGGGTGTCGTGTTGGGCCGCGTAGACGAATGAAATGGATAGGACGCCCACTAACGCTGCTCCCAAATAAGCGAACGATACGTTGCGTTCAAATACTGGCACCCAAATCAGTGGTCCAATTGCGTGACCGAGGAAACGGTGTGAGAGGACAAAGGAGACCCCTCCCCCTCTGTTTCCTGGCACTCCTGTGGCCGCTAGTGCCTGGAAGCCCGTTGAGATGCATTGCACGAGCGCGCCGACCACGGCCCACACTATGACCAACGCCAGGGTGGTTTTGGCTTGCGACAATACAACTGCGCCAGCCATCGATAGAAGGAGCGCTAGAACTGTGGCGCGCTTGGCACCGGTTCGATCAATGATCGCACCCCATCTTGGTGTTAACACCACTGCGGTCAATGAACCAGTGATCAGTAACACACCGGTGGCAGATCCAGACAAACTGAGGACGTCTCGACCGACGAGAGCTACTAAAAGCTGCACTCCACCCGGACCTATGGATTGAGTCAGCGCTACTAGCCCCAACAGGAACATCCGTCGATTCAGAACTGAGCGCATGCCTACCACGACGGGGCCTTCAGACGTTCGGCCTTTGGGAAGCATCCAACTTAGGGTTGCTGCCACCACAGCAATTGCCACAAAAGCCCACCTCCAGCCAACGTCGGCGGCGACACCTCCGACCAACATGCCCAAAACCCCGCCGATTGCCTGAAAAGCCGCGTAAGTGCCAATAACACGACCTATTCGATCTTTTGGGGCGAGATCGGTAAGGCTTGCTATCAGTAGTGGGGTCATAAACGCATTGACCACCCCTTGTGCGGCTCTACCTCCAAAAAACAACCACAACGAGGCACCAGAAGCGCAACTCAATGACGCCAACGCGTATAGAAACACTGCGACCCGGATAGTTCGCCCCCTACCCCATTTTTCGCCAAGCGTTCCTGAGACCAAGAGAAGCGTCGCGTAAGGAAAAAAGTAAGCGCCGAACCCCCATGCAATCGTTGCTGTGGTCGTGTCGAAAGCCTCTCTCAACTCGGGAATCATTGGGGACAGCACCGAACCGCCGAACGGTCCGAGAATCCCACACACGAACAGCGGAACCAGCCGGCGTTCAGCAAATAGGGCTTTCACCTAGGGGCCTTGAGCGTCATCTCGTCGAGACGGTAGCTGCAACAGACCTACTCTGCTTGGCTGACCTCACGTAATCGTCCGTCGGTCACGTCATAAACAAATCCGCGCAGGTAGCTGGCGTCGACAAACGGAGTCACTATTAGGCGCTGCATCGACTGGCGAGTATCGCCGTAGGGATCAGTGAACGGCTCCAGTGACCATCGAGGCTTAATCCCAAGTTCAGCTTCAAGGTCGGCTTTGAACTCATCTTCACTGACCTTTTGAAGACCACAATCGGTGTGATGCAAAAGAACAATTTCTTGGGTACCCAAAAATCGTTGAGATAAACACAAAGACCGAATGACATCATCAGTGATGACACCACCTGCGTTCCGCAAAATGTGCGCTTCACCGTTTTCCAGACCCAAAATCTTGAAAATATCCATGCGCGAATCCATACATGCCACCACCGCTAATTTCATCGCTGGGGCGACTGCTAGGTCTCCGTCTTCGAAGCTTCCCGAAAATCGCTCGTTGTGAGCAACAAGTTGGTCAGCTGAGGGAACGAATTCTTCGGTCACATCTGTTGAAGGTACCGACCTTTTTGACCGAATTTGCGTCAAATTAGGTCCTGTATCAGGCTGTGTTGGAAGTTGCGGAGCAAGTCGTCAGGAACTGTTCGGCTTGCTTCCATGGGAGGGGAGGTTGATTATGCACATCAGTATTGCCGGCTTTTTTGGTAATTCGCCGCGTCGAGGTTTGTCATTCGCTCGAGATTTCGCTCAGGCCCTTGAAGAGTTAAATTTTCGAACCCTGTCGTTACCTGAGCACGTTGTCTTCTTCCCAACCTATGAATCCGATTATCCGTACACCGATGACGGTGAGCCGAATTGGGGGCCAGACACTGGCATATTTGACCCGCTGTTCGTTGCTCAAGCGTTAGCTCTTACGACGACGAAGCTGCGTTTCATTACCGGAGTCCTAATTTTGACCCAACGACCGGCACTGCTGACGGCCAAAGAGGTTTTGACTCTGGATCACTTCACCGATGGTCGTTTCGAGCTGGGTGTCGGCTCTGGGTGGTCTTGGGAGGAATACAGCGCTCTCGGTGTTGATTTCGCGAGACGGGGACGACGCTTGGACGAATACATTGAAGCTCTTCGGGTGGCATGGACCGATGACCGGGCAACCTACACAGGAGAATTTGTTCACTTCGAGAACGCTGTCATGAATCCCAAACCGATCACTCCCGGTGGTCCACCGATCATTATTGGCGGGGATTCACCAGCAGCGATGAGACGTGCCGCCGTTTTAGGAGATGGTTGGTACGGATGGTGGGCTCAGCCAGACATCAAGGCTCATCTCGGGCAGCTTGGCGAAACTTTGAACGCGCACGGACGCGACTTGAGTGACGAAGATTTCGATTTCAAATTGGGTCTTCCGTTATCTGAGATCAACCCAAGCGAAATTGAAGCGAAAGTAGAACTTGCGGCGTCACTTGGCGTGGATGAATTAATCCTGGCCCCGCCTATACCTACGAAAGACTTCAGCACTCATTTGCAGTTGGTGGCTCAAGCCGCCGGGTTGGTTTAGTCAGGAATCTTCAGGGTTTAATGGTGCGGCATTGTCGTGTGTCTTGACGATCGAAACTCTGTTCGCGACCCCTAGAACACGGTCGTTCCAGTCAAGAACAGGGAGCAGGTCGGTGTTGCCGTTCTCCAACATTTGCATTCCTTCTTCAAGAGTTGCCCCCGGATGGGCGACGGGGTGATCCTCTCTGAGGATCTCGGAAACCTTTGCATCCGGGGTTTCTTGGAGTTTTGCCTCGGCATCTTTGAGGTACGCGACTCCTTGAAGAGCACGATCCGCGCTGACGACCAACAACATCTCTTCTCGCCCTCGTTTCATTGTTTCGATTGCTTGTCGCAGCGAAGCTGTTTTTTGGGTTGCCGCATATTTGGCTTCAGCAGCCCCTACCAGTGGGACTTGGCTCATCAACTGGTCTTCGCCCGATGTTTGGAAACCTAAAGCATCCTTACGGCGCAGTTTGACTTCGTAAATGGAGTCTTTCTTGATTGCGGTATACGCGACTGTTGCTGCCGCGCAGGCAGCCATAAGCGGCATTATCAGTCCGAAGTCGTTCGTCATCTCGAAAACAATGAAAATGCTCGACATCGGAGCTTGAGCGGCTGCTGCGAAAACTGCGGCCATTCCTACTACTGCATAGGCACCAGCCGGTGCGGTGGAATCGGGGAAAAGCTGGTTGACAATTTCCCCATATGCGGATCCCAAAAGGGCCCCGATGAACAGTGAAGGTGAGAAAATTCCCCCTGACCCTCCTGAACCCAATGTCAATGCGGTCGCAAGCATCTTGGCGACTATTAAGAAAAGTAAGAAACGGAATGCAAACTCACCAGCGAGGGCTTTATCGATGCCGCCGAGCCCTGATCCCAAAAGATCAATTGAGATCGCGCCCAAAATCCCGACCATTACGGCGCCTATAGCGGGTCGCAGATCAGCCAGTACCGGAAGAGCGTCGAATCGATCCTCAACGAGGTACAGCAACCTCACAAACCCGACAGCGACAACTGCTGCCACGATCCCCAAAACGGCGTATAGGACAAGTTCGCTGGGATGAATGAGTTGATGCACTTCGGCAGTAAGTACTGACTCATCACCGACCAGGACTCGCCATACTGCGTTCGCCGCTACCGCTGAAATGACCACCGTGGAGAATCCACGTGCTGTGAAGGATCGCAAGATCACTTCAAGCGCGAAGAAGACACCTGCGAGGGGGGCGTTAAAGATTGCGGCAATGCCAGCTGCTGCCCCGGCTGCCACGAACGTTGACCGTCGACGATCTGACATTCTGAATGAACGAGCCAGGGTTGAACCTAACGCTGAGCCGATTTGAACGATTGGTCCTTCTCGACCAGCGGAGCCTCCTGAGCTAATCGTGAGAGCGGAAGCTATCGCCTTCACCGATGCGACTCGGGTCCGAATCCTTCCCCCTCGACGGTTGACTGCTTCCATTACTTCTGGAACTCCATGTCCACGGGCTTCGGAAGCAGCTCGCGTTACCAACGGGCCGACAAGTAACCCGCCGAGCACAATTCCGGGCATAAATTTGAATGGGCCAAGGTCACTTGACCAGTCTGCTATTCGTCCAAAGACTTCCTCGTGGAGGTAATCGATCAGGTAATGAAAGCCAACCGCTGCCAGTCCACCAACGAGCCCCACGATCAGCGCCATAAAGGCGAACGTTTGGTTTTCGGTCAGACGAATTCCTGCGAGTTGTCGACCGAAGGTACGAACTTGAAAAATTCGTCCGAGGACAAAGCGAGCGCGTTGAGGCATTAATGGACGACGGTAGCTGTTCCCTATTTAATCTGCCCCTTAAAACACCTAGAAATAGGGCTCAAATTATTGTTAGGACTGCTTAACATTTGATCGTCATGGTTCGTACAAGCTGGCTGATAGGGTCATGGCATGGCGTACGAACCAACTGAACATCATCCTGCTTTCGAGGAATACAGCGAAGCGATCTTTGAACTCGCTGAAGATGGGGTACCTGTAATTCAGGCAAGGATCTCTGAACGCCTCGAGGTGTCCCGACCTGCGGTAAGTGAAATGGTCCGACGCATGGAGCGCGAAGACCTCGTCGAGGTGAAAGATGATGGGGAGATCACACTCACGGGTGAAGGTAAAACGTTAGCGACAACGATTGTGCGTAGGCACCGACTGGCGGAGTGCTTCCTGACCGATGTGCTCGGTCTGAACTGGACAGATGCACATAGTGAGGCCGGTCGATGGGAACACGTGATTTCGCCAACAGTTGAAACAGCAATGTTGAAAGTGCTCGGTGAACCACAGACCTGCCCCCACGGAAACCCGATTCCAGGAAGTGGGTACAAAGAACCAACAGGGGCAGTTGTCTTATCCAAGATTGACGCCGGTGACCCCTTCACAGTGGTGCGGATACCTGAAGAGTTGGAGTGGGAAGCCGGTCAGCTTGAATTTCTTGAAAGTACTGGCCTCATGCCTGGCCGCTCTGGGGTTGTGTTGTCCTTTGCTCCCGATGGAACAGCAACGGTTGACGTGGGCGACACTCCATTTGGAGTTGGTGGCCCAACAGCGGACCGTATTGTCGTAACTCCAGGCGTATGACGGCATCCGCTGCGCGCGGGGTCATGATTCAAGACCTTGAACACTCTTATGACGAAGATCCGGTATTGCATGGAGTGAGTCTGGATGTCGCGACTGGTGAGTCACTTGCTCTTTTGGGCCCGAGTGGCTGTGGAAAAACGACATTGCTGAGACTCATCGCAGGCCTCGAGCGGCCGTCGTCAGGATCTATCACAATCGGTGAGGATCTCGTCGCTGGAGACGCCTGGGTGCCACCCGACCGTCGACGAGTAGGCATGGTATTCCAGGACTGGGCGTTATTCCCGCACCTGTCAGTCGCCAAGAACGTCGCCTATGGAATCACAAAATCATCAACCAGAGACACTCAAGTAGCTGCGGCGCTTGAGATGATGAACCTGGCCGAATTAGCGGACCGGATGCCCGCGACGCTGTCCGGAGGACAACAACAACGAGTAGCTCTCGCTAGGGCGCTCGCACCTCGACCCGGCATCCTTCTCTTAGATGAACCGTTTTCCAATCTCGATACCAGTTTGCGGATCGAAGTTCGAACCGAAGTCCGTCGACTTCTCGCAGACCTTGGAATTACGTCAATATTTGTGACCCACGATCAAGATGAAGCATTTATCGTCGGAGACCGCGTTGCAGTTATGCGCCAGGGCGAAGTCGTTCAAACTGATTCTCCGCAAGTGCTTTACCATCACCCAGTTGACCAATGGACTGCAGAATTTGTGGGCACTGTCTCGGTCCTCAAGGGTGAAGCAACTTCGGGGATGGCGACCTGCTCATTAGGTTCTGTCGCTGTGGACCCCCAACTTGATGGTTCTGTCGATGTGGTAGTTCGACCTGAAGAGCTATCGATTCGCGCGGGTGGTGATGGTGAGGTTCAGTCAATTGAGTACTACGGCCATGACTCCATGATCTTCGTGACCATCGGGAACGAGCAATTACGTGTCCGATGCGGACCGTCAACCAGCTTTGTTCGTGGGGACCAAGTTCACGTGACGTTTAATAGCGACCAAGCGCTGGCCTTTAAGTCTGAGTGACCCCCCGCTACGCGGCGTTAATCTCCCGATATACGGCAGGCACAACGTTTCGCAGATAGCGGCCAAGCTTGATGAAGCTTTCACCAGTGGTGCGAAAGTGGTAACTGATCGGCACTTCTTGATACCGAAAACCTTTTGCCAAAAGGTCCAGAGTGAGCACTTGCGCGTAATTGAAGTCGTGAATAATTTCGGCGTTTCGAGCTGCTGCGAAAGAGAGCGCCCTATAACCGGACTGACCATCGGTAATTCGTTGACGCGCTACAAGCTGTAATGCTCGAGTCAGAACATGGTTACCAAAACGACGATGGGGTCGCATGTGATCGATGCGGCCCAAGAAGCGGCTCCCAATGACGTAGTCCGCGTCTCCATTCAGAATCGGTTCAACGACGTTAGCGAGTTCTTCCGGGGGGTATTCACCATCGGCATCACAAAAAACAACCGCTGCGGCCTCGCGTTCAACACCGATTCGCAGACCCACACGCACCGCTGCTCCGAGACCTTGATTCTCACCGAGCTGAACTACTTCGGCTCCGCTTTCCTGGGCACATGCGACGGTTGAGTCCGCCGAGCCGTCATCAACAATGATCAATTCGACCCGACGACCGTGAACCTGCTCTGGTACGCGATCAATACAGCCCGATACCGCTTCCTCTTCGTTATATGCAGGCATAAATAGGAGCACCGGGGCGTCAGCCGCGATTGATTCAGAAGCAAGCTTCTGTTCGGTCTTATTGAGGCGGAATCTGCCGACAAACGACGGTGCTGGGACAAATGCTGCGGTAACACCGACCAACAGTGAGTAGGCGGTTTTGAGCGCGTGCGCCCCCAACGCAGCGATCAGCGCCGCTTCGGGGTCATATCCAAGCACGACATAAGCAGCCACCGCTGCGGCTTCATAAGTGCCGAATCCTCCGGGAGCGATCGCCGCAATTTGAGCTGCGACCGCAACGGTTGTGACCAGGATCGCTTCGGACCAGGAAAGATTGATTCCAACCCAAGTCGCTACCTGACGGACAAGAATCGATTCGGCGAGCCACGCAACCGTAGACAGACCGAGGGCGATTACGCCTGGTCGCACAACATCTGGCCGGCGTTGAGCGACCTTGGATAGCCATCGCCAGCCAACCAACGCGACTCCGACAACCAGGGCAAGCAGGAGCCATCCCGCTAAACCGACTAATCCAAAGAAGGCGCTCGGGGCAACGAGCGCACCCAAACCAACAACTGCGAGCATGTCTGCTGAACGGAGCGTGACTGTGGAGACAGTCGCTGCTTCGATTCCGACACGCTGACGGCGAACCACGCTTATCACGCGCAGCGGTTCCCCTAAGCGGAAGGGCAACACATGGTTCGCCCCCAGTGACAAATGGATAGCGGCCAGGGCTTGGCTAAATGGCAATTCAGGCAAGACGCGTTGCCAAGCAATAGCTCGCAGAACAAAGGCTATTCCGAACGCTGCCAAGGCGCCGATAACTCCGGCTGGTTGTTCCGCGGCCTGCTGGGCTGCTTGTCGAAAAGCTGATCCATCAACATTCGGCACAACGACAAGCGCCGCTGCTAGACCCACAACGACACCAACGAAAACGACGGCTTTGGTCGATAAACGCTCCCGCAATATCGACATGAAGTTCATGTCACACACTCTACGGCGTAAAGCAGGCTTTACATCTTTCCTCAAGAGTGGATAGGTTTACTGATTATGCTGAACCGCTTACTCCCCCTCCTTATAACACTGACCTTCGTTGCCGCCGCGTGCGGTGGCTCCGAGCAATTACAAATCGACGGGTTAGCCGCAGAAATTAACCCCGAAGAATGTGTAGATGGCTCTGGCAAAGAGGTCACTATTTACTCAGGTCGTACTGAAAATCTCATCGAGCCTGTTCTTGAGGCCTTCGCATGCGCGACGGGCATCAGCGTTCAGGTCCGCTGGGGAAGTTCGACACAACTAGCTCTTCTGATCGGCGAAGAAGGTAACCGCAGTCCCGCTGATGTTTTTCTAAGTCGTTCACCGGGACCAGTTGGCTTTCTTGAATCAAAAGGTCTTCTTGGGACCATTGATGACTCAGTCCTCAACCTTGTTGGTGAAGAAAACCGGTCAGCCGAAGGGTCCTGGATCGGATTCTCCGGTCGAAAGCGAGTTCTCGTCCGCAACATTGACCTTGTCTCAGACGCAGAGCTTCCATCTTCTGTATTCGACCTGACCGAAGAGAAGTGGCGAGGCAAAGTAGCGATCCCAGGAACCAACGGTTCTTTTGTGGATTGGTTCACCGTCTTTCGTGACCAATACGGAACTGATGTAGCTGCTCAATGGTTGAACGATATGGTGGACAACGACGCCCGTTACTACCCAAACAACCGCTCAATTGTCGAGGCAACGGGTCGTGGCGAAATAGAGATGGGCCTTGTGAATCACTACTACAACTATCAAGAAGTGGCGGCTGCCGGAGACGAGCACCGGGCGCGAAACCACGACCTTGACGACGACGACATTGGTTCTCTCCTCATCATTACCGCTGCCACTGTCTTGGATTCGGCGGAGAATTCCGGGGCAGCAAACGAACTACTTGCCTACCTCCTAACAGAGCCGGTGCAGAGTTACTTCACCAACAGGACCTTCGAATATCCACTTGCAGCGGGCGTCCAACCCAACGCGGCGCTACCGAAACTCTCAGCGCTCGAAATCGGTTCGGTTGATTTCGATGCTTTGGGTGGCGGCTTTGAAGAAACCGCCAAAATCATCGAAGCGAGCGGTATACAGAACCAATGACCCGAACGCGAGCGCCAAGGGAACTTCGGGTTATTGGCCTGATTTGTTCCCTAGCGTTCGCTTTCCCCGGGCTGTACCTAATTTGGAGAAATTTCACGTCTGGGGCGGACCCCTTAGGTCTGCTATTCGCCAAGGAAACATTGGAACCATTTTGGCGGACTGTTCGACTCGCAGTTCTAGTGTCGTTATCGGCGGCAGGTTTAGGTACCGCGCTGGCTTGGTGCACCACCAGAACCGATCTTCCTTTCCGGCGATTGTGGCGCATATTGCTCCCAATACCGTTGGTGTTCCCAACTTTTATTGGAGCAGCCGCGTTCATTAGAACTCTGAATCCAGGTGGACTCGCAAATGACATCTTCGGATCAATTGGGATAAACGAGACTCCTGAACTTCGCGGTCTATTCGGTGCCTGGTTTGTCTTGACATTGTTCTGCTATCCGTACGTGTATCTGCCGGTCGCTGCTCGTCTACGTCAACTGCCCGGGTCATTTGAGCAAAGCGCACTCATTTTGGGTGACACAGCCCCGCAGGCTTTTCGACGAATCGTGTTGCGTCAAATATCAGGGTCGTTGACTGCTGGCACGCTCTTGGTGTTCCTGTACACAATCAGTGACTTCGGTGCCGTGCAACTAATGCGATACGACACGCTCACCAGGGCAATTGAATCCAATTATCTAGCTCGTCCTCCTATGGCGTTCGCCCTAAGTCTCATCTTGTTGATTTTTGCTGGTCTAGTTGTTTTGGCTGAAAGATCTGTGAACCGTCGTTTGCCTGAAGTAAAGAGTCGCCGAGTATCACAACCGATGACATATGTGTTGGGTCGCTGGAAAGCTGCTGCCACAGCTTTGGTGGGCGGAACATTGCTGTTTGCTGTGTTAGCACCAACTATGGCGCTGGTTGACTGGGCAGCTGACGGCCTACTACGAACACAACGAGGGGGTCGCCCTTTGACAATTGACCCCTCAAAAGTGATCGAGGCAACGACAAACACGCTGTCCTCCAGCGTTATTACTGGTTTCGTGGCTCTCATGGCCGTGACACCAATCGCCTTCTTGGTGGGTCGGTATCGCGATCGAATTGGACGCATGACACATTCGGTAGTGATCGCGACCTTCGCGATACCCGGTATTTTGATCGCGCTCTCGCTTCGATTCTGGACGATCCGGTCAGGTTTCTTCGGGGATCTGTTGTATGACTCAATGGCACTGCTCATCTTCGCGTATGTAGTTCGCTTTGCTTCACTGGCCATGGGAACTGCTTTAGTTGCCGTCAAAACAGTGCCGGATGGTCTTCATGACGCGGCGTCGACGCTCGGTGCCGATAGGTGGAGGCGCTTCCGGAGCGTGGACCTGCCTGTAATGCGCCCTGGCCTACTGGCCGCTGGTGGTTTGGTCATCTTGTCGACGATGAAAGAATTGCCGATAAGCCTCATAGTCGCACCTATTGGTTTCCCCACATTGACGACTCGTATTTTCGGATCCTTTGAGGATGCCTTCGTCGCGGAGGCAGGAATCATGGCAGTGGTACTCGTTTGCTCATCCGCGCTTCTATCGTGGTTCCTTGTGCTCCGACGCGCTGACCACCTCTAAAGACATGATGAAACCTGGGAGCGGACGTCTCACTGGACTTATGTTCGTGGTGGCCTTGACCGTAACCCTTGTTGCTGCACTCAGCATTCAGGCTCGCGCCACCTACAACGCTCAGGTAACAGCAGACGAACCTCAGTACCTGATTACTGCCCTCAGTCTCGGGGAAGATTTCGACTTAGACATTTCAGACGAACTTGAAGCCGAGCGATTTCGAGATTTTCATGAAGTGAACCTGAACCCTCAAACAATCGCGCTCGATGACACGGGTTTAAAGATCAGCCCTCATGACCCTCTCCTGCCGTTACTGCTTGCCCTCCCAATGAAACTGGGTGGGTGGGAATTAGCAAAGGCCACCCTCTCGCTCATTGCCGGTATCACAGCAGCAGCAACTTTGTGGTTGGCGGTGCGCCGATTCAAGGTGGGGACCTCAACTGCGGCATGCGTTGTCACTGCCCTTTTCTGTGCATCCCCCCTGACAAGTTATGGGTCTCAGGTGTACCCAGCTATGCCGGCTGCGCTTTGTGTCGTCCTGGGAGTTGCGGGAGTTACTTCAAGGTCGTCTAAACCTTGGTCGTGGATCGCCGTCGCCATGATCGTTTGTTTGCCATGGCTCGGAGTTAAATACGTTCCTTTAGCCGCAGTGTTGACCATTTTTTTGGTTTGGAACAAAAAGTCATTACATGACGCGACGCTTAATTTGCAGTTATGCACTCTTGTGTTCTCCACTGCGATCTATCTAATAGTTCATTATCGGATCTATGGAAGTTGGACGGTGTATGCAACCGGAGATCATTTCGTCAATAGCGAGTGGATTGTTGTTGGTAACTCACCCAACTACGCGGGCCGCACAAGGCGCCTCCTGGGTCTAATTGTCGATCGAAGATTCGGTATCGCGGCTTGGACTCCCACTTATCTGATACTTCCGCTGGTACTCACCCGAACGATCCGTCGCAGAGATGAACATTGGCAACTCGCCGTCAGCCTCTGCGTTGTTTGTTGGGGCATCGCTACTTGGATTGCCTTGACTATGCATGGGTGGTGGTGGTCTGGTCGCCAGATAGTTCCAATTCTTCCCCTTGTTGTCATTTTGCTTGCGGCTGCAGTTGACAAACACCGTCGTGCTTTTCAGGCAGTGGTTCTGACTTCTCTGCTTGGAACCATTTCTTGGCTATGGCTCGTCTTTGAAACTTCAACCGGCAGACACACACTCATCGTTGACTTCGAACGGACAACTAACCCGTGGTACCGACTTTGGAGCCGGTTCCTACCTGATCACCAAGTCATGTCCACCGTAGATCACTTCTTGACGGCTATTTGGAGCGCAGCACTGATCTTTGGGTGCTGGTGGGTTTGGAGCCGGTTCAGTCCGAAAACTGAATCTCAATCCGCTACCAAGAGCGAGGATTTCGACAACACCCGTTGACGATGCCACTCGCACTGCCGGCGGAGTCCTTCAAAGAGATCAACCTCCGGTGACCAACCCAACACTTCGCTGGTTTTGACCGTTCGCGCGACGGTAATAGCTGGGTCGCCAGCAGGTGCAGCAACATTTTCGGTTCGCATTGGGGCATCCGATAATTTCTCCACCATGGCCATTACTTCTTGAAGAGACACCGAGGACCCTCCCCCAACATCGAATGTCTCATCAGCGGCTGCAGCGACGAATCCAGCTGCAACGGTCGCGCCTACTACATCGCTGACATAGGTGAACTCGCGACGTTGCTGCCCATCACCTCGACGAACAAACATCGGTCCGTCAGGATTCGTTGATTCAAACATCCGATGCATCGCCATATCGGGTCTCTGCCGAGGACCGTAAACGGTGAAATAACGCAAATTTGTGACTTCTAGTCCTTGATTTCGGTACACGTGGGCTAGTTGTTCGCCGACCAGTTTGGTCACACCATACGGACTGATCGGTCGAGGCTCAGGTGAGACCTCGAGACTCGTCGCCCCAGATCCATAGATCGATGAGCTTGACGCGTACACAACTCGCGAAACCCCGCACTCGAGTGAGGTTTCAAAGACTCGTTGAGTGAGTTCAACGTTTCGCGTTGAACTTTCGTTGAACCCCTCACCCCATGAATCTTGTACACCGGGACGGCCTGCCAAATGAAACACGACTGAGGACCGGCTGAACACTTCGCGTGCTCTCGCATGACTCAACGCGCTATCCACGAGCTCGAAATCCGGATGTCCCATAACGTCCACAAGGTTCTGTCTCTTCTGGTTCGGGTCATACCACGGGTCAAAATCGTCGATACCAATGACTGAACAACCCAACTGGAGTAACCGTTCGACAAGATGCGAACCAATGAAACCTGCGGCACCCGTTACCGCTACCGCCGGTGATCCAAACTCTTCGCGAAATTTCTCAATTCCGCTTGGCTCAAACATATTGGGACTCTGTACGGTCATAGTAAGGACTACCTTACGTCGTTACTGTGGCCTGCCGTCAATCCCAACATCGCAGAAACATGCTTCTATTGTCAGTCAAGGAGCGGATACATGAGTGAAATAGCAGTATTAGGAGCTGGACCTGCTGGACTCATGACCGCGTTGAAGGCCAGGGAATACGGTCATGAAGTCACAATTTTTGAGGCTTCTAACCGTGTTGGAGGAATGGCAGCAAGTTTCGAGGTGGCTGGCCAGCGAGTCGACTTCGGAAGTCATCGACTTCACCCGGCTACCGACCCAGAAATTATGTCTCTCATCAAGTCATTGTTGGGAGATGATTTGCAAACTCGCGAACGTCACGGACGGATTCGCCTTCAGAACCAGTGGATCGGCTTTCCTCTCCGCACCCTAGACATGGTCAAACATTTGCCAATTCGTTTCAGTGGTGCTGTCGCATTCGACACGGCAACGAAGCCTTTTAGGTCACGGTCGTCATCTGATTTTGAATCTGAAATCCGACGACGACTGGGTCCAACGGTGGCCCGGGAATTTTATGGACCGTACGCAACGAAACTTTATGGAGTGGAGCCGAGTCAGCTCACAACAGAGTTATCGAACCGCCGCGTTTCTGCAGGCGGGCCTCTACAGATCTTCAAGAATGCTATTCAGGCGTCACGACCCGAAGGCCGCATCTTTTATTATCCACGTCGGGGATACGGACAGATCGCTGAAGCGCTCGCCGCGGCCGCAGTAGATCGAGGCGTCCAACTGGAGTTGGAGTCACCGGCACACCGAGTCGCCATTAAAGACGATCGCGTCGATGTCACATGCGGCGACATATCCGTTGACGTGAGCACCGTATTTTCCTCCATTCCTCTTCCGGCGCTTGTCCAAACACTTGATCCTCCCCCACCCACTGAAGTGGCTACCGCGGTTGACCGTCAAAGAACACGCGGCATGCTCATCGCTCATTTAGTGGTTCCTCGAAGTCAATACACACCATTTGATGCCCATTATTTCCCCGGATTAGACATCGAAACAGCACGTCTCTCCGAAGCTAAGAACTACCGAAGCGCTGACGATCCTCATGACTTGACTGTTCTTTGCGCCGAGCTGGCCTGTTGGGTCGACGACGACATATGGAGGTTACCTTCAGAGACTGTCGGCCAATTAGTTGATGAAGACCTTCAACGAGCCGGTCTGCCGCCAACCAACCATATTCATGTCGAAGTTCAACACCTTTCTTCGGTGTATCCCGTTTACGAGCACTCAACAATTGACGCTAGAGAACTAATCAATAATTGGCTTCGTCAATCGGGTCGTGTTGTAAGTCTCGGCCGGCAAGGCCTTGGGGTACCCGACAATATTCACCACGTTTTAGCGATGGGATCTCGCGGTGCCGCCTCCCTCGACGCGTCAGGAATTATCAACCCACAATCGTGGCGGGACTCACTAGACGATTTTGCTCAACATGTGGTGCAAGACTGACGTCACTGCAAATCACTCCATTCATCTATTCTGATCTGTGGCTACAGGAATTAATGCACATTAAATTCAAAGCAATCCACGATTCGATTTGTTCCCACCATCAGCTATCGGCGACGCTAGAGATATGAATCAACCAACCACCGAACACTTTGACGTTCTCATCGTCGGTGCAGGCATTTCCGGAATAGGTGGCGCATACCACCTGCTGCAGGAATGCCCTGACAAAAGCTTTGTGATTCTAGAGACCATGGACAGCTTCGGTGGCACCTGGAAGACCCATACATACCCAGGTATTCGTTCAGACAGCGACCTGTACACATTCGGATACGGCTTCAAACCTTGGACGGGTCCACCGATCGCCACCGCCGAGGAAATTCTCGACTACATGGGTGAAGTCATCGAAGAAAACGACATCTCATCCCACATCAGGTACGAACACACCATCGAGACCGCTGAATGGTCCAGTGACGAAAAGTGTTGGACTTTGAAAGCCCGACAACAAGGCGCCCAAGAACAACTCACTTTCACATGTGGATTCCTATGGATGTGTCAGGGCTACTACAGGCATACAGATCCCTACACCCCTGAATGGCCTGGAATGGATCGCTTTCAAGGACCCGTCGTGCATCCTCAAACATGGCCTGACGACCTGGACTACACCAACAAAAAAGTCGTCGTAATCGGTTCAGGTGCCACAGCAGCAACTCTGATTCCTGCGATGGCAGACAAGACTGACCACGTGACGATGTTGCAGAGGTCACCAACTTTTTTCGTAGCGCGACCTAATAGCAACGAACTCGCCGACACTCTTCGGCAACTAGACATCCCCGACGAATGGACTCACGAGATTGTTCGAAAGAAGATCCTTTTTGATCAAGAACAAATCGTCGAGATGTCATTCAAATACCCGGACTTGGTCCGAGATGAGTTGTACAAAGGCGTCAAAGACATCTTGGGTGATGACTACGACGTCTCGGAACATTTCGAACCCGCGTACCGACCTTGGCAACAACGAATTGCCCTCATCCCGGATGGCGATCTTTTCCACTCAATAGCTGCAGGGGACGCGTCGGTTGTTACCGACGAGATAGCAACCTTCACCGAAACAGGTATTGAAACAGCGAGTGGTCAAATACTCGAAGCGGACATCATTGTTACGGCGACCGGTTTCGATCTCAGCATCCTCGGTGATATTTCGTTCACCATTGACGAAGAACCCCTGGATTTCTCCAACACTGTTGGGTACCGCGGAATGATGTTCACTGGATTACCAAACATGATTTGGGTGTTCGGTTATTTCAGAGCCAGCTGGACGTTGCGGGCGGACCTCATCGCTGGGTACGTGTGCCGACTACTGCACCATATGGACGACGTGGGTGCAGAATCGGTTGTCCCCGCGTTGCGCCCCGAAGACGAAGACATGGAGTTGCTTCCTTGGGTTGATCCAGAAAACTTTAACCCCGGGTATTTGATGCGCTCAATACATTTGATGCCCAAACAAGGCACCGTAGACCCGTGGCGCCATACCCAAGATTATTGGAGAGACAAAGACGAGCTCCCTGTCCTTGACCTCGACGATGACGCTTTGACTTACAGGTAAATCTGTCAACAACCCCATTTAAAGCGGAGGGTTGTTCTTAGGCGGGTCGTTTAATCGTCGGAGACGATTCCGGTACGGGCCCCAGCGCCAAACCAGATCGTTTCCATCTCGATACCGGGTAACCACGAGTCGTTTGTTGTTGAGGTACAGATTTAGCCGGCCACTCTCATAGCGAGCAGCCACGCTTATTTCGGCTCCCCCTAGTCCTTCGTCAGTCATCGATACGCCGCCAGCGGTGAGGTCGTGAGTGATACCTCCAGCGGTGATCACGACTCGCCCTCCTGCCTGTTCAATACGTTCTATGTGACCCCTCAAAGGCCCCTTGTACACCTGCCAGACACCTCGCAGGTCTGGGGCTCCTTCAACCAGAGGCTCGTCACACCCGGCCAGCACCAGAGGCGGCCATTCTGTCCACCGTCCTTGCGATGTTCTTACGACGGGGAGATCGTTTGCTTGGATTACCGCCAGGTCTTTAGTTGCTGCCAGCATCGGGATTGCGTAATGAATTGAGTCACTCGGAGCTTCGGGCGGGTGTCGGCGAATTCGCAGCGGCGCGACGAGCATCGCTCCAAGAGCTTTAACTACGTGTCCTAGCTTCACCAGAGGGCTCTCTTGTTCAATCTCATGTTGATGTGGCTATGTTCCCGGATTTATCGGAAAATTGGTCTCTTCGGGGAAGGCGCTTCCACCTCTGTAATGACCTTCAGGAATTAAGAGTCCTCTCACTAGTTGCGCCATGGGCAAATCAGAAGCCTTCGTTAACCCGTCAGCTACCAACAAGAGCGCCTCTCCAAGGACCGTTTCACCAAATATCCACCGGTTCAACGCGTCGTGATTAGGCGCAGTATCCCCGGGTTGTGCCGCTAACGCTTCGTGATAGAAGGACCGAAGATCATCTGCTATGTGACGCGCCAGCAAAGGCATGTCGAACGCCCAAGCAACGTCGACGACGACGGGTGCAGACGTAACTTCGCCCGTTTCGGCAATCGACGCAAAGGCGCGAGCCAGCTCGTCAACTTGATCTTCTCCAGCCCCACTCGCGCCAAATAAGGTTCGACCTCGTTGGCGCCGAGTTTCGATAGCCCAAGGCCGAAGCAGCGCCACTTCCGCCAACAACCGGTCAGTTAAAGAGCCCGAAGATTCAGTGGACAGATTCAGTGGACAAGACCAATTTTCGCTCAAGCCTTCCCCTGGCGCCTGTATTTCGTAGTCCTCGATAGTTGGTTCGGTTGCAGTGTCTAAGAGTCCGAACGCTGTTCTCATCACGCTTTTTTGGAATTCGGAATCATCGACAACACCGAGTGGTCGACCGAGAGGAAAAGGAACCCACAACGCTCTCGGAGGTACAACAGCTTCAGACATTTCTCGAATCAGACTTATTGAAGTAGTCGCCACTCCGGCCCGCTCTATGTAATTCGCTAAGGCGCCGACCGCACCCGTACAAACAGGTCATATGGGAACCAAAAAAGCGATATCAACTCCATCTTGAGCCATCAATCGACCAATCTCTTCACCTGCTTTCTCAAACTGGGAGGGATCGGGCATTGCTCCCATAAAGGAGTAATGCCAACGCGCTACGCCGCCGATTTCTCCTGAAGAAGCAAACTCACGGAGGCGGTCGATTGGGAAAACAATGTTGGGGTCTTCGCCGAATGCGCTGCGATCAAAATTGGCACTTATATGGGACAGCACCAGATCGTCGAACTCGGTGTCTCCTGGAATAAGCCGATAATCCAACGATCCGACAGTGAATGGGGGGTCTATGCGTCGGTGAAGACCTGCAGTAGAAACAATCGCCACTGTTGCTTGGTCAAGTGGCCGTGGAGTAATCCATTCACCGGGACCTACAGCCGGCATCGCTAACGCTCGCATGCTCAGATGCTCCGCCTCGACCGGGTGAAGATCGCTTAACCGAACCATACGGCGATTGTACGTCGCTGATTCCCGCTGAACGCCAACCAGTGACCAGACCAGTTGATGGCGCTAGCAGCTCGGTCGGCTTGACGACCCTGCTTGATCATGGAAGCCTTATTTTGTGGGCCCCACAACAGGGGCGGGGGATCAACAGAGGAGATCATCAATGGCTTGGCATCTCAACGGTATGTACTACGAGAACTGCTCATGCACAGCAACGTGTCCGTGTACCTGGTCCAATATGCAATTCCCTGCGACCACTGAACGTTGCAATGCCACCTTGGCGTTCACTATCGACGATGGTGATGTTGATGGCGTTGACGTCTCAGGTCACACGTTCGTGCTGATGGTCGATTCACCTCCGCTTATGTCTGAGGGGGGCTGGAACGTCGGAGTGATTGTCGACGATGGAGCCTCACAAGAACAGGTTGAGGCTATCGGAGCGGTGGTGAGCGGTTCGTTAGGTGGACCGCCAGCCGCGTTAGGGCCGCTGATGGGCGAATTCTTGGGGATAGAACAAATGCCAGTATCGATCACATCTGAAAACGGCGAACACACAGTGACCTTCGGAGACTCTTCTTACACCGGCCGCCTTCATGTCAACGATTCCGGTGAAGTGGTGTCGCTGACTGGAGTTGACACTCATCCAGCCGGTCCGGTCTTAGCCATGGCTCCTGTATCCGCATCATCGATCTCGGCGATGGGTATCTCTTTCGGAGGCGAGGGCTTAAGCGGCTTCGCTAACCCGTTCAGTTGGGCGGCCTAAAGCAGCCACCGGCACAGCCGGTCACCAGTTCGCGGTTGTCCGCCACAGTTATTCACACCATTACGGCGTGCTGTTGGGTGATCACTATCCTCTGGGCTGTTCGCATGGACATGGGCCTGTGGGGTATGCCGGGCACTATGGGTATGTCGTTCGGTTCGTTCCTCGTTATGTGGACGTTGATGATGGCGGCCATGATGCTCTCATCAGTGGCGCCCCTCGCAACGCTGTATGAACGGACCGTGACCAGCCAACGAGGACCTCGCTTAACCGCGTTAGCTGCTGGTTATGTGTTGGCTTGGGGAGCCACGGGCATTGTGGCCTTCGTGGTTGCTGACGTTTTTGGTGATATCGCGGCCGACAGGGCAACCCTCGCCCAGTGGGTTGCGATCGGATGCTTTGTGGCTGCTGGTCTGTACCAACTCACACCATTGAAAATGCGTTGCCTTGACCACTGCCGCAGCCCGCTCGGCCATCTAATTCACTACATCAGCTTTCGTGGCCCGCTGCGAGATATTCGCGCTGGCGTGCATCACGGGCTCTTCTGTTTGGGTTGTTGCTGGGCTCTGATGCTCGTGATGGTCGCTTTCGGCGTAATGAACATGGCCGCGATGGTCGGCCTAGCGCTAGTGATCGCAGTCGAAAAACACTGGCGCTACGGCGAAAAGTTTGCTCGACTGGTCGGCATCGTGGCTGTGGTGTGGGCAGTTGCCATCGTTATCGACCCGAGCGTCGCTCCAGGCCTTGATCCCGATGCCGTGATGAACATGGACATGGATATGGATATGGATATGGACATGGACGAAGACATGGACATGGACGAAGACATGGACATGGACGAAGACATGGACATGGACATGACAAATAACTAAAGCTGGCGAACAAAAATAGTAAAGGCCCGGCCATACAGGCCGGGCCCTTTTACTTGGTGGCGGGGGTTGGATTTGAACCAACGACCTTCGGGTTATGAGCCCGACGAGCTACCAAACTGCTCCACCCCGCGGCGAAGAGTCATCAGTATGGCGGCTATATCTAACGAACTGCAACTTTGCGGCAAGAAGAACCGCAAATCACTGTGTTCATTGGCTTAAGGATCGAGCCAATCTTCAAGTTCCAGCAAGGTTTCATCGAAAGCGCCCATCACCGTTGCAACACCGCTGCCGGCTATCGGAACTTCAGGTGAGCCTGCGACCGCGCCAGCGATACTTCCCGATGGTGTGGTTGAAAACAGTGTCAGCGACAAGAACGAGATGAGGCCAAGTCCCAAACCAACCAACAACGGCATGGTGTAACCGCCAGAGACATCGATCATACGACCTGCCATCGGGGGGCCAATCAGGGCACCTAAACCGCACGCTGTGTACAAAAGGCCCATCAGCGAACCGAGACCTACTACCCCAAATAAGTCCGCGAGTACCAGTGGACTAACCGCTACAAACGAACCGTATCCAACGCCCATAATGATCATGAAAATCACGAGAGTGACAAAAGACGATCCAGCTAATAGCCACGTGACGAAAGCTATTGGGCACAAGGCAAAACCAAATCGAAAGATCCGGAAAATGCCGAACTGGTTAGTGAGCCAACTAAAACCAATCCGAGACAAGACACTAGATCCGCCAAGTAAGCCAACCAGGGTGGCGGCAGCGACAGCAGAAATTCCTCGCTCTTTGGCGTAAGGAACCATAAAAACGAAGGGAATAAACAGGGCAGTGGCGTAGCAGAGGGCAGCTAACCAGAGCTTTCGAAACGTCGGAGAGGAAAATGCCTCACGCATCCTTGATGGAGCTGCGCCAGCTTCTCCTGGAGCTCGAGCCATCATCAAAGTACCGAGCACCAGAACCAGTGACCCTACGACACCGAATATTCGGTAGGTACTTCTCCACCCATATGAGTCAATGAGTCTGGCTGCCAATGGGTTCATGATCAGTGTGCCAACACCAATACCAGCGACCGAAATACCGACCGCTGTGGCGCGTGACTTTTCAAACCAGCCGCCGACATGGCCGACCATCGGGATATAGGCACACGCCGCTGCGATGCCAGCCCCAACACCGAAGGTTATGTAACCAGCCCCAATCGAATTGACATAACTCGTAGCCCAAAGTCCGACGAACAACGCGACCGCTCCGGTCGCAAGCACAGGACGAGGCCCGTAGCGGTCTGAAAGACGACTTGTAATCAAGCTCAACCAGAAAAATGAGAACGTCGTCAGCCCAAAGATGACGGCAGTTGAGCCTTTCCCTGTTCCGAAATCATCAGCCATCGATTCGAAGAACGCGCCAAAGCTGTAGACCGCGCCCAGCGCCACCGCAGAAGAGAAAAAGGTGGCGATGACAGTAAGCCAACCGCGCGGCGAGTCAATTAGCTGTCTTTCGCTCATACGGCCCTACTTCAGCAACTTCGTCACTTTACTCGGTGTTGATAACTCGAAAGCCTTCCGCAAGGCGGTCCGGTTCCATATTCGCTATTGATGCGATGCCTGACGCCCACTCGCGAAGTAAGTCATCTAGGCCCTCGATACGGTCGGTCTGGCTTGAATGGCAACGTAGGGCCTTAAGTTTCTCTTCGAAGGTGGCGGTGATATCTACGTGCATCATCGTTCCTTCAGGAGCAGCCATCCACATCATCCAAACTTCGTTAACCGTGTGAGGTTCATGACCTTCAGCTAAGAGCTCAGGATGTGATCGAGGGTTCCGAGCATCAGGATAGACAGCAGCCATTGTCGCCCAAGCCGTTGCTAAATGATCCGGGTGAGACCCGTAAATTCGGTCCCAATTGGCGGTTGTGGGTTGCGTCACAACAACATCAGGTCGAACTATCCGGACAATCCGCGAGATATCACGCCGAAGCTCAAGGTTGTTTTCTACTCGGCCATCGGGGTAATCCAACCAATGTAAATCTTCCACTCCCACCGCTAATGCTGCTGCAGTTTGTTCTTCCTGGCGCAGAGCTGCGAGGTCTTCGCTGTCTAGAGTCAGGTCATCGTCACCGGCGTCACCGCTGGTTACCAAACAGTATGAGACGTGCGATCCGGCCCTAACTAACGCTGCCATCGTGCCAGCGGTACCAAAGTCAACGTCGTCGGGATGGGCGACAACAACCAGGACTCGTCCTGGTGCCGTTACGTCGCCTGTAGCAGTAGGGATTGTGCCCGGCACAGCGTTAGGCAGCGTCAGCGTCGTCTCGGGCGGGAGACTCACTAAGCAACTTCTGGGCCTTCGATATGTAGCCAGCAGCTTCTTCGACCCAACGTTGATACCCAGCTAGGTCGCCTGCTCGCAGCGCTGCATCAGCACGGTCGAATGCTTCCCCAGATAGAGCCAACAACTCCTCGACGGACATCCCATCAGGTTCGTCTTCTTGAGGTTCAGGCGACTCAGAACTCTCGTCATCCTCAGGTGCTGCGACATCAGCCTCTGGTTTCACGGCTTCAGACTGCAAGTCGACATTGAGTCCAGGGATCGCGCGGGCCAATGCCGCTTCGAAACTGTCAGCAATTACGACTTCTGGACCCACGCCGACGATAACCAGCTGCAGTTCAGGGACCGCTGTCGTTCCAGTCGCCTCTATGTACAGCGGACGAACGTACAGCAACGAGTTCTCAACTGGAATGAGAAGCAGATTTCCCGGCACAACAGTTGAACCATTCTGATTCAACAGTGTCACTCGTTCAGAAATTTCTTCCTCAGTCTGAATATTAGAGTTAAACAGAGCTGGTCCATCAACTGGAGTTGAGGCGCGAATCTCATAAACCTCAATTTCTCCATACCGTTCAGGGTCGTTGTGAACGACCATGAAACCTTCAAGGTTCTTACGCGAATCATCGTCGGAGAACGGAACGAACGGTCTGAAAATGACAAACGACTCGTCGTCATCACCCGGTAGTCGCATCAATAGGTATTGAGGCGCAATGCGTACCTCGGCACTGCTGATGATGTTGCCTGCTGCATCAATCACTGATTCGACTGCGGTCTGACCAATTGAATTTCCTGGGTCTTGGGCAACGCTCCAGGCTCCCGCTGCGTCATAGAACTCCGAAGCTTCGGTGATGCGATACCGACCCCACATATCTGTTTGCATGCGGAATAGATCTTCGGGGTAACGGAAATGCTCTGCGACTTCAGCGGGCGGCTTGTCCTCACTGAACAAATCGGGGAATTGTTTACGGTACGACTTCGCTATGGGGTCTTCGTCGTCAACTATGTAGAAGGTGGGAGTTCCGTCGTAAGCATCCACAACGACTTTGATCGAGTTTCGTACATAATTTGCTGCTGTACGGAGGTCCCCTGATCTGACGGCGCGAGGATTCACTCGTTGCGCATAGGGGAACATATCTGTAGAGGTATAGGCGTCGAGGATCCACATGACTTTGCCGTCGATAATCGCTGGATACGGGTCTCGGTCAAATTTCAGGAACGGGGCAAGGGTTTTTGCCCGGTCGACCACATCGCGCTTGTACAAAATGCGGCTATCTGAGCCAAGCTCGCCCGAGACAACCAGGTTCGGTTCTGCGAAGCGCAAAGCAAACGCAAGTTTTCTGGGAAGCGAATTGATATCCACCCCGTCAGCCCCGGAATACCGAGTCACTTCGGTCTGGTCATCATTATCTTGGAAGTCAACTTCGTCTCGGGCTGCGCCGACAATGGCATAGCCTTTTAAGCCTTCACCTATATAGAGACCTGGTGTATCTATATTCAGCGACTCAGCTCCCGGGCCTGCTGACACGGGTATGTCGGCTAAGGCGTAGTCCGGGCGGCCATTGGCATCGATGGCATTAGCGGGCGCAGCCGCAATTCCATACCCATGGGTGAACGCAATATGTTCGGACTCCCATGAGCTATTTGGAAGGTCGGTTTGTTTTAGTTCTCTAGCAGCGAGTACGACTTGGGTGGTCCGTCCATCAATTTCGTATCGGTCGACGTCGATATCGCGGAAGTCATAGAAACTCTTTATGCCTTGCGTCTGTTGGAAGGTGTCACGCATTATGGCGGGATCTAGGAGCCGCACGTTACGAACCGTCGCAAGGTTTTCCTCGATCTCGGGTGCTGTGAGGGTGGGTTCGTAATCGAAGTTGCTGGGTGTTACAAGGTCGAGGCCCATAGCCACGCGCGTCATCTCGATGTTGCGTTCGATGTAGGGGGCTTCTTTCGTCGACTCCGACGGCTCTACCTGAAAGCGTTGGACCAAAGCTGGATAAATCGTTCCAGCCAAGCTGGCAACCAGTGCCCAGAGGCCAACCGCAATGATTGGGTAGGTAAATCCTCTCCGCCATATGTTGAAGATCAGCAGTCCGAAGCAGAACACGCTCACGATCATTAGAAGTTGTAACGCTGGCAACTGTGCTTTGACGTCGGTGTAGGTGGCCCCAGTTACAAAGCCTCGTTCAGACAAAGTCAGTTCGTATCTATCGAGGTAGTAACCGACACCTTTTACCAATGCCAGCAAGCCCAAGAGAAGCGACAAGTGGGCTTTCACTTGCGGTGTGACTCGAGATCCGGCTTGCCCTTGGAGGCGTATGCCGCCGTTGAGGTAATGCTGGATGGTGGTAACGACAAAGATGACCAATATCGCGGCAAAAGCCCAATTAACGATGAACGTCAGGAATGGGAGTTGGAAGACATAGAAACCGACATCGATACCGAACTGTTGGTCGACGATTCCGAAGTCGACTCGGTTGGTGAAGAACAGCCAGCTTTGCCATTGCGACGAGACTCCAGCTCCAACTAGAAGCGCAAACAACAGTGAAACAATGCTTCTAATGAGAATCGTTCGAGAGGAAGTGAATTGTTGCCACCTTCGTGAAAGTTCATCTTCTGGTCCTGGTGGCCGAACCTTCGGTGCAAGACGGTCAGCGATAAATAGGTTTACCCAGAGGGCGGCGAAAAATACTGCGGTGAACAACAAACCGAGGCCAATCTTGGCCCAGAGCACCGAGGTCCACACTGAAGACAATGAGAGGCTGTCGAACCATAGGTAGTCGGTCCAAAAACCAGCGAGGCCTCGGATCGACGTAAAGAACAAGAAGATGGCTAAGCCGCCGATGCCGAGCAGCACCCGCGCCCGGTTTGTTCGCCGACGTGACTTCATTCGCTCAGGTGGTCGCATATACCTGGAATGTTACAAGCCTTCGGGCACGACCAGACTGCGACATCCTGGACCAATCGGGGGGAGCAGATGACCTGAGGGAAATTCTTCACCTTTTCTGCGGGCTAAGGCCGATGCGTTGTCGTGACACGTGGCACTGCAACACCCATCTGATGGGGTTTCCCACTTGATTTGTTGGTCCGACGGAATGGTGGCGTAAAGGCCCAGGGCGAACGCTTCGGCTATCGCGTCTGTCGCAATCAGGTCCACGGCAGATTTTTTCCATTCCCGGTAGACAGCTCGAAGTCGAACTTCGATAGCGACATCGTCGTCCAGGTGAGCGTGGAGGCGGTCGCGTAACCAATCTCCAGTGATTCTTGCGACTTTGTTGGGTATGCCATCGACGTTGACTTTTGTTCCGTTCGCTCCAAATTTTGCCGCAGCAGCGACGAACGGGGTTAAGCCTTCAATGAACTCGTCATCCATTGCTTTCGGCACTAATTGCGACATTTCAAAAATGTTTGACGAAACGGTTTTTAGCTCCGGCAGCAGACTCTCAAGCCGAGTCGCGAGGTTTCTCTTGAGTTGTCCCACAGAGACGCTAGATAGCTCCGCAACCGTGCTTCGCAGACGGTCATGGTGGTCGCTGATTGTTTCTGCCTCTCCGTGAAGTGAAACGTATGGAGATGCGGGGATGGCCGGAATTTCTCCTGTACGAATGAGAACTTCCTTAGCCCATTCAACGTCGTCGAGCTGGGGTTCTCCGAGGCGTGCAAAAAGCTCATCAATTACTGCGCGCCGTTGGGGTGGAGCTGCGCTCGGAAATGGAACCACTTGCCGTTGTTGTGAATCTTTTTCGGATCTCTCTTGTGTGTCGGCCAGTCCATGATCATCTGGGTGATGGTCATCGGAAAATTCGGGATCTAGATCAATAAAATTCTCGTCGCGTTCGAGAGTGAGCCTGTGAGATTGCAGGTCAATGACCGTTCCCGGACCAACGGAGGTTGTCGCATGATTGTGCGTCTCATCACTCACACCAAGTGGTGTTTCTGTTGTCGCGGCCACTACTTGCTGAACTGAACGTGCCGCTGCGAGCTCATTTTTCAGACGATGCAGTTCACGACCTACGTCTTCTAGAAATGATCGGACTTCGTCGATCGAATACCCGCGGAACACGTGGGAAAATTCAGCATTCACGACCGCTTCTGGATCAATTTCGAACGCCCCTTCGGCGTGCTGAACCATGATGACCGAGGGTACCGATCGTTCCTAGCTGAGCGCGGATGGTCCGGTGGTTAAAACAGGTTTTAGTTGCTCAGTATCTCAATGCCGGACACATCGCCCCCTAGCGAACGAAGTTCAGATAAGGCGTCATCTAGGGTCTCCACCCCAATTACTTCAATCATGTCGCCAAGTACTGCTTTTGCTTGGTCGGCCTGTCCTGCGGGGACCAAGAAAAGGTCAGCTCCGTTACGCATCACCGTGTGGCTTTTCTGTTCGACGCCGCCAACTGCGCCAACATTCCCTAATGGGTCAACGGTGCCCGTGGCTACGACCTTCAAGCCGTTCAGTAGTTCTCCGGGGAGCATTCGTTCTAACAGTGCCAAGGTGAGGCTCAGCCCGGCTGATGGGCCTCCGACTCGTTCGACTTGGAAGTCGATTTGGAAAGGCAATTCATCCATCTCGACGTAGGTGCTAATCGACACTCCGAGGAATGCGTTTCCATTTCTTTCAGTGAGTGTCACTGTTTCGTCCCGGATAGTCCCGTCTATCTGCAGCACAGAGAAAGAGAAGCTGTCTCCTGGTGACTTGGCACGCACTAGTTCGCCAAGATCTCGTGATGTTTTTACATCACTGTTTTCTGCCTGAACGATGACGTCACCGCGATCCAAAGCTCGGGATGCTGGGGTGTCGGGAACAATCTGGAGGACTAAAGCTCCGGCTTCTGAGATCACGTCGTAGCCGATTCGTTCCAGGGCCACTCGGGCGGCAACATCAAGGCTTCTTGTCATCTGTTCTTGTCCAAGGGTGCGGTTTTGTTCGACAGTCCGATCACCCAATATTTCGTACCGCGGCGAGATTTTTATGGAATCGTCGAGCCAACCGCCGACCAGTTCCAGGATCGAAGGTTGGAGATTCGATTTGACGGTCACCATTTCGATTTGACCGTCAGCTTGGTAGGTCTTTGTGGGGTCAACCTGAAGCATCGGCCCTATATCCCGAGTCGCGCCTGGGCTCGTCAAAACCTTTGAGGTGATGGTGACTCGGTCAAGGGCGACGACTGTTAGAAAACATGCCGCAAATACAGCGGCAATGATTGCTACCCAACTTGGAACTCGACGAGGGGTCGATACTTCGGTGGCGGGGAGGGAAGTACTCTCATTCATAGTCGGCTCGGACATCAGTTATAAGCGTGCCACGCTGTACCCCTGTGACGGCACGCGGCTTGGATGAATTTAATGAACGATAGAGATTCTGATCCCAAACTCACCGCACCTCTCGAAGCGATACAGCCTTCTGAGTCACTATCTACCGACTCCGACGACCTCAGCTCAGACTTGGAGCCGCGACGTCAACTTAATTTGAATGATCCGCGTCGGATACTGCCGACACGACCCCACAAGGGTTCTTCGCTGTGGAGAAAGCTGGTTGCCGTTCTCGGTCTCAGCGCTTTTTCTATCTTGGGTGGTTTGGTCATCACTCTTATCGTCGGATTATTGGCGATTGCGGCAGCACTAATTTTGCAGGCAGCGATCAGTTGACGCGTGGTGATCCCCGCGCGGCGCGCGTACGGGCAGTGCTAGCTGGACATCGAGGTGATGAGTCGGAGGCTCGAAGTTTGCTGGGAGATGTCGATGTTGGGACCCGGCGCGCGGCTTTAGGAGCTTTGGATCGAATCGGTTCGCTTACTACTTCAGATCTTCAATCCGCACTCAAGGACACCAGTGGCTCAGTGAGAAGGCGGGCTTTGGAGATCGCAGCAAAAAGATCTGACGTTGAAATCGGCGAATGTCTTTACGATTCAGATCCCGCTGTTGCTGAAACTGCGGCCTTTGCGATCGGTGAACGCACGGAAACCACAGCAGTACCGTCACTTATTGCGATGGCCAACGACCATGAAGACGCCTTGTGTAGAGAGAGTGCGGTCGCTGCTTTGAGTGCTTTAGCGACGGTGGGCGAAGTTGACCGGGCTGCGATCTTGACCTGCCTTCTTGGCGTGATGAACGATCGACCTCAGATCCGTCGACGCGCTGTTTTAGGTCTTTTCCAATTTGATGAAGCCGAGGCAGAGGAAGCCGTACAGGGTGCTCTCACTGATAAGGACCGTCAGGTTCGTGCTATCGCTGGTGATCTTCTCGGGGTTGTGACTGATTAGTCAATCAAGTATTTCGTTGGCTAATGATGCAAAGTTTTGTGGCCGCAGCCTTCGTTCAAGCTTCCAATCACGACCGTCTAATTCGTCTTCTTCAACGACCTTGATCCTGATGCTCATTTCTCGGGGCAGCGACGGTTCCTCAATGGACATATCTATCTCTTCGGCAAGACCCAACATTTCGATCTGTGTATGCGTCTGAGCAGCTTCAAATATGACCACGCGTCTGAGATCTCTAGCTTGGACGGCTTGTTCCAATAGTTCATGTAATCGAATTTGGGACACATACCCGTCACGCATCCTCGTATCTGGTTCGGCATCTGGAGCGTGGCGCAGCAACGACGCCAAAAACGGTCGCATACCAACTGCTGCGTCAACGTGCCACGCTGGGCCTGAGTCGATATAGGCAAACTGTATGTCGGTGCGACGAACTATTGGATCGGTGAGTCCTGCTTGACGGAAGATGGTTCGATTGGCTGGGATCGATGAAACCAGTTCCTTTTGAAACTTTTCTGATACTTCAGCAAGAACATGTTCACAAGCTGCTGCTAATACCGCCGCGTTTAAGTCTTCTTCCACCTCAATCAAGGTCACGCTTTGCGCTCCGGCAATTCGTGCTGCTCGAGGCGCGGAGTTTCTGACTCCGACCCCCAGCGGTGAACCGTCGGTTATGACACACCATTTAGAAGAAGGTGTATTTTCGAAAAGGGCGAGAACAACTGCTTCAACTGGAGGGCTGTGGGTTAAGAAACGAGAGTCAGATTCCCAATCCAGCGTTGATGTAGGGGCTACCCCGAGAACTTGGCCTTCGACAAGAAATGGGTGTACCGCTCCCATTGCCGTCTCGTCTATAAATGCCAGAGCAACAACCTCATCGAGCAGCCCGGGCACAAGTTGTTCAGCAACTTCCGGGTTGCCACCATGGTCGAGAACTTCTAGTTCGACTGCGTATCGCCCGCCTACTCCTCCCGAGGCGTTGATGTCGGACCAGTAGGCGGTAACTCCGGTCAGGCGTGTTCGATCTAATGCCGATCCGGGGCCACTCAAATTGACAATAACTCCAAGTCGGATGATGTCTCCATCGAAGCCGACTGATCTTTCAACCGATAGTGCTTGTTCATTGCCGACATCGGAGACGTTTGCTCCTTGTTCGGAGCAGGCACCAGCGAACAACAGTGCTGCGATGACGAGGAAGATTCGATATTTGGTGAACTTCTGAAAGCGCACGCGAGATTTACCAGCGATTGCCATAGGAATTGAGTGTTGACGAAAGTGCCTCAAAATTGTCTAAGGCTCGTCCTGCCCCCAGCACCACAGCTTCCATTGGGGTTCGCACAATTCGCACCGGGACACGAGCATCATTTTCTATGCGTTGGGCAAGTCCTTTTAACAGACCGCCGCCGCCGACCAGATGGACGCCGTGCACCAGGAGATCTTGCGATAGCTCAGGCGGTGCCTGGCTGAGGCAATCAACGACGGAGTCGATTACCGCTTGGACTGGTTCATCCAACGCCGATCGCACTTGATCTGGACTCAATATAAATGTCCGAGGCAGGCCGGTGGTGAGATCTCGTCCCTTCACTTCAGCATCAAACTCGTCTTCGACCGCCCATGCAGATCCGATTTGAACTTTGATTTCTTCAGCTGTTCGTTCACCAATCGCAACACCATGCACACGCCTGGCATAGTTCTGCAAAGCTGCGTCGAAATCGAACGACCCGACTCTTATGGCTTTGAGCGAAACGATGCCGCCCATAGAGACCATCGCAGTTTCAGCTGTTCCGCCGCCAACGTCGATGACCATATTTCCTATCGGCTCGTGGATAGGCAAACCAGATCCGATGGCTGCAGCCATCGGTTGATCGATGAGACGCACATCACTGGCTCCTGCTCGTCGGGCGGCGTCTGTGACAGCGCGACGTTCGACGGGGGTAATGACTGAAGGCACACACACAACTACGCGGGTCTTCCCGAATCGGCCGACCCCCACCTGTTGAAGGATCAACCTGATCATCCGTTGGGTTGTATCAAAGTCAGTAATGGCTCCCTTTCGCAGTGGGCGCACAGCGACGATGTATGACGGGGTTCTTCCGATCATCTGCCACGCCTCACGTCCAACTGCGAGGACATCGCCGGTGCGTTCATTCATAGCTATTACCGACGGCTCGTTAAGTACGATGCCCCGGCCACGCTCGTACACCAACGTGTTGGCGGTGCCGAGGTCGATCGCTAGGTCACGTGCCAGCGGAATGCCTCCCACCACCGGGGAACGGCTCGTCGTCTAACAGCTCGATGGCCTGGTCTTTGTCTGGTGCCAGGGCATCGAGACGCTTTTGGAAGGCATTGATGCTCGAATCCCAGGGGGTTCGCTTTCGGCTACCGATCATCAGGAATAGTGAACCAACAAGTGTGATTGCTGCAGCTAGACCTAGGAAAGCGAGCGGGCTCACGACGACCCCTTATGGGGTTGTTGTGTTGATGGGACATCTGTGATGTCTTGCGCAGCGAGCGCCCAATCTTCGCCGTCTTTCCACACCTCTCGTTTCCATATCGGAACGGTTGCTTTGAGCGTATCTATGCCAAATCTTGCTGCTTCAAAGGCCTCTGGGCGGTGTGGCGATGACACGGCTACCACCACTGAGCTTTCACCAATTTTGAGAGGACCTGTCCGGTGAGCCATGACGACCCGGCAGATATCAGGCCACTGATTGCGCATCTCGCCAACTATTGCTTCCAAACGAGGTTCTACGTGCTCTTCATATGCTTCGTATTCGAGCAGAGACACGTCATCACGGCCCTCAGCGTGATCGCGCGCGGTTCCCGAAAATAGGACTACGGCGCCGCTTGATGGGTGGACACACCAGTCATAGATCTCGCCGATCTGTAATTCGTCGGGGGTCAGTACAACCCAGGAATCATCGTTTTGTGGAGCGGACACATTGCTTATGGTACGCCGAGGAAGGCGCACCTCCCTGTCGGATACGTGGGCCGCGGATAATAACTGGAATTCGGTGGGTACGTTTTGGGGTGTGGATCGAACTAATGACCCCGGGCACGACCCAGACGAACCGGCGGACAATGAGAGTGCAGGCACTTCTTCTGATGATTTTGCTTCCGGTGAGTGGGCGCTTGGCAGTTCGATTGATTGGTCTCAGATTCCTGATGATCCCAACGTCAGTAGCGAGGAAACCCCGACAAGTAGATATGCCTTGCATCCAGATGATCGCATTTGGCGACATCCCAGTGAACTGCAATACGTAGCTCCCGGTTCAGGTCAATCGGGGCGATTGTCAGGTAGGCGCGGGGTTATCGGCGCTGGTGTTGTTGGCGCGATCGTGGGCGCGACAGTCGCCGCTTTAGTCATTGGAGTTGTCTTCCAATCATCACCACAGGTCGTTGAACGGATCGTCGAACGCGAAATCGCCACAGCGAACGTTTCGGCCTCAGGGACAAGAACTGCTGGATCATTCACTGTCGCTGACATTGCAGCGGAGGTAACTCCAAGTGTGGTCCGTGTCGAAGTAGTGCAATATGGCCGCGTTATAGGTTCGGGTTCCGGGGTCATTTTTCGCGATGACGGCCACCTCATAACAAACACCCATGTCATAGAGAATGCTGATGCCTACCAAATAGTTCTTGCTGATGGAACCGTTTTTGAAGCTGATTTAGTTGGCGCGGACCGGCGCACAGATGTCGCTGTGCTGAGACCGGCGGAGGCTTCAAACACTAAGTTCGCTCCGGCGACGTTGGGTTTAGCGGCGGCTCTTCGTGCTGGAGAAACGGCGATCGCTATCGGGTCGCCTTTGAGTTTGCGGGGAGGTCCGACCGTTACGGTCGGTGTCATTAGCGCCACTAACCGGCGTCTGCAATCACCTCAGGGAGATTGGTTGTATGAATTGGTTCAAACTGATGCCCCCATCTCTCCCGGTTCGTCAGGTGGGGCGTTGGTTGACGCTCGTGGAGCAGTAGTTGGTATCACCACGGTCATAGCTGTTACCGAGGTCGGTGCTGAAGGGCTTGGTTTCGCTACTCCCATCGAAATTGCGCACGATGTCGCGCAGGACATTATCCAGTGGGGCCGACCCCGTCATGGGCGTCTCGGCATCCGAGGTTCAGATGCGGCGGCGCAGCTTTTGCCGCCAAGTCACAACGCAGGGGTTCTGGTCCAGTCCGTTGATTCCGATGGCCCAGCTGCTCGTGGAGGCATTGAGGTGGGTGATGTTGTGGTGGAACTTGATGGTCAAATTGTTCCCGATATGGGTGCTCTAGTTGTTGACGCTCGGATGCTGCAACCGGGCGATATGACGTCATTAAGAATTTGGCGCAATGAGCAGCTATTGGTGCTCAACATTGAGGTCGGAGAACTTGACTAGTTCTGCTATCGCGAGATCGTTCGTTTCAGCCATGAACCAAGCACGTACAGCAGACCAATAAGCGCAGTTGCGCCTACCCCCAGCGACACGTTTTGTCGCTGTTTGGCGTTCATTGAATCCCACGGCATTCCGGCTTCTGCCGCGACGAACACTTGGTCGTTTCCATATCGCGGGACCCACCCTGTGCTTCGTAACCGGTCGTTAGCTACCACCCACGGGTATCGGGTGTAGGGCAGGAGGCCGGTCGGTGCTTGGTGCCCGACGCGGCGTGCCACATATCGGTCGAGGCGGCCCGGTAACGGGATGGGTAGTCGGATGGTTGGTCGCGCACCTACGAGGTCTTTCACTTCTCGTGCTGTGAGCCACCCGTCGGGTGCGACATTGAACACGCCTGAGTCGTCAAGTTGGACCACTGTGGCGACAGCTGTCGCTAAATCGTCTAAGTGCACGAACTGTTGCGGTGGGTCATCTCGGCGAGTTCGTATGGGTGCTGCGGCGAGCAGCGCTTCACCGATCAGTCCCGATGCGTTTGGGGAGGCGACCGCTGTAGGTCGCAAGATCGTTACTTGCCGGTCGGGATTGAGGTCGGCCCATTCCAGGGCTGTTCGTTCAGCGTCGGCTTGGTGGACCGCGAACGTTGATTCGGGGTTAGGTCGAACCGCAGCGTCTTCTGATAGGGGTATGGAGTTGTTGGGCCATGCTCCGTACACCATCGCGCTTGAGACGACGACTAGTCGCGAGATTTCAGCTTCGGTGGCAAGTTCTAGGAGACCGATGAGGTTCCTTTGGTCTGAGTCTTCGGAGAACGCTAAATGAACGACACATTCAACCTCAGCCAAAGAAACTGCATCCAACCCATATGTGAAGCTGATGACTTGATCAAAGAGTTGGGTGAGTGCTTCAGAAATTCTGGACCTCAACGCCCCTTCCGCTCCCGAGATTGCGACTGTTGTCATCGATCATTTCCCACTTCGGATTGGGGCTAATCAGCTAACTGGGGTGAAGCTGTACACGCACCGGCCTACCATGCCAACGTGGCTAGTGACGATTCTTTTGATGAGGATAACCCTTTCGGCGGTCTCCCATTCTTGGGTGATCTCGGAAAACTCTTCAATGCGCAAGGACCAATAGCGTGGGATGTCGCCCGCCAGTTCGCCTATCAAATCGCTACGGAAGGTAAACCTGAAGCGAACGTAGACCCACTTCAAAGGACCAAATTGGCTGAGTTGGTCAGGGTCGCCGAGTTACACGTCGCGAATATCACATCACTGGAAACAGGATCTTCGGGTCAGCGTGTGTCGTTGGAAGCAGCAACTCGGTCTGAGTGGGCGTCGGCAACATTGGAGGCGTATCGGCCGTTGCTGGATCGTCTGGCGGAGCGGTTGACACAAGGAACGTTGCCTTCCGAAGTTAGTGATGCTGATGCTCAAATTCTTGATGGCCTCCTCAGAGCTCTTAATCCGATGATGATGGCTATGAGCGCTGGTTCCATAGCAGGACACCTCGCGACTAAAGCGTTCGGGAATTATGTGCTGCCGATTCCTCGTCCTGACGACCGGATTCTTATTTTGATTGACAATATTGAAGCGTTCGCCGAGGAGTGGTCGCTTCCTTCGGAGGATGTCCAGTTGTGGGTGTGTGTGAGTGAGGTAGCCACCCACTCAGTGTTATCTGTGAACCACGTCAAGACGGCGTTTGAACAATTGTTGCAACGCTATGTTGATGGGTTTCAGACTGATCCGCGGGGTTTCGAGGACCGATTCATGGATCTAGATATCGGCAGCGGCGACCCGGCCGATTTGCAGCAACAACTACAAAGTGCGTTAAGCGATCCAGAAAATTTGTTGGGAGCATTGCGGTCTGATGCTCAAAGCGCTGTCATTCCCGACCTTGAGGCACTCTTGGCTGTGGTTGTGGGCTACGTGGATTATGTAGTTGAAAAGGTTGGTCGGGGTTTGTTGGGTTCGTATGACTCGCTTTCAGAAGTTGTTCGACGTCGCCGGTTCACTACAAGTGCCGGTGATCAATTCGTTGAGAAACTCTTTGGTGTTGAGATCACCGCCGACTTGGTTGATCGCGGTTCAACATTTATCTCGGGTGTATTAGATCGAGCTGATGAGGTGACATTGGCGCGTCTGTGGAACGATCCAAAGGCTCTCCCAACCCCGAATGAGGTGGATGCTCCTGGTTTGTGGCTCGCTCGGATTGATTTGCCGGAGCTAGATCAAGGTTGAGGTTTTTCGCGTCGCGACGGGTCAGGAATTATGCGAGTCATCCATTGCGGTAACCGGTTACTGAGTCGCTGGTATCTCTTTTCGGTCCAAACTTGATCAGCGATGACTCGCGATGGGGTTCGTTTCCCGCGCGCTAACGCGATCAGGCCACCTAAATATAGGAATGCTGCTGAGCCACTGGAAAGCGCAAGAATAATGAGTCCGGCTCGTAGGGGCAGCACTCCATTAGGCGCGATGACTGGGATCAACGCGCCGAGGACCCAAAAGAGTTGAAATCTGGTTTCGAAACGGGCGAACGATCGTCCTTGGTTCACTGTCGGTGCGTCGCGTTGAACTATTGCGTCGAAAGATAGTTTCCCGAGTCCTGCGGCGAAGCCGACTGACATGACAAAAGCCAGTACGGCCATTCGGTCACCGGGGAAGGTGGCGAAAAATCCGACGGCAGCAGCGATGGTTAGCACCCCGCCGAGCAAATATTCTTCTTTAACGAGCCGACGCAACAGAGGTGCCGCGACTGCGCCGATAAAGGCTCCGAGGGCGCTTGAGACGACCATTAACCCGAACCAGATGGTGGCTGCGTCTTCTCGACGCAGCCAGAATGCGACCAAGAAAAGAGTGAAACCTGTCATTCCGCGCAAGATCGCCATCGCAGAGGCTGCCAAGACGATCCCGGCGCTGCGCAGGTCGTTGCGCTCGTCTTGAGGTGTTGGGTCTCGCGCTATCGAGGTCTTGGGAAGGCGTGCGGCGAGTGGAACTACTGCGCCGAAAGCGATCATCGCTGCTCCCAGCACCCATTTCGAGCCAATGAGACTGAGAAGTAGTCCTGGTCCGGCCGCGAGTGCGCCACCGACCCCGCTTAAGAGAACCAGCTTGGAGTTTGCTTCTACGAGGTCTTCGTGGCCACGAACGAGTCCTGGCACTATCGCGCTTTTCGCTACGTGATATGTCTTGCCGAGAACAAGTGCTCCGAACGCTTCGGGAAACAGAAGTAACGAGTCCAGGTGGCGGATCATCAAAAACGCCAACACCGCTCGCCCCATACCGCTAACGATCACCATTGCTCGTCGACCACCGCGAAGACGGTCAATGAGGGGGCCGATGAGGGGGCCGACGATCGCGAACGGGGCGATCGTCAAGATGAGATATAGGGCGACTTTTGGTCGCGCTGCGTCGGGGTCGAGATTGAAAAACAATGATCCGGCGAGCGCGATCGTGAACAGTGCATCTCCGGCGGCGGAGACAAGTTGAACTCTCGCTAAACGGGCAAAGGGGCCGAGGGGCACGCGTTTCGGTGGCGGTTCACTGTCGCTGGCTACACCTTCGCTGAATTGGGAGGCCGCATTTGAGGAGTGTTGTTCCTCTTCCACAATTTCACCTTAGGGCCGACGCTGACCGGCTACTCACAGCTAGCTGAAATCTGTTGTGGTCAATCAGTTGGGTCGATGACTCGCACGGGTTCGGTAGCTGCAAGGACAGCGCTATTGAGGTTGGCAACAATTCTTTTGAGGTACCGGTGATACACGGCCCGGGGGACAACCTGATGGCCTGGCTCATCTGATGTCATGTAGCCGTCAATACGAGCCTGAATCTGGTCGATCATCTGATCTAATCGGTCTCGGAAACCTTCTGGTATGCCCTCATGTTCGGCGAGAATTGTGCTTGCTTCTGAAAAGAAGCCAGACACAGTTCGTCGCTCTTCAAGTAGCTCTTCGATATCAGGCTCATTGGCAAATGACACGCCGCTTTCGGCAAGGTCAAGGATGTTCTTTGCGTGATCGCCTACACGTTCGATTTTCTTCAATAGGAGGATCAGGCCTATGACTTCGCCGATGTCGTTGGGTCCGTGGACACTGATATGTACAGCCAGTTCGCCGCGGAGTTGCTGCTCGTTTGCGTTGATTCGACGGTCGGTTTCTCTCACGTCGTCAGCTATGGATTTCGGTTGAGCGCCGCTTAGGAGAGCTGTGCAAGCTAAGTCAAAGGAGTGGCGGGCGTCGCTCACCATGGCAACTGATCGGGTGACGACATGATCTAGCCCTGTGTCACCTGCTCGGAAAAATGAAAGAACCATATGAAACTCCCCGTTATCGAAGGATAGCTACACCAACCAGAGGTGCAACAATGAACAGTCCGACGACGTAACAGACCGCTAGGACTCGTCTGCGTACAGCTATCTCGGCCATTGCCGTCGCTGCAATCACCGGAACTTCTCTGAAGAACGGTAGGGCGTACAAAGACAGAATGCCGATGACGTTAAAGGTCGTGTGCGCTAAAGCTACGGTCAACGAGTCGGGACTTGAGGCTGCAAGAGCAGCGAGCAGCGCCGTAATGGTCGTTCCTACGTTTGCGCCGAGTGTGACTGGGTAGGCGTTTCGTAGGGTCAGCACTCCTGCTGCTGAAAGCGGTATCAGTATTGAGGTTGTGATACTTGAGGATTGCACGGCGATCGTCACGATGATGCCGACAACTAGTGCTACTAGTCCCCCGGCTTTGCCGAGGATCGCGTTGAGGGATCTTTCAATTCGCGCTGCCACGAGGGCTTTCATGTTTTTGGTGACCAAGGCGAGAGCTATCAGGACGATCACGAGTCCGGTTGCGACCATGAGGGCACCTTTAACGTTGCCTGACGCTCCGAACTGGTCCCAAAGGTCTTTCAGCCACCCGACGGGTTCTTTTACCCATTTTTTGACTGGGCTTTTCCATTCGGTTCCTCCGGAACCGACGAGGAGTTCGCTTATCCATTTCGCTATTCCTGATATTGGTTTGAAGATCAGTTCGATCGGAAGAAGAATCGAAACAGCTAAGACGTTGAAGAAGTCGTGGACGGTTGCAGCAGCGAACGCTCGTTTGAATTCTGCTGATTGGCGAACATGTCCTAATGAGACGAGCGTGTTGGTGACGGTGGTTCCTATGTTGGCTCCCATGACCATTGGAACGGCCTGCTCAACACCTAGTGCTCCAGAAGCAACCAACCCCACAATGACCGAGGTGCTGGCTGATGACGATTGCACGAGGACGGTTCCGAGGATGCCTACACACAGTCCCGCTATGGGGTTGCTAACAGCGGAGAAAAGGCGTTCTTGGGTGTCGGCGCCCATGATTTTGATGCCGGCCTCGAGGGAGGAAACACCGACCAGAAACAGGTAGATCAGCGCGATAACGAGAGCTGCGCGAGCACCTGTCGGCATTTGGCGATTAGCGGTGCCGGGGGGACGGGCCACGACCGGCAACGTAGTACCTCTCGACCTCTCGCGGAAGGACTTTCGAGATTTCTTTTAAATAAAATTTCGGTCTGGAGACGTTGTTAGAGCGCGAGATCCGTGAGGTCCAAATCAGATGTTTGAACCTTCAACCCAACTAGCTCAGATACAGAAATACTGCCTTCTCTAACAGCTGCATTATCGGTGCCTGCGATCCGTCGTTTCGGGTCACCGGGCTGTCGTTCAAACGACCAAGATCCATCTCCGGAGGATTGCAAGGTTCCTGCAGCATCCCCCCATTTCGCGAGCCCAGTGATTTGAACACCCACTACTTCAGTCAACGAGATGTTTGGGGCGTTGATATTGACAACTCTGCGCCCCTTCTCGATCAACCTGAGACGTTCAATCATTTCCGGTACAAGGTGGACCGCAGTACCCCACTCCATCGCTGCATCTGTTACATCGAGGCTGACCGCGATCCCATGGGCACCGTTGTTGGCTGCAGTGAGACCAGCTCCAACAGTTCCGCTGTGCAGCGCCGACCGGCCGCAATTCAAGCCCGGGTTCACACCTGACACCACCATCGGAACCGGGTCTCCGAAAGCGCCGAGTTGGGTCATGATCACACACAGAGCAGGCGGTCCGTCTACCGCCCAGCACGGCGTGTCGCCTAGGTCTTCTCGCACAATTCTTTGAGCTTGAAGTTCGCCGCCGTGTAGGTCTCCGCCGATCGCGGCACCCATACCTGTCATATCAGTTGTGGGCGCAGCAACCACTGCTTCATATCCAGCGTCCACTACCCGTTTCGCTAACGCCCACAAACCTTCTGAGGCGACACCATCATCGTTGGTTATCAGCACCCTCATAAACGAGGTTTATTCTTCGTCTTCTTCGGGGACACCCAAATCCCACTCGAGGTGCAGATTTTCGCGTTCTGCGTCGCGATTCACACGTTCACGATTACGGCGGAACTGGGGGTCATGGGGTGGGAGAAGCTGCAGCCGTGCAACGGTTCGGCGTCGGAACTCATCGACGACTGCTTGTTCTCCAAAAAGTCCTTGTATGTCCCAATGCGGAGACACTGGGCCTAGGTACACGATTCGTATACCGGTCTCTGGGGGTGGTAATTCTTCTTCAGTTTCGAAGTTAGTCACCGATGCTCCTTCGCCAGCGAGTCCACTACTGTACCGGCGAGACCAGTCGGAACCATTGACGACGATGAACCTTCAAGTTCGCTTTTTCGGGTACCGAACAATAAAAGTTTCATGAGAACCAAAAATATTTGGAACCCTTTGGCCTAGTTGGGCGTCATAGTCGTAACAAGCAGCGAGATATGACCCTCGCATCAACCTATGGAGCGCCGACATGAGCCACATTTCCGCCGACACAAGTTGGATGAATACCGGTAACTGCGCGGACCAGCATCCATCAATTTTTTTCCCCAGTGACGGTGTCGGGGTTGAGCGAGCTAAGAAACTGTGCGAAGGCTGCGTTTCGCAAAACCCGTGCTTGGAATACGCCTTAGTCAACCGCGTCGAACATGGCGTGTGGGGCGGAGCGTCTGAGCGTCAACGTCGCCGAATCCTGAAAGCCCGCCGGCAGTCACTATTACAAGAAACCTCTGTCCAGATCTCTTAACCCCTGAGAGGTTGGCTAGCTGTCAGAAGAATCGTCTGTCGCATCTGAGCCAGCATCATCGATGCCGTCTTTGAATTCTTTTTGGGCCTGCCCGAGTGACCGCGCCAATTTGGGGAGCTTCGCCCCGCCAAACAGAACCAAAACGATGACCAGGATAATGATGAGTTCTGAGCCGCCAAGATTCACAGCTCTCAGACTACCAGCGCTCTGAAGTTGGAAACGAAAGCTAAGCGTCTCGACGTATTAGCTTGCTCGTTCCGCAGCTGCTCGACGGGCAAGCGCGCGTTGGCGGCGCAGACGACGACGTTCCCGCTCACTCATGCCACCCCAGATTCCGAATTTCTCACCGTGACTCAACGCGTACTCCAAACAGTCTTCGCGGACCACGCAACCCCGACATACTTCTTTGGCTTCTTTGGTGCTTGCACCCCGCTCTGGGAAAAACAAATCCGGGTCAACACCCAAGCAGTTGGCGTAATCCCACCAACTGCTTTCTTCCGTTTGACCACCGCCATCATCTACAAACGCCATTTGTATCCGCCCTGATTGGTTCGACTCGTGACGATGACACGGTCGTAATTACACGCGTGTCATTGAACACCCGTTTAGTTCAATAATCAAGAAAAATTCGCAGTTTCTTCAGTCTTTTTGGTGCTACCAAAGTTGAAATGCACGTGAGTGAGCCGAAGATTCTCTTTTATCCAAATTTTTCTTTCAAATAGGGTCGCGCGCGAGGCAGACTGATCTTGGAGGTGTCCGAGCGCCTGGTGGGCTCCCCCGCCTTCAAAGCGGGCGGGACGGGCGATCCCCGTCCGGCGGGTTCGATTCCCGTCCACCTCCGCCAAGTCTGTCCAACTAATCCCCGAGATCCGAACAATCTGACCGAAAGGAACCAACGTGAAAAAGCTTCTGCTGGCAATCGTCGTCGGAGCCTTGGTGGCAATTGCCGCTCGAAAACTCTCTGAGAACTAGTACCCAAAGCTGAATGTTTGAGTGACCGCTTTAGGTAACTCAGACTCCCAGTAAGTCTCGCGCACCGGTATCGCTGCTCGGGTGTCGCAATTTGGACATTGCCCGCGCTTCGATTTGCCGGATTCGTTCTCGAGTCAGGTTGAAGTGCTCACCTACCTCTTCGAGTGTGCGTGGTTCTCCACGGTCGAGACCGAATCTGAGTTTCAGTATCTCTCTTTCTCTTTCATCAAGAGGACCGAGCAGTTTTGTGATTTCATCGGGAAGGCGTGCAACGGCTGCCGCTTCTTCGGGGTCTTCGGCGTTTCGATCTTCAACCACGTCACCTAGTTCGGCGTCGCCATCCTCGCGGAGAGGTTCAGATAGCGAAAGTGGTTCTGCCGCGAAGCGCAACGCTTCGGACACTTTGTCCTCGGGCATGTCAACTTCGACGGAAAGCTCAGCGAGAGTGGCTGGGCGCCCATATTTGAGTTCCAAACGGGAGCGAGCTTTCTGAAGTCGAGCAAGGGTGTCTCCGGCGTGAACCGGGAGCCTGATTGTGCGACCGGTGTTCGCGATGCCTCGGGTTATGGCTTGGCGGATCCACCATGTCGCGTATGTAGAAAATTTGAAACCTTTGCGCCAGTCGAATTTTTCGACGGCATGCATTAATCCAAGGTTGCCTTCTTGAATGAGGTCGAGAAGTGGAAGTCCTGATGCCTGATATTTCTTGGCGATTGATACGACGAGACGCAGATTGGATTGGACGAAGGTCCGTTCGGCTCTCTCGCCTTTACGGTCTGCTCGTCGTAGTTCACGTTTTTTTGTGGGAGTTATGGCTGAGCCGTCTGCGAGTTGATCGGCCTCGAGAGCTGTTCGGGCTTCTGTGCCGGCTTCGATCTCTTGCGCCAGTCGAACCTCGTCGTCCTTCGTTAGAAGTGGATACTGTCCGATATCGGTGAGGTAAAGACGAACGAGGTCTTCTTCATCTCTTTCGACCCGATTCTTGGCCACCTTCCGACCTCTTTCCCCCGACCAGTGAAGACGACTACAAAGTAGTGCCTTCCGCCGGTACGCTCGTCACGTCAACGACACGATCTAATTCCCAGACTCTGACTTGCGAGCCTAATCGCTTGCCTGGAAACTACCGGCTGGAATCGCGATTTCCGACACGGACTGCGAGTAGAAAATGACTGAACCTATATCGATCCCCGATGATGACCTTGAAATCGCTCTTCTGAAACTGACTTTCCATGCAACTGAGCCCGATCTTTTGGTGCCGGTGCTGTCTAAATATGTTGTGATGACTCGCAAAGAAACGCAATGCCGCAACGCCGATCTGTGTGTGTCATTCACCGACCCGAACCAGTTCGTGATCATAGAGAAGTGGGAATCAGATGATGCTGCTCGAGCACATTTCGACTCTCCTGTTATGGTCGAAATGGCGGAATCGTGTTCAGGGATACTTGCTGAACGTCCAGATATTGATTTGCTACAGGGTCTCAGCGCCCACGATCTGAACTGAAAGGCCAACGTGACGAAGCGAGCTTTGGTTTGCGGTGCAGGAGGCTTTATCGGGAGTCACTTGGTTGGGCGTCTAGTTGCCGACGGCTACTGGGTACGCGGCGTTGACATAAAACAGCCGGAGTGGAGTTCCAGTCACGCTGACGAATTCGTGGTCGCAGATCTACGTGATCCGGGCGCTGCGGCAGCGGCACTCATCGGCGGGTTTGATGAGGTGTATCAACTTGCTGCAGATATGGGTGGAATGGGATTTATTCATTCAGCAGAGACTCAGATCATGCATAACAGCATGTTGGTTAACGTCAACGTTGTTGAAGCAGCAGCGAACGCCGATGTCGACCGCTATTTCTTAGCTAGTTCGGTATGCGTGTATCGCGACATGGAGTTAGGTGAGGCTGAATTAACCGAGGATGATGCGTATCCAGCTTTACCTGACAACGAATACGGGTGGGAGAAGCTATACGCGGAACGAGCAGTGGCCTCCTATGCCCGTGAGGGCCGCTTCCAAGCACGTATCGCCCGGTTTCAAAACTGTTATGGGCCTGAGGGAACATGGACTGGTGGCCGTGAAAAGGCGCCTGCAGCGTTGTGTCGCAAAGTCGCTGAATCAACTGATGGGACCATAGAAGTGTGGGGAGATGGCTCCGCAGTGCGGAGTTTCATCTACGTCGATGATCTCGTTGAAGGTGTTCGACGGCTGGTCGATAGTGACGTGAGTGACCCAACAAACATTGGTACGCGCGAGTACGTGTCGGTGCGCGAGCTTGTTGATTTGGTCTCTTCATCAGCGGAAAAGGAGATCACTCCGTTGTGGGTGCCTGGCCCAGTTGGGGTGCAAAATCGTAATTTCTCCAATGACCGCATCGAATCGCTTGGTTTCGAACCTACATTCGATCTAGTTCAGGGGCTCGCAAATACCTATCCGTGGATTGCGAGTCAGGTGGCTTCGAACTAGCCACCCGATGGCTTGACCGCTAGACGGTCCGACAGTCCTCTGATATGCGTTCAATCTCTGTCCAGCTGAGTTCGCTTGAATCCCAAAGCTGTTCAAACGCGGCGTCGGCGACGTCGGTAAAGCCATGCCGGTTTCGGAATTGGTATAGACGTCGTTGGCGTTGCCCTCCGATTCCAAGTCGTTCCAGTCGCCCAACACAGTGGACATCCCATGCAGCGAATTGCATTAGGTCCAATTCGTCGTCAGCGGGTGTTTCGTTGAACCGTCCCGATCGCCGATCCAGTATCCGCAGGAGCAGCCTTCCAATAGTGTCGCGAGATCGAGCCTCGCCAAATTGGCGGGGCCGTTGTGTATTTTCTAGAGCTCCGCCGTCAACCCAAAGTTCAATGGGGTCGTAGCTCGTTATCTTGCTACGACCGAGTGGGGACGCCTCGTCGATCTCGAGTGTGATGGTTTCTTCTACACCGAGCCGTTCAGCTACCTCCGAAATGACCTCGCCAATCACGGCAGCGTCGTAAAAGACCATCTCGAAAGACTCGGGTGTCACTGACACCTGGGGCATCAGCTAGCAGCCTCAACTCTGGCTTCTCTCGACATGTCAGCAATCTCGTCGATCTCATCGTCACTGAAGCCTGCTAGTTCACGGAAGCGACGGGTGAGCTGAATAGGGCTGTCGTCGTCTTCGCCTCGGAATCCGTTAAAGGAGAAGAGCCTGTCGACGACTTTCTGAAATTCCAGGGCCTTGTCGAGACGTTCTTTGTCATTTTCTGTGAGGCGCCGCAACCAGTCTGAACCCATCTTCACGTGGGTGACTTCATCGGCCAACATCCAATCTTCACAGAATTCTAAAACCGGGTCACCAGCCATGTTGCCGAATTCCTTCATGGTGTTGAAAACATCTATGGCAAGACCTTCGAGGGCGCGATTGACACCAGTGAGACGTAGGACAGGGTCAGGGTTGCATGCCGCTTCGTAGAGAAGACCATTTTCGGCGAACTCGCCGAGTTCGGTTCCCATATGTTCAGCTAGCGATACCGAGATTTCGCAATGACGCGCCTCATCCCAGCATTGGCGAGCCATGTCGAGCTTTAACTCAAGGGGAAC